>Ga0187847_10000059_pt1 | contig 118773 bp, 110 predicted proteins | sample June2016WEW_4_10_FD_132458 | JGI IMG/M metagenome (GOLD analysis project Ga0187847, IMG submission 132458) | Peatland microbial communities from SPRUCE experiment site at the Marcell Experimental Forest, Minnesota, USA - June2016WEW_4_10 | ecosystem: Environmental > Terrestrial > Soil >...
CCCTCGAAGTGGCGTCGCAGGGCTTCTTCTGTGCTCTGAATACGACCGGATTCGATGGCGTCGCCATCTCCGTTGAGCATGCAGTAGTGGCTGAAACGGTCTCCCAGATCAAGACCGAGTCGTACGCTTTATCTGCCTGCACCTCTCCTTGCTTTGCAGCTTCTGAAGCATTGGTGCTTATATAGCTAGAAAAGGTGACACCGGAGGGCGGGCACGGTGCCTGCAATCCGAACCAGATGGGAATGATGCCCCAGCCTTGCCCAATGATAGCATCAACCCAATTTACGCCCTTCTGTCCAAGTAACTTATTATCGTTATGGCGATTGGGCGAGTGGGGAAGGTATATCCCCACGTCGTAGTACGGGCTGGTATTCCACCAAATTCCCATATTGCCCGACGACAAAACATCCGTGCTGTCGAACCCGAGGTGCTGGTCAATTCCGCTAACGTAAGGGATATGGTTTGGTGGGGCGACTGCCGGAACGATCGATGAGTGTTTTGTTTTCACCTGAATCGGTACGCTTTGACTCGGTGTAACTGGGGCCGTAGTAAGTACGCCGTTGCGAGCGCGAGGTGTGATAGTGGTCCATGTGGCTCCGCCATCGATAGTAGAAGACAGTTTGCCCAAGCAGTTCATCCAACCTTCGTCTGCCGTGAGAAAGCTGAGCTCGCAGCCGTTGAAACCGTCGTGCCCGTTTTTATTGGCTGTGGCAGTTCTCTTTTCATGGGGGTGAATTTTTGTTAGAGTTGTTTGTGAACCATCGGGAGTGTAAGAGAATATCCAGTCAGAACCGGCGATCGCGGAGAATGATCTTCCGCCCGCAGAACTTTCATCCAGGTTCGACAATATTCGATCCGGTTTCCAGGAGCGTCCACCGTCCATAGTGGCAAAAAGAACCATGGCCGACTTGTCGCCATTTCCGCCTGTATACTTTACGCTTTCATAGCCATTGAGGCCATCTGTGAAGACTGGTAGGCCGTAGGTTGGATAATCGTCGGCTCCAATTCCCGCAGGAACCGGCAGAGAGACTTCCTGAAAGGTGCTTGCCCCGTCGTGCGTCGCAACCAGAACGGAATCCCTTCCTCCTGCCATCCAAAGATCCTTATCGGTAGGGGCAACCATATCTGAACCAATTCCAGGTTGGCTCTTGGGCTCCTGCCATGTTCGGCCCCCATCGGAGGTGGCGAAGAGGATACCGGAGCGGAGCGTACCCAGTTCCACCCAGCCGTGAAGCCTATCGGCAAACACGAGGGAACCGCCGCCGGTCATCTCCTGCCAGGGATCCGGCCTGGGGAGCCGTGAAATGGCGGTCCAAGAGGCCCCACCATCGGCGGTGTAGGCGAGGTAGGTATCGTATTGGAATGGATGCCCGTCGGCGGCCGTGTCATCAGTATCGGTTACATAAAGCAGCCAGCCGGTATTCGCGTTGAGAAAAAAGACGCCGGAAAGCGTCCTTCCATTGGGTTCTCCCAGAGTAGAAGCAGTAGGGGAGATATCTTTCCAGTGGGCGCCGGTGTCGGTGGTCAGGAGCAGTTGACTGCCAGTGGAGACCCATCCCGTGTTGGAGTTGAGCAGCTTGAAATCGGCTACCGGCAGCGCCACGACGGGCATTTTGGCGATGTGCTCGGAGGTGGATTGACGGGGCGTGGAGCTTCCCGGCTGGGCAGCGTTAGGGCGAGCGGGTGTGGATTGTGACCCTGCGTGGAGAACCAAGAGCGGTATGAACGCAGCAAGAAGGAAGAAATACCGGAGAGATTTCAAATGTAACTTCTTTCGGCTGAGATCGTAGACTGCGATCCTGAGCCGGTCAAGGTAATTCTTCAGCGTTCCGGATCGGCGGTTCGCGGTATGCTCAGAGGATGGTGCGATTCACGGTGCTGGCGTCGGGGTCCAAGGGGAACAGTACGGTTGTCTCTGGGGGGCGGACGCGGATACTGGTGGATTGCGGGCTGAGCTGCAGGGAACTTTTCCGGCGCATGAGGCTGATGGACGAGAAGCCGGAGACGCTGGATGCGATCATCATTACTCATGAACATTCAGACCACGTGGGCGGGCTGGCGGCGACGGCGCGCAAGCTGGGAATTCCGGTGTACTTTACAGAGGGCACGCACCGCGCATGGATGCGCTGGCTGACGCCGCAGCGGCATATGACTCAGGCGCAATGGCTGGAGCAATACCGCAAGAGGGCAGCCGAGAGAGAGGCGGAGGCGATTCAAGATGAGGGCGAGCCGGATGATCCGGAGGCCGAGATGGGTTTGGATGGTGCGGAAAGCGGCAGGGATTCGGATGGATCTCGTGAAAAGCGGACCTCAGGGGCTGAAGCGCTTCCTGATTCTATTGGCGTGATTGACGGGGATAAATCCTCGGTCTGCCAAACTGAATCTGCGGTCGACCAAGCTGAATGTGCATCGTTGGATGGCTCTGAGGCTGTTCCGTCGCGCAAGGAGGATCCTACGTGGCTTCCGGCGCTGGAGTACTTTAAGGCGGGAGAGGCGTTCGAGATTGGCGACATCGCCGTCAGCCCTTTCACCATTCCTCACGATGCTGCTGACCCGGTGGGTTTCGTTTTTCGCGCTGAGGGAGTGCGGATGGGCTTTGCCACCGATTTGGGATACATTCCGCCGAACGTCAGGGCGCAGTTGCAGGGCGTGGATCTGCTGCTGCTTGAATCCAACCACGATTTGGAGATGCTGCGCGATGGGCCTTACCCGTGGGCGGTGAAGCAGAGAGTGCTTTCGCGCGTAGGACACCTGTCGAACGAGGCGGCGGCGGGATTTCTAGAGGATGGCTACGACGGCCAGGCAGCCTACGTGATTTTGGCGCATCTGTCTGAAAGCAATAATCTTCCTGAACTTGCGCGGGTTACGGCAGAGCGCGCTTTGAACGGCCGGGCGAGCTTGCTGGCCAATAGACTGTTGTTGGCCGCGCAACATGAGCCGCTTTTGCCTATCGCGTTTTAGGTGATGTGGGTTACAATGACATGAGACGGGCTTCACTCTGTACCAGGTAATTGGCAGGGAATACAGCTAGGCTGTTTTGCAAGGCGAGGCAAAGTTGATCGAGAAGTCATTGACTGATCGGCGCCCCGGATAATTAACCCCTTCCTGCCACGTGAGCCGCTGCAAGAACATGGCGGTTGAACACATCCTTTGCACAAAGTGAGTCTATACGCTTATGGCAAGTACTGAATGCACTGACAGAGTCGCGGGCGCCATACTGGCAAGCTGGCGATATGACATCTCTGGGATTTCACCGGAGATGCGCAAAGACTACGAACAACATTTTGTTGAATGCCCCCACTGCAGGGCACGGCAGAGGTTTCATCGCAGTTTGGATGTGACGTTGGCTGTGTTGACTTCGCTGGCGGTGTTTTTCTTTCTCTTCGCGCTCGCGGTTCTCAAGCATATCAAACCGCTGGAGCATGTCGCCTTCAACGTTTTCGGTTTGGATATCGCCGACACCTACCACATGTTGATCTCGGCAGGCATCGCGGGGCTTGTCTTCTCGGTGATTGCTTTTGCGCTGGTGCTGACGGCCACACCTGCGCCGAGCTACCTGGGCGGCATCGCGGCTGAGCGCGCCAAACTCATCGAAGAGCGGCTGCCTGCGGCTATCAAGTCGCTTCGTCTGCGCTAAGATCAATTCAATGTTTTAAACATCAAGGCCTCCCCGTGTGGGAGGCCGCTGTATTTTGAGGACGAGATGTTGCGTTCGCGATGCGATGGAGATTCTTGCTGAATGACAAGCGGGAAAGTTGCAAGCCGTTGGCTGCCGGGACTCAAGGTTGGGGATGGGTTTACGCGGCACCCGTTCGATGAGGAGTTTGGCGTGCGGACCAGCGGGCTGGTCGCGGGGCGACACCTGAAGAGCGGACGCCACAATGACAGATATGCGACGGCTTACTACGGTGTCGCGCCTTCGGTTTTGATGGCTTTGGTTCGCCGTTGGCAGAGGAGCCGGCCGGCTTTTGCGATGGAGGAGTTCAGCTTTGTTGACGTGGGTGCGGGGATGGGGCGGGCGATGCTGCTGGCGGCGCGATTGCCGTTTCGTCGGGTGGCGGGAGTGGAACTGAATCCTACGCTGGTGCGGATTGCCAAGCGGAACCTGGCCGTCTGGCGGGCTGCCGGGCGGGCGATTGCGCCGATAAGGATGACCTGTGGCGATGCGGTTGATTTTCCTCTGCCAGAGGGGCCTTGCCTGGCGTTTTTGTTCAATCCCTTTGGCGCGCCGGTGATGCGGCGACTGATTACTGCGTGGCAAAAAAAACTGGCGGGCCGCACGGGACAACTGGATATTCTCTATGTGAACAATGAGCAGGAGCGCGAACTGGAGCGGCAGGCCGGGTTTAGAAGGCTGTTTCTTGGGCAGGTGCCACGGTCGCGTGCGGATGCGATTGCAGATCATAAAATTTTGGCCAACCAGCCGGACGGGGAATATGCGTCGGCGAATTTTGAGGATTGCTCGATCTGGCGCTGGGAGGGATGAAGTTGCGGTTTTTCCCAGGAGAAGTTTGGCGAGTGGGGATTGAATTTGAAGGAACCGCATCTGATTCTCGGAATCGGCGAGTTGCTGTGGGATGCGCTGCCGGAAGGACTGAGGCTGGGCGGCGCGCCGGCTAACTTTGCCGTGATGGCTGCGAGATTGGGCAATCACGCCGCGATTTTGAGCCGCATCGGATGCGACGATTTGGGTCGAAAGGCAGTTGCGTTGCTGGGCCCACTGCCGGCCGATGCAAGCTTTCTGCAAGTAGATCCGGCGCATGAGACGGGCAAGGTGACTGTGGTCTTTGAAGACGGGCAGCCGAGTTATACGATTCATCAGCCCGCCGCGTGGGATTTCCTCGAGTTGACCGATAGCTGGACGCAACTGGCCGAGCGGGCAGACGCAATCTGTTTCGGATCACTAGCGCAGCGCAGCGATGAGTCTAGGCAGACCATTGAGACGCTGGTGGCGCAGACCAAGGAGTCGTGCGTGCGGGTCTTCGACGTGAACCTGCGGACACCCTTCTACTCGGGCGATGTGATCCAGAAATCTCTGGAACTGGCAACTGTTTTGAAGATGAACGACGTTGAGACGCCGCGTGTGTTGGCGTTGCTGGGGCTGCCGGCGCCATTGGGCTTGGCGGATCAAAGCGAGTCTGAGCCCGGTTCGTTGCGGCTTGCGGCGGAACTGCTGCTGGAGGAATTCTCCTCACTGCAGATGGTGGCCGCGACTCGCGGCTGCCACGGAAGCTTGCTGGTGACGCGCGACGAGTGGCACGAGCACCCCGGAATCGCCGTCCAGGTAGTTGACACCATCGGCGCCGGAGATGCGTTTACTGCGGCTATGACCCACTACCTACTGCGCGGGGCCGGATTGGCCACGCTGAACGAGGCAGGCAACCGCTGGGGCGCATGGCTGGCTTCGCGATCGGGCGCCATGCCCGCATTGCCGGACGCGTTGCACGCAAAGATTGCCGCCGAGATTGCCGTTGCGGTTGAAGATTAAGCCAGGCTTGCGGCAACTGCAAATTGTCCGCTTTGCAGCGAGCGATTCACAGAGTGGGATGAATAAGGCAAAATGAAAGTGGGCCCTGGCGGACAGGGCGCATCTTATCGCCAAGACGGCCATCAAACTGGTACGTTAATTGAGAAGGATTCTGTTTTCCAAGATGGCTTCCAATCCTTATTTTTCTCTTACGATTCTTTTTTTGGCTGCGCTGGGCTTTGGGCTGGCTCCGCTGGGGCTGGCGTGGCTATGGGCCAAGGTGTTTTCGCCACCCAAACCGAACGAGGTAAAAAATGCCATCTACGAGTGCGGCCTGGAGTCCAAGGGCGATGCCTGGATGCAGTTCCGGTCTGCTTACTATCTTTATGCAATTATTTTCTTGATCTTCGATGTGGAGGCGGTCTTTCTGCTGCCTTTTGCGGTGGCATTCACAGGGCTGACTGGTGCTGCCTGCGGGGCCATGCTGGTGTTTGTGCTGCTGCTGGTCGAGGGGCTGGCGTGGGCCTGGGCTAAGGGTGTGCTGACGTGGGCTTGAATGCAGCTCACAGCTGTTAGCTAACAGCAGACAGTTAGAAGCTGAGCGGTAACTGATTGGGTGGATTGAGAACTGTTTGCCGATAGCTGTTAACTGACAGCTGGAACGGAGCGAGCTATGGATGAGGGATTGAAGATCGAGCTGGGGAAGCAAGGGGTCTTCGTGACGACCATCGAAGAGCTCTACAACTGGGGCCGGCGCAACTCCGTTTGGCCGATGCAGTTTGGGCTGGCCTGTTGCGCGATCGAGATGATTGCTACGACCATGGCGCGATACGATCTGGCTCGCTTCGGGGCCGAGGTTTTTCGGCCATCGCCGCGGCAGGCCGATCTGATGATCATCTCCGGGACAGTGACGAAAAAGATGGCGCCGCAGGTGGTGCGACTCTATAACCAGATGGCCGAGCCGAAGTACGTGATCGCGATGGGAGCTTGCGCAATCTCCGGAGGGCCGTTTAAGCAGGGCTACAACGTGTTGAAGGGGATCGACCGCTATATTCCGGTGGATGTGCATATTCCTGGGTGCCCGCCGCGGCCCGAGGCGTTGATGCAGGCCTTCATGACGTTGCAGAAAAAGATTGATGGCCAGCCTTTGACAGGGGAGGGGCGGCCGCGGCATTTGGACTCAGCCGCGCGCGGTGAGTTTCCCGTGCCTGTGCAGGGAGAACACGATCTCGAGCCGCCGGCGAACAATGGAGTATGGCCGTTGCCGGTGGTGATTCGATAGCAGCTAACAGTTTTGAAGGATTCGGGATTGAAGACAGTAGAAGAAATCAAGTCGGTGATTGAGGCGGCCGTACCGGACGTGACCGTGGAGGTTGTGCCCAACCCCAGCCCGTCGGGACAGCACTCGCTGCGGCTTGCGCCGGAGTGTGCGTTCGATGTGGCGAAGTTTCTGCGGGATGATGCGGAACTCAAGCTGGACTTTCTCTCGAACGTGACCGGAGTGGATTGGCCGGACAAGGAGATCGCAGAGAAAGTTAAAGTCATACATCAAGTTACTAAAACCGTGGATGGAACGGAGCAGACTGTCGAAGAGGCAGTCGAGGAAACTCGCAAGCGTGTCGAGCCTGGGTATCTTGAGGCGGTCTATCACTTGTATTCGGTGGAGAAAAAGCATGGGCCGGTGGTGGTTAGGATGCGCACAGTGAACAGGACGGATCAAGTGGAGCTGCCTTCGTTGACACCTGTCTGGCGATCGGCGGAGTTTCAGGAGCGGGAGGTCTTCGATCTTTTCGGGATCGTCTTCACAGGGCACCCAGACCTGCGGCGGCTGCTGATGTGGGATGCATTCAAAGACCACCCCATGCGGCGGGATTACGTCGATCCGGATGATTTCGAGTACGAGCCCACGGCTCACGATGACGTGCTCAAGCGGGCGCAGGCGCATCAGGCGGTGAGTGCCGGACCAACAGCGTTAGAATCCGAGGCCGGTGCATGAGCGCAACGCAAAATGATTTTGCAGCCGTTGATGAGAGGCCGGAGGGATGGAACCGTCCTGCGCCGATTTCACCGGACGGCGAAGGAGAGCTGCTGGAAGTGGCCATGGGGCCGCACCATCCCTCGACGCACGGCGTCTTCCGCATGGATGTGGCTCTGGACGGAGAGCGGGTGATTCGACTCAGGCCAGTCTTCGGTTACTTGCATCGCAACCACGAGAAGATTGCCGAGGGTGTTAGTTACCTGGCCTCGATGCCTTACACTGACAGGTTGGATTACATCTGCCCGCTAACGAATAACTGGGCTTATGCGCTGGCGGTCGAGAAACTGGCGGGCCAGGAGGTTCCGGAGCGCGCCGAGTATCTGCGTGTGATTCTCGGCGAGCTGACACGCTTTCAGAATCACGCTTCGTCGATTGGATTTTTAATTCAGGAGATGGGCGCAAGCGGCACGCCGCTGATGTATGCATTTCGCGAGCGGGAAAAAATTCTTGACCTCTTCGAGGAACTGACTGGCGCGCGAATGATGGTTAACTACATGCGCTTCGGAGGCTGCCGTGTGGATGCGTCGCCGGCATGGCTGGATAAGACGCGCAAAGTCGTAGCCGGCCTCTCAGGGTTTGTAGACGAATTTGAAAAGCTTCTAGCCAGCAACGAGATTCTGATGGCGCGGACCCAAGGGGTGGGCATCCTCAAGCGGGAGTTGGCGATCAACGCTGGGGTGACGGGTCCGATGCTGCGCGCTTCGGGCGTAAATTACGACATTCGCAAGGTGGACGGCTACGGCATCTATAGCCGCTTCAAATTCCGCGTGCCGCTGGGCGATCATGGGGATGTGTACGACCGCTTCATGATTCGTATGCTGGAGATGCGCGAGTCGATTCAAATTCTGACGCAGGCGCTCAACGAAATTCCCGGCGGCCCGGTGATGGACCCCAAGGCCAGGAGCCGCGGTTTCCGGCCCAAGGTGGGCGAAGCTTATGGGCGGATCGAAGCGCCCAAGGGCGAGTTGGGTTTTTATTTGATCAGTGACGGCGGGCCGAATCCTTATCGCTATCGCGTGCGGCCGCCTAGCTTGATCAACCTCACGATACTTGAGGATATGTGTCTGGGCAGCAACGTGGCCGACGTGGTGTTGATCTTTGGCAGTGTGGACATTGTGCTGGGAGAAGTGGACCGGTAGAGCAGGGACCGGAGTCCTGAACGATACGAAGTGGAACCAGACGAGGTCGAAACGATGAGAGTACGGCCCGCAGAAAAGATTGTGGCCATTTGCTAGGGTTGAAAGCTGCGAGGGTGGCGCATGCGACACCGACTTATAGCCTGACGTGCGAGACGTCGCGGGGACAATGGTTTAGCCTTGCGCTGTCCAGCTTCAATTTTCACTTGAGCTCGCCAGGGATAGGGAGCAGTGGGATGGCCACGGACAAGCGAAGCACCTCCGAACTTGTTTTCAGGATTCCGGGGAGCAAGGAATATGATGCGCTGCGGGCGACCCTCGAAGACAATGAGGAGTTGCGAAACTGCAGGCTGATGGTAACGACGGGCACGGTTGCTACCTCGGACAACTGGAACGTGAAGGCTAACTCGAAGAACAAGAATAGCAGGAACAACGGCGCGGGCAGTGATTCGGCAAGCGGCATAATGGAGTGGACCTTCAAAAATGCGACGATCTCTGCGCTGACGGTGATCGGTACGGATGGAAGCGGAGCAGCGGGCACGGCGGGCGCCACGCCGGAGGTACTGGTTGAGGGGACCATCGTGGCCCAGAACTTTATCTTTGTGTCGAAGGAAGTAAGGCTCATCAGGACGCATGAAGTAGATGGATATTGCAGGGAGGGTGCATTGCTGGGTGAGGGAATCCTGAAGGGGCTGGCGGAGACGGCGAGGAATTTCGTCGGTAGCTTCTTCTCGCCCGAGCGGCTGACAACGGTCGAGTACCCGGAGCAGCGCATTGCTCCGTTCGAGGCAGCCCGCGTTTTTCCGTTCCTGGTGTACGACGGAGAGAACCGCGACGGCGGGTGGCCGGAGTGGGAGGGCGGTCTGCGCTGCGTCGCCTGCCAGATCTGCGAGAAGGAATGCCCGCCCAAGTGCATCTATATTGAGAAAAGCAAGGATAAAAAGCTGGACTACCTGGGCAAGGCACAGTACTATCCCTCACGTTTTGACATCGATATCTCCGTATGCATGAGCTGTCAGATCTGCGTCGAGGTTTGTCCATTTGAAGCTATCAAGATGGACACGGAGTTTGAGTTGAGCACAGACGACCGTTTCGGCGGGCTGCTGCTCGACCGTGAGCAATTGGCAAAGTCGAACGAGTATTACCGCAAGATTCATCCCACAGAGGCGGCCGGAGTGGACGCGCGGCTAGCCGCAGATAAGATCAAGGCCGACGTCAAGGCCAAGGGATTGGCCGATGCCGCTGCAGCCAAAGCCGCGGCGGTGACTACACAAATTGTCGAGCATCCGGACGGAGCAGGAGACTAGCCTATGCAAGAGAAGCCTATCTTCGAGACTCTGGACCAGATCTTTGTTCTGCTCAAACATTGGCTGGTAAGTTTTCTGCCCACGGCCCTGCAGCCTGCGGCCGGCGTGGTGATCAGCGTGGCGACGATTGTCTGCCTCTTTCCGGCGCTCTTTGCCTTGACTACCGTTTTTGAGCGCAAAGGGTTGGGCCGCATACAAAATCGTATTGGCCCGAACCGCGTTGGACCGTTCGGTTTATTTCAGCCCGTGGCTGACGGCATCAAGTCGCTGACCAAGGAAGATATTGTTCCCCTAAGTGCCGATGCGGTGGTGCATTTTCTGGCGCCGCTGGTGCTGGTGGTGACCGTCTTTATGGGCTTTGCGGTGCTGCCAATGGGACGTAACATGGTGTTAGTGGAGATGGATGCCGGCTTGTTGTTCTACTTTGCCATGGGCGCGTCCACCGAGTTATCAGTCTTCATGGCCGGGTGGTCGAGCCGCAACAAGTATTCGCTGATGGGCGCAATGCGCGCCGTGGCGCAGATGATCAGCTACGAAGTGCCGTTACTGCTGTCGAGCGTGGTTGTGGTGATGATGACTGCCTCGCTTTCGCTGAGTGACATCGTAGCCGCGCAAAGCAAGTACACGTGGGGTTTGCCGCACTGGTATATTTTCACGCCTTGGGGTTTCGCGGGGTTCGTGATGTACGCTATCGCGACCACTGCTGAGACCAACCGCTCTCCATTCGACTTACCGGAAGGAGAGTCCGAGTTAGTGGCCGGTTATCATACCGAGTATTCCGGTTTTAAGTTCGCCCTTTTCTTTCTGGGCGAGTATCTGGCCATGTTTTCCATTTCCGGTCTGGGAACGACGCTGTTTCTGGGCGGATGGTCGGCGCCACTTTCATCTCTGACATGGGTTCCGTCGTGGATATGGTTCTTTTCAAAGTTGATGCTGTCGATCTTCGTTTTCATATGGCTGCGAGGGACGCTGCCGCGCTTGAGACAGGATCAACTAATGAACTTTGCTTGGAAATTTGTTCTGCCTATGTGCCTATTGAACCTGCTGGTGGCCGGGCTATGGAGATTTCTGGGCGATGGGTGGCCGCGATGGGTGGTCTGCTCGGCGATTCTGATTGCTGCCTACGTGGCGATGGGCAAGATGGAGATGCGAAGTGAGCATTTTGGACCGAGGAGTTATCGCTATGCGGAGTAAGTTCTCTGGCACTCTGGCAGTCCAGAGGGGGATGGTCGGCTGATGAGCTTTGTTTTCTTCTTACTTGCTACACTCACCGTGGCTGGCGGCCTCGCTGCTGTGTTGCTGAAGAACACAGTCCATTGCGCGCTCGCGCTCACCGTGGCATTCGCCGGGCTGGCGTTTCTGTTTCTGAATCTTGACGCGCAGTTTGCCGGCTTCGCACAGATTCTGGTTTACATCGGCGCAGTCGCTATCCTGGTGGTCTTTGCAATTCTGCTTACCAAGGGTTCTGAAACACCAAAGGACGGAGTCTTCAGCCATACGTGGCTGACTGGTCTCGCCATCGCAGCGGCGGTCTTTGCGGTGCTCGGCTGGGCCGTAATTGAGACGGCGCCGATGCTGCCTAAGTCCACATCTGTACCCATCGTCACCGTGGCGCAGATAGGCAATGCGCTCATGGGCCGCTACGTCTTGCCGTTGGAGATTGTGGCCGTGTTATTGACCGCGGCCTTGATTGGAGCGGTGATCGTGGCCATGCACGAGAAAGAGGGGCTTGAATGACGCCGCTTGGGGATTACCTTCTGGTAGCAGCGCTCGTGTTCTCGATCGGTCTCGCTGGCGCGCTCACGCGGCGCAACGCCATCCTGGTACTGATTGGCATCGAGTTAATGCTGAACGCGGCTAATCTGAATCTGATTGCCTTTTGGCGCTACGGGTCGCATCCCCATCCCGATCCGTTGACCGGCATGATGTTTGCCATTTTTTCGATTGCCGTGGCTGCAGCCGAGGCTGCGGTTGGGCTGGGGTTAGTGATCTTTATCCACCGCCACGCCAAGACGACCGATCTCGACCAGATGCATAGGATGAAGGGGTGAGCCGGTTAATGTACGCAGCAATTTCAATCACTCCGCAAATATGGTCTTCGCCGCTCGCGAGGATGCTCTGGCTGATCCCTGCGGGGCCGATGGCGGCTTCTGGGGCGATCGCACTATTTAAACAGCCGAAGCGCAAGGCCGCCGCTACTCTGGCGCTTGGTGCGCTGGCGTTTTCTCTGCTGCTATCGCTTGCGTCCTTCGGACATGTGGTGGCTGGATGGTCACATGGCATAGCCGTGCGCGAAGTAGTCAATTTCACCTGGATTCAATTCGGAGCAGCCAACTTAGAATTAGGCTGGGTGCTTGATCCGCTTTCGGCTGTGATGCTGGTAATGGTCAGCTTTGTCGGCCTGCTGATCTTTATCTATTCGACCGGTTACATGGAGCACGACGCGAACTACACCCGCTTCTTCTGCTTCATGTCGTTGTTTGCTGGAGCGATGCTTGGTGTAGTGATTGCGAACAGCATATTACTTCTCTTCATGTGCTGGGAGTTAGTTGGACTTACCTCTTACTTATTGATCGGATTCTGGTATCAAAAGCCTCCGGCGGCTGCGGCAGCAAAAAAAGCTTTCCTCACCACACGCGTGGGCGACGTTTTCTTTCTTTTAGGAATCGTATGGTTGTTTTCGCAGACTGGCACGCTGCTCTTCTATAACCATGGCGCGGGCTCAATCGAGGTGGGCGCGCTGGCCGTATTACTGGCCCAACCCGCGGCTCTGGGCCTCACGGCGGCGGGGGCGATTGGCCTGCTGATCTTTGCCGGAGCGGCCGGCAAGAGCGGTCAGTTTCCGCTGCACGTTTGGTTGCCGGATGCGATGGAAGGCCCGACACCGGTCTCGGCGCTGATTCACGCCGCGACGATGGTGGCTGCGGGCGTCTATCTGATTGCAAGAGTTTATCCACTTCTGCAGTTCGGGGCGCTCCCTGGCGGAACGACTGTGGCGCTGACTGTAGTAGCTTGGGTCGGCGCATTTACAGCCGTCTTTGCCGCGCTGATCGCCATCGCACAGAACGACATTAAGCGCATTCTGGCCTATTCAACGGTTTCGCAATTGGGTTACATGATGGCTGGCTTGGGAATGGGCGGCGTGGCTGTCGGGATCTTCCACTTAATAACTCACGCCTTCTTCAAGGCACTCTTATTCTTGGGCGCGGGCTCAGTGATTCACGGCTGCCAAGAGGAGCAAGATGTGCGGCGCATGGGCGGCCTGAAGTCCGACATGCCGCTGACCTTCCTGACTTATGCGATCGGAATGTTGGCGCTGTGCGGCTTTCCGTTGCTCTTCTCCGGATTCTGGAGCAAGGACGGCATTCTGGAAGCGGCGCAACATTGGAGTGTTTCGAAAGTGCCGCTTTATATGCTGATCTTTGGCGCGCTGCTGACAGCGTTCTATATGACGCGACAAGTGGCCTACGTCTTCTTTGGCCACTGGCGGGGAGGCAAACCCGCGATCGAGAGCCCGGCGGTGATGACCATGCCGCTGGCGATCATGGCCTTCTTTGCGATGGCGCTGGGCCTGATTGGAACGCCTGCTTGGCCGTGGTTCAGGGCGTTTCTGGACGGCCGCGCCGCAGGCTTCAGTCCGCACGCATTTTTCGAGCCAGGATTAGTGACGCTGATGAGTGCGTCGACGGTGGTGGTGGTACTCGGGATGATCTTAGCTTGGCGCATGTATGGAGACCGCTCTCCCAAACCTACGGAGCCGGATGTACTGGAGCAATCCTTCCCCGTGTCCTGGGGTTGGCTGCGCGACCGGTTGTACGTGGACGAGTTATACGGAGTTACGGTGATCGCTTTCTATGATTGGTGGGCGCGCGTTGCCGACTGGCTGGACCGCCGGGTCTGGGCCCGCATCGTGGATGGAGTCACACATGTCTTCGGTTTGTGGGCGCAGTTGAACCGCTTCCTCGACAATAACTGGGTGGATGGCAGTTTCGACAAAGGTTGTGAAGAGTTATCAACCGGCGGGGGGCTGCTCGCGCGAGTGCAGACGGGTCGCGTTCAGACTTATCTGAGAATCTTAGCGATGGCCGTGGTTGTGCTGGCATTAATGCTGATCTGGAGCGGCCGGGCGTGAGCGGATTTCCTATATTAACGCTGTTGACCGTACTGCCTCTCATCGGGGCGGCGATTGCACTTGCCAGCAGCAAACACGCGCGTAACGTGGCGCTGATCACGGCGCTAGTTAGTCTGGCGCTCGCGCTGGTTGTATGGACCGTGTGGAGCGGTTCGCGCGCTATCGGCGGCTATGGGCTGATCGAGCGGCACGCGTGGGCGCCGTCGCTGGGCATCGAGTATCACCTGGGTGTGGACGGGCTGGGTGCGCTGATGCTGGTGCTGTCCGCCATTGTAACTCTGATGTCGGTCGATGCGGCGCACCGCGTGCATCACCAACCTGGAATGTATTTCGCGCTGGTATTGGTGCTGGAAGCTGGTCTCTTTGGCTCATTTACCGCACTGAACTTCTTTCATTGGTTCTTGTTTTGGGAGTTAAGCCTGATTCCCGCTTTCTTCCTGATCAAGCTATGGGGCGGGGCGAGGCGCGGGCCGGCAGCGACGCAGTTCTTTGTCTACACCATGGCTGGCTCTGTGGTGCTACTTATAGCATTTCTGGCTATCTTTGTTTCGACACATAGCATGGACTTTTCTTATCTAACTTTACTGGCCTCAAAAGGCTGGCTGGAGCCGATGGTAAAGGATCATATTGGTCCGGTCATGCCATGGCTGGCTATCGGCGTACTAGCCGGTTTTGCGGTGAAGGTGCCTATCTTTCCATTCCACACATGGCTGCCGGCGGCTTACTCTGAGGCTCCTTCGCCGGTAACAATGCTTCTAACTGGCGCGATGTCGAAGATGGGTGTCTATGGGCTGCTGCGTATTGCGCTACCACTCTTTGGGACTCAAATCGCGCAGATGCGCACACCGCTGCTGGTGTTAGCCGTGACTACAGTCGTGATGGGAGCCTGGGCTGCTGCGGCACAGAAAGACTTGAAACGCGTCTTTGCGTATTTCTCGATGAACCACCTCGGCTACTGTCTGTTGGGCATTTTTGCGCTGGCGGTTCCGACTGGTGGAATTGGAACCGACACCGCCGTACTTACCAGCCAGGCTGCTGCGCTCAACGGCGTCATCCTGCAGATGTTCAACCATGGAGTTACTGCGGCGGCGCTGTTCTGGTTCGCTGCGATCATCCAACAGCGGACGGGCGGCCATCGCGGCATCGACGATTTTGGAGGCCTGCGCAAGCCAGCTCCGGTGTTGGCCGGACTGATGGGTATTGCACTGTTTTCTTCGCTGGGGCTGCCAGGGCTGAACGGCTTTCCCGGCGAGTTTCTTATCTTTCGCGGCGTCTTTCCGTTGGCGTGGGTTGCAGCGACAGTTTCGATGCTTGGCTTGTTGGTGACTGCGGCGGTGATCCTAACTGTGATTCAGAAAGTATTTACCGGTCCAGTGCCTGAACATTGGGCTACCTTCCCTGACTTGCATCACGGCGAACGGCTCGCCCTTGCTCCGGTTATCGGCCTGATGCTTCTCGTTGGCCTTCTGCCGCAACTGATTGTGGGCGGTGTGAACCCCACGGTCGTGTACCTCTTGGCTCACTGGAGATTCTGATGTTAGCTTGGACGATCTATCTCTCGTTTGCCGGGGCGCTGACGCAGGCGCTGCTACCTAAAGAACGTGCCGCACTGTCGCGTTGGCTGGCTCTGGGTGTGGCCGCGGCGGGCTTGGCTATGGCAGTGGCGGGCTTTGTAGTTGGTATGGGACAGGGGCGCATGACTATCATCGACAGGCCCTGGGTGCCGTCGATGGGGATTCATTTTTTGCTTGCCGCTGACGGCATAAGTCGTGTACTGGTATCGCTGACTGGCCTTGCCGCGGTCGCCGGAGTCCTCTTCAGTTGGAACATCGAAGTACGCACTAATGAGTTCTTCGCTTTTTTTCTTGCACTTATTGGCGGAGTCTATGGGGTTTTTCTCAGTTTCGATCTATTTCTGTTGTTTGTCTTCTACGAAATTGCAATTGTACCCAAATACTTTCTGATCGCCATCTGGGGCTCGACACGACGCGAGTATGCGGCCATGAAGTTGGCGCTCTATTCGTTTGTCGGTTCGTCGATGGTGCTCGTCGGCCTGCTCGCGGCTTATGCAACAGCAGGCAGCCACTCGACCGGACTCGTCGCTCTGGGTCATGCCAATCTGCCGGTTAGTTTTCAGATGTGGTGTTTTCCTTTGGTCTTCACCGGTTTCGCGATTCTCGCCGGTATGTGGCCCTTTCACACATGGGCGCCCACCGGCCATGTTGCCGCGCCTACAGCCGCTTCCATGCTGCTCGCCGGAGTAGTTATGAAGTTGGGCGCATACGGCTGCTTGCGTGTGGGAATCGCTTTGTTTCCGCGCGGCCTTGACCCTTGGGGATTCTCTTTCGCCGGCATCGGTTCCTGGCGCGATGTTTTTGCGGCGCTGGCAGTTATCGGCATTGTCTACGGCGCGCTGGTCGCCCTGGCTCAGACCGACTTCAAATTTGTCATTGGCTATTCCAGCGTAAGTCACATGGGCTTTGTGCTACTTGGCTTGATGACTCTGAATCAGATCGGAGTTACCGGCGCGGTCTTGCAGATGTTCTCGCATGGAGTGATTGCCGGGCTGCTCTTCGCCATTGTTGGCCGCATCGTTTATGACCGTACACATACGCGGCAATTGGCGGAACTGGGAACCATGCATCTTTCGAAACGCCTTCCGTTTGCCGCGCTGGCATTTGTAATTGCCGGGCTGGCTTCTATCGGAATGCCGGGCTTCTCGGGCTTTGTCGCCGAGTTACAGGTGTTAGTGGGCGCATGGAAGGTCAACCCTTGGTGGGATGTTGCAGCGGGCGTCGGCATCGTTGTAGGCGTGGCCTACACGTGGCGCGCTATGCAAAAGGTATTCTTCAGCGATGTCTTGCCTAGCGTGCACGTGTTGGAGCAGGAACACGGTCACGAGTTAGCCGCAATTACCTGGCCTGAAGTTAGCGGAGTAATTTTACTAGCGGGAGCCAGTTTGGTTGTCGGACTTTATCCGAAAATATTGCTCGATGCGATTGAGCCGGCCGTGAACGCGCTGCTTGCGGGGGGGGGGCGATGAACTACGCAGACCTCTTTCGCGTGACGCTGCCGGAGACGGCGCTGGAAATTGCGGCGCTGATGGTGCTGGTGGTGGATTTGGGTTTCCTGCGCAAAACCGCGCTCAAACTGCGCGTGACTGCGGCTGCGTTGATAGGCGTGGCCGGGTGCGGCGCGGCGCTGTGGGCGTTGCGGTTTCAAGGCCGTGGTGGGCTGAGCTTCGGTGCTGACGAAATCCTGCTGGCAACCGGTGGATTTAGCCAAGTGGCACAAACCGGAATCCTGGTGCTGACGGCGTTGACGTTGCTGCTACTTATCGATTCGATATTTACTAAGCACGTTGGCGAATATGTTGCGGTAGTATTGATGGCTGCGGCGGGCGGATTGCTTATAGCTGCTGCGCAAGATTTGCTGGTGATCTTTGTCGGACTTGAGTTGCTAAGTTTGGGTCTGTACATCCTTACTGCTTTTGCCAAGAGATCTGCAAAGAGCGCCGAGGCAGCTCTTAAGTATTACTTGTTCGGCGGCATGTCCGCGGCGTTTCTGCTGTTTGGGTTCAGTTATTTTTACGGCCTCAGCGGCACCACGAATCTGAATGGAATTCAGGATGCGATCTCAGCATCGGGGTCGAGCCCGCTGTTTTATTTAGCCTGGATTCTGGTTGTGGCCGGTCTCGGTTTCAAGGTGGCGGCGGTTCCATTTCATCTCTGGGCTCCAGACACCTACGAGGGCGCACCCGCGCCGGCTGCGGCGTTTATCGCCTCCGTCTCCAAGGTGGCCAGCTTCGCGCTGCTCATCACACTGAGTTTGAATTGGATGACGATCGGCGTGCCATTCGGGGGGCCAACGAGTTCAGTCGAGCGGTTTCTGCGGAATTATTACCAAACCTGGCCCAAACTGGGGCTAGTGTTGCTAGTGGTTGCGGCAGCCTCCATGGTCGTAGGAAATCTTGCGGCGCTGGCACAGATCAGCGTCCGCCGCCTGCTTGCCTACTCGGCCATTGCTCACGCAGGATACATCTTGCTGGGGATCGCGACTCATCCGGCTTATTCGGGACAGGGAAGTCCAATTGAGTTCTATGACAACTCGATCATCCCGACTGTTCGCAGCACGAATGGCGTCTTCTACTATGTGCTCACCTACGGCCTGACGACCATCGGAGCGTTCGGAGTGGTTTCAGTTGTTGAGCGGGCGACTGGTAGCGACCGGCTCGACTCATTCCTTGGTCTGCATAAGCGCAACCGAGTGCTGGCCGCGGTGTTGCTGGTGCTGTTCCTATCACTCGCAGGGATTCCGCCATTAGTTGGTTTCTGGGCTAAGTTCAATCTGTTTGCAGCGGTACTTGGCGTCTCGGCTGGACCGGTTCCGTTCACCCTCGTAGCTTTGGCTGTCGCCTTCAGCGCAGTTTCACTCTATTACTACTTACAAGTGCTCAAGCGGGCCTATGTTATGCCCGGTATCGATGAAACGCCGATCAAGGTTCATCCGGCCACGATGGTGGTGCTGGTCCTGATTGCTGTGGCCGTAGTTGTACTGGGCTGCTTCCCGTCGCTGCTGCAAGGCTGGATCGATAGCTTCCACCCGGGTTTATAGCCTTAACCTTCCTGAGCTAACAAAGAATATTCCCTATAAGTAATGGCGGAATACGCGGCTGTTCTGTTTTCGGACATAGGCTTACTTAAGTGTCGCTACTGCGTAATCTTGTCGCTGAGTGTATCCATATCTACTATCGACGTAGTTAGAAGAAACTGATGCCATTCAGGTTTAATCCTCGTGCCTCAGGAAGCTCTTCTTTGTACTGTTCCGCTACAGCAGAAGCGAACGGATCAGAAAATATGCGCGAAGCCGGGAATCGATTGAGAGGGCTGGCTTTGTGTGCGGCAGGCCAGAAAAGGTGAATCATGAAAAGAGTTAGTGCTCGCATGGCTCTTTATATCTCATTTGTTTGTATTCTGATTTCATTTCTTCCACTTAGGAGTTACGCAGATTCAGTGACTTTGACGCTCGAGAGTACCGGAGGGCAGGTTTCTGGTCCGGATTACGTCTACCCCTATAACTTCAGCATCGACGGCAGTGCGAGCACCACTCCGCTAATGTGTATTAGTTTTGCGAATGACATTTATTTTGGCGAGAGCTGGACGGCAACAATCGAGCCGGTTACGGGCAGCCAGCAGTACGAAGAAGCGGCTTACCTTTTTTCTCTGGCCAGCGCTCCCGGCGCGACACAGACAGCCATTGCTGAAGCGCAGTGGGCTGATTGGGAGCTACTCGATCCGAACGATCCCAATTTGCTAGCTAGCGAACCTTCCCAGTATCAGAACGATGTAAGTTTGTTGCTGAGCCAGGCGACGCTCTTTGCGGAGGACAACCCAGACGCGAGCCTCTATTCCGAATATCAGATTTATGCTCCAGAGGCCGGTAGTTGGCCTGCGGGAGATGGCGCACCTCAGTATTTGATAGGGGCATCTACGCCTGAGCCCAGCAGTCTGATTTTAGTCGGGAGTGGCCTGCTCGGCTTCGCGGTTTTCATGTACCACAGAAAGCGCGCTATTTGAGAGCGCTTCATGCAGACGTCTGAGAGAATCCTCCCGTGACATGGATCTTCCTTTGGCGTCCCCTAAAAGGGAGGTGGCTCGCCGCAGTCACGACACAATTTAACAGATATTTGAAATCGTTTACAGCTGACCGTCCTCTGATTTATAGTTTCGCTTTGCTCGCCGCTGTGGACTTTGCCGCTGTCTACGGCGAGACTTTATGCAAAGAGGGGATCTCCGTGTCAGGTATCTCTCGTCGCGACCTGCTCTGTTCTGGAATCACTCTATCCGCTTCTTCACTTATGGCCCGCTCGACCTGGGGACGCACTGCTGCGCTGTTGGCCGGTTATCCGGGACCGGCTTCGGCCGAAGCCCTGGCTGCCGTTGCGCCGCGCGAGCGATTTCTTTTCGATTTTGGCTGGAAGTTTCAATTTGGCCACGGCACCGATCCGGCCCACGATCTCGATTTCGGCATGGGGCAGGGAGACTTTGCCAAGACTGCCGACTTTGCATTCTCCAAGATCGGCTTCGATGCGACGAAGTGGCGCGCGCTGAACTTGCCTCACGACTGGGCGGTCGAGCTGCCTTTTGTGCATGACGAGGTGCAGAAATCGCACGGCTACAAGCCCATCGGACGCCGCTATCCGGAGACCAGTGTGGGCTGGTATCGCAAGGAGTTCGAGATTCCGACAAGCGATGCGGGGCGGCGGGTCAATCTTGAGTTTGACGGGGCTTTTCGCGATGTGCTGGTCTTTGTAAACGGATGCTTCATTGGCCGCAACGACAACGGCTATGCACCCTTCCACTTTGACATTACGGATTTTCTTGCCGTGGGCCAAAAGAATTGTGTTGTGGCGCGCGTGGATGCGAGCTTTGGTGACGGCTGGTTTTACGAGGGCGCCGGAATCTACCGGCATGCGTGGCTGACCAAGACGGATGCGCTGCACCTGGGCAAGTGGGAGAGTTATGTGCGCGCCGTTCTCAGTAGAGGTTCCGCTGCTCTGACTCTCGATACGGTTGTGCTGAATGAAGGAAAGCAGGCGGAGAGCGCTACGGTGGGTTGGCAGATTGTCGACGCTGCGGGTAAGACCGTGGCGACGGCCAAGACTGGCGCGCAATCGATCGCAGTGGATGGAACAGCGAACTTCACCGCGACGGCAAATTTCGCCAACCCGGCGCTATGGTCGGTCGATGCTCCGAACCTTTATTCGGCGATCGTGACGGTTGAAACCGGCGGCAAGGTGCGCGATGCCGAGCGGGTGAGCTTTGGTGTGCGCACTGCGATCTTTGACGCGGACAAGGGTTTCTTTCTGAATGGCAAGTCGCTGAAGATTCAGGGCACGTGCAATCACCAGGACCATGCCGGCGTGGGTGCTGCGTTGCCTGACCGGCTGCAATGGTTCCGCTTGAGCATGCTGCGCGAGATGGGTTGCAATGCTGTGCGCACCTCGCACAACATGCCCACGCCGGAGTGGGTTGAAGCCTGCGACCGCATGGGCATGATGATGATGTGTGAGACGCGGCAGATGAGTTCCAATCCCGAAGGCCTGGCGCAACTGGAGGTCATGGTCAAGCGCTATCGTAACTCGCCGTCGATCATTCTTTGGTCTGTGGGCAACGAGGAGTGGCAGTTACAAAATGCAATGGCCGAAGAGGGTGCGAAGATTGCGGCCACGATGGTACGGAAATGCCACGAACTCGATCCCACCCGTGTGGTCTCGGCAGCGGTGAATGGAGACAATGAAAAGGGTGTCTCTGAGGCACTTGACATCATCGGCTTCAACTATAACTTGAAGTTTCCTGACAAATTTCACAAGGAGTATCCCAAGCGGCCTGTCTATGGCTCGGAGACGGCCAGTGCGCTTTCGACACGTGGAGTCTACTCGACCGATAAACTGCGCAACACGGTGAGCGCTTACGATGTGAACAACCCAGGTTGGGGCGAACAGGCCGAGGAGTGGTGGAAGTTTTACGGCACGCGAGAATGGGAGGCTGGCGGCTTTGCCTGGACCGGATTCGACTATCGCGGCGAGCCTACGCCTTACGGCTGGCCTTCGATCAGCTCGCAGTTTGGCATCATCGATGTGTGCGGGTTCCCCAAGGACACCTTCTATTACTACAAGGCTTGGTGGGGCTCTGAGCCGGTGCTGCATTTGTTTCCGCACTGGAACTTTGAGGGCAGGGAAGGCGAGGAAATTCCGGTGTGGGTGCATTCGAACCTGGATGAGGTCGAGCTTTTTGTCAACGGCAAGAGCGCCGGTAGCCAGAAGGTTCCGCATCTTGGGCACGTGGAATGGAAGGTGAAGTTCGAGGCGGGGTCCATCGAGGCACGTGGCAGCAAGAACGGCAAGGTTGTGCTGACGGAGAAACGCGAGACCACCGGGGAAGCGGTGGCGATCCGGCTCACCGCCGATCGCACGGAGATCGGTGCAGACGGCGAGGACGTGGCGATTGTGAAGGTTGAGGCTCTCGACAAGGAGGGCCGACCGGTGCCTACGGCGGGAAACTTTATTGGTTTTAAAGTTTCCGGCGAGGGCGCGCTGATTGGCGTGGGCAATGGCGACCCTAACTGTCAGGAGAGCGACAAGGAGCCCAAACGGTCACTCTTCAATGGCTTGGCTCAGGTGATCTTGCAGGCAACGAAAAGGGCCGGGGAGATACACATCGAAGCGGTGAAGGAGGGTTGGGAAGGCCCTGAATTGCTTCCTGCCAAGCTGGTCATTGTCACCAAGAAGGTGGAACTGCGACCTGCGGTGGGTTGAGGCAGCGGCTGCCTTGCCCGGCAAACTTGCAGGGCGGGTGCGACAACCTCTGGTACCCAGCCGTTGATTACTTTGATTTTGCGGGCAATTGCGCGGATTGTCTCGTCCCGTGCTAACATTCTGCTTAACGACCTTGAATTTTCTATCGAAAGGTCGCTCTATTTCTTTGGGGCTTCGCGGGGGTACGTTGAATCGGAAGAAGCCTTGAAGCAGGAGATTGTCACGGTCTTGTGAGTGGTTTCAAGACCTCAACCAGGAAGCATCGGGTTTGAATCGCTGAAGGCATATTGATCGCCCGGACCGACTTGTTTTGGTTCGTGGATGCTCGAAGATTCCAGATCCTTTGGTAGAAAGCCGGAAAGGATTTGCAAGTGACGAAGAGTTTTATAAAGAATGCACTCGTGGTGTTGGGTCTGGCGCTTGGCACATGCACTGCCGCACATGCGCTGGTCTTCAACCCCCACCCACACTCCCCGGAGATCGATCCCGGTTTGGCGGTTAGCAGCCTGACCCTGCTTGCGGGAACGCTCGCGGTATTGCGAGTGCGGCGTAAGAAATAGACGAACATCCACGTAGAAATGACAAAGTCTGACGACGCCCCGACCGGAGGCGGAAGCTTCCGGTTAATGTCGGGCATTCATTGGCCGAGCCATCTTTTGGGTCGGCTTTATTTATTGTTCGCCACGGTGGCATTCGAATATTTGTTCTGTTTTGGAGGCAGGGGTAAGATTCCCGGTCATCTGGCCTTTCATGGGATATCTACTGACACTTATGGTCAGATTCCCATCTTTGCTTATCTGGTGTTTCTGGGTTTCGGCCATTTCAGATTGAAGGCGCTGAAAGAAGAAATTCCCTTCGGCCGCATTTTGTTTGGCGCGCACATCCTGTGCATGGCCGCGGTTGTCTCATTCACCATGGCTTTGAGGGCAGGGGCTGGCTGGGTGCGCTTCGATACCAATGCGTATACCAAGAGCGCCCTCTACCTGCTGGGAACTGTTTTGTTGGCTTTGGCTTGCGTGCCGTTGGGAAGCTGGATTGTGGCGATTCGCGCGACGGGACGGTTGTGGCTCTACGCCTTAATCGCCGGTGTGGCGGGGTGGTGTCTTGGCAGTCCGATCAAGTTGCTCTGGGATGCGACGAACACCGTTCAGAACGGCATGATGCAGGGAGCCACTCTCCACGTGGTAAGTGCTATTCTCGGTCATTTTATTCCGGATCTCATTGTCGATCCCTCCACCTTCACGATCGGGACGCCGCGTTGTTTGGTCATCATAGCGGGCGGTTGTTCGGGGATTGAAGGGCTTGGACTGGTACTCATTTTCACCAGCCTCTGGCTTTGGGTTTACAGGAAGGAAACCCGCTTTCCGCAGGCGTTTCTACTCATCCCCTGCGCTCTGGGATGCAGTTGGCTGCTGAACATCGCGCGGCTTTGCGCTCTGATCCTCATTGCCAACGCGGGCGGCCCGGAAGTCGCCCAGATCGGCTTCCACGCCGAGGCTGGCTGGATTGCATTTATCGGCATTGCATTGGGATTTTCCATGATCACGCAGAGGCTCTCCTGGACGCGAAGGATTTCTTCCGCTGCTGGATCGCTGAAGGGCGAAATGGAGACAGCAGCGGGCGCATCGGAGCAAGTGGGCGAACACGGAGAGTCTCCGGCAATACGTGCGTACCTGGTACCGTTTCTTACGATTCTGGCTGCCGCTTCCGTCTCTAAGTTGGCTTCGGGATACTTCGATTGGCTCTACCCTTTGCGTTTTTTCGTCGCGGCCGTCGCTCTCTGCTATTTCTGGCCGGAGTTGAAGAAACTCAACTGGAGTTTTGGTTGGGTTGCGCCGGTTGCGGGCGTGGCTGTGTTTCTGTTGTGGATGGCTCCGACCTGGTGGGGGCATCAACATGCGGTCAGCCGGCTGGGCGCGGATTTGGCGGCGCTTTCGCCGATGGCACGCTGGGCCTGGATCGCCTTCCGCGTAGTTGCCGCGGTGCTCACCGTACCCATCGCCGAAGAGCTGGCTTTTCGCGGTTATCTGGCACGCAGGTTGATGGATCGGGAGTTTGATCGCGTTTCCTTCGAAAAATTGACGGTGCTCGCTATAGTTTTATCTTCGGTGGCCTTTGGGCTGATGCATGGCCAACACTGGGTCGCCGGCATTCTGGCAGGTGTGGCCTATGCATTTGCGCTCCGCTGGCGGGGACGCATGGGGGATGCCGTTGTTGCGCATGCCGTGAGCAACCTCCTGCTGGCTGCCTGGGTGCTCGGCTTCGGCGATTGGGCGCAGTGGTAAGTCTGGTCTTCGCTGATTCTTTGAAACAGAACTCGCCCCAGCAATCCTTCCGCTGAATCCGCCGGATTCGACGCTCTGCAATTTAGATTTGAAAGATGGATTCCGCACGAGCCAAGTGGAGACCGGAACTGGGCGCGATGGTCGCGCTGGCGGTTCCCGTGGTGTTGAGCGAAGTGGGCTGGGTGGCTCAGGGCATCGTGGACACCATCATGGTGGGCAACCTGGGACCGGCGGCCATCGGTGCGGTGGCTTTGGGCAATGCCGTCTATTACACTCCGGCGCTATTTGGGATCGGCTTGCTGTTGGGATTGGATACGCTGGTGGCGCAGGCTTACGGGCGCAAGGACCACGACGAATGTCACCGCTGGCTGGCCCAGAGCGTCTATCTGACCTCGATCGTGACGCCGCCGGTGATGCTGGTGATTGCACTGGCCAGCTTCGGCTTTGCTCCCTTTGGTATTTCTACTGCGGTTGCGGGACCGGCCGCCACTTACCTGCGGCTCCTGAACTGGGGCACGCTGCCGCTGCTTCTTTACGCTGGAACGCGCCGCTACCTTCAAGGAGTGGGCGAGGTGCGCGTCATAACCGCGACCTACGTCGGGGCCAACCTGCTCAACTGGCTGGGCAACTGGGTCCTCATCTACGGCAAGTGGGGAATGCCAGCCTTGGGGGTAAACGGCTCAGCACTCTCGACGGTCATTTCGCGCATCTTCATGGCCTTGGCGCTGATGGGCTTTTCCTGGCGCTATGAGCGCAAGCGCGGGCATCCGCTTTTCCGTCATTGGGCTGGTCCTAGTTTGACGAAACTCAAGGAGCTGGTCCGGCTGGGGGCTCCGGCGGCAGGGCAGATTGTTCTCGAAGTGGGCGCTTGGAACCTGGCCACGCTTTCGGCGGGATGGTTGACGCCGGTCGAGCTGGCTACGCACCAGATCGCTCTCAATTACGCAAGTCTCAGTTACATGGTGCCGCTGGGTGTCTCGGCGGCTGCGGCGGTCAGCGTGGGGCATGCCGTGGGCGCGGGCGATGGAGCGCGGGCGCGTCGCGCTGGTTGGCTGGCGCTGGGGTTGGGCACGGGGTTCATGCTGCTAGCCGCAATGGCATTTCTGCTGGCGCCAGGACCGCTCATTGCCCTTTACACGCGCGACTCCCAGGTGATGGCCGTAGGGCCCAGCTTGTTGGGCCTGGCGGCGGCATTCCAGATTTTCGACGGCATCCAGACCGTCTCGACAGGCGCGCTTCGCGGGCTGGGCGAGACCCAGATTCCCATGCTGGCAAATCTGGTCGGTTACTGGGTGCTGGGATTGCCGCTGGGTCTGGCCTTGTGCTTTGTGCTGCACTGGGGTGTTTATGGGCTATGGATCGGCCTTACGCTGGCGCTGATCGTTATCGCCGCAACGCTGCTTGCGCGCTGGCGGAGGGATTCTACGCGTTTGGCGGAGGCGGGGCGATAGAGGGGATTTGACTGCGGTAATCGATTTAACTCTTGGCGTTGCGCAACAGGTTTAACTCCGCCTCCAACTCGCGGCAGGCTCGGCGGAGGCGGAATGCGGCGAGAATCTGCCCGAAGAGCTTTCCTGCGATGGCGCTCAGGATCAAGCCGGCGACGAAACAGCCGCTCCACAAAAGATAAGTTTCGAGAGGGAGCCGTACGTCGTCTGGAGTCTTGGCGAGGAAGGCAGCTACGACGGAGAGCAACAGGAATGCGCCGACGGCAACTACTCCATGGTTGCAACCGCACTCCTGTGTAAGGGGTTCGAGACGGCGCTCCCAGGCTTGCGCATGGGACGGTGAGAATTCTGGAATCCTTACCAGAATGCCGGGCTTGTTGAAGGGACGCAAAATGGCTCGAGGGCGCAAGAGCATATGCAAGTCCGCCGGATTGCGGACAATGTAGGGCAGGGAGTGCTGCCCGGCATCGAATTGGGAGAATAAGTTCATGCCGGGCAGCGGTTATTGTGGTGCAGGTGGAGCGACAGGGCAGTCGTCAGCTGGTGTGGCGTCTGCCTGCGCAGTGGTGTAGGGGGGAGGGAAGCCGACGTTTCCGGTGCGACTGATGCTGGTTGTGTAAAGGAGTTCGTTGTTGCCCAGGTTAGGGTCGGTCACCCAGTTGCCCTTGACGGTGACGATGTCGCCGGCAGTGAGGCCTTCCCAGGTGTTCACGACTGGATTGTTTGCGTTGGCAGCAGCCGCGATACCTTCGCCAATCGCTCCGCCGATGACGGCGCCAGCATAGGCTACGGCGGCCGCGACGATGGCGGCGACTATGAGAACCACAAGCAAGCAAAGCAGATAAAAAGGGCCGGAGGCGGCGCAACCGATGGCTCCGCCAAGGGCTGCGGCGGCAATGTAGCTGAGAATGACACCGCCGACAGCTCCTACCGTTGCGCCGACGACTGATCCGATTTTGCCGCCGCATGCGGTTTCGCTCTTGATGACGCACGGCAGCATGGAGGCACCCACGCTGTCGCAGAAGACCCAGAAGGAATTTTTGGTGATGAAGTTCCAGTACATGGACTTGACCACCAGATCGAAGGCCCCTGCCGGTCCCATGGCGAAAGGAGCGAGGACATCAACGACCGTGGAGTTTTCGTCGGTGGTGTCTTCGACGATGCCGGAGACGCAGATGGGATCTCCCTTTTGGGCCGCGATGATGCAGCCGTCGGCCTGGAACGCGTAGTAGAAAACCAAGACGCAGACGGCGACGGCCCCAGCGGCCCCGGCTGTCAGTACGGAGAAGCCCGCCACGGTGCCGGATGCGCCTACAATTCCGTTGATGATGGGAATGCCGTTGGCCCAAACATAGGCTAGCCCTGCACCCGCGACGGGAATCACTGCGAACGGCCACCAAGTGAAAGGACTGGGGAGGGTGCCCGGTTGTTGGGCGCCGCAAGTTGGTGTACTCATCGCGCTACCCCCGGTATGAAGGTGCTGCTGAGCTTGCCGCCGCAGAGCAAGCGGCAGATCAGCCAGCCCAGAATTGCTCCAAGAATGGCGCCGACGATCATTGCCACGCCAGGATTGTGGATGTGATAGGCCAGCGGGCCAACCAGCAGGCCGGTGACGATGCCGACGAACAAAGCCAGCAGAAAGACCGGCTTCGCGGGCAGGTGGGTTAACAGAACCATAAGCGCGGCGGCAATAAAGACGGCGATGAGGGCGACGACGATGCCGTCCAGCGCCAGGCGGCCGAAGGTGGGCGGAAAGACGGGCGCGCCGCAGCAGGCAGTCGAAGCGTGCGTGAGGGACATCAGCACGCCGGTAAATGCTCCCGCGATGAGGCCTAATAGCCAACAGAGTTTGATGCTCATCAAAGACTCCTTAAGCGTCAACAAGAACTGCGATGTTGACTCCTCCTAGATAAACCCCGCCGATGGTGGCGATCACATCGATCTCCGCAGTGAACAAGGTTCCAGGCGGAGAGACAGGTACGGCTGCGGGGACTGCTATCGAGACCGTTACATTTTGTTGCGCGCCTGCCCCCAAAGTGAAGGTGGCGGGGAGGATGGTGGTCCAGGGGGCGACTGACGCTGGACCCGCGGTGAGATTGATGGTTTGCGCAGAGCTCGTTGGGTTGATCACCGGCACGACGAAGGATTGGGAGCGGCCGCCTTTGCTGGTTTGGAAGCCGTTGACGGTCTGCTCGCCGGCGTTGTTGTTTGGATTACTGTCGTAGGGATGAACGAGGTTCACGAAAAGCCCGAAGAGGGCAGCTGCCGTCAGGGCGGGCGGCGTGGGTATGGAGATGGAGATCTGGCTACCGGCAAAACCGGCGCGGGCCAGATTGACGAATGTCGATCCGATGGCCGTGCGCGGCATCCCGATCCCCCACACGCTCCAACTAAGGTCGACGCGCGTCTGATTTGCCGACGCAACAGTGGAGAGGTTGCGCACTGTGACTCCCAAGTTCGAGGCGGGGGTGGGCGGCCAGAGATCCTGAGTGGAAATATCCGGGCTGTCGAAGGTGGGCGCGCCTCCGGTATTGAAGACAAGTTGCTGGTCGTAGATGGAGGGATCGGGATCGTGGACGATCTTGCTCGGCACCTGGATGCAGCAGGTGGTCCGGCTGCTAGGACGAGCGCCACAGATTGATCGGTTTGAAAGCGTAGCAGTGTCTGCCATGCAGATTCACCCCAAATTCTTTTTTGTTTGTTCGCGAGCAGGGAAGTTAAAGCGAAATGAACAATAAGAGTCCACAATTGAACTTGTCAAGAGTTTTTTGAGATTTTTTTGGGCAGTCGATGGGCCGAAACCCTGAAGTTACAAGAAGTTGCCACCGATCAGCGTGGACGCGCATCGGCCTGCAAGGCCCAAGCTGGCAAGTGGCGACTGTGGAAATCCAGACACAATGGATCATCTGTTGCCGATTCGGTATCAGCACCAGTAGTCTCACGTTTTGGGAATCAAGTCGGTAAACCGCTGGCTCAAAACCAGGACGCAGAGAATCGCATGTGACTATAATCACATCTAAGAGAAGACTCGTTGTGGAGTCATCGGAAGGAATTCCGCCAAATGGCGACTAGCGACCTTGCCCTGGGCCAAGAACAGGGCGCATTCGAAGCAAGTACGCATATAACCAACGATTTCAGCATCAACGTAGCTACGGTGAACGGCTCCGGCTCGCAATCTGCCAATAGCGTATTGCAGAAGAGCATCTTCGGAATGGGCGTTCCTGTCAGCGGGAAGAATCTCTTTCCCTCCAACATTGCCGGACAACCTACTTGGTTTGTGATCCGTGCCAGCAAGGACGGATATGTCGCGCGCAAACGAGAATCCGAGATTCTGGTGGCGTTGAATCCGGAGACGGCCCGGTCCGATGTTGAGGCTTTACCCACCGCCGGCGTGGCTATCTATGAGGACAACCTGAAGCTCGATCAGATCCGCGAGGATGTCTTCTTCTATCCCGTTCCCTTTGACAAGATCACGGCTGCCATTTGCCCAGAGCCCAAGCTGCGCAAGCTCGTCAAGAACATGATCTACGTGGGTGTCGTCGCTCAATTGCTGGCCATCGATCTGGGTGTTGTCGAGAGCGGTCTGCGCGCGCAGTTTGCCAAGAAGCAGAAGGTCTTCGATCTGAACTTTGGCGCGGTTAAGGCGGGCTTCGACTATGCCCAGGCGAACTTTACCAAACGCGACCGGTTTTTCATCGAGCGGATGAATAAAACGGCGGGCAAGATCATCATCGATGGCAACGCGGCTTGTGGCATGGGCGCCGTTTTTGCCGGCGTGACGGTGGTTGCCTGGTATCCGATTACGCCCTCGACCTCAGTCGTCGAGGCCACCACCGATCTGCTCAAAAAGCTGCGTGTTACGCCCGAGGGCAAAGCTACTTTTGCCGTGGTGCAGGCCGAGGACGAGTTGGCCGCCATCGGCATGGTATTGGGCGCGGGCTGGGCTGGCGCGCGCTCCATGACTTCGACCTCCGGTCCCGGAATGTCGCTAATGGCTGAGTTTTGCGGTCTCGGCTACTACGCCGAGATTCCCGGCGTCATCGTAATAGTGCAACGCACGGGGCCTTCCACCGGTATGCCCACGCGCACCCAGCAGGCGGACCTGCTCCCGGCGGCCTTCCTCTCGCACGGCGACACCAAGCACGTTATTCTGCTGCCGGGTTCGGTCAAGGAATGCTTCGAGCTGACCCAAGCGGCATTCGATCTGGCCGAAAGGATGCAGACGCCGGTCTTTGTCCTCACAGACCTCGATTTGGGCATGAATAACTGGATGTCGGAGCCGTTCGACTATCCTTCCAAACCTCTGGACCGAGGCAAGGTTCTCACCGCCGAAGACCTGAATCGTTTGGGCGGCTTTGCCCGTTACCGCGATGTGGACGGCGACGCCATTGGTTGGCGTACGCTGCCTGGAACGCGCCACCCCAAGGCTGCTTATTTCACCCGCGGCTCGGGACACAACGATGCTGCCGCTTACACCGAGAAGCCGGAAGAGTATCAGGCGCTGATGGATCGGCTGGCGCAAAAATTCGAGAATGCGCGCAAACTGGTTCCCGCGCCGGTTGCGGTCAAGGACGGCACTTCGAAGATCGGATTCCTTGCCTACGGTTCAACCGATTGCGCGTTGCTGGAAAGCCTGGACCAGATCAAGCAACGCTATGGACAGGAGGCGGATTACATGCGCATCCGAGCCTATCCCTTCAGCAAAGCAATTCATGATTTTGTTGCCGCACATGAGCGTATTTATGTGGTCGAACAGAACCGCGACGCTCAGTTGGCCAGCCTGCTCAAGCTCGATCTTCCCGCCGGCCAGCTTATCAAGCTGCGCAGTATTCTCCACTACAACGGATTGCCTGTGGACGCTGAATCCATCACGGAACAATTTGGGGCTGCGGAGTTTCCGATTCCAGAGTTCGCGGCCAAGGAGAGCATCTAACATGGCGACCGCTACACCCATTCCCAAGGTCAACCACGTAGGCCTTCCTATTATCGATTACCGCGGCGGCAAGAGCACGCTCTGTGCTGGCTGCGGCCATAATGCCATCTCCGAGCGCATCATCGATGCTTTGTGGGAGATGGGCGTGGAGCCTGAACGGGTGATGAAGATGAGCGGCATCGGCTGCTCCTCCAAAAGCCCGGCCTACTTTCTCAGCCGCTCGCACAGCTTCAACGGCGTACATGGGCGCATGCCGGCTATCTCGACCGGCGCCATCCTGGCCAACCACACCATGACGACGATTGGGGTTTCCGGCGACGGTGACACGGCTTCGATCGGCATGGGCCAGTTTGTTCACTTGATGCGCCGCAACTTGCCTATGATTTATATCATCGAGAACAACGGCGTTTATGGATTGACGAAGGGCCAGTTTTCAGCCACCGCCGATCTGGGCTCTAAGCTCAAGACCGGAGTGGTCAACGATCTACCGGCCATAGACACCTGCGCCCTGGCCATCCAGTTAGGCGCAACTTTCGTCGCCCGCTCCTTCTCCGGCGATAAGAAGCAGTTACTCTCCATGCTCAAAGCGGCTATAGCTCACAAGGGAACGGTGCTGCTGGATGTTATCAGCCCTTGTGTTACTTTCAATGACCATGAAGGCTCGACCAAAAGTTACAAGTTTATGCAGGAGAATGACGAGCCTATCAACGAAATCGGTTTTGTCGCCAGCTTCGATGAGATCGAAGTCGATTACGATTCCGGCGAGATTTATGAAGTGGAGATGCACGACGGCTCGAACCTCCGCCTGCGCAAACTGCTTGAGGACTACGACCCCACCAACAAGGCCAACGCGGTGCGTACTATCATGGAGGCGCAAGAGAAAGACGAAATTCTTACCGGCGTCTTCTACATCAATACCGAGCATCCGACCTTCATCGACCTGCTTAACGTAGTGGATGAGCCGCTGGCCACACTGCCTGAATCGATCACCCGGCCGCCTAAGTCAGCCTTCGATGCCTTGATGACAAGCTTAAAATAATGGCTGCGATTGAAGCCGGCACGGACAGAAAAGCCCCGCGTTCGCGGGGCTTTTCCATTATCAGCCTAAGCGGAGTGCGCGTGATTGATCAGCTATTGTTTACTGGTCGTGGTCGGCACAATCCTCACCCCCAGTGCGTTCAACTTGGTGCGCGCCTGCGCGGCCTCGGGGGTTTGTGGATGGCGCTTGATGAGCATACGCAACTCGGTGACGCCCGCTTCCTTCTTGTTCAGTGCCATTAGCGCCAGGCCCTTGCGAAGTTGCGCGGCTGGTGCCTTGTGGTTGCCGCTGAACCCCTCTAGCACGGCGTTATAGGCTTTTACGGCGTCGGAGAACTTCTGTTCCCGGTAGGCGATCTCGCCCAGGTAGAACTGAGCATCCCCGGCCAGGTCGTCAAGCGGATAGTAGTGCAGCACGTCCTGAAACTCTCCCTGAGCTACGTCGTATTTGGCGGCGTTGTAATCGCGAATCCCGGCCTGAAAGGTTTCGTTGAGCGGCGGTGTCTGCTCCCCACCCGCGCTGCCAGCAGAAGGACTGACCACGGGAGCTGCGCCGTTTGCCACCGGAGGTGCGGTCGCAGGCGGATTCTGGATGTTCTGCAACTGCGTCTGCAAATCCTGGATCGACTTATCGAGCTTGGCGATACGCGACTTCAACTCGTCCACCGAATCATTCAGAGATTGCACTTGCCCGGAGATGGCGTCCTGCTTGCCGTTGGTCGCATCGTTTTGCGCGGCAATCTTCTGTTGCAGAGCAGTCACGGTCGTACTCATCTGGTTGGCGTTGTCCGCGGTCTGCTGGGCCAGGTTCTGCAGCACGCCGAAGCGCGTGTCCAGGGTCGACTGGATGCGCTGCACCATATCCAGCAGTTGCTGCACCTGCGTCTGCAGTTCGATGATCTCCTTCGATGTGGCGTGCGCGGACATGGGGGCGGCAGCCAAAACAAGCATCAGGATCGCCGACGGAAGGAGACGATTTCGAAATGTGTATATTCTCTGCATGATTCACCTATCAAGGACAGCTGATGGCTAACAGTTGTCCGGGTCTCGTTCACTGTTAGCCGTCAGCTATTCGCTGTTAGTTCCATTTTACCGGTCGAGCGTAAATCCGCCGCGGCGGTTCAATTGCCAGCACGCCTCGGTCGACTCGGAGCAGAAGGGTTTCTCCTTGCCGTAACTGACTACGCGAATGCGGCTAGCCGCCACTCCGGCCGTAATCAGGGCGTTCTTGGTCGCATCGGCGCGGTTCTGGCCAAGCGCCAGGTTGTACTCGTTCGAGCCGCGCTCGTCGCAGTAGCCGCCGATGACGATCTTCACCTCTGGATGGCTGACCAGATAGGAGGCATCGCGCGAGAGAGTGGCCTGCGCATCGCCGCGGATATCGTATGTGTCGTAGTCGAAGAAGATATCCTGCACGCTGGCCTTGAACTCCTCTTCTGCGCTCAAGGCGCTGGTCGGCACCTCGACGGCTGGCGGCGCATTCACTGTAACTCGCGCTGTAGATTCGGCCGTGCCGCCGTCGCCGCGAGCTACCAGGTGATAGGTGGTCGATACAGATGGGGTCACAGTCTTGACCCCCGTGGTGGGCACGTCGCCGATGCCGTCAATCGAGACCGAGGTGGCATCCGTCGTCTGCCAGCTCAACTGCACCTGGTCGCCTGCTGAGATCAAGGCGGGCTTCGCTGTGAGCTGCGCGGTGGGCGCGGCCCCGGTCGAGGTTTCGGACGGAGCCGTCTCCGCGGGGGAAATCGGTTTCGTTTTCTTTCCGCAGCCTGCTACTGCGATCAAGACGATCAGCAACGCAACAGGTGTCAGAATGCGATTACGTCGGTTCAATGGATTACTCCTTCCGCAAATTCGAGTTTCTTTCCCCGGAATATTATTACTTAATCGCTGGCATCCAGCCGTTGTTCTCAATCTCGCGAATGACGGTCGATCTGAAAGCGGGAAACCGGGGACGTGATAACTCAAGAACTCATCCTAGCAACTTAAGATGCTTTCACTCCGACTCGCGCTCATGCTTGCTGAGAGAGGACGCTATGCCGACCCGCTGTCGATCGTCAACTCTCCGCATCGAGCCGCTGCAAAGTCAGGGCAACATAAACATCATAGTGCAGAGCACCTGGATGTTATATCGTTGCCAGCTTTGACGCGCGGCAGCCGCAACTCAATTCCAGCTCCAGTTGGGCATGAAGTTGCTGCCAGTCTGGGTTAGTTGACGCTGCTCAGTGCCGTCGGCCAGCATCGACCATATCTCGGTGTGCCCGCCCACGGCCCGCTCGAAGACGATGTGCCGTCCGTCCGGCGCCCACGAAGGGTAGTCGTTGACGCCGGCGCCGTGGGTCAGTTGCAGCCAGCGTTTGCTGGCAATGTCCATCACGTAGATGTCCCGCCCGCCTGGAGCGCCGGGGCCGTATTTGCGGTCCCAGGCGAAGGTTAAAAACTGCCCGCTGGGCGACCACGAGGGCGAGACGGCATAGCCCGAGTCGGTGAGGCGCTGAACATTGGCGCCGTCCTGGTCCATGATGTAAATCTGCGGCTCTCCGGTGCGCCCACCTGCCCACGCGATTTGCGCGTTGGTACGCGGGTTCCATGTGGGTGCTATGTTGGGCCCGCGGAGGGATGTAACACTATGCGCGTTGGCGCCACTCGCATCCGCAATCCATATCTCGGAATCGCCCGAGCGCGACGACGAGAAGGCGATCCGCGACCCATCGCGAGACCAGGCCGGAGACTGATTGCTTCCTCCTGCCGTGCCCGCGGGAAAGCTCACCATCCGGCCCAGTTCCAAGGAGTACAAGCGGATGGCCCAGCCATATTTGCCCAGAGAGGCAAACGCAACACGTGTGTTGTCGGGCGAGATGCGCGGCGAAAGCGAAATTGTGCCCAGGTGGGTGACGGCGTGCTGATTCTGCCCGTCGTAATCCATGGCCCAAATCTCTTTGCTGCCGCCGCGCGAGCTAACGAAGTAGATCTTCGTCTCGGCAATGCCGTTGATCCCGCCGCCCAGGCGCAGGATGATCTCATCGGCGAAGCGATGCGCAACGGTCCGCGCCATGTCCTGGCTGGCCTCTTCGTTGTACTGCTTGCCCAGCACTTGAGGGCTCACGGTGTTACGCGCGTCGAAGAGCCAACCGTAGACAATGAGCCGGCCGTTGGTGGCCGAGAGCGCACCGAAGGCCAGCATGGCCGCATTGGCTGGCGCTGCTGACCATTGCCCCAGATTGACCTCCTGCGGCGCACCCGGCGTGACCTGTGGGAGCATGCTCTTCGACACCAAATCGAAGATGCCCGCGTTTGCCAGATCGGATTGGAGCGTGGCGTCAAAGGCTGCCTTCAATGCCGGCGTTCCGGGATCGGCCCCTACGAGCTTGAAGTCCGCTACGGCAAGGCGAATGCGTTCATTGCCCAGGTTGGTGCCCGTATGGACCCAGTCCTGGGCCTTTAGCTGGGGCACAAGAAGTGAAGCCAGTGCAACTGCGGTAAGGAAAGTAATCCGGGAATGAGCTTTCATGCGATGAGCAATCCTTCCTGATAAACGGAGGCCAGGGCGTCTTCTCGCGCTCGGGCCGTTCCGACTTGTGCGGTTCTCATCAACCCTAGTATTCACAATAATAAGAAACTTTCAGCGTACTTTGATTATAAGCCGATGGAAGCTGGCCAAAAGTGTCGACACGCTGCACGCCCCGCTGACAGGATCGGTCCAGCGTAGCGCTGCCACTCGATCGATCAATTTGTACGTCGAATGGGCTTCCGGCTCGGTTAACGGTGAAGGTGAGGTAGACACGAGCGCCTCTCGGAGTATGCGGGTCCACCTCCGCTTTGTACCAACTGGTGGCCATCTTGCGATTGAGGTTGTCCACATACCAGCCGAAGCGAGTGCCGAAATCGCCGTCGCTGAGCGTCGTTTGGCCGCTTGAAAAACCTTGCAACTGCATTGACCGCGGCATTGACGAGCCCGCCTGCTCTCCATATTTGGCCACGTTGTCCTGCTGCGGCTGCGGCTGATGTTGCGCAGTCTTGGGCGCAGTTTCCTGTTGCGGCTTCGCCTGCTTGCCGGAGATGGGAATCGCGCTCTCGTCCACCGTTTCTTTGGGCTTAGGCGTTGGCTCCGCAGGCGCCTGGCTTGGAGTATCGGTGGCCAGAACATTGTCATTGGGCGGCTGATCGGAGGGCAGCGGAAGCGCTCTGGCCAGCGTTACCTGAATCGCCCCGCCGCTGCCTGATGAACCCCACTGGTTGTGATGAAACAGTCCACTCAGAAGGCCGTATGTCACCAAGACCGCAGCCAGAGCACCGTGCAGCAACAGCGACCCCGCCGCCGGAGCAACAATCGGCTCCGACGCCAGTGCCCGCTCCAGTTGCTCGCCGCCTTCCAGCAGACTGTCCATGTGCCTTTCCGAAAAATCATTTCCGCAGCCGGTAAGCTGACCGGCCGACTCGCCGACTGGCTAACTCGACTAGTCCCCGCCCGCTGTCTTCGCATCGAGCGGTTGCGTCACAATCGAGATATTCGTGATTCCTGCTTGTTTCACCGCGTCCATCACACTGGCGAAGGCTCCAAAGGGAACTCGCTCGTCGGCCCTGAGATAGATCACCTGCTTGGATTGATCCGTCCCGGCACGACGCAGCTTCTTCGTCAGCTCGTGGATATTCACTGCCTGATCGCCAAGGAAAACCTGCTGGTCGCGATCGATGGTCACCACCAGCCGCTGCTCTGTAATCTCCTTGACTGTCCGCGTCTTGGGCACGGCCACTTCAATCCCCGACTGCAACACGGGCGCGGTGATCATGAAAATCACCAACAGCACCAGCACTACGTCCACCAGTGGAGTGATGTTGATATCCGCCAGCGCCGTTCGTGTCTGGCCGTTGCTATTTGTAAACGCCACGGTCCACCTCCGGGGCGGATTCGGGGCCGGGAGTGTTCCCCGTCCGTGCAGGACCACGCACCGGAATCTCATCCAACGAGTTCAGCAGCTCACGGCAAAAGTCGTCGATGCGTGCCGCGAATACCCTGATCCGTGCCGCAAACTGGTTGTAAGCCACCAGAGCCGGAATGGCCACAAACAGCCCCGCCGCGGTGGTGATCAGCGCCTCAGAGATACCCGGAGCCACGGCCCGCAGCGTTGCCGCCCCAGCCGTGCCCAGCCCGTGGAAGGCGTCCACAATGCCCATCACCGTACCGAAGAGGCCCACGAATGGGCTCGCGGACGCGATCGTTGCCAGCCAGGTCATGCGTTGCTCGAGGTTGGTCACGGCCTCGCTTGCGGCCGTCTGCGCCGACCGCTCCAGTGGCCCCATGTTGCGCGGCGGTCCCGAGCCGCCTGTCTGCCGTTTGTAGGTTTCGTATACTTCTTCGAATACCTGTGCCAGCGGGCTTTTGGGACATTCAGTAGCCAGGGTTGCAATTTCCTGCAGGCGGCTCGCCGTGCGGAAACCGCGAAAGAATCGCTGACTTTGCTTGGTCGCATTGCTGAAGGAGGCCATCTTGGCCAGAATCACGGTCCACGAGTAAAGGCTGGCAATCATCAGCAACACCAGCACGGTCATCGCAACAGGGCCGCTATTGGTGATCATCTCCACCAGCGCGCTCGAACCCTGGGCCAGCGGCTGCGCCCCTTGGGCCGCGCTACCGTCAGCGGGTAGTTGAAAGACGAAGGCAGCAGTAAGAATCGGCGTTCACCTCACACTTCACGGTATCAGACGCCGTGCCCGGCTCCAAGTTATCCTTCTGGTCCCCCGTCCGTTTTCACTCCCGGTCTCCAAGCCGCCCAACCCGCCGTTCATGCTATGCTGCGCTCGGACTATCAGGGCGAAACATACCGCGTAAGAACTTGTTACGGTGAAGAGTAAGGGCTTCAGATCGTATATTGATGCAAGGAAATTGACGGGGCTTTTGCCCCTGAAGGATGGTTTTCGAGAGGTTCACTCAAAATGCTCGTCGAACTGCGCGCTGAAAACTATGCCGTCATCGATCACGCCATTGCCGTCTTCGGCCCCGGCCTCAACCTGCTCACCGGCGAAACCGGAGCGGGCAAATCCATCCTTGTCGACGCGCTCTCGCTCCTCATGGGAGGCAAAATCTCGGCCGATCTGGTCCGCCACGGCGCCGACAAGGCCGTCGTCTCCTGCGTCTTCGAGTCTACCCATAACGCCGAATCCATCCTCGAAGAAAACGGCATCGACTCGGGCGGCAACGATGTCATCCTGCGCCGCGAAATCCTCTCCACCGGCAAGGGCCGCGTCTTCGTCAACAACCAGCCCGCTACGATCGCCGTTCTCAAGCAGCTTGCCCCTGAACTGGCCCTGGTCCACGCGCAAAGCGAGAGCCTGTCGAGTTTCGACCAGGGCCAGCAGCGCGCCCTCCTCGACCGCTTCGGTGGCCTGTCCACCGACGGCGCTTCTGAAGTCCATGCCCGTTGGCGCGAGGCGGCAGCCAAGCTCGACGAGTTAGTCCAGGGCGAGCAGGACCGCCTCCGCATGGTCGATCTCTGGAGCTACCAGAGCAAGGAGATCGAGTCTGCCCGCCTGGTCGCTGGTGAAGATGAGGCTCTCGAAACTGAGAAGCGCGTCCTGGCCAACGCTGAAAAGCTCTACGCCGCCGCGACGGGAGCCTTTGAGCAACTGTATGAAGGCGGCGCGTCGGCCGAGGCCGCCCTGCGCGCGGCCCTGCGCAATGTCGAGGAGCTGGCCCGCTACGATGCCCGCTTCAATGAGTCGGCCCAGCAGCTCGCCTCGGTCCGCGCCACGGTCAGCGACATCGGTTCCAGCTTGCGCGACTACGCCGAGGCTATCAACGCCTCGCCCGAGCGCCTTGCGGAAATTGAAGATCGCCTAGCCCTGCTCGACCGCCTCAAGCGCAAGTACGGCAAGACCATCGCCGAGGTCATGACATTTGGAGAAGATGTTGCTCGCAAGTTAGCCGAAGTAGAAGATCGCGACGAAATTCTGAAGACTCTGCGCGCCGAGTTAGACGCTGCCGCCGCCGCCTATCGCTCTGCGGCCGCCGCGCTAAGTGCCGAGCGCAAAGCTGCCGCCGCCAAGTTAGCCAAGTTAGCCGAAGCTCAGATTAACTCCCTCGCCATGAAAGTGCGCTTCGAGATTACCGTCACCGCAACCGAAGAGCAATCCCACTGGACTGCGAACGGCTGGGACCAGGTCGAATACCGCATTTCGACCAACCCTGGCGAGCCGCTCAAGCCCTTGCATGAGATTGCGTCGGGCGGTGAAATGTCCCGTGTCATGCTAGCCCTCAAAGTTAGCGTCGAAGAGGGCGCGGTCAAGCCCAAGAAGAAGAACCCCACTCCTCGGACACTTGTTTTTGATGAAATCGACATTGGCATAGGTGGCCGCGCCGCTGAAGCCGTCGGTCAAAAGCTCAAATCCCTCAGTCGCGGACAGCAAGTCTTGTGTGTAACTCACTTGCCTCAGATAGCCGCCTTTGCTGACCAGCATTTTTTGATCGACAAGCGCGAATCAGACGGCCGCACCAAGACCAAAGTTAGCTTATTAGACGACCGCGCCCGCACCCACGAAGTAGCCAGGATGTTATCCGGCGCAACGGTAACTGATACCAGCCTCCAGCACGCCGCGCAGATGATCGCTGGGAGCCGGTAAGAGAAGGGAAGGCCAAATGTATAGAGGATTTCAGCTAGACCTTGCGATATCCGATAAACACTGCCCTGTGTGCAATGCCGAATGCTCTGAGGGCCGTGACGGGCGCCAGAACACCCAGATAATCTGCCCCACTTGCGGAGAGTACTCTTTCGGTCGCAATGTGCGACCCCTTTTCATCGAACTTCACAACCAGAGGCACGACACTGGTTACAAGCTTTCACATTTCTTCCGTTCTATATCGGAACGGGCCTTCGGCAAGTCCGACTACTCCCTCTTCCCCGTCTACAGCCGTGGGGAGCTAAAACGCATATTGGATACGCCCGACCCGTCGGTACGAGAAAAGCTTCTCATGTTACTCCAGTACATCGCGAGCCTCACCAATTATCCTGGGCAAATCGTCGGGCTGCAACCCGAAAAAGACTATCCCGTACTGTGTGCCAAGAATCGCGCTGAGACCGACTTCTACATTCAAGCACTCGGGGAAGATGGAATAATCGTGGTTGGAAGAACGGAAGGAGGAGAACCTAACTGCACAATAACGTCGCGCGGCTGGCAGGAACTTGAGCGGGCCCAGCAGTCGGGAGCCGACTCACCCAACGGCTTCATCGCAATGTGGTTCGATCCATCACAAGAAGCAACTGGGGAATCTATCAAGTCGGCCATTACTACGACAGGCTACCGACCGATCCGAATAGACGAAGTGGAACACGTAAATAGAATCGATGATGAAATCCTCGCAAAAATCAGACAATCGAGATTTCTCGTCGCAGATTTCACGGGCCAAAGGCGCGGAGTCTACTTCGAAGCTGGATTTATGTTTGGTTTAGGACGAACAGATATCTGGACTTGCAGTAAATCAGATTTCGCCAATGTTCACTTCGACACGCGCCAGTACAACACAATCGTGTACGAAAACACAGATGAGCTTAAGACGAGACTTCAATTCAGGATTGAGGCGATTCTCGGAAAGGGACCAATTCAAGCGTAGTGCCGAATGTCTCAGATCCCGCTTTTGGCTCTGGGAATTGATCGCCGCCACGCGGCAGCCATAGTGGAAGATTGCTTCCACGGAATCTCCAGCCGGCTATTCGGCTGTTGGCACGTGAATGTACATTGACTGGATGCCGACTCGCCCCGGACCGGTGAAACGGTTGCAGACGATCTGTGCGGCGCTGGCAAACAACCCGGTCGAGAATTTTTGAAATTGCGTTTCCATGCGGACGGAACTGTCTTTGTAGATCCACCCGCCGGGTTCGATGTCAATTTGCTCGCCGGCTCCCAGCGTCACGTCGAAGACATTCCCGTATCCATGCACCCACACAATACCTTCGCTGTCTCGCGCGGTGAATTGGTCGATGAAGAACCCAGTTCCGCCCATCAGCATGTTAGAGATTCCCTTTACCCGTGTGAACGAGTAATCGACGCTGCTGGTGGCGGCGAGGAACTGGTGTTCCCGCATTTCAATTCCTTCGCCACGGTTCAGATGAATGGCAAAGACGTGGCCCGCACCGTCACGGCTAAAGGCAATCTGGCCAGGACCGCTGACCTCGGTCATCAGAACGGGCATTCCCGCGATCACGCGCTTGAAGGCTCCCTTCAAGGGCTTGATGCCGATCTGAGTTTGGGGTTCTTTCCAAAGAAGAATGTGATGCTCGAAGTAAACTGGGACGCTACCTAGCTCGATACGCAAGACGGGAACGAGTTCGCCTTCAATGTGATAGGTAACGCCGGCAAACTTTTCGTTGCTTGTTGCGGTAGGTTTGAGAGTTGGTGTCGGCACCTGACTCCTGCTTTCTGTTTGTACGGAAGTTGAGGCCGATTATAGCTTGGAGTAATCGACTTTGCACGGTTGACGGGTACTCTGGTCTCATTTTGGAGCTTTTGGCTCTAAAATTTCCACAGCTGCCTGGATCGAGTGCTGAATCGTTTTATTTCTAGAGATAAATCGTTTTACTTTTATTTTAGATGGTCCATCTCTAAGTAGTTGTTCCCATTGCATTTCGAGGTAAGTGCGGGTAGACTTTCTCTCAAGGGAGTGAGACTATGCGCTGCAAGAATTGCGCGATAGAAGGCCCGGCCCTGAGCGTGAAATTCTGGCAGAACCTCGACACGGTTATAGCCCCGACAGTGAAAGAAAGTTGACGGCAATCTTTGCCGCCCCTGTATCCCATTCCTCCGAATGGCTCGTCTCTGAGTAATTGTGACCATTCCATTTGCGACGCCTTGGTTAGCATGGGTGAACTTTTTCCCAAGGGAGCAAGGCTATGCGCTGTAAGAATTGCGGGATCCAAGGCCCTACTCTGAACGTGAGATTCTGGCAAAACATCGGCATGGTGATAGCCAGACAATGGAAGAAAGTTGAAGGCGAGTTTTGCCGCCCGTGTATCGGGAAATACTTTCGTTCCTATACGCTCACGACCCTGTTTCTCGGATGGTGGGGTGCGATTTCGTTCATTGTCACCCCATTCATACTGATTAACAATGTGTATCACTACCTGCGTGCGAGCAGGCTTCCAGAGCCTGACCTCGTCCCTGGAGAACTCGGCTCCAGACTTTGACGGGGTCCCATACTTTAGAATTTCGACCACGCGTCGCTACGGTCCTGCAGGTCATCGACAGGAATGTTTCCCCCTGCTCGCCCTATAATTCCAGCAACGAGAGGTTATCTTGAAACTGCACCAATACAAATCCCTTTGCGTCTTCGCTGTTGCTCTCTTCGTGCTGAATTCCGCTGCTGTGGCATGCGCGCAGCAACTTACCCCAAAGCTTCAGAACGCCGTAGGCCACTGGCAGGTGGTCAACAGCGATGGCACACCCGGAGGCAAGGTAGAAACCTACATCGAGAACGACAAGCTTTTTGGCCGGGTCACCGAGGTGCGTCCCGGCCGCACTCCGCACGATCTGTGCGACAAGTGTTCCGGCGGGTATAAGAACCAGCTTATTCTGGGCATGATCATCATGCGCAACTTCCATTCGGATGGCGATGACTGGGTAGATGGAACGGTCGTCGACCCGGAGAACGGAAAGGAATACAAAGGCAAGATCTGGGCCGTCGACAAGGACAATCTCCGCATGCGCGGCTTCATAGGCATCTCTCTGCTGGGCCGGACCGAAAACTGGACGAGGATTCCTTGAGCAGCCAGTGAGAATATTCGTATACTGCGGCTCCCTGGTCCCCGGTCAGGACAATCGCATCAACGCTACGCAACTTCACCACAGTTCCACGGTGCCACAATAATTATCTGCAAGGATTTGAAAATATAAAAAGGGGGGGAGGGGGGTGGGAGCTTCCCCGAATGCAGCGTTCCGTTCCGAGCATTCTGACCCAACTTGAGGATAACCGGACGCCAGAAATAATCTGCAAGATACATTTCGTATGATTGCCTTGATCCCCGTTCCCTAATTCCTGTTCCCTTAGTCTTTCCATTGGTATACTGGCAGTGTGATCACAACTCTGCTTGATTCCATCTCGAACGGTAACCGCTCCGAGACTTCCCCGAGCCAGAAGAGGGTGTTGTTGCTCAAGCCGCGAGGCTTTTGCGCCGGAGTGGTGCGCGCGATCGATATTGTGAAGATCGCACTGGAGACCTTTGGCGCGCCGATTTATGTCCGCCGGGAGATTGTCCATAACCGCTATGTAGTGAATGAGTTGGCCGACAAAGGCGCGATTTTTGTTCATGAAATCGACGACGTGCCTGATGGCCAGCGCGTGATCTACTCAGCCCACGGCGTCTCGCCCGCAGTCAGGGAGAGGAGCAAAGGGCGCAACCTCAAAGTCATTGACGCCACATGCCCGTTGGTGACGAAGGTGCACATCGAGGCCGTCAAGTTCGCTAAGCAGGGCTACTCGCTGGTGCTCATCGGTCATCGCGACCACGACGAGATCGAAGGAACTCTGGGGGAAGCGCCGGAGGCGACTCAGGTGGTCTCGAATGTCGCCGAAGTTGCGGCACTTAAGGTGCCCGACCCCGACCGCGTGGCTTACCTGACCCAGACCACGCTTTCGCTCGACGAGGCGCGGGACATCATTCACGCCCTCAAGGAGAAGTTTCCCAACATCGCCGGACCCCACTCCCAGGATATTTGCTACGCCACTGAAAACAGACAGGTTGCTGTTCGTAATGTGGCGCACAATGCGGAACTGGTGTTGGTTGTGGGCTCAACCAATAGTTCCAACTCGAACCGGTTGGTCGAGGTCTCGCGCAACCTGGGGACGATTGGATATTTGATTGACAACTCGCAGGCCATCGATCCGGATTGGCTCAAAGGCGTCAGTACGGTTGCGGTTACGGCCGGTGCTTCGGCTCCCGAGATACTGGTCGAGGATGTGGTCAATTATCTGAGACAAAACGGTTTCAATAACGTCGAAGAGGTTGAAGTGATGCCGGAGAATGTGCGCTTCGGCTTGCCGCCGGAGATTGTGCAGGCCATCGGCAGCGCCAGCGGGGCGGAGGCTGTGCCGGCACGGTGATTGGCAGCCCCTGCATGGGGACTTCAGGGATTGGGTATCGATAGGATTGGCCGCAGTTTAGGGCGGAAGGCATCGCTAAAAAGAAATTCCGCTGCATTCCAGCCGTTCAGTTTAGAGTAGCTGGATAACCCCAGATAGCGAAGGGTCGCAGACGGCACGCATCCGGGTTTCCCGGAGAAGAACTGAGGCGTTGCAAATCGCATGAGAAATCAGCAAGGGAAAAGGCAGTCGGCGGCGCTCCGGTTTGGGCGGCTGGATGCGGACCTGGCGGATGTGGAATTAGCCATAGTTCGCTCCCGGGAGTTCCTGCTTTCCCGGCAGCATCCGGATGGGTATTGGTCCGGAGAACTCGAAGCGGACGCGATGCTCGAGGCCGACTACATCTTCCTGCATACACTTTTAGAAAGCGGAGATCCGGGCCGGCTACAGCGCGCGCTTACTGAAATGATGCGCTACCAGAACGAGGACGGTAGCTGGAGCATCTATCCGGGTGGCGAGGGCAACATCTCACTCTCGGTCAAGTGTTACTCCTCGGCCAAGTTGATGGGTGTTAGTGCAGACGATCCGCGGCTGGCTAAGTGCCGCGAATGGGTTTTGGCGCATGGTGGCGTTGTTGCTTGTAACACCTTCACTAAGATGTATCTCTGCGCGCTGGGCGAGTATGACTACGACGCGGTGCCTGCCATTCCGCCCGAGATCGTCCTATTTCCTCGCTGGTTCTACTTCAATATCTATGAAATATCTTCGTGGTCGCGGTCGATTCTTGTTCCATTGGCTATCATGTATGCCAAGAAACCGTTCAAGAGAATCCCGTCAGAGCAGGGAATCGATGAGTTATTCGTCGGCGGTCGCACTAACTCTACCCTGCGGCTGCGCATGGACCACAAATCCATAATCTCCTGGCGAAATTTCTTCATCATTTTGGACAGGATGTTTCATCTGGCCGAAGCGGTTCACATCCGGCCGCTGCGTAAGTTGGCTCTCAACAGAGCGGAAAAATGGATGCTCGAACGTTTGGAGATGACCGATGGCCTGGGCGCCATCTATCCGGCCATGCTGAATGCCATTATCGCCCTGCGCTGCCTGGGTTATTCAGAGGACGATCCGCAGGTCATTCGTGCGCGTGACGAGTTCGAGAAGCTGGGTATTGAGGAGCCGGCAAACGAAGCAATGCCTGAGCCTACATTTCGCATGCAGCCTTGCGTCTCGCCGGTCTGGGATACTGCGCAGGCGGTCTATGCTCTAGGTGAAGCTGGCGTCGAGCGCACCGATCCGCGCATGATCAAGGCCGCGGACTGGATGCTCTCGAAAGAGGTTCGCCATAAAGGCGACTGGGCCGTAAAGGTTCGCAACACAGAGCCGGGCGGCTGGTACTTCGAGTTCAACAATGAGTTTTATCCCGACACCGACGACACTGCGCAGGTGCTGCTGGCCCTAAATAAAGTGGACAATCCACGCGAGCGTTATCAGCACCAGGTAGCTGAGCGCGCCATTCAGTGGGAGCTTGCCATGCAGTGCAGGAACGGCGGTTGGGGCAGCTTCGACAAAGACAATACCAAAATGATTTTCCAGTACATTCCATTCGCGGATCACAACGCTATGCTCGATCCGCCGACGGTAGATATTACTGGGCGCATGTTGGAGATGCTGGCTAACTACGGCTATACGCGCGGCGACAAGCGGGTGGAGAAAGCTATCCAGTTTGTCTTGAGTGAGCAGGAGCCGGATGGAAGCTGGTTTGGCCGTTGGGGAGTGAATTACATCTACGGGACTTTCCTGGTGCTGCGCGGACTGGATGCCATCGGCTTCGACCACAACGAGCCGCAAGTTCAGCAGGCCGCCGAGTGGATTCGCATGATGCAGAACGCCGACGGCGGATGGGGCGAGAGCTGTGGTAGTTATGACGATCCCAACACGCGCGGCGTCGGCATCAGTACACCCTCGCAAACGGCCTGGGCGCTGCTTGGCTTGCTGGCCGCTGGCGACGACCGCTCCGACTCACTTGCCAAAGGCGTGCGCTGGTTGCTTACGCGCCAACAACCGGACGGAAGTTGGGACGAATCGATGGGGAAGGGTGCAGTTCGTCAGGGTATCATTACTGGAACAGGCTTCCCCAGAGTCTTCTATCTGGCTTACACATTGTATCGCCAATACTTCCCGCTGCTAGCTCTGACGAGTTATCAGCGGGCTATGGAAAGCGCTTCGTAAGAGGCGCCGGAGGATAACTCAAAGATGGCTGTTCCGATCTCTCAGATGTGGACGGTTGCCACCTATGTCTTGAAGAAGAAGCTTACCGGCAACAAGCGCTATCCGCTGGTGCTGATGCTTGAGCCGCTCTTCCGCTGCAACCTGGCTTGCGCTGGTTGCGGCAAGGTGCAATATCCGCCGCACATCTTGAAAAAGCAACTTAGCCCCGAGGAGTGTTTTGCAGCGATCGAGGAGTGCGGCGCTCCCATGGTCTCCTTGCCTGGTGGCGAGCCCTTGCTGCATCCGCAGATTGTCGAGATCGTCAAGGGACTCGTGGCGCGAAAGAAGTATGTGTATCTATGCACCAATGCGCTCGAACTCAAGCGTCGTTTGCCGGAATTCACGCCGTCGAAGTATCTTACTTTTTCGGTTCATCTCGATGGGCAGCGCGAGCATCATGACTTTTCGGTTTGTCGCGAAGGAGGCTACGACATTGCCGTCGAAGGCATCAAAGAGGCTGTCAAGCGCGGCTTCCGTGTCACCACCAACGCTACCTTCTTTGACGGGACTGATCCCAATGGCGTGCGCGGCTTCTTTGACGAAGTGATGGATATGGGCGTCGAGGGCATCGTGCTTTCGCCCGGCTACAGTTACGACAAGGCTCCGGATCAGAATCGCTTTATGGGACGTGCTCGCGTGCGCCGCCTTTTTCGCGCCATTCTCTCCAATCGCAAACCCACTTGGAAGTTCAATATGTCGCCCCTGTTTTTGGAATTTCTGATGGGCGACCGCAATTATGAGTGCACGCCGTGGGGATCGCCTGCCTATAACATCTTCGGCTGGCAGCGGCCTTGTTACTTACTCCAGGACGGTTACGCGGACAGCTTCAAGGAACTGATGGAAACAACAAAGTGGGAAGAATACGGCGTGGCCAGCGGCAATTCCAAGTGCGCCAATTGCATGGTCAGTTGCGGCTACGAGCCGTCGGCGGTGCTTGAAGGCTTCGGGTCTCTGAAGGGATTCTGGGCCATGGTGCGCGGCAGCTTCAGTAACTACCGCGACGAGCACGCGCTTAAGCTGCTCAATGAGCCGGCGCCGCATGGTCCGGTAACGTTGGTAAAGATAGAAGCGCACGCAGATGTACTTGAGGAGACCCGCGCATGACTGCAGAGGTGCTGAAGTATACGCGGGAACAGGTCGAGGCGCTGGAGCTTGCTCCTGGCACGGACCATGAGAATCTGGAAGGCTGGGTCCCGAAGTTGGCCGGCGAAGATGACCTGCGCCAGGCTCTCGAAAAAGCCTTCGACTATCGCGGCGATGTAACTCTGACCCTCAAGTCCGGTGAGCGCATAGAAGCTTTCATCTTCAATCGCCACACTGGCGCGACACTGGCTGACTCATGGGTGCAGTACTTCACACCCGCTGCGCCCGAGAAGCGCAAAGTGAGTTATGCCGAGATCGCCCGACTGGAATTCAGTGGCAAGGATCGCGCTGCCGGCAAGCACTGGGAAGACTGGGTGAAGGCTTACAATGAAAAGAAGGCCGCTGGCGAAAAAAATATAGCATTGGTTCCGGAAAAGCTGGAGTAGCTGCTATGGTGGGTACGGTGCAGGATTGCGGTTGTATTGCATTGCCAGAAGCGATGCAGGCAAAGACAGGCCTTTATCCGGGCGCAACATTTCAGATTGAGGTTACGCCAGAGGGTACCGGACTTCTGTTGTTGCCGCTGGAAACGCGGGAACCTAGCGATCCAAAACCTGGAACTCAATGCGGGTAAACTGGCGAGTTGTTGCAAATAACTCGCAGTTATGCGCAAAAAGCGCCTGAGTTGTTACTCTTTCACCTATGAAAGTCTTCCTGACAGGCGCGACGGGATTTGTGGGCCATCATGTGGCTCGCGCTCTGGCCGCCGAGGGCGCTGAACTGCGCCTGCTAGTCCGCAAGACCAGTAACTTGGCAAACCTTGAAAGCATTGCGGGCGAGACGCACGTCGGCGACCTTTCCGAGCCTGATTCGCTGCGTTCGGCGATCTACGGCTGCGACGCTGTGGTCCACGTGGCGGCCGACTACCGACTTTGGATTCGCGATCCCGAGGCTATGTTCCGCGCCAACGTGGATGGGACACGCGAATTGCTAAAGCTGGCCCGCGAGGCTAAGGTGAAGCGCGTCGTCTACACCTCCAGCGTGGCTACCATGTATTTTCGCCGCGACGGCGTGGTCATTAATGAAGACACGCCGGTTTCGTTGGCCGACATGGTTGGCCACTACAAGCGCTCCAAGTTTCTGGCGGAGCAAGAGGCCATCAAGGCGGCGCGGGCGGGGCAGCAGGTTGTTATCCTCAATCCCACAACTCCCGTTGGTCCTAACGATGCAAAGCCTACTCCGACCGGCCGCATCTTTGTTGATTTTTTGAACGGCAAGTTTCCTGCATACATGGACACTGGGCTGAATCTGGTGGATGTGGCTGAAGTGGCTCGCGCGCATGTATCTGCGCTGACCAAGGGCCAGTCAGGCCATCGCTATATCCTGGGCGGCGAAAATCTGACTCTCAAGCAGATTCTTGACAAGATGGCGGCAATTACAGGCCTTCCCTCACCCACGGTCAAGATTCCCTTTGCTGTTGCTGCGACTTATGCGTTTTTTGAGGAGTGGATCACTGGGCGGATCCGCGGACGTGAGCCTCGCGCTACGCTCGAAGAAGTTCGCATGGGGCGCAAGAAGATGTATGCGTCGAGCGCCCACGCGCAACAGGAATTAGGTTTCCGCATCCTGCCTGTCAATCCGGCGATGAAGGCGGCGATTGAGTGGTTCCGCGCGCATGGTTACGCGCCGTAGACCCTCCACAATCATTCATGAACTACGCCAAAGAAATAGGAGAATCGGAATGCCATTCAACCAAGACACAAAACGGAAGATCGTTCGAGGCAAAGATGGAAATCACCTCCCGTGTCGGATGTGTGGAATAACATACCACCTCCGGATGCCGTTCACATTATCGATTGGGAGGAATGGAAGCAGAAAAAGAAATCAGATCTCCAGTGCAATGGCATTCCCCTGTGCCCGAATTGTCATCGGGTCTTCGACGAGTATTTGAGACCCAAACTTTTCAATGCTCTGAAAGAATTCGGCGTCGAGGGGCTCCCAAAATGCTGGAAGAAGAACAACAAGATGTCCGACCCTGATGAAGAGCCTGTGATTGACATCATCAGCTAATAAGCCTGGTGATCTTGAAGATGATCGAGTGACTGGCGCATGACTCGTATCGCCATTATTGCCGCTATGACCGCCGAATTGAAACCATTGACTCGCGGCTGGCGGCATGCGCGCTCGAATGGCGTTGATCTCTGGCGCTGGCGCTTCGATGACGGTGAATGGATTGCCGCCTGTGCCGGGGCTGGTGTTGGCCAAGCCATCAAGGCCTTTGCGGAAGTGGAAAAGGACGGAGCAATCGATGTGGTCATCTCGACCGGATGGGCTGGAGCTTTGCGCGAGGAGCTTGCGCGCGGTCATGCATACGATGTCTCAATCGTTATCGACGCCCGCACAGGGGAGCGCTTTGTCGCGGCCGGTCCTCCAGATGAATGCTGGCTTGTGACCAGCCCGCGCGTCGCCGATGGCAGAGAGAAGCAGCGCCTTGCCGCAACGTATGAAGCTGCACTCGTGGATATGGAGACCGTCGGGATTGCACGCTTGGCGAAGATGCGCGGCATCCCGTTTTATTGCATCAAGGGCATCAGCGACGGCTACAGCGACCAACTTCCTGATTTCAATCGCTTTATTTCGTCCGACGGCAAGTTTCAACTGGCCGGTTTCGTGATTTTTGCCCTTCTTCGTCCCTGGTACTGGCGGCGACTGATGCGGATGGGCGAAAATAGTAGGAAGGCCGCGCACGCTCTTGCTGAATCGCTGCTCGATTTGCTGAAAGAACAAGGTCACCCAAACAAGCTTAATGGCTACCCAAACCACCCGCGCTGAGCGCCAATTCGAAAACGGAATTCCTGCCATCATGAAGGCCGTGGTCTATCGCGGCGTAAACGACTTGCGCGTGGAAACGCTTCCTGTGCCTGTGATTGGAGCGGGGGAATTGCTGGTCAAAGTGGCCACCTGCGGCGTCTGCGGCACGGACCTGAAGAAAATTCACACCGGCTCGCATTCCGCTCCTCGCATCTTCGGCCATGAGATAGCCGGAACCATTGTTGGGATGGGCGAGGGCGTGACCAGATTCCACATCGGAGAGCGGGTGGTGGTTCATCATCACGTGCCTTGCGGAAACTGCTACTACTGTCGCAAGCAGACGCCAGCGCAATGTGCGGTTTACAAGAAAGTTGGCGCAACGGCCGGCTTTGAACCATCGGGCGGCGGCTTCGCGGAGTATATTCGCGTGATGGACTGGATTGCGGCCAGCCATGGCGTAGTTCGGATTCCAGACGGTGTTCCTTTTGAACAGGCGGCATTTTTAGAGCCAGTGAACACTGTCCTAAAGGGCGTGAAGATGCTTAACCTGGTTGCCGACGAGACGGTGCTGGTGATCGGTCAGGGTCCCATTGGCCTGATGCACGCCGTGCTGGCCAGCCGCACTGGAGCGCGCGTGCTCACCTCGGATTTGTATCCTGAGCGCCACGCAATTGCGGCGCATTTTGGGCTGCATAATCCGATTCATGCCGGCCGGGAAGATGTAGTAGAAAAAGTCGTTGCTGCAACCGATGGCCGTGGCGCGGATGCCGTGATTCTGGCCGTGGGCGGCAATGTACTGATCAAGACGGCAATGGCCGCGGTGAGGCCGGGCGGCAAGGTGATGCTTTTTGCCCAGACCCAGTATGGCGAAGCCACGTTCGATCCCGGCCAGGTTTGCATGGACGAAAAAACGCTGCTTGGCTCCTACTCGTCCTCGTTCGGAATTCTGGATGAAGTTACTGAGCTGGTCTTCGGCGGCTATCGCAATGGATTCGATTTGACGCAACTGATCTCGCACCGCTTTCCGCTTGAAGACGCAGTTGCTGCAATCGAAGTCGCTTCGCACCCCAAGGCGGACTCAATGAAGATTATGATTGAGCCTGTGCCTGGGGCGGGTCGAGAGTAGGAGGAAGCCTGCTGTACTATGACACTAAAATGCGTATGCCGAAAGAAGTGATCGACCAAGCGATCCAGGATAATCGTGTTCCGATGGTGATCCTTTACGTATTTGCATGCATGTTTGTCATTTCAGGCGTGCTCCTCATCACACCCTCTATCTGGAATCGAATGCCTCTTGCGGCGGTTTCAGGAGCTGCACTGAACGGGTTGACGTGGCCGGCCGTCGGGGTGACGCGGGTTTTGCGTCAACAGAATCCAATGTTGCAAATGCTTGAAAGTCTGTTGACGAAGGCCCGCACCGAGGAAGAAGCGGCGAAGATGCTTGGAACGGCTTTCGGGAGCCATTTTCAGACTCACACATCGAACACGACCGGTCTAGCGCAGCAGGTAGAGCGATGAATTTCTTTAGACCAAGACGCACTTTTGATTCTGTCGTACCGGAGTTGATCGACGGCCTCGGTGATCGAAAAATCACGCTTGACGAGCGTAAGGAGCAAGAGCGAGAGCTCGCGCCTAATCCGCCGGCGAGCACGGTGAAAGAGGCGATCCTACGCGGCCGCAAGACGGTCGAAGACGTCGTCGAGGGCGGCCTGGATACTGTCGAAAACGTTGTCGAGGCCGGTCTGAATACCGTGGAGACGGTGGTCGTCAAAGGTCGCCGGACGGTCGAGTCCGCCGTTAGCCTGGGCCGCAGGACCGTAGAGCATGCGCTTCTCGGGCGCAGCACCATGCAGGCCGCGGTCCTCCACGGGCGCGAAGATATTCGCATCGAGCAGGTGCCGATTCCCAAAGCCAAAACGGGCGAACTGATTGTACGCGTGGGCGCGGCCCTCACCTGCGGCACAGACCTCAAGGTTTTCCGGCGCGGCTATCATGCGCGCATGATCGTACCTCCGGCTCTGTTTGGTCACGAATTGGCCGGAACAGTTGTGGAGGCGGGTGAAGGAGTCGATGGGTTTGCAATGGGCGACCGCGTCGTGGCGCTCAACTCCGCGCCTTGCGGCCAGTGCTACTTCTGCGCTCGCGGCCAGGAAAATCTGTGCGACGATCTGCTGTTTAACAACGGCGCCTACGCCGAGTTCATTCGCATTCCAGAACGGATCGTAGGAAAGAACACGTTCCTTGTGCCGGAGAATGTGCCGCTGGAACATGCGGCGCTCACTGAGCCGTTGGCCTGCGCCGTCCATGGCTTTGAAGATTCCCGTCCCCGTCAGGGCGACATCGTCGCCATCATCGGCGGCGGCCCTTTGGGGTTAATGATTCTGCATGTGGCCGCATTGGCCGGATACGAAACCATCGCCGTGGTGAGGCACGACGGCCAGGTGGAGGCCGCGCGGCAACTCGGTGCGACACATGTTGTGCAAAACGCATCGATCCGCAAGGCCATCCAGGAGACGCGCGCCTTCACGCCCAAGGACCGCGGTGTGGACATTGCGATTGAAGCCGTTGGCGCACCGGAGGCGTGGCAGGAGGCGGTGGAACTGGTGCGCAAGGGTGGCACGGTGAACTTTTTTGGCGGATGCGCTGTGGGCACGCAAGTGACGCTCGACACTAATCGCATTCACTACTCTGACATCACGCTGCGCGCAACTTTCCACCACACTCCAGCCATCTGCCGCAAGGCGTTCGATCTGATCGCGAGCGGACGTTTTCAGGCGGGAGCCTTCATTACCGGCCACGCCCATCTTTATGAACTCAACCGAGTCTTTGAGAAGCTGATGAAGCGCAGCAGCGAGATCAAGACTGCCATTGTGCCCTGAGACGAAGCCATGACTGCGGCAAATCAAGAATCGGACGAGCAACCGCACGAGAAGGAACCGCTGTCTCAGGACGAATTGCTCGCCCGCGGCTGGGCCACTTTGCCGGACGACTATCGCATCCCCGATGTCGCGCCGGATCTCGACGAAGCTCAAGCGTGGTGCAAGCGGCTGGCCGAGTCGCATTACGAAAATTTTCATGTTACCTCGTGGTTTCTGCCCAAGCGACTGCGCCCACATTTTCATGCCATCTACGCTTACTGCCGCGTCTCCGACGATCTGGGGGACGAGGTGGGTGACACTGCGCAGGCCCTCGCCCTGCTTGATCTTTGGGGCCGCGAGCTCGATGCATGCTACGAAGGCAGCGCGCGTCATCCGGTCTTTGTCGCGTTGGCCGAGACGATCAAAGAGTGTTCTATCCCCAAAGAGCCGTTCGCCGATTTGCTGGTTGCCTTCCGTCAGGACCAGACCGTTACCCGCTTCGAAGCTATTGAAGACGTTCTGGCCTATTGCCGGTATTCGGCCAATCCCGTTGGCCGTCTGGTGCTCCACACATGCGGCGAGGCGGATGAGGAGAATTTTCGCCTGTCTGATTCAACATGCAGCGCGCTACAGCTGGCCAATTTCTGGCAAGATGTGCGCGAGGATTATGCAAGAGGCCGCGTTTATATTCCCCAGAAAGATATGGAATTCTTTCACATCAACGAGGAATATATTGCCGATGGCATCATCACGCCGGAGTTTCGAAGGATGATGCGTTTGGAGGTTGAATATGCACGCTCGCTTTTTGAGGAGGGCTTGCCGCTGATCGGCAATGTCAGTCGCGACTTGGCATTGGACCTTGACCTATTTAGCCGCGGCGGCCTGGAGATTCTGCACGCCATCGAGCGCTCCGGCTATGACGTGCTCAGCGCGCGGCCCTCAATCTCGAAGAGCAGGAAACTGGCTCTGCTGCTGCGTGCTGTCAGTGGCAAGCTGTTGCCTTTTTTGCGCCTCTGGAACCAGAGTTGAGGGTGGGCGGCTTGACCCAGGTACTCACATCGGAGGGACTCACGCCCAGCGGCCCCGAATTAGACTCGGCCTACGCTGCCTGCCGCGCCATTGCCCGGCGTGAAGCGAAAAACTTCTATTATGCGTTTGTCGCGCTGCCCAAACCGCGGCGGAACGCCATCTGCGCCATCTATGCCTTTATGCGCCGAGCCGACGACCTGGCCGATGATGAATCGCTGGCTCGCGACGAGCGCCGCCGCTCTCTGGCAACGTGGCTGGCCGAATGGCGCGCCGTTTGCGAGAGCTCCGCTTCCATCAATTCAGTCGATCCGATCTTTCTAGCTGTGCGCGATTGTACCGCGCACTTCAACATACCGCTCAGCCTGCTCGATGAGTTAGTCGCCGGCGTGACCATGGATCTCGATCAAGATGCAACGAATGCGCCGGATACTTACGCCACCTTCGCCGATCTCTATCGCTACTGTTATCTCGTGGCTTCGGTCGTGGGCTTGGTTTGCATTCGTATCTTCGGTTACGCGGATAGTCGCGCCGAGAAGCTTGCCGAGGAGACTGGCATTGCCTTTCAACTTACTAACATTCTCCGCGATGTGGCCGAGGATGCGGAACGCAAGCGCGTCTACCTGCCGCTGGAAGACCTCGCGGCTCACAATGTCTCGCTCGATTCTTTGCTGCATCGCGCAATGAACGCTCCACCCACGGCCAACGAACGAGCTTTGCTTGCTGCCATCGCTCAACGCGCGGAGGGATTTTATGAGTCCGCACAGGCGCTGCTGCCCTTGATCGACCGCGAGAGCCGTCCAGCGCTGTGGGTGCTGGTTTCGATTTATCATGGATTGCTTAAGCGCATTGAGCATGCGGACTACGATGTTTTTTCACGCCGCGCCAGTGTACCTATGCCGCAAAAGCTTGGCATTTTGGTCGTAGGGCTTGCGCGAACGGGTTTGGCACGATTGTTTGCTTGATGCAGAATCTCTCAGGCTTCAAGACTTGGGGAATGGTTGCACTCCTCTGCTACAAGAGGCTTTTCGTTGGATGATTCGAGGCAAAGTTTGCAGAAGACCGTCACGGTGATTGGCGGAGGCGTGGCTGGTATGAGCGCGGCTTGCGCTTTGGCTGAGGCTGGTTTCGGAGTGCAACTGGTTGAGCAGCGCGGCTACCTGGGCGGACGGGCTTCGTCGTATTTGCATCCGGGTATCGGCGAGGTCATCGACAACTGCCAGCATGTGCTCTTCGGCTGCTGCACAAATCTTCTAGGTTTCTATCGCCGCATCGGCGTCGCGAACAAGATTCACTGGACCAGCGAGATGACCATGATCGAGCCGGGCGGCCAAAGGTCGCGGCTGGGGCCGTTCGAGTTAGGGCTGTTACGGTTGCCGGCGCCGCTGCACAGCGCACCTAGCTTTCTCAATGCCAGGGCCTTCAGCCTTGCGGACAAGTTGTCCCTGGGGCGGGCGATGCGGGCGATGCTAAAGTCCAGCGCACTGACCGACACGTGGGAGTCCTTGGGCGATTGGCTTAGGCGGCACAAGCAGACCAAGGGGGCTGTGAACAGATTTTGGCGGCTGGTGATCGCCAGCGCCTTGAATGCAGATATCGATTCGATTGCTGTGCCTTACGCAGCTAAAGTGATTCGTGAGCTGTTCATGAATTCTGCCGAGGCAGGTAGCATGGGAATGAGTACGGTCCCGCTGAGCGAGTTATACGCGGGTGTGACTCCGTTTCTCAAGGAGCGCGGCGGCGGCGTGCTGTTAAACGCGCATGTGGAGGGCGCGGCCTGGAACGAAGATTCAGCGCAGTGGATGGTCTGCACGCGCACTGATGAGTTGATTTCCGATTTCGTGATTGTGGCATTGCCGTTTGAGGCGACGCAGCAGTTATTGCCTCATCTGCCTGCTGAAGAGGGCGCGGAAAAGTTGGCCCGGCAGATCGAGCGGCATGAACATTGGCCCATTTGCAGCGTGCATCTGTGGTTTGACCGCGAGATTACAGAACTTGAGCATGCGGTGCTGCTGGATCGCGAGATTCACTGGATGTATAACCAGTCGAAGCTGCAAACTGGACGCGGCGGCCATTACATTGAGTTAGTCGTCAGCGCCACGAGAGCGTTTGCGGCGCTTAAACGCGAGGAGGCCATTCAGCAGTCGCTCCGCGAGCTTGCTGAGTTTTTTCCGGCGATGGCGTCGGCGAAGCTGGAGAAGTTCGCGCTGGTCAAGGAAGTCCGCGCTACCTTCGGCGTGCCGCCTGGAATTGATTCAGAGCGGCCATATACGAATTCACCGTGGCCGAATTTGTTTTTGGCCGGGGATTGGGTGCAGACAGGATGGCCATCAACGATGGAGAGCGCGGCGCGGTCAGGGCATCTGGCTGCGGAAGCGCTGGGCTTGGAGGCAGAAGAACCGCTCAAGTGCTTTGAGCCGGATTTGAAACCGCAAGGATTGATGCGCTGGCTTAAAACAGGGAGCAGGGGATAAGAGAACTGGGTTGGCTTGCTATCAACCAGGCGATCCTTTTTCTGTCGCTGTCCCAAGCCGTTTCTTTCGATATCTGCCAGTGGCCAAGATGCGCGCGGATTCCAGCTTGCCGTTGTAAACATACGTCCAGCATTCACGTGTGCGTTCTTTCGAAAGCACCACTGTTTGCAGCGTGCGGATAAAGAGGCTAGAGTCCGGAGCACTTGGATCGAACCCTTCATACTCATCCAGACGGCGCAAGATAGTCTCGTCTTCCGGCAATCGGAACACAGTACCGAAAATTTTTTGCTTGCACGATGGATCGAGCACGGCACCGGGGTAATCCCCGAGATCATAGAGTATTCCGTGGACGAATCCCCTGCCAGCAAGCCGCAGTTTCTCAACCGCAGGCGCGATTTCGTCCGGGGCATGCCCAGGCCGCAACGTTCCGTAAGTAAATAGATAACTACCCATGAACGAATTCGCTAAAGGTCAGTCCGGCGGAAGAACCTACTCAGCTGCTCGAACCTTTTGTTCGGGTCGTTCAAATAGTTCATCACTGTCTTATGACGCTTCATGCAGCAGAGATAATACTTATTTATGTCTTCCTGACCTCTTGTTCCTTGCCTTTTCAGTGCGCGAGAAAATAGACGCCAATGCAGACCAGCACGGCGGCTGTCCAGCGGCGGCGATCTACATTTTCCTTGAGAAAGAATTTGGCTGCGATGGCGCTAGTGACCAGCGTGAGCGAGGCCGAGGCGGGCGCTACCAGGCTCAGGTTCAGATGATTCAAGGCGAAGAGCAGCGAGAAGAAGGCCAACGCCAGAAAGCTAACACCTGCAAAGAACAGCGGGCAGGTGAGGACGGCGCGGATAGCGCCCTTTAGCCCTGAGTGGGCACGAATCTTGTCGAGATCGCCGACCGATTTCATTGCCGCTGCGGTCAGCACTTCGCCGGCGGTCGAGGTGAGCACGATGGCCGCGATCATGGCTGCTGCGGTCCAGACTCCAGGCTGCGCTGAAGGGTAGGGAATTGTCATCGCACCGGCTCCTCTTCGATTTGAATCGCGGTGTCTTCTGATTGAACGGAACTGTCTTTCGATTTAGAGAGCAGTTTTTCCTCGACTTCGGGTCTCTCGGTCAAAGACGGCCCATGCGCTACGAACCCCACGCCTACGGTAATCAGCACAATCCCCGCCCAGCGTTCAAGCGAGATTGGCTCGTGCAGCCAGAAGCGCGAGAGCAGAGCGACGACTATATTACCGAAGCCTGCCGCAGGCATCACAAATGTGAGGTCGGCCCACGACAGCGCGGTGAGATAGCTGGCGAGGTAGCCAATCAGCAGCGCGATGCCCAGACAGACCCAGGGAGTGAGGACCGCCGCGATGAGCGAGATAGGATGGTCGAGCGAGATAGCCGGTAGCTTGATCATGCCGCGCGAAAGGCAGGCATCACCCAGCGGCGCGCAGAGGGAAACAAGCCCTAGAATCATGTATTGGCGCGGCGAAAGTCTATGATGAGCCATTCGTGCTTTGGTCCTGACGAGAGCGGTTCTCCAGTTCACATGAAGTGTCCGGCAGCGCGGAAGTGGCCTTTTCTTAAGGAAAAGGCCACTCAACAGCAATGGTCTTCCTCTACAGTAACTGGAGAACCGCTATAACAGGCGCGGTCCGAGATTCGTGCAATCCCACCTTAACCGATTCGCAACCAGAGCAAATTCGCGAAGAGATGGGATACGCGATCATTGCGCAGCGACTACGCTCCTGCGCTTGCCGGAGCGGGTGGATCGGCTTGAGGGCTGCGGGCCGCCTTCACCATCTTGTTGCGCTGCGCACGCAGCTTCAGGAATGCCTTGGCCTCGACATACAGCCGGGGTACGTCCCGGTTGACGATCGCCTTCCAGATCACTCGGAAGGCGGCCTTGGGCCTGAAGTAGTATTCATCGTAAAAGCGATGCACCATTTCGAGCACGTAGTCGGTGGGCAGGCCGGGGTACTCGATGTGCGCCATCTGGTGTCCGCCTTCATCCATCATTGCCGCAGTGTTCACGATGAAGCCGTTGGCCTTAGCGTAGTCGTAAAACTCCGTGCCCGGATAGGCATGCGCGATCGAGACTTGAATCGTCTCAACGTCCAGCGTTTTGGCAAAGTTGATGGTGTTGCGGATCGACTCCTTGGTTTCGCCGGGCAGGCCGAGGATGAAGTCGCCGTGGATGGTCAGGCCGAGGTCGTGGCAATCCTTGGCGAAGGCGCGCGCGCGGGCCACATCGGCGCCCTTCTTGATGTTCTTGAGAATCTGAGGATCGCCGGACTCGAAGCCTACGATGAGCAAGCGGCAGCCGGCCTCTTTCATGGCTTTGAGCGTTTCGCGGTCCGTGGTTACGCGCGAAGTGCAGCTCCAGGTTAGCCCCAGCGGCTTCAGCTTCTGACACAATTCGATGGTGCGAACTTTTTGGATGTTGAAGGTGTCGTCGTCGAAGAAGAACTCTTTCACTTCGGGGAAGTTCTTCTTGGCCCAGGCCAGCTCGGCAGCAACGTCATCCGTTGAGCGCTTGCGCCAGGCGTGTCCGCTCAAGGTCTGCGGCCACAGGCAGAAAGTGCATTGCGCCGGGCAGCCGCGCGTCGAGTAGAGCGCGATGAAGGGATGCAGCAGGAAGGGCACGTTATAGCGCGTCACGTCCAAGTCGCGCTTGTAGATCTTGGTGGCCCAGGGCATCGCGTCCAGGTCTTCCACCTGCGGCCGGTCGGGGTTGTGGACGATTTTGCCGTTTTGCTTGTAGCTGATGCCGAGAATTTCGTTGAGCGGCTTGCCTTGCGCAAACTCGACCACAGAATGATCGAATTCGCGGCGGCAGATGAAGTCCAGAGCCGCGCACTCGTTCAGCGCTTTGTCTGAATCGGTGGTGACCGGCGGGCCGACGAAGGCGATGCGTATTGATGGATTGGCTGCCTTGATGGCCTCGGCCAGCCGCTGATCGCCCTCCCAGCCTACCGTCGATGTGAACAGCACAAGGAACTCGTAGTCCTTGCAAATCTTGATGGTCTCTTGGGCGGAGACGTGGTGCGGCGGCGCATCGAGCAGCCGAGAACCCTCCAGCAATCCGGCTGGGTAGGTCAGCCATACGGGGTACCAGTAGGACTCAATCTCGCGCGTGGCCGGCCAACGCGAGCTCGCGCCACCGTCGAAATTCTCAAACGAGGGCGGGTTCAGGAACAAAGTCTTCAGAGGCATAGTCATCCCTTTTATTCTAACATTTCGCCAGTTTTCTTCTGATTCACGCCCGTTTTCTGTTATCTTCCGCGGAGTTTACTTTGCGTGCAGTTCGTGCAGCCAGTCTTCCATGTGTCCGAGGGCGCGCAGCAGGCTCAGCCGTGCTCGAGCTAGATCGAATCCCGCGTCCAGCGAGTCTTCGAACTTCTGACGCTCGTCGATGCGGGCCAACTGTTCCGCGGTGGGCGAAAGTTGCGGCGTCGAACCGGGTCCGCTCCCCGATCCATTGCCCAACTCCAGTTGCGCCAATACGGCCTGAAGATCCTCATCGGCGATCTTCTGCTTTAGACTCGCAATCTCCGCCATTGTATCCAGTTCGCGCAGGCTGCCGGTAAGTTCGGCAATCTGAATCTCGCTTTGCCTTTGCGCCTGCTCGGCTTCGACCGTCGCCCGCAGAGCATCAGCCGCCGACTCCTTGGCCTTGGCGCGTTGTCCGAAGTCGAACAAAGGAAGCTGAATTGCGAATCCAGAGCTCAAATTGTCAGACTTCAGTTGTTGCGCATAATAGTTGTCAGCATTGTTGAGGAGCTTAGTGTCGCGGTCGTATTGCGCCGTAAAGCTGACTTTGGGAAACAACTTGTCGAGTTCGTCTCCCTTTGCCGTCTTTTGTTTGGCTCGCGCGATCATCTGCGCAGATTCAATGCCGGCTGTGGTGCTTTTACCTTCGTCCGCCTTCACCGCGGGAATCTCCGGGATACTGGCGTGATCGGGCGTGATGGTGCTCGATGGCAGGCCGGTAAGTGCGGCAAGCTGTTTGGCGAGCGTTGCTGCGCGAGTCTCCATATGCAAGCGTTTGAGTTTGAGCTGCGCCGCCGTCAACTGGGCTTGCAACATATCGCTCAGCGAATCAACGCCAGCCTCAGCGCGATCCTGCTCGATCTTGACCAAACGGTTCGCGAAGTCCTCCTGTTGATGGGTGGCTTCGAGTTCGCCAGTCACTGTATCGAGTTCGATATATGCTGTTGATGCATCGAAGGCAACCTGTTCGCGGGCATCTTTGAGGTTGAGGGAGGCGGCCTTGAGGCTTGAGCGCGCCGCTTCAATGTACTGCTTTTGAGGAAAGCTGAAAACCAGCGACTGCATGCTGGCGTTCACAATCGATGGCGGGACGCCAGTGAAGCCGATAGCGGGAAACGCGGGAAGACCTGAGCCGAAGACCATGTTGGGCAAGTACACGTCAACAGTCTGTGCCACCACTGCCTGCGCCTTTTGTACATCGGCCTCTGCCAGTTTGACCGCGCTCGAATTGCGCTGCGCGAGATCCACCACCGTGGTCAGCGAAACCTGCGCTGGAACGAGCGCAGGCGCTGACGCCATCGCTATGCCAACGATCATGAGTGCCCAGCAGCTCGGCGGATTGTGTCGATTCCCCACGTATGTTCTTTCTTTCAATTCTTCAAATCCTGAGCGGGCTTATACTCAGACGCCAGGGCCAGCGCGGCTGCACGTTCCCGGCTGGCTGCCGCCGCGTCTCCAAGCTGCGCTCGCAAGAGGGCGAGCCAGGTATGCGCTACAAATGCCGGTGCGTCCTCGGTTTTTGCGCTGCCTGCAAGATAGCTCGCGAGCATTTTGGCTGCCCGCGCTGGGTCGCGATTGGTGGCGCGCAACAGGGCCGCTCCGTTGTAAAGCGCCACGCCAGCTTGTTTGTCTTTTGCTGCCGCGCTTTCTCCGCTATGCAGTGCCGACTCCATCTCCGTCCAGCGCTCGCTGCGACGATAGAAGCTGGCCAGCGTTATCCACTGGAATGCCGGATGCGCTGAATGTGCGATCGCCTGTTTCAACTCCCGCTCGGCCGTGCCGTAATCTTTTTGTTTTTCGGCAATGTGGCCCCGCAGTTCGTGAGCGCGAACGGGGTCGACTTTGTCCAATTGCGCGGCCACCCCCTCCGCCTTGTCAACGCCGCCGCCCACCATTGCGGGTGCGGAATAGTAGAACTCACCCAGGTCCGCCAGCGCGGCAGCATTGCTGGGATTCAGCTGGACAGCCTCTTCAAACTCGACCCGCGTGCGCTTGGCCAACGCAAAAGCATTGAGAAACGATGCCCGGCTGGCCTTCTCGCCCAGCACGCGAGCCAGCCACATGTGATCATTCGAGTTCTGTCCGTCTAGCTTTACCGCCTGCTCACAGTCACTCGCGGCTCGATCCCACAGTTCCAGCGTGATCAGCACGCGGCACCTGAGGTTATAGGCTTCTGGCTTGCCGTCTGGTTGGGCGAGTGTGTTCAGCAGCGCCAGCGCCTTGTCGGCCTCGCCAGCCTGCAAAGCTGCATCAGCCTGGGCAAGCTGGTCTCTCTGGTCCAGCGCGGACATGGGAACGGCTCCGGCTGCTGCCAGGCCCAGTACCGCCAGTATGAGTGCTGCAAACATTCTCACCGAATAACCTTGATAGGAATGCCCTCCTGCAAGGGCTGTCCGTTGGCAGTTCCCGTTGCCACTACATCCCCCTCCGCAAGTCCAGAGAGGATGGCCACCTGGGTCAGATTGATGGTTCCGGTCGTCACGAACGTTCTCTGCAGCTCGTCTTTCACTACCTTGAAGACGTAGGGCTTGCCGTTTTCCAGACGCAGCGCTTCACGGGGCACGCTCAGGGCATTTGGGTCGCTGGAGATAGTCACCGTCGTGGTCACGTTGGTGTCGGGCAACAACTCGCCGTCCACATCGTCGATTTTCACCAGCACCTCACCGACGCTGCGCGTGCCGAGATTGATTACCGTAACCGGCGTCCGTTCGATGTGCCCGTTCCAGATTTTGCCTGGCTTGGCTTCCCATTTGATCTGGATCTTCTGGCCAACCTCCAGACTCCCAATCTCCGGTTCGTCAAAATAGGCTCGTACCCGCTCGTGATGCAGGTCGGCCAACTGAAGCAGCAGCTTGCCTTCTTCCACAAACTCAGTGCGCGCTACATCGAGGCTATAGACCGTCCCCGTTGCTGGAGCATGCACCGAGGTCTGCGCTACCTCTTCCCGCGCCGCCGTCAGGTTGGCTTCGGCGTCTGTAAGCGCAGCTCGCGCCCGCTCGACCTCTGCCGGCGAATAGCGGCTCTGCGCACTCTCCTCCGACGCATGCAGACTGTTTTCCGCTGCTTCCAACCGCTGCTTTGCCACAGCTACCTCATTTGGTGAAGCGGCACCCGCCGAGTTGAGTTTGATCAGCGCTTCCAGGCTTTGCTGCGCCGCATCACGTTCCAGCCGCGCACGGGCGATTTCCGCTGCTGCCGCCTGTCGCTCCTGCTGGCTTCCGTTGTGGGTTGTTGACTCCAGCGTCGCCTGTGCGGCCTTAACGCCGCTAACAGCCGCGGCCTCGCGGGCGCGCGCCTGCACGTCATCGAGTTCCATCAGCAGCTTGCCAGCGGGAACCAAGTCCCCCGGCTGCACATAGACCGCTTTGACCGTGGTCGCAATCGGGCTGTGAAGCTCGTAGTTCACCTCCGGCTCAACACGACCGTTATTGCTGATGGTGCTCACCAGCGGGACGCGCGCGGCCGTGGCCGTATGCACCTGGAGACGGTCCCTGGTCAGGGCGCGCACCGAGAAGAAAACCACGATAAGGAGGACGGCCGAGCCCCTCCACAACCAGAGCCGGACCGATTGCGTCATTCCTTGAGCCATTCACTTAACCAGATTTAGTATATAGGACTTGAGAGACCGGCCCCGAAGAGCAAAGCAGCCCAACCGAGGAGAAAATCTGGCTACCCATTCACGGCTCCTCGTACAATCGAAGCATGGCTTTAGAAGTGCGTTACACCGACGATCACGCCAAGGCTGGCCTCGATTTCGCCTTCCCCGCAATCGAGACTTGGCAAAACCAGTTTCCTGGTTACGAAATCATCATTGACAACCCGGAGCTGACCTCTGTCTGTCCCAAGACCGGACTACCTGACTTCGGCACTCTCACTATCCGCTACATGCCGCGCCAGCGCTGCCTCGAATTGAAGTCGCTCAAGGAATATCTGTTCTGCTACCGTAATCTGGGCATCTTCCAGGAGAACATCGTTAACCAAGTGCTTGAGGACGTGGTCAAGGCCTGCGAACCGGTATGGGCAGTGGTCCGCGGCGAATTTCGTCCCCGCGGCGGCATCGGCACTACCGTAGAAGCACGCTGGCCTCGGCCCAAAGAATAGTTTTCGGATGGCAACTTCGCTCCGGCCAATTCGTCCCCGCATCAGCCCGGCCGTCGGGACGTTGGCGCTGCTCATCGCTCTCAACCTGCTCAACTATATCGACCGCTACATTCTGCCCGGCGAGGTCTCGCTGATCCAGCGAGAGTTTCACTCCACCGACCAGCAGATGGGCGCTCTGACGACTGCGCTCTTTTTCTTCTACATGATCGCTGCGCCTCTGACGGGCTGGCTGGGAGACCGATTCCCGCGCAAACCGCTGATCATTTGCGGCGCAGTGCTATGGAGCGTAGCCACGCTGGGCACTGCGTGGGTGCATGACTACACGACTCTCTACATACGCCATGCACTGGTGGGCGTCGGCGAGGCCACCTTCGGCATCTTTGCTCCTGCAGTGCTCGCAGACTTCTATCCTGAGCGAGACCGCAACCGCATCCTCTCCATTTTTTATCTGGCTATTCCCGTTGGCGCGGCTCTTGGCTACTTGGCAGGCGGGCAACTGGGAAGCCTGTGGGGCTGGCGCGCGCCCTTCTTCATCTGCGCTATTCCCGGCCTGCTCGTTGCGGCGCTCTACGGCTGGCTTGGCCGGGAACCGGAACGCGGAGCCAGCGATCACATTCGCCCGACGCTCAACCGCACAACCTTCCGAGGGCTTTTCACCAATCCAGCCTATCTGACGGCTACCTTTGGCCTGGCGACTTTGACCTTTGCCATGGGGGGCATCTCGGCCTGGGTTGCCGAGTTTTTGCGGCGCTCCGCCGGCTTCTCTGTGAGCAACGCAAGCCAGATTGTGGGCGCCATCACGGTTATCGACGGCATTGCGGGAACTGCGGTCGGCGGCTGGATTGCACAGCGTTGGCTGCGCACTAATCACCGCGCTCTCTATCTACTTTCTTCCTGGAGCGTAGCCCTCACCCTGCCTTGCGGCGTTCTGCTCTTCTTTGGGCCGCGCGGCTGGGCCGTTCCCTCGCTCTTTGCCGCCGAGTTCTTCCTCTTCCTCAACAACGGTCCAATCAATGCCGCCATTGTCAACTCGGTCACCGGACCGGTACGCGCCACGGCCATCGGCCTCAATCTCTTCATCATTCACTGCTTCGGGGACACATTCTCGCCGCAGATCATTGGTGCCATCTCCGACCGCTCGAACTTGAGTTTGGGACTGGGCGCTACGCTTATCTTCCTGATCTTCTCTTGTGTGATTTTGAGGACGGGCGCGCGCTTTGCTCCACCGCTGGAAGAGAGTGCCTGATGTGGGTTTCCCGGGTCTCGCCTTTAACATCTAAGCTGTTAGCTTCTTTTTGGTATGCGATTAAAGATGATTCTTGCGAGGAACGACTAGAAGCTTTAGTCACTTTGCTGACGGTGTCTCTTTGTCTCGCGCATTCATGAAGGCGCGGCCTGTGCCGCCTTGTGAGCGCAAGTTAGGGTCGTTGATCGCCGGTCGGCTCTCACCGGCGTTGAAGCCTCGCGCTAGTTTTGGATTGGGTCTGAACTTAGGCGGCCCGCCGTAGAATTGCCGCGCGTGACTCACCACCAATCCCGCCCTTCCGTGCATCGGGCGCACAATCCCGCGAATGTGTACGTCCATATCACGGTACTTGGTTAGCTCGCCCACTTCCCCGCGATCCTCCCACAGGCTCGTAATGGTAAAGCGGCACTGTTCATCCGGCGTTTGCGGCGTACACACGTCCAGAAACCGCGTTCCATCCGGCAACTCGACCACGTCGTAGATATGCGCCGAGACGCAGACATCTTTGTTCATGAGTTTGGTGGCTTCATCGGCGGTTATGCACGGCTTCTGCGAACTGGCAAAAGCCAGCTCAGGCGAAATTGCAGCAAAGAGCACGATCCATCCCACATGGCGCAGAATCACGGTAAACCTCAATGGAAGACTGCTGGAATCGTAGCGCGAATCCGCCGCGAAGGGAAGCGGATCACCGCGAATTCAGGGAGTTGATTCCGCAAATCAATGAATCCAATAAGGCGTGGGAGAATTACATTGAAGGCCGACGAAGACAGAGACCGTTGTCTCAATATCTACCGCTTTGCCGTTCCGAAGATAGGGTTTGTACTTATAGTAATTTTGAACTGCATCGAGAACCGACGCCCGCAACATTGTAGGGCCGGAAACAACCGTCGGATGAAGAACATTCCCATTCTTGTCAATCTCAATCGCTACAACGACTGTCCCCCCGACGCGAGAGGCCCAGGCACGACGGGGATCGTAGCAAATTTCGACCTTCTGTAGGAGCAGTTTTTCCGCAAGTTTCGCCGAAATCCGAATATGGTGCGGCGGAAGAGATGCTGCGGGTGGTGCCTGAGTCTGCGCGAGCTGGCCGGTACCAAAAATAGCCGAAAGAAGAACAAGACAAACGGCAACTTTCATAGCAACCGATTTTATGCCAAACAGGTCCGACAAGAAACTATCGCGCCCCCACTAACTCCCCGGTGTTGGCTCCTTGTCCGTAGTGGCTCTCCACATAGTTATCGAGTATCTGCTTAAACTCGGCCACGATGGTGTCGCCATGCAGCGTCTTGTAGAGTTTGCCGTCGACATAGACGGGCGCCTTCGGTTCTTCAAAGGTGCCGGGCAGGCTGATGCCGAGGTTGGCGTGCTTCGATTCTCCGGGGCCGTTGACGATGCAGCCCATCACGGCGAGCTTTAACTCCTCGACTCCTGGATATTTTTTCCGCCACTCGGGCATCGAGGTTCGCAGATAACTTTGAATCTGCTCGGCTAACTCCTGGAAGTAAGTGCTGGTGGTGCGTCCGCAGCCGGGGCAACTGGTCACTTGCGGCGAAAAGCTGCGAATCGAAAGCGACTGCAAAATCTGTTGCGCGGCCAGTACTTCCTCCGTCCGGTCGCCACCCGGCTTCGGCGTCAGGCTTACGCGGATGGTGTCGCCGATTCCGGCAAGCAGCAGCGGCGCAAGGCCGGCTGTTGAGGCAATCAGCCCCTTCGATCCCATGCCAGCCTCGGTCAGACCTAGGTGCAGCGGATAGTCGCAGCGGGCGGCGAGATTTGTGTAGACATCGATCAGGTCGCGCACTCCGCTGACCTTGGCCGACAAAATAATCTGGTCGTGTTTCAGTCCATAGTGCTCGGCGGCGGCGGCTGAATCGAGCGCACTGCGCACCATGGCTTCCATCATCACGTCGCGAGCCGGCAAAGGCTGCGGCAGACGGCTGTTCTCATCCATCAGGCGCGTTAGTAGCTGCTGATCGAGCGAACCCCAATTCACACCGATGCGCACAGGCTTCTGGTTTTCAACCGCGCATTCAATCATTACCTGAAAATTGTCGTTATCTTTCTTGCCAATCGATGCGTTTCCGGGATTGATGCGGTATTTGGCCAGCGCCCGCGCCGTGGCGGGAAATTTCTTGAGCAGCAGATGGCCGTTGTAGTGGAAGTCGCCCACAATCGGCACGCGCAGGCCGCGCTTGTCCAAGCCCTCGACGATGTGTGGAACGGCTGCGGCGGCTTCTTCGTTGTTCACCGTGACGCGAACAATCTCAGAGCCGGCCAGCGCCAAGGCTGCTACTTGTTCGATGGTGCCGTGAACGTCCGCCGTGTCGGTGTTGGTCATCGACTGCACGACGACCGGAACCTCCCAGCCAACACGAACTTGTCCAATTCTGACCGTGCCGGTTTTTCTGCGCTGAATCTCCGCCATGTCTTTAGTTTACCTGCATCGACTGCAGCGGGAAACCCCTGAAGGTCTCACCACAGTTCCACGATAAATTCGTTGAATTGTCATCGATGGCTTGGGAAAGCAAGCGGATATTTTCCACAGCTTCGAAATAATCTGCAAAGTTTTGAAAATATAAATAGGGGGGAGGGGGGTGTCTCCTCCCCGAACGCTGCATTCCGTTCCGAGTAAACGGACAGGTCGACCTGACTTGAGGGTAACTGGACGGAAAATAATGATCTGCAAAGCGGATTTCATGCGATTGTCTGGGGTGGTGCAGAGGTTTGTTAGTTGCCCGCGGCTGTATTTCGCTTGATTCCGTGAATAGAGGCAAAGGCCCGGGCCTTATTCTCTTCAGTTTCTTCGGCTGCGTGCTGGTAAACTGCGAGGCTTACGACGGAGAGGAAACAAGCCAGAGTCAGAGTATGGAAGAGCCAAAGAAGCATTCTCACGACGATAATTGAGTGCCGAGTCCAGAGCATCTGAATTTGCTCCTCCCATGGTCCGCGATCATGTAGCATTTCCCAATCGTTCCATTGCGGATAGGTCTGAAGTGCAAAATCAGTCCTCTGATAACCAATAGACACCGGCAAATCCAGATTTACGCTGTGCACTGGAATGTGCCTGACATAAGGGACATATAGCGCTATCAATCCGCACACACTGAGAACCGATACAACCGTAAAGATCGCGGGCACGACTGGATGAATTCTTCTCGCTGCCTGGCAGCAAGCGAAGACTACAAAGGTTGTTGACAGTAAAATGCCGACTGTGGCTGCGACAGCGATCCATTCAATGTCGCCAAGCGGTGGGTAAAGGTATTCAGCAAACGCGGTTGAGTCGGGCATGAAAACGTGAAGTACCGGCGGAACAAAGGGCAAACCGGCGACGATCCCGTACAAACTAACAAAACCCAAATAGTATCGGCGGACCGGAACTTTCATCGTGCACGCCCGTTGCACACAATATCAGCATGGACGGGGCCGTTGCTTTCTCCACCCTCGAAAGTGATCACCCGTTCCTCGCAACCTGGCTTCTGAAACTTAATTAAATAAGTTGCATGATACAGGTTGGGGATATGCCAATCAGTCCCATGATCCAGCTTTTTGAATTCAGGGTCAAGCCTTTGCCGATAGGAGACCGTTGCGTGATCCGGAGTGCTGGATACTTCAAGAGTGAATGTCAAATATCCCGAACGAAGCAGCAAGGAAGTTATAGGCACTCGCATTGTGCAACATGCTTCTGAGAACAGCCTCCTGCGCGGCCTTCAGGTGAAGAGCAGAACCGCCAAAGGCCGAACTCACAAGCACCAGTCGAGGGCCGGATTGGCGTAATAGAACGGAATCTTTTCCAAGAGATTTGAGAGCGTCATCGTAACCAAGTCGGATGTCATCGAAAAACACATCTATGGCTTGCGCATAAGACGGTAATGCTCCCTTATCTTCTTTTTCTTTATAGGCGGTCTCAGTCCTTTTGAGGTCGTCCATTGCGTCCTTTACGTTCTTAAGGAGGAGATCATGGTTAGTGGCCATATTCTCCGCACTCAACTGCTGCTTGAGGTGCTCATACTTCGCCTTCAAGCGTTCTGCCTCATAGTGCAGTAATTCAACTTGCGACGGGTTGACGATCACCGTAGCTGAGGTTGGGGTCGCGAGATTGGCAGCCTCGAGATTGAAAGTGAACCAGACATCCCCTTCAAGTCGAGGGATGCTACGGAGGCAGGCATGCATCCAGCCCTCCCAGCAGGGGGAGCACAAAGGCGGGTCCTCTATGTCTCTTTCTCCGTCAAGGCGCATTTCTCCCTGCCATGGACCGCCGGAGAGGTCGGGATCGAACTTGGCTGTCACATCATAAGAATGCTGGTCTGGCTTGAGTATTATGCTTTTCACCTCAGCCTTAATTGGGTAATAGGCGTTTGGTTGGGGGGGCGCGTTCGGTGTGGCTGGATGAAGAACTCCTGAAAGCTTGGGTACACAGTCTTGGTACAGTCCCTTCGGATACCCCTCTACCGAGATGTTGAAAGTGAACTGATGCCCCGCCTTCGCGATATCGGGGTGTTGAATATGAATCCGTAGCGGGGGGATTTGGGGAATTTCAAGGGTGACCTTATCCTGATCCTGAATTTGCACGGGCTTCCGACTGTTCGGTCCCACGATGGCGACTTCTCCCAATTTCCATGTGCCGGGCAACATGTCCTCGGTGACTTTTACTGGCAGCTCGTAGGTCAGTTGACCATCGTGCAGTTCAACCACACCCCCATAAACCAGTTGATCAAGTTGGTCACGACCCGGACCCGCGGTTTGGAAAATATAGCTAAGTTTGCCCCAGCCTTCGTAACCTTGTGGAGCCGGTTTATCAAAAGTAAGTATGAAAGAATGCTTATTTCCTGGAACTAGCCGCAGGTGTTCAAACGAGCTCACCGAAGCTGTACTCGGTGTCACGAGCTGGGAACCAGTCTCTTGTGCGGCGGCAGCAACGGATAGAATTCCCGAAAACCACACGATGGCGATCCATAATTTCAGCATATTCATGCCTCGGTTCAACCATGAATGAATGGTCAATCCACTATAGAGGGAAGCTCTGGACAATACAATTGGCGGGGTGCCGGGTGCCCCAGGTTCGGGTTTTCGGACCTGGGGTCTTCGCCGGAAAGCCTGCCCTGAGCTCGCCGAATGGGCACAGTTCTCCCGTCAGGGAGGACATGAAAATAGCCCAGGGTGAAGCGGAGCGTAACCCTGGGTCAACGGCCCGTCTGATTCCCCCGTCCCGTAGGGCCGGGGTGAGATCTTCGCATAAGATTACGCCCCATCAGCGCATAATAAAAGAATGACCAATGACCGATGGGCCGTTACTGACCACTGCCCACTGTTCACTGACCACTGAGGGGTACCCCCTCCCCCCCTTTTATATTTCAAAAAAACCGCAGTTAATTAAATGGTAAACAGACAATTTCTCTATATAAAGCAACGCAAACAAGATAAATCTCGGCACTTTCCCAAAGATTTTGGAGATAATCCTGCGATAGTTGACAATAGCTTCATGGATTCCATCCGCATCGACAAGTGGCTCTGGGCGGCGCGCTTCTTCAAGACACGTGCACTGGCGTCCAAAGCCTGCGATATGGGTCGCATTCTGTCGAATGGAATCGCCGCCAAGCCAGCTCGCGAGGTCCGCATCGGCGACAAGCTCGCGGTGAAGAACGAAGGCGGCGAATTTCAGATCGAGGTTCTAGCGTTGAGTCAAATGCGCGGCCCTGCAGCGGTGGCGCAAACGCTCTACCGCGAGAGCGAAGCCAGCAAGGAAGCGCGACTCAAGGCAATTGCCGAGCGCAAGGCGATGCAGGAGTTCGCGCCGTTGCTTGAGCGCCGTCCTTCCAAGCGCGACCGCCGCCGCATCATCCAGTTCCGTGGCAGGTCGTAGCTCTAGCGCAGGCATTTCTCATGCTTCATGCGCTGTCGGCACATGCGGCTGCGGGACCAATTCCGTCAGAGCGATGGCCGCCAGAATCATCAGCGCACCGCACGCGGGACGAAGCCCGAGCCGTTCGCCCATCACAAGAAACGATGTAATCCACGCAAAGACCGGCTCCATTGTGAGCAGCAGCGCGGTGTGCGTAGGAGGCAGCACCGACTGCGCCCAGCTCTGGATGGAAAATGCCGCTGCGGTGGCTAGCACGGCTGCAATCGCCAGCGCCACAGCCAGCCGTGCCGTCCAGATAATGTGCGGACGCTCGATCAGTGGCAGACTCAGCGCCATGAACACCGCGCAGAAGCCCACTTGCAGAAGCGCGAGAGGCTGAAACCCGATGCGCGGCGAGACGTGGCTCAGCGCCAGGCAGTGGAAGGCGAACCCGATGGCGCAGCCGAGGGTCAGCACGTCGCCCAGATTGATTGAGGTCAGATCGGGCATGAGGTGTGCCGCTTCGTTGAACAACGAAGCTGGTCCTTGTGCGCGAACGGCGGCTGGCGCGGTGAGCAGCACAATCCCGATGAAGGCCATTGCCGCACCAAGGAAGGCGTTCCAGCGCGGCGGCTGTGCACCCGGTGGGCGCAGGCCAGGAATCGCCGAGAACAGCGGCACCAGCACCACCAGCAGCCCCGTGATGAATGCCGACTTCGACGGCGTAGTGCGGACCAGCCCCGTGGTTTGGAATTGGTAACCCACGGCCAGGCACAGCCCCACCAGCGCGCCTGCCCCGACCTGCCAGCCCTGAATCTCCCGCCAGTAGCGGTGATAAGCTACTGCTAGCACCACGAAGGCCAGTGTCATTCGAGCCAGGTTGAAAGCCGCGGGTGTCGCATCGGATAGCGCGCCCTTGACGAGTACAAAGGTCGATCCCCACACGGCAACCACAAAGAGCATCAGCAGGTAGGCACGTAGCTTCATCTCTTTGGATTATGGCAGTCGAAGCCGCGCAGGCCCGTTCGCGCCAATCGGGCAAGGCATTTTAGACGCGCATGGATGAGACGTAACTATTGTTCCGCAGCCCATTCTGTCATGGTCAGAGCGAGCAGCAGAACTCGGCGCAGTCCCGCTTCGCGATCTTTGGCCGAATACCACTCAGCTTGAGTGTGCGCGCCTCCGCCCTCACCACCTGCGCCGATCGACATCGCCGGAACTCCCAGCGAGAGCGGGAGGTTGGCGTCGGTCGAGCCGAGGCGCAGCTCGGTGTGCAGGCCCAAGTGGCGGTCTACCGCTTGCAGAGCTTGCAGTAGCGGTGCATGAGCAGGCAACTGCGCAGCGGGTCGGTCTCCAATCATTTCGATGGTGAAGGCCAGCAGACCTCGCCCACGTGCGGCTGGAGATTTTACCTGGGCGTTCGCGTGCTCGACGGCGTCCTCCACGGCGCGACGCAGTGCTACCTCCAATCGCAGAAGCTGTTCAGGGCTTGTTGAACGAAAATCGATCGCGGCCTGCACATTTTCCGGGATGGAATTCACGCTGGTTCCGCCCTGAATCGTGCCCAGGTTGAGCGTGGTGCGCGGCTCTTCCGGCAATTGCGTCTCGGCAAGCACAGCCAGCGCCGAAGCCAACGCGGCAATGGGATTAGGCGTGCCCGCATCGGTAAAGCTGTGTCCGCCGGGGCCGGTAATCGTGACCCGGTAGCGCCGGCTTCCCAGGGCCTGGGTCACGGCAGAGTCCGCGCCCGCGCCGTCAAGCACAATATGCGCGACAATGCGTCCGGCAATCGCGCTCTGTTGGTAAAGGTGTCGCATGCCGCGCAAATCGCCTTCGCCCTCCTCGCCTACATTGCCCATGAAGATCAGCGGCGTCGCCAATTCGACCTTAGCTTGGATCAGCGCGTAGGCGATGGCCAGCATCCCTGCGACTCCGGCACCGTTGTCGCACGCTCCCGGAGCTTCCAGGCGGTCGCCGTTCACCGTAGGTTTCAGCGGCGTTCCGGCCGGGAAGACCGTGTCCAGGTGTGCTGAGAGCACGATCACCGGGCCAGTGCTCTCTGATGGAAGCGATGTTGCAGGCAGCCAGCCGAAGACGTTGCCAACAGCGTCGGGTTCCACACGGCTAAGACCGGCCTCGCCAAAGCGCGCCGCCAGCCACGCGGAACGAGCCTGCTCGCCAAAAGGTGGTGCGGGAATCGCCACCAATTCTGCTTGCCAATCCATAATCGTCTTCGGATTGCCGTGCAGCCAAGCGAAGGCAGCGTGAACCGACCGTTGGGCGGCCAACGTCGTTACTCGTGAAAAGGCCGAATTGTGAACGAAGAGCCCCATGCGGCTGGTTTCAGGGTAACAGGGAGGCTACGCAAGAGGTGTGCTGATTCTGGTGGCCGTTATTCAGATGCCAATAAGCAGTCCATCTACTCGCTCGTCATACTCCACCGAATGAAGAAACAGCCCCCGTGCAGGAGCGGTCGGTCCGGCTGCGGTGCGGCTGCGGGCGGCGAGAATTCCTGGAATCTCTTCGCAACGGAGGCGTTCACGGCCGACATCCAACATGGTTCCCACCAAGTTGCGTACCATGTGATGCAAAAAGCCGTTGCCTCGGACGCGATAAACCAGCAGTTCTCCGTCTGGACTCTGACGCGCTTTCCAGCCCGACGAGAAAACGGTTCGGACCGTTGCCGGCATAGGCGGTTCGATCTGAAAGCCCGGTCTTGGTATTGGGCGCTCGTCCGGTTGCGCATTCGGGTCTAAGCTCTGGCTGGCCAAATCGGGATCGGTGGCCGCAAAGCTCAGGAAATCGTGTTCGCCCTCGAAGAGCTGTGCTGACCTTTGCAGCGCTTCCATCTCCATGGGCCAAGAGCAGACGTGGACGTAGCGGGCCAAAAAAGGCGGACAAATTGCGCCTCGAAAAATCCGGTATTCATAGGTCTTGGCGACGGCCGAGTGCCGCGCATGAAAGGTACTTCGTACAGTTTTTGTCTCGAAGATTCGGATGGATGTGGGGAGCGTCCGATTGAGAGCGCGCTGCAGATTCTCCGCAGGAATAGGAGCCGCAAGTTCAAAACTGGCCACCTGGCCGAGCGCATGGACGCCGGCGTCGGTGCGTCCCGATCCCTGGGGCAGAGGTGATTCTCCGGTGATCCGCCCCAGCGCGGACTGTAGTTCACCCTGAATGGTGCGTTCGCCCGGCTGCACCTGCCAACCTCGAAACTCCGTGCCGTCGTAGGCCAAGGTCAGCTTCCAGGTCTGGAGCGAGGGCGCGGGTTGGGTGCATTCAGTCACGGCGAAGAGCATTGACAGTAGCGTAAATGACGATGGGGAGTAAACGGCGGCTGGCACTGTTGCGGGTGGGGTGGTGGGATATACTCAGCTTTCCACGTGCGATGAAGGCTACGCTGCCGGGAAGGGCACAATAGAAGCCTAAACCCTGGAACGGGCTCCTCTGGAACGAATTAAGGCCCGCGCGCGTATTTACTTGCAACCGAAAGACCGCGTACCAGGCAGCACCGAAAATAGCCTGGAGAATCACAAATTTGCGTCCGGGGAGGCTCGCCGGGCGTCTTGAAGAATGGCACCCCACATGCCTCAGCAATTCCCAAAGAGAAACCATGTTGTGGAGAGGAACTATGCAATTGTTCGGTACTAGTGTGTTTGAGCAGAAAAAGATCGCGCTTGCTGTTCGCGGACAGGCAAATAATCGGCTGCGCGCCGTAGCGGCGGTCATGCTGACCCTGGCGGCGGGAATGCCTTCCGGGTTTGCCCAACAGGCTGGGGTTGGTGCTACGGCTCCAGACAAGGAGGCCTCTGAGCTGCCCGCGGCTCCGGCTCCGGTGCCAACCGTGCCATTGAACCTCCGTCCGAGCGCGCGGGATTTTTCAAGGCCCGCAGGTAGGCTTCTCGGCAATCCGATCAACATGTACCGCCCGACCTCGATCGGCAAGGCCAGCTTTTCAAACTCGGTGCGCCTGACAGACTTGGTCAAGGACGGCAAGATTTACCTGAGCCTTTCTGATGCTCTTGCACTGGCTATCGAGAATAACTACGACATCGCCATCGCCCGCTATGACCTGGATATTGCGGATACGGATGTTCTCCGGACACGCACCGGGGCAACGCCTCTTGGTGCGCCTTCTGGACTGGTTACCGGCACACTAGGCGGTTCCGCATCGACATTGACCACGGGCGGCGGCCCTGGTGGAACTGCGGTCGGATCGGGTGGCGCGGGTTCCGGCGTCAGCGGATTGACGCTGACAACAGCCGGTGCCGGTCCCACGCCGGAGGCCCTGGAACCCACCGTCACCGGCATGATTCAGTTGGAAAGAGCCGAGCAGCCACAGACCAACGCATTCGCTCCGCGCGCCTTTCAAAACACCGACCAATACAATTTCACATTCAATAAGGGCTTTGTTACGGGCACGGCGCTCGCCGTGGCCTTTAACAACTCCCGTATCACCACCAACAATGAATTCGATCTTTACAGCCCTGAGCTCAATTCCAGCTTCAAGGCAACTGTGACGCAGCACCTGTTGCAGGGAGCCGGTATCTGGGTGAACAAGCGCTTCATTTATCAGGCGATCAACGACCGACGCATTGCCAGCTCGTCCTTCCGTCAACAGATTCTCTACACCGTCAACCAGGTGGAAACAATCTACTGGGGGCTGGTGCAGGCCTATGAGGACGTGCTAGCCAAGGAGCGCGCCGTCGAGCAAAGCACAAAACTGGCTGGCGACGACCGCAAGCAGTTGGAGATCGGCACCGTGGCCCCGCTGCAAGTGGTGCAGGACGACTCCAGCGTAGCCAGCGACAAGCAGGCTCTCATCAGCTCACAGAACTCCCTCAATTACCAGCAGCAGATCATCAAACAGGCCATTGCCCGTAACTTGAACGATCCCGCGCTCTCGGTTGCCCCCGTGATTCCCACCGACCGCGTGACCATTGGGGAGATTCCCGAGGAGAAGCAGCCGGTCGAGGAACTGGTTCAAGAAGCTTTCCAGCAGAGGCCGGAACTGGAGCAGGCCGTACTCACGCTCCGCAACGATGAGATCACCTTGAAGGGCGCGCGCAATGCGCTGCTGCCGGGGCTGGATGTATACGGCTTCTATAGCGGCACCGGTGTGGGTGGCTCGCTCAACCCGTCTTGCGTGAATCCCTTTAGCGGGGCTGCGTGCTCGACCCCTTCGGTGGGATATGGAACTACGCTGCAGAATTTGATCAATAGCAGCTCTCCTGACAAAGGCATCGGCTTCAACCTGACAATCCCCATCGGCAATAAATTCGCACAGTCGGTGCAGGCGCGGTCGTTGATGGAGTACCGTCAGGCCGAGTTGCGGCTGGAGCAGCTCTACACTCAGATTCGCATGCAGGTGGTCAATGCAGAGTTTGCGCTAGTCAACGACCGGGCACAGGTGCAGGCTTCCATCGCCGCCAGAGACTATGCGCAGCAGGCCGTCGATGCCGAGATCAAAAAGCTGCACCTCGGCGCATCGACCACGGCCAATGTCCTGCTCCAACAGCGCACCTTGGCCATCGATGAGGACAACCTGATCGCGGCCAACGCCACCTATGCCGAGGCCCGTGCCAGCTTGTACCAGATGCTGGCTACCACGTTGCAGCACTACGGCATCAACCTGCAAGATGCGGCCACGGGTGCAGTGAAGACGGCACCCATGGTTCCCGGATTGACGCCGGTCAAGGAAAGCGCGGAGCCTTCTACCGCTCCGCCAACCAATCAGTAGTTTTTGCAATTTATGAGTGAAGAGGCCCGGCCCACAACCGGGCCTCTTCATTTTCCGCGATGAGACTGGGAAGTTAACACGCGCGGGTGCCTGTCTTACCGCTCCGCAACCAGGTCCAGCAGATCAAAGAACTCCGGGAAGCTGATAGCGGCTGATTCCGCGCCTTGAATCACCGTCTCTCCCTCGGCACGCAGTGCAACCACGCTGAACGCCATGGCGATACGGTGGTCGCCGCCCGAGTCAATCGTCGCACCGTGCAGCTTTTGTCCTCCAGGCACATCGAGGCCGTCCTCGAACTCGATGACCTCAGCGCCCATGGCGCGCAGATTCTTTGCCACCAGCGCAATCCTGTCGGACTCCTTCACACGCAGCTCCCTTGCGTCGCGAATACGGATGCCGCTGCTGGTATACGGCCCAATCGCGGCCAGTACTGGCAGCTCGTCGATCAGTTGCGCGGCCAGCGCCCCGCTGATGGAGGTCGATCCCAGCCCTTCAGTCGGCGATGATATCTGCACCGTGCCCACCAGTTCTGCATTCTTCTCCTCCAGATTGAGCACCGCGATGTGCGCTCCCAGTGCGGTCAGTACGTCCAACAGCGTGGCGCGGGTAGGATTCAGTCCCAGCGCGTCCAACACCAGGCTGGAGCCAGGAAACAATGCTGCCGCGCAGAGAAAGAACGCAGCCGAAGAGATGTCGCCAGGCACCGTGGCGTCGATGGCGTGCAGCTTCTGCTTTCCGGAGATCGACACCGAATCCAGCGTCCGCGTCAGTGTCGCTCCGAAGGCGCGCAAGGCCAGCTCACTGTGGTCGCGCGTACGCACCGCCTCGCGCAGCGTGGTTGTGCCTGCCGTCTGTAATCCAGCGAGCAGGATGCAAGTTTTCACTTGCGCGCTGGGAACCAGTGTTGTGTAGTCGACCGCCTTTAGCGGCCCGCCTTCGATCGTCAACGGCGCATGGCCCTCGGTGAGGGTCAGCCGCGCGCCCATCGCTGCTAATGGTTTCAGAATCCGCTCCATCGGCCGACGCGAGAGCGATGCGTCGCCCACCAGCGTAAAGCGGCCCTCTTGTGGCGCCAAGAGGCCGGAGATCATGCGCATCGTCGAGCCGGAGTTACCGCAATCGAGTGGTGCATCAGTTGGCGTCACGCGCCCGGCCACGCCCGTTACTTCTACTGAGCCATCTTCCAGCCTACGCACACGTGCGCCCAGCGCCTCCATGCACGCCAGGGTAGATGCGCAATCGGCGCCCGTCGAGAAGTTGGTAAACCGCGATGCGCCTTCGGCAAATGCGGCCAGCATTCCGTAGCGGTGGCTGATGGACTTGTCGCCCGGCAAGCGCAAGCTCCCATAGACGTTCTTTGCCGGGCGGATGATGCGTTCTTCTGTCACAGTATGCAAGGTGGCTCCAAAATGCGGGCTCTCATTCAAGTCTAACCAACGGCAAGCAGCTACCGCACCTTGAGCACAATGATCGTCTCATCGTCGAAGCGGTCTTGTTCGCCTTGGAATTGGCCAACGTCGGCGAGAACGGCATCGGCAATCTCCTGCGCGGAGTGAGTGTGGTGGCTGGATAGCAGCTCGGAAAGCCGGTCCTGGCCGTACATCTCGCCGGTCGCGTTCTCCGCGTCGAGAATCCCGTCCGACACAAAGACGATGGCGTCTCCCGACTCGGTGGCCAGGTTGAGTTCATCATAGGTCACGTCGGGAAACAGCCCTAACGGGAAGCCCTCAGTACGGACCGCCGCCGACTGCCCGGAGCGGCACAGGACCGGCTGCACCGCGCCTGAGTTGGCCACCTGCAAGGTTCGGCTCTCATCGTGCCACAGCGCGAACAGCATGGTCACGTACTGCGATTCCAGCTTTCTTTCCTGAATCGCATCGTTCAGTAAGGCGAGCATCTGCGCCGGTTCCGGCTGCTGTTGCGCTGCCGAGCGCATGATGCCGCTTACCAGTGCCGCAAACAGTGCTGCCGGCGCCGCCTTGCCGCTTACGTCGCCCAGCACAATAGCCGTCTGGCCGGGGCCGTATTCCACAAAGTCGTAGAGGTCGCCGCCGATGGCGCGCGCGGGCAGGAAGCGCACCGCCATCTCGGCGTTGGCCATCTCGGGCGCTGAGGCCGGGAGCAGCCGAAGCTGAACCTCACGCGCCATGGCAATATCCCGCTCCAGTTGCCGCTCCTGCGAGCGCACCGCCTGATAGAGCCGCGCATTCTCGATGGCGATTGCCACTTGCGCGGCCAGAGTGGTCAACAGGCGTTCATGCTCTTCATTGAAGAATCCTACGCGCGTGTGTTCCAGATCCAGCACACCGATGATGCGCCCTTTATGGAACAAAGGTGCAATCAGTTCCGAGCGAGTCTCCGGATTCATGGCTACGTAGCGCGTGTCCTTGCGTACATCGGGCACGTTCACCAGCCGCCACTCGCGCACCGCCGCGCCCACCAGTCCGCTGGTGATCGGGAGACGGCGCTGGGGCGCATGCGCGTAGCCGAACCGCCAGGCGTAGCGAGTAATCAGCGTCTCACCTGCGGGGTCGAGCAGCATGATCGCGAACATCTGGAAGTCGATCAGCCGGCGCAGCAGCTGCCCCACCCGTTCCAGCAGCGGGTCCAGATCAAGAATCGAAGTCAACTCCGTGGCGATCTCGTTCTGCACCGCCAGCATCTGTGCCTGACGCGAGACACGAGCATAGAGCCGCGCGTTCTCAATCGCCTGGGCAATCCGCGAGGCGGTCAGAGTGAGCAGGCGCAGATGCTCAGGGCCGAAGTAGCCTATCTGCTCGCTCTCGATGTCCATTATCCCGATCAACCGGTTTTTGGCAATCAACGGAACCGCAAGCTCGGAGCGTACGTCGGGGTTCACCTGGATGTACGCTTCCGATGTGGTCACGTCGTTCAACAGCACCGGCATGCGGTTGAGCGCCACCTGGCCCACCACCCCCTTGCCCATGGGAATGTGCAGCCGCTCAACGTCGATAGTGTGACCGATCTGGAACCGAACCCGTAGTTCGTGGGTGCGGTCGTTAACCAGCAAGATGGCGAAGATGCGGTAAGGGATGACGGCGCTAACAAGCTCCGAAGTACGCCGCAGCAGGGTTTCCAGGTCAAGCGTGGTGTTCAGCGCGTCGGTAAGCTGCATCAGGTAGGCCACGTCCGCTGGTTCTACGCGGATATTCGACGGGTCAAGATGCGTCCCCGGGCTTGCCGGATCGGCCGGACGGTAGTCGCCCTCGAACTCGTGCTGTTCACGCGGAGATGGTGGGATGTCTGGCATGTGTATAGAAGAGAATCATAGTGCATGGCGGCGTTCGATGGTCATGCGGCAGCTCGATTTGAGACCAAACGAGGGAATCTTTCATGTTCTCATATGGGTCTACTATGCACGATCTCAAACCGCCTCTTAAGCCTCAAAAATGGACTCTCAAGATGGGTGTACGAAAGCTTGGCCGCCAGAATCGTGAGCGGAAAGGCAAGAGCGCACGAAGTTATCACGTTATATGGGATATGCAGCAGAAGAAGGGGGATGAATGAGAGTCGAATTGCCAAAAAATGGTAGACGTAGAGGCCATACGAAATCTTGCCGAGATTGGCGGCCCACTTTGGAATATGGGAAGAACCTATCATGCAGAACCCCTGCAGAATAGCACCGCATCCAACAGCGATCAGCGCATAACCGACGATCATAGCGAAGCCGCTGATGGCCAATCCCATTGACGCGGCTTGCTTGACTTGAAACGTATAACACGCGACAAACCACAGGACAGGCCCGGAGATCGCCAGCATAACTCCAGCTACGACATTGCCGGGCTTACGGTGAGACCTGGCTAATGCAAGGAGAATTCCTACGGCAAACATTTCAAATTGAACAAATGCGTTGCACCAAACTTCATAGTCGGTGTTTGCATGGCGTTGGCCAAAGTTGAAAAGTTTGATGTTGGCGACAAGAATAAAGACGAGGGCGCAGAGCACGAGATCGCGCCTGGAAAACCAGCGCATCGCCCATGGCCAAATAAGATAAAACTGCTCTTCGATCGAAATGGTCCATAAGGGTAACATGGGGTTATTGAACCAGCCAACAGAAGCACAATAGAAATTTCCAGCAAAAAGCATGTACCAGGCAAAGCCGGTAGCATGCTGTCCGCCCAAAAATGCAAATGCCCAGGCAATGCCGATAAGGATTCCAAAAATGTAGAGGGGCCAGATTCTCAAGATTCTGCGCAGGTAGAACTTCCGGACGGAAACCGCCATGTTCTCATCGCGCTCTTTTAGGAGAAGATTTGTAATTAGATAAGCGCTGAGGGCAAAAAACAGACACAGCCCCATCGTGCACATATTGGCAATGCCAAAGACAATACGTGCACCACCGGGAGAGAGATGGTTGGTGAAGCTGGTGGGAGAAGGATCGTGAGGAATCTCATGAGCGAAGAAGACAAAGAGAAAAGCCAGAAATCGTACCGCGTCCAGTTCTGGACGATAGCCGCGCACACTGGCGACTGGTGAAATGGTCTGCTGGGATACCGCAAGATTCTCCGTGATCTTCAAGTTGCGGTTACCCCATCGTCGTTCCACTCAAACACTGTTATTCAATTGCATGATTACGGTCATCTTGTTTGATCAGCATAGCCAAATCCGATTTCCAGCTCCCTCTGCTTTACTCGGCCCCTAGCTCTCGCACGATGGCCACTGAGGCAGAAGCGCCGATGCGCGTGGCGCCAGCATCGAGCATTGCCTTCACATCGGCCAGGGTGCGAATGCCGCCCGAGGCCTTCACGCCGCATCGTCCGCCTGCTACGCCGCGCATTAGAGCCACGTCGGCCGCGGTTGCGCCGCCTGATGCAAAGCCCGTCGAGGTCTTGATAAAGTCCGCCCCAGCCTGGATGGCAATCTCTGAAGCGCGCAGCTTCTCTTCCATGTTCAACAGCGCAGTTTCCAGAATCACCTTGAGCAGTACTCCGTAATGCTTGGCGACAGTGGATACGGTCCGAATAGTGTGCTGGACAACCTGGTGGTTGCCGCTCTTGAGTTGGCCTATGGGGATCACCATGTCCAGTTCGCGCGCGCCCAGCCGGATCAGCGCGGAGGCCTCCTGGCGGAGGGTGGACACCAGCGATGCGCCCAACGGAAAGCCTATCACTACGCCGACGGGAACGCCGGTCCCGGACAGCACGCCAACTGCCGTCGAGACCCACGTCGGGTTCACCATGGCGCAAGCGAAGCGGTAGCGGATCGCCTCGTCGCACAGATTCTCCACCTGATCGCGGGTGGCATCTGGCTTCAGCAATGTGTGGTCGATCACGGCGGCCAGAGTATTCCAGTTTGTGAGCGCTGCCGCGGCAAATGCGGCTGAGTTGAAGCTCCCGTTGTCGAAATCCAAATCCACATCTTGAATGGGAGTGATTGCAGTCATGCCGTCATACTCCTTGCGGGTCCAATGCCGCTCTCAGCCGGCGGCTCGTGGGGTGCCCACAAGGGATAAGTATAGAGCCTGCCGAGGTGTCAAACCAGACGGAAACGCACCGGTTCTCGTTCAACCGCGGTACTTTTTATTCAGGATGGTCGGGAGTCATCAGGCAGATGTCCGGCAGATTCCTGTAGCGTTCCGCATAATCCATTCCGTAGCCGATGACGAACAGGTTGGGAATGGAAAAACCCACGTAGTCCGCCTCGATTTTTTCAATGCGGCGTGAGGGCTTGTCGAGCAGCGTGGCGATGCGCAACGTCTTGGGGCGTTGCTGCAGGAAGAGCTTGCGCAGGTAGCAGAGCGTCAACCCGGTATCGAGAATGTCCTCGACCACCAGCACGTTCTTACCCTCGATCGGCTCATCGAGGTCCTTGATCAGCTTGACCGCGCCAGAAGACCTCTGTCCTTTGCCGTAGCTGGAGGTGGCCACAAAGTCGAAGGTCGCGTCCACCTGCACAGCTCTCGAAAGGTCGGCCAGAAACGGCGCAGCGCCCTTCAGCACACCCACCATCACCAGCTTCTCGCCGTTTAGGTCACGGGTAATCTGCGCGCCCATCTCGGCGACGCGCTCGGCAATCTGTTCTCGGGTATAGAGAACCTCAAGGTTCTGGTAGCTGATGGTGGCCATGCCTTCAGTATCGCGCGAACCGGACGCGCGGGGGCAAACCCTCCTGTGCAAATCCCGGTCATTGTTCCCTGACCGGATAGCTACGACCGGCCCACTGGCGCGTCTATACTTGAGAAGCGATGATTCCCTATTTGCACCTCTGGCATTTCAACCTGCCGGTTTTCGGACTGATGCTCTGGCTGGCTGCCGTAACTGCCGCATTTGTCATGGACCGCAGCTTTCGCCGCGCCCGCCTCACTGTGGGCTCAGAAGGGGCCGACGCAGTGGGCATAGTGGCCGTGACTGTGGTAGCCGGCATCATAGGCTCCAAGCTCTGGCACGTCCTCGACACCCCTATCGAGTTTCGCGAGATGGGTTGGCGCGTCCTCTGGGATTCGGCCGGCTTTGCCTGGTTTGGCGGCCTTCTGTTCGGGATCTCCGCGCTGGTCTTCCAGGGTTGGTGGGCCAAGATCGGTGGCCTGCGAACTCTGGATTTAGCTGCCCCGGCCGCCGCCATCGGTTACGGCATCGGACGCATCGGCTGCTTTCTATCGGGCGACGGCTGCTATGGCATCGAAATCAAGCCCGTTCATTTCCTGGGTTTTTCGTTTACGCCCTGGGGAATGAGCTTCCCCAAAGGCATTGAGCCGACTTTCGCCCGCGTCTATCCCACGCCGCTTTATGAGCTGACCGCCAACTTGCTCATCGGCTGCTGGCTGTGGTGGAGGGGGAGCAAGCCGCGCGCCACCGGAGCCATCGTCGGCGAGTACCTTCTGCTCAGCGGAACAGCTCGCTTTCTGGTTGAATTTATCCGCCGCAACCCCAAGGTGTTGTGGGACTTATCGAATGCCCAGCTAGCCAGCGCCGGCTCTGCAATTGTGGGCATCATCCTGATCACCTGGGCTGCTACGCGTCCGGTCACTGAGCCGGAAAAAGCCGCGGAACCCGTGGAGAAGGCAGCGTAAACACACCCGACGTGGCCATGCTGGGCATTCCCGACGCCGCATCCCTCAGCCGCAAGGCAAGACCGTGTGGCCCGGGTGGGATACCAAGTCAGGGCAGTTACTCCCCAATCCCCATCTTCTCTCAATTCTAATAATGCTCTAATCCCTTCGGTTCTCGTCCGGTCCTCCACCTGCAAGGTTTCGGTGTGCTGGAGGAGGGGTGCCCGATGGACAGTGGATACTATGCGGCGATGACCGGGCTAGTGGCGCGAACCCAAGCGCTGGACCTGGCGGCCACGAACCTGGCCAATGCACAGACCCCTGGCTACCGTGCCGAGCAGGAGTACTTCCGCTCGGTGCTGTTAGGACCCGATGCCACGGACTCTCAGCTGGGTCATACGGTGAACAACTTCGGACTGATAGGCGGCGACCGGTTAAACCTGAGCCAGGGCACGCTCGATCAGACCGGCAATCCATTGGATCTGGCCATTCAAGGCGAAGGTTTTTTTCAGGTGCAGACGCCCAATGGGCCACGCTACACGCGCGATGGCGGCTTTCACCGTACACCGACCGGACAACTGGTTACGGCAGCGGGCGATCCGGTGTTGTCGGCGACCGGTCAGCTGATTCCCGTTCCACCCGGCGAGGTAGCGGTGGGTGCCGATGGCGTGCTCTCGGTGGCTGGCGGGGTGGTTGCTACGGTCGGGATCTTCACCTTCCCCCCTGACGCCCAGTTGACCCCGGAGGGCGCTAACCGCTACGTCGCGCCGGATGGGGTGCGGCCTGTGCTCTCTAAAAATGCCACGGTTCATGAGGGCGCGCTCGAGACCGCCAACCAGGGCGTGATAGCTGGATCGCTGAACCTGATCCTGGTGCAGCGCGAAGCGGAGATGATGCAAAAGGCGCTCACCGTCTTCCATACCGAATTCAACAAAATCGCCACCGAGGATCTGCCCAGGGTGTGAAGCCATCTGTAAGCGGACAGCTAACAGCTGACAGCAGACACCGAAAAGCAATCAATCGGAGTCATGAAAGTGGAGAATGGAACGGCAATTTGGGCTATCGGACGGATAAGAAAGTTTGCCGCAACAGAGAACTGTTACCTGTCAGCTGATAGCTGTTAGCTGACAAAGAGGGAGCCATCATGATTCGAGCCTTGTACACCGCAGCCAGCGGCATGAGCGCACAGCAGTTGAATCTGGACACCATTGCCAACAACTTGGCCAACTCCTCAACCACCGGATTTCGCCAGTTGAGCATGGAGTTTCAGGACATGGTTTACCAGAACCTGGTGACGCCGGGAGCGGCGCAAAGCCAGTCGACGGTGTCGGCCGGGCTGCAGATCGGTCTGGGAACCAAACCGGCGGCCACCGAGGTGATCATGACCCAGGGTTCTCTGAACCAGACCTCGAATCCGCTGGACGTGGCCATCGAAGGCGGCGGCTTTTTCCAGGTGCAACGGCCGGATGGAACCATCGAGTACACACGCGCGGGGCAATTTCAACTTAATAACCAAGGAACCATCGTGACCGCCGCCGGCGACCCAATCATTCCCACCATCACCATTCCCGCCAACGCCACGGCGGTCACCATCACTCAGTACGGAGTGGTGAACGCCACCTTGCCTGGGCAGCAGAATCCCTCGCAGTTAGGCCAGATTCAGCTGGCTACCTTCCCCAACCCCGGAGGGCTGCAGAGCATGGGATCGAACTTGTTGCAAGCTACGCTCAACTCCGGCGACCCGGTGCTGGGCAACCCCGGAGGAACAGAAGGATTGGGCACGCTCCAGCAGGGGTACCTGGAAAATTCGAATGTGGATGTAGTGAGCATGTTCGTGCAAATGGTGCTGGCACAGCGGGCCTACGAATCGAACTCAAAGGTTATCAAGGCAGCGGACGACATGTATTCTCAAGTCAATAATATGGCCCACTAAATGAGAAGAAATACATGAAAAAATAGGCGAGAAGCAGCTGGAGAGGGTCATGAAGGATTGGATGAGAATGGGGCTCGAGATGGCATTGGGAATAGCAGTGTTGGCGCAGGCCGCAGCGCCTGCAGCTTGTGCACAGGCTCCGGGCTTGTCTGGAGCGGCCAATGCCAGCACTCTGACGGCGCTCTCTTCGCCAAAACTGATTATCGCCCTGGTCCAGATTCCTGTCGAAGGGGAGATCGTCCGCGAGATAGATGACCCCCACACCCGGGACCGGTGGCTGCTGATGCGCGACTCACAGCATCCGGGCGGACCGGGGCGGATGGTGCTGGTTGCGGCTCGTCGAGACGAACCGGGTCGTGCCTCTGCAAACGCCGCGGCAGAGAAGGATGAAGCCCGCTTCAATCCGATTATTCGCGCCGGAGACCGTCTGATCGTCGAGGAGCATACAGAGGTCGCCGATGCGGTTTTGGAGGCTCGTGCGTTGAACCCCGCCGCACAAGGATCGGCATTCGATGCGCGTTTGACGATTGGCGGCAGGGTGGTGCGAGCCGTAGCCCTGGCCCCTGGTCGTGCGACTCTGCAACCACAGACGGCGGTGCGGCCATGACGGTCAGTTGGATGAGAGTCGCGCTCATTTTAGCGTTGGCGGCACTGCTGCCGACGGTAGCGGTTCATGCACTGGGCAATAAGAAGAATTCACCGGCGGCGCCGGGGAAGCAAACCCCGCCCGAGGCGGCCCTCAAGGGCTACATCGAGCGGGTCCGGGCACAGCAAGCGGCAGAGGTGAGGACGCAGGGCTCGATCTGGAGCGCGGAAGGAAGGCTGGTGCGACTGGGCACCGATGCCAAAGCCGTCCGGCTGCACGATGTAGTCTCGATCGTGGTCTCGGAGAGTTTGGCCGCCTCGACCGATGGCCAAGTGAAGAACTCCCGTTCCTCGAGTGCCAGCTCGGCGCTGACTTCGCTCTTCGGACAACTCAAGGCAGCGAATGCCTTGCAGAATTTGGTGAACATGAACGCCGCCTCGGCCCTTTCGGCGCAGGGTCAGAGCACGACCAACTCCAGCTTGGCGACAACCTTCGGTGCCGAAGTAGTGGATGTGCTGCCCAACGGAATGTTGGTGGTGCAGGCCACGCGGCAGTTAACCTTCTCGCAACAGACGCAGTTGATCAAGCTGCGCGGCCTGGTGCGCCCTGAGGACGTGAGCTCGCAGAATCAGGTTCAGTCAACGGCCATGACCGATCTCGAATTGGAAGTGACGGGCAAGGGCATCGTGAACGACTCGACCTACCGTCAGAACCCGCTGGTACGATTCCTGGAGAAGATGCTGGTGTTCTAGGGAAGGAATCGGCGGTCAGAGAACAGGCGTTAGAGTGTCGGGTTGAGAGCCAGGGAAACAGGATAAAAGGTCTTGGGATCGAGGAGCGCGGAGATGCTGATTGTTAGCCAGAGGACGGCAGGATGCTTGAGTGCGGCAGACTTCTGGCGGTGGATTGCGCTAACTGCGGCGTTGCTACAACCGTCGACACTGGCTTATGCCGCGCCCGCAAGGCAGTTGGCGCGTATCAAGGACGTGGCAACCATCGAAGGGATTCGGGACAATCAACTGGTGGGCTATGGATTGGTCGTGGGGTTGCGTGGAACCGGAGACAGCTCACAGACGGTCTTTCCGGCCCAGACCTTGATCTCGACGCTTGAGCGGATGGGCATCACCGTTCCCCAGACTGGGGCCAACAGCGCCAGCAACATGCAGGTGAAGAACATGGCCGCGGTGTTTGTGGTGGCCACGCTGCCGCCCTTCAGTAGGCCGGGTTTCAAAATGGATATCACGGTTTCCTCGGCTGGCGATGCGCGTTCGCTCGAAGGGGGCATCCTGCTGATGACCCCACTCTATGGCCCGGACGGACAGATTTATGCCCAGGCCCAGGGAGCTTTGGTGCTGGGTGGCTACATGGCCACGGGCGGAGGCAACACAAAGTTGTCAAACCATCCGACTACGGCGCGGATACCGGGCGGGGCGCTGGTCGAACGGCCAGTACCGTTCGACCTGAAGCAGATGCAAGTGGTCAGTGTGCTATTGAACGATGCAGATTTCCACACTGCCGAGCGGATGGCCGGTGCGATAGACAAGGCGCTCGATGCCAAGCGCGCACACGCTGTCGATAGCCGACGGGTGGAGGTTGCCGTGGCGCCGGAAGAGGATGTCGCGGCGCTGCTGGATAAGATCGAGGCCGTCGACGTCGAGGTTTATCCACGTGCTCGCGTGGTGGTCAATGAGCGCACCGGGACGGTGGTGATCGGGGGCACGGTCCGCCTGCAGCCGGTTTCGATTTTGCACGGCGGGTTGAGCGTGAACGTGATCTCAGTAAACGAGGTCTCGCAGCCCAACTCATTTTCAGGTGGGACGACGCAGGTGGTCCAGGAGACCAGCGTGCAAGCCCAGGATAAGCCTGTGAACCGCATCGATCTTAAAGAAGGGGCTACGGTCGAGGATTTGGTGCAAGAATTGCAACGGACAGGGGCAGGAGCGAGGGATGTGATCTCGATCCTGCAAGCCATGAAGGAGGCCGGTGCATTGGAGGCCGACCTCGAAGTCCTGTAAGGTGGTGGTGGAATGTCTTCAATTGCAGCAATCGCAGCAGCAACGACTGACTCGGCCGGCACGGGCCAGAGCTCGTCTCAGGTCACGCCTCAGCCGAGGCTGGTGCATGCGGCGCACGAGTTCGAGGCGCAGATGATGAAGGAACTCTTAAAGCCGATGGCAGGCACGAACGGCCTCGATGGAGAAGATAGCGACTCGGCTTCGGGCTCCAGCGGGGCGCTGGGCGAGTTTGCATCCGAGGCATTGGGACGGGCGCTGAGCGACCGGGGAGGGTTCGGGATTGCCACCAGCATCATTCACGAACTTTCTCCTCGGGGTAACCAGCCAGTAACAGCTCAAGTACCCTCAGATCTGCACGGCAATACCGTCATCAAAACCCGTGAATGACTATAGTGATTAGTAGAGATGCCGATGAAACGGGCAAGGAGTAGTGGACATGGATATTCGCAATAGTCTCGAAGGTTTGAAATCGCTTTTGGGAACGGCTCCGGTCGCCCCATCCTCTACCGAACAGCCGAAGAGCGGCGCGGCTGCAGGCGGCAGCGGGCTGGGCAGTGACCGGGCTACGTTCAGCAGCGCGGGTAGCGAGGTCTCTCAGACGGCCGCCGATTCCGGCGTTCGCATGGACAAGGTAGCCAGTATTCAGGCAGCCCTGGCGGCGGGAAGCTATAACGTCTCCGCATCGGCCGTTGCTGCCAAGGTTGTTGATTCGATGCTGAGCGATCAGGCGTAAGCAGCGAAAGGGGCGATTGCATTGCAGCAGATAAGTGAGCGCCATGGACATCGGAAGCTGAAGGAACTGGTGGTTGAGGCTTCGCAGGCGCTGGCGCGGCTGGATGCAGACCGGCTGGAAGAGTTGGCGCTTTCCTGCCAGGCTCTTAACCGAGATCTAGGGCACCGCGATCTGGCAGGTGGGGATGCGGACGGGCGTGCGGCGCTCGCCGTCGAGGCCAAAGAGGCCGTCGGAGAGATGGCGGTCCTTGCCAGGGTGCTGGAGGCAACGCGAGCCAACCTGAATGTGATGAATCGCCTGAGGGAGTTGCGTCAGGGAGGGTTGGAGTATCACGCAAGCCGGTTGGAGTGTGGCGAAGGCCGCTTCAAGTCCAGTAACCCCGAAGCACCTGGATGGCCGTCGACGGAGGGCAACCATGGGGACAATTAACTCCGCGTTCGGTATGATGTCCCAGACTCTGGACGCCGATCAGGAAGCTCTGAACGTGGTAGCCAACAACGTGGCCAACGCCAACACGCCCGGCTATACTCAGGAGCAGCCCAACTGGCAGGAGAATCAGCCAATCAGTATTGGCGGAGTCTCATACGGTCAAGGGGTGACGGAGACAGGCGCCACATCCGAGCGGGATCGCGTGCTTGAGCAGAGACTGGACCAGCAGCAGCAGATGGCTTCGGCCTCCGGATCGCGGCTCACTTCGCTCAATACGGTTCAGGCCCTGTTTACGCCGGATTCGGGATCGGCCAGTTCCACGGCCGGGGACATCGGCAGCGACATTACCAGTCTCTTCGATTCGTTTTCGTCGCTAGAGGCCAATCCAACGGACAACGCGCTGCGTCAGAATGTGCTCTCGACTGCGGGAACGTTATCGGGCGACATCTCGAACGCCGCAGCCAGCCTCAATGCTCAGAGATCAGCCTTGGACCAGGAGGCGGCCGGGGAGACCAGCCAGGTGAACGCGCTGACAGGCGCCATCGCCCAGTTGAATCAGCAGATTCAGACCACCTCGCCCAATGCCGACGCGGGAACGCTCGAAGACCAGCGCCAGCAGGATCTGAGCCAGCTTTCGCAGTTGATTGGGATCAACCAGATCACCACCGAGAACAATGGCCTCGCGATCACCACGACCTCTGGCCAGTTGCTGGTGTCGGAAGGAACCAGCTACCAGTTGACCACCGGCATGGTGAACGGAGTCACCGGCTTTTTTCTGGGCAACACTGATATTACATCGCAGTTGGCTTCGGGCGGGGGTTCGCTAGGCGGTTATCTGACGGCGCGGGATCAGGACATTCCTAGCGCGCTTGGTTCGCTCGATCAATTGGCCTACAGCATCTCCACGGAGGTCAATACGCAGAACAACGCAGGAACCGACCTGGATGGAGTTACGGGCACCGCTGCAAATCCTCTCTATATCTTCAATCAACCCAGCATTGGGGCTGGCAGCGCGGCAAACATGCATGTGGTGATGACCAATCCGAACCAGATTGCCGCCGCCGGCGCGGGGGATGGAACGGGCGACAACTCGAACGCCATTGCGATGAACAAGCTCGGCAACCAATCGATTGTGAACGGCCAGACGCCGAGCGACTACTACTCGAACTTTGTGACAACGCTGGGTGCGACGGTTTCGAGCGTGCAAACAGAGAATACGGCGCAAAATGCGTCGGTGACGCAGTTACAGACGCAGAATAATGCGCTTTCCGGCGTGAATCTAAACGACGAGGCCTCTTTGATGACCACCTTGGAGCGGAGCTACCAGGCGGCTTCCCAGGTGTTTACGATGTTGAACACGATCATCGGCTCGGCGTTGAACCTGGGAGATGCGACGGCGGTTTCATAAGACGGCCAAGGCGGTCCTGGCGCAGAGTGGATCAGGCACGGCGGAAGTGGTTTTGAGACGAGTGGAGAATGCGATGCGAGTGGATCCTTATTACGTCACGAATCTTGTGGGTTCGCTCGATCAGGCGCAGGCGAGCGAAGAGCAATTGTCGTCCGAGCTTTCGAGCGGCGTGAGCATCAATTCCCTGAGCCAGAATCCGGTAGGCTCGGGAGAGAATGTGCTGCTGCTCAATCAGATACAGCAGGATGATTCTTTCACACAGAGTTCCGGTCTGGTGACGGGCCAGTTGCAGGTGGCCGATTCGGCATTGGGGCAGGTGGTCTCGCAGTTGACCTCGGCTATTTCGCTCGCAACGAGCGCCAACAACGGCACTATGAACTCGAGTGATGTAAAAGGTGTCGCGAGTCAGATTTCTGGCATTCTGAGCGAAGTGACTACGCTGGCCAACAGCAGTTACCAGGGGCAGTACATCTTTGCGGGCGGCCAGACTTCCGCAGCTCCCTTCGCTACTTCGACAACCACATCGCCAGCCGTGACCACCTACAGCGGCGACGATGACGTGAATTACCTTGAATCGCCTAATGGGCAGAAGATACAGCTGAATGTGCCTGGAGACCAGATATTCATGGGTAGCGGCGGGAGCAGCGTCTTTAAAGCCCTCAATGGCTTGATCGCCGATTATTCTTCTGGCACTGTCGACACGACGCAGGCGGTGAGCGATACGACAGCGTTGAGCTCGGCGTTGAGCTACGTCTCTCAGCAGCGCGTGACGATCGACAACTCCATTACCCAGGTGACCGCCGCATCCGACGCCGTGACTAATGTGCAGACCCAGTTGACCAGCGCGCAGACCGACCTGATGCAGGCCGATATTCCGACTATCTCCACGCAGCTTTCGCTCACCGAGACCCAGCAAACGGCACTCGAAGATGTGATTGCGCAGTTGAATTCGAGCTCGAGCGACCTATTCAGCAAATTGCCTGGCTAATACCCGTGCCGCTTGGGCAGTGAGTATTGGGAGGCTGGCCGTCTATACTCAATGCGAAGGGACTTGCCATGTTCGCTTCGCTTCGTTTTCTCTGGAATGCTACCCGTGGTCATCGGCTGGCTCCGTGGCGCAGCGACTATCTGCGCTGGCGCGTCGAGACCTACAGTGGAAAGCGTGCCGAAACTCTCACATTCAAAGACATTCTGGGCTTTGTCTGGGTCTCACGCTGGGAGCTTTTGAGCTTTCTGTTTTGGATCGACCGCATGGACCGCGAGGTACGCAAGCGGGCCTGACGGCACGGTTCAATGTTTCGGAGTTCTTAGCTTCATGAGATTTGTCTCATTGAGAATTCTTAATTTTTTGCTTGGGACTTGGCTCGTCGCCGTAGCCGCCCAGGCGCAGCAATTGCCCCCTGTTGAACCTCCGCAACCGTTGCCTAGCGCCCACACCGAGGCGCCGACTCTGCGCGTGACGGCCAACGAGGTGCTGGTTCCTACGCTGGTTGAAAAGCCGGGCGGCGGCGTTGTTTACGGGCTCAAGCCGGAAGATTTTGTGCTGGAAGATAATGGCGTGCCGCAGAAGATTCGTGTGCAGGAGGAGATGGACACGGCGCCGGTTGCGCTCGTGGTTGCGGTGGAGTTAGGCGGCGTAAGCGTGCTGGAGTTTGACAAGCTGGCAAAGCTGGGTCCGCTGCTTGACCTGTTTCTTTCTGACGGCAAGGGTCAGGCGGCGCTGGTCGGATTCGACTCGAAACCGCATCTGATCCGCGACTTCACGCATTCGAGCGAGATTGTGAACGAGGCCCTCAAGCAGCTTGAACCGGGCAACGGCGGCGATGCTATTCTCGACACGGTCAGCTACGCGGTCGATCTGCTTCAAACGCAGCCGAAGGATTACCGGCGAGTGCTGCTGCTGATTTCCGAGGAGCGGGACCACGGCAGCAAGCACACCAAGCCGGCGCAACTGATCCAGAAGATCGGCGAATCGGACGTGCTGGTGCTGAGCGTTTCATTTTCGCCGGCGCGCGCCGAACTGAGCCACGATATCAAGGACTCGGGCGACGACCGGACGATGAACATGATTTCGACGCTGTTCATGGCCGTGCAGGCCTTCAAGAAGAACGTGAGCAAAGAGGTTGCGCACATGAGCGGCGGCGAATACAACACTTTTACCGGCGACAAGGGATTTGAGAAACGCGTGGTGGAGTCGGCGCAGCATGCCCGCAATCGGTATCTGATTACCTTCAGCCCCACCGATCCTACGCCTGGGCTGCATACCATTCGCGTGCGTTTGGCGCAGGATTATGGGGCGCGAGTTGTGGCTCGGGCGAATTACTGGAGAGAACCGTAGGACAGCTGACAGCTTTCAGCTAACAGCTGTCAGTTTTTCCCTTGGCTATTCATGCTTTTGATGAAGATATTGGTTGAAGTTTGCGGTTTTTCAGGATTGAAAAGCCAGACTCAGAGCACTCGGCGGCCTCCCCAGGAGTTAATTATCTGCAAGGTTTTGAAAATATAAATAGGGGGGGAGGGGGGTCATTCGGCTTTGGGGGTGGAAGGCCGGTGCCGGAGCATCGAGAGCGCAACCTGGGCGGCATAGAGGAGTTTGGTGCCGTTCTTTCCCTCGATTGCTCCGATCAACATGCCGTGGGCGACACAGGCGACGAAATCGCGGATGTTATCTTGTCCTGAGAGCGGAGGCATGACGCTGCGATAGGCCCGGCCAGCGTCTTGTGAGGCATGTATCCAGTGCTCTCCCTTAGCTATTTCGGCTTTGTAAACACGCTGCCATGCGCTGTAGCAGTGCGCGATGGCGGGGTCTTCCGGGATGGTGTTCAAAGCTGTGCTCGATTCTGTGGTCATGTTGGTTCTCCTGCTTTGATTGTGCCAGACAGGATAGAAATTATCTGCAACCACCTGCCACCTGCGGTGGGGCCAGCGGCTCGCTATTCGCTCGCATGGGGGTTAGTGGTCTCCCACCCATTCGCTCGCAGCGGGTTAGTGGTCTCCCAGGTCCCCGAATGCGAGGGACCGGGGGCACCCGGCGAGGGACCTGGGGCAAAAGCGAGGGACCGGGGGCACCCGCACTCGGGCCACAACCGATCTGCTTTGAATCTACTCGGTTCTACACGTAGCAGTTATTTCGACCGTACAAGTAACCGAGCCTGGCCCAGCCATGTGACAATTGTCCTCCGTCACTTGTGGGCTCAAGATGTGGCCGTTTGAACACGCATTCTCCAAGTTGTCTTGCGCCTGTTGTAGGGCTTCGGAGCGCGCCCGCGATTGGTCCGCATCAGTGGCCGATCCCCTGCCGTGGACATATCGTTCGCTTGCGAAGGCTGCAAGACCCAGAAGCAATACGGCGAAAAGTGTCTTTGTCATAGATTCCCCTCACTCATAATCGTTGACTTTCATTCGCTAGCGTCGTCGCTTACCGGGCCTTCAAAGCTGCTTCATGCGCGAACTTATCGAACGGCCCGGTGAAATCGTTCGCTCTCCATTTTGCGACGGTTAAGTTGTCTTCCAAGAAATCTGTTATCTCGGTCACCAACGACGAGTCCGGAGTCCGATCCAACTGGCCTCTGATGTTGTTCAGAGCTAGAGCCGCAAGAGTAGCAGCAAGAGCAACCGCATCAGGCTCGTTAGCCCAAGGCGGCGGGTTGTTCAACATCTCTCGTCGAAATCTGAATTCAAGCATCGCCTTGTGGATTTTCTCCCAACTTTTCCTAATGTCGAGTGCCTTGTCTCTGTTTTTCGCGTATTGCAATTGCAACCACGCAATGATAGCTCCCAATGCGGCGATCTCGATTAAAACGCAGGATGCGCCGAACGCATCCTTCAGGTAAGGCCAGATCTGATGGAAATAGTTCACGGGAGAATATTACAACAAGACGGAGGTTTGACGAACATGCAGGTGCCCGCTACGCATCCAGAAAAGCTCTGGTAATATAATGCATTGCTAGGGCTACGCCTCGTGCTGCAGGATGGCACATTTCCCAGTGAAGGAGGAAGGACAGCAGTCGCGCAACCGCCTATTTTATCGGTTTCAAGACTAGCGGGTCTAAGATCGTTCAATGCCGCGAACTAAACGCCGGAATCGATTAGGGCATCGGCTAAGGAGACCGAAAGAGCCTGCCTATTCAACTTAGAACCTATCTGTAAATATAGAAAGGAATGTGGTGCCGGTCTCCAGACCGGCTGTATTGGCGGCATCCGCGCCGCCAGACGTTGCCTGTGGGTCTGGAGACCCACAGAACAGCCGACCAGGAGGTCGGCGCTACAAATTTACGAATGGGCTCATAGCCATTGCAAGTTGGGTATCGTCGATGCGGCAGAGACAGGTGGTCACCAGGAAGTTGACCACATCCTCTCATTTTCTCGCGTAAAAGGACAAAATGCCGGGAAAAGTGTGGCATAATGTCCTTATGAGTCAAGCTGCTGCTATTCCCGTCGTCCCTTCACCGGCCTTCGCGTTCGATTGGAGAGAGGTTGAACGCGGTCTTCCGCTCACCAAGTTGGAGGAGTTCTCTGCTTATTCAGGCATTGCCGTCAAGGATTTGCTGGAGGTGGTGATTCCGGCGCGAACGTTGAAGCATCGTCGCCAGAAGCAGGAGCCGCTGAGTCTGGATGAATCGGACCGGCTGGCACGCGTGGCGCGGCTTTACGAACTCGGCGTCCGCGTCTTCGGCAATCCTGACAAGGCTCGACGATGGCTGACAAAGCCCAAGGATCGATTTGGGGAACGTTCTCCGCTGACGATGATGCATACGGAGCTGGGGGGGAGAAGTGTGGAAGAGATGCTCTACCAGATCGATGAAGGTGTGTTTGCCTGATTGAGCAGTGCCGTGTGACACGATCCAAGCACTGACCTGTTATCCAGATTTCCAATAAATCCCTGATACCCGTAATCCTACAGACTCAGCCGTATTCTTGACCCATGCAGAAACTTGTGAACGACGTAGGAAGAGGGCAAGGGCAGATGGGCGAGGCTGTGCCGAAGATCCTCTGGCGTATCAGCAATCATCTCGATCTGAGTGGCGAAGGCGGCCGTAAATTCAATGGCCGATGGCATACATCCGGCTCCGGGATTGTCTACCTTGCCGAGTCGCCGATGGCGGCACTTGTTGAAACGCTTGTACATCTAAATGTTGACAGCGAAGATACTCCGGATTTCTATACGTTGCTAAAGATCTCCGTTCCTGAGGGGCTTTCGGTTCTGACGCTTGATCCGCCTGATGGATCAGAATGGAAGCAAGACCTTGAATTGACACGCCGCATGGGCGACGCCTGGCTTGCTTCGCGGGAAACGCCGCTGGCGCGAGTGCCTTCCGTCATTGCGCCCCAGACATGGAACTATCTTCTGAATCCCGAACATCCTGATGCGAAACAGGTGAAGGTTGAAGAGGTTATCCGAGAGCAATTCGACAATCGGCTCTTTCGTTTTGGTGCGCGATGAGTGGGGCGGGTTTGCTTCATGGTTCCGGATGGCAGAGAGAATGGCGTGAGGGCGCGCGTTCATGGTAATCTCACTTTAGACACTTGAGAGTGGACCTGAGAAGACAAGAGGAGTAATAAACGCCGTGCTGGCGACTGCTAAGAAAACTACCCTGATTGAAAGCTTCCGCACCCATGATACGGACACCGGCTCACCGGAGGTCCAAATCGCGATTCTGAGTGCGCGCATCAGCGAACTGACCGAACATTTCAAGACGCACAAGAAGGACCACGCGTCCCGGCGGGGTCTTTTGCAACTGGTCAGCAAGCGCCGCCGCCTGCTGGATTACCTGAAGACGCATGATACGGATCGCTATCGCGACGTGATCGGCAAACTCGGAATCCGCAAGTAATCAGAAAGCAACCTTGACCCGGAAGCGCCCAGACCGAAGATTGGTCACGGCCCCCGATGTATGCAAGAGTTGGGGCTATGGTGTCCCTGGCGAAGTTGGCCCGCAGCCAGGGACGGCGCAGAGCTATGAGCTGAGCGCGACCTTGATACAGAGGCTGACTCGCGGACCGGCCGGCAGATGGGGAGAATCCGCTTCCCCGCGCAGTTCCCACTCTTTTGCGCGCGCTGCCTCTGGCCAGTTTTCCCTTGCCTCCCGGCTTTTCCCATCTACAAGTTTCCCAAGCGAAAAAAATGAAACGAGGACTCTATGTCTAAACATGAAGTAAGCGTCGAGCTTGCAGGCGGCAAGCGGTTGGTCTTTGAGACCGGGCGCATGGCCAAGCAGGCCTCTGGCGCAGCACTGGTATCCACGGGCGAGACCGTGGTTCTGGCCACAGCTGTGGCCTCTTCCGAACCTAGGGAAGGCATCGACTTTTTCCCCCTTACCGTGGATTACCGCGAATACACGTACGCCGGTGGACGCATTCCCGGAGGCTTTATCAAGCGCGAAGGCCGGCCGAGCGAAAAGGAAGTTTTGACGTGCCGGCAGATCGATCGCCCCTTGCGGCCGCTGTTTCCCGATGGCTTCCGCAATGAGACGCAGTTGATTGCGCTGGTCTTTTCCGCCGACAAGGAAAATGATCCTGACGTGATCGGCATCAATGCAGCGGCATGTGCGCTGGCTTTGTCCGATATTCCTTTCAGCGCGACGGTGGGTGCGGTGCGCGTGGGCCGCGTGAATGGCGAGTTTGTCATCAATCCCACTTATTCCGAGCGCGCCGAAACTACGGTCAACATCATGGTTGTGGGCCACAAGGACGGCATCGTGATGATCGAGTCGGGCGCCAAGGAAGAGTCTGAAGAGACGATTCTCGCGGCTATCGAGTTTGGTCATGGGGAAATCAAGAAGATCATTGCTGTCATCGACGAGTTGGTTGCTGTGGCTGGAAAGCCCAAGCGGGCATTTACTGCGCCGGAGTTCGACGAAGGCTATTACGCTGAGTTGAAGGGCAAGATCGAGGGTCGCCTCAAGGATGCGTTGGATACCAAGACGCACGACAAGCTGGAAAGCCAGATACTGGTCAAGCAGATCAAGGACGAGTTGGCTGCAGAGCTTCCGGCTGAAGATCCCGCTGCCAAGAAAAAGCTGGCTCATTATTACGAGCACCTGAGGGAGCGGGTCTTCCGCGAGCAGGTGACAAAGGAGCGGATCAGGCCCGATCGCCGCGCCTTTGACGAGATTCGTCAGATCACCATCGAGACCAGCGTTCTGCCACGCGTACACGGTTCAGCGCTGTTTACTCGCGGTGAAACGCAGGCCCTGGTGACGACAACCCTAGGCACGATGGACGACGGACAGCGGCTGGAGAGCTATGAAGGCGAAAAGAAAAAGCCCTTCATGCTTCACTACAATTTTCCGCCGTTCTGCGTGGGCGAGACAGGCCGCATGGGCGGCACTGGACGGCGCGAGGTTGGCCACGGAGCATTGGCAGAGCGGGCTATTACAGCGGTTCTTCCCAGTCCCGAGGAGTCGCCTTACACGATCCGTATTGTCTCGGATATTTTGGAATCCAACGGCTCTTCGTCGATGGCTACGGTTTGCGGCGCCAGCCTGGCGCTGTTTGACTCGGGCATCGCGTTGAAGGGCTCGGTGGCCGGCGTGGCCATGGGCCTGGTGAAGGAGGGCGATGACTATGCCATTCTTACCGACATTGCGGGCGCGGAAGACCACTACGGCGATATGGACTTCAAGGTGGCCGGGACGCGCAAGGGAATTACCGCGCTGCAGATGGACATCAAGATCGGCGGCTTGACGCGCGAGATTCTTCAGCAGGCGATGGAGCAGGCGCGCAGGGGCAGGCTGTTCTTGCTGGATAAGATGGACGCGGTTCTTGACGGACCGCGCACCGAGCGCTCGGCCTATGCGCCTCGCATCGAGACCGTCATGATTCCCACCGACAAGATTCGCGATTTGATCGGAAAGGGCGGCGCGACGATCCGCGGCATCATCGAACAGACCGGCGCGAAGATCGATGTCGACGATACAGGCAGAGTCAGCGTTGCATCCTGCGACGGAGAGGGCCTGAAGAAGGCTCTGGAAATGATCGGCAACATCACAGCCGTACCGGAGATTGGCAAGATTTATCTAGGCAAAGTGGTGCGACTGGCGGAGTTCGGCGCATTTGTCGAGCTTTTCCCAGGCACCGACGGCTTGCTGCACATCTCCGAAATCGCAGAGCATCGCGTGAAGGAAGTGAAGGACGAGTTGCGCGAGGGCGACCAAGTGATGGTCAAGGTTTTGGCCATTGAGGGTAATCGCATCAAGCTAAGCCGCAAGGCGCTGATCAAGGAACAGAAGGCCAAGCTGGCGCAGTCGGCTCCGGCGGGGGGTGAAGTCGAAGATGTGGACATATCAGCGTCCGAATCTACAGCTTCTCCGGTAACGCACGCCGCACAGCCCAAGCCGCGCAACGAATTCGACGAGCGCCAGCCCAAATCGAACCAGAGCACGATCCTGATCGAAGGCGGAGACGATTTCGACGAGGATGGCCCGGAGGAGTTCGACGAGGATAGCGAGCCGAACTTTAATCGTGTCGATGGGGCGCCGGTTCCAGCCGGACCGACTGGTATTGCGGCTGTCGCTGGCAGGCCAAAGGTGGATAACAACCGCCGCCGTCGCCGTCGCCGTCCCGGTGGTGGTAGTGGTGGTGGCCGTGGCCCTGGAAGCGGTGGCGGTCTCAGTTAGAGCGGTTCGGTTGAACTGAAGAAGCAGAAGGGCCCGGAGGTCAACTCCGGGCCCTTCGCTATCTGAGTTCACTTGTAGTACTATCTGCAATACCCCCGAACAAATTCAGATGAAGGAAAAGGAGAGTCGCATGACGGCAGGACTTCGATCGATTTTGGTGTCTGCATTCTGTGTCCTATGTGTGCAGAGCGCTTTGGCTGGCGCGCCGTTGAAAGGAATTGATGTGAAGCTAGGGAAAAACCCGGGCGGCGGATGCGCGGCGCGGACAACTGATAACGCGGGTAAGGCCAACTTTGGTGTCTGGCCCAAAGGCAACTACACGCTGAGCTTTGTCCCAGCAGGTTCGCCGAAATCACCGGATCACGCATCTGAACGTGCAGAAACTGCTCAGCCGGTTTCGGCGAAGATGCATGTGGCGATTCAGGGCGCAGCGGGCGGAAAGATCGAGCGGGATATTGATGCGAGCGCAGATTCAGCGCGCGTTGCGCCCGTACAGTTTTCGCTGGGTGGAAGCGAGGAACTTGTGGTCGTGGTGACGGCGGCGCAGTGAACGCCGTGCGGGGATCTTACTGGGGCAGGAGATTGGCAATGCGAGCGGTTTCCTGACCGCTCTGCATTGCCAATCTATGTTTCTCTTCATACATTCGCTGGTCGGCAGCAATGAATAAAGACTCCATGTCGGAGGCGTCTTCCGGGAAGACCGCAACGCCGATGCTGGCGCCGGTCTGCACCAGGTGGTCTTCCAGTAGCAACGGTTCCTTGAGCAGATCCACCAGAGCCTGGCATACGTAAGCGGCATCTGCGCGGCTGGTGGGTTCTTCAAGAATCACCGAAAACTCGTCCCCACCCGTTCGGGCGACGGTGTCGGAGCGGCGGACTCGTCCGGAAAAGATCGATCCTACCTTCTGCAATAGCAAATCGCCGACGTGATGCCCGCAGGTGTCGTTCACTTCTTTGAAATGATTCAGATCAATGACCAGAAGCGCTGCTTGGGCGTTCGTTCTGCGGGCACGGTCCAGAGCGCTTAACATACGGTCCTGAAAGAGACGGCGATTGGGCAGTCCGGTCAGCTCGTCGTGGAGGGCAAGGTGCTTGTTGTACCCGATCTGGTCTTCCAACAGGATCAGCAGCATGCCGACGGCGACCACGAATTTTGGCAGATCCCAGACTTCTTTCTCGAATTGAACCTGAGGTAGATGGAGCCTCATCAGCGGCGTTATAACGAAGGTCATCGCCCAACAGAAGAATCCAGCAATGGTGATGAAGGCTCCGACGGTAGCGCGGCGATAGGTAAAAGAAATAAAAAGGAAACAACAAAAAAAGACGGCGAACATGACGGCATGCCTGACCACGTCGGGGCCACTGTTGGGATCATATCCCCGCCGGTTTTGAACGCCCAACAGGAAGATCGAGAGAGCGGCGTAAATCGTCACGACCAACCAGCGAAGTGGGTAACGGCCGCTGCGGACCGATAAGAGCGTGACCACCAGGGGACAGAGCCCCAGCGAGATAGCGGCCAGGGTCAGCATCCAGTGTATGTTCGGCGCCAGCCTCGCGAGCGCCATGTAGAGCGAGCTTGCCGCCATCATGGAACCGAGCATCCAGCGGTGTGAAGGGTGCCTGCGGTCTGGAAGCGCGGCATACATAAACAGAAATCCAGATCCGGTATACAAAACGCAATGCACCACAAGCGCCAACGCCCCCCAGATTCCTTGCAGGGTCTGAAAGATGGACGCTATGAAGTTCAGCAGAATCAACAGCCAACCCGACAGCCATAGTCGGGATGAAGGCGTGGGACTTCGGCGTTCCAAGGAAGAAAATGCGCACAGTAATAGCGCAATCATCACAATGTTCGGGATCCGGCTCCAGTCCATCATGTCTCTTGCTCAGGTTCGCTACCCATTATTCATTCAATCGGCAGTGGATAATACCAGTGATAGCTGGGCTCTAGCACTTTTGTAATTTGATTCCGCGATGGGCGGGGATTTTACTGGGGCAGGAGATTGGCGATGCGAGCGGTTTGTTGACCGCTCCGGGTCGCCAATCTACGTTTCTCTTCATACATTCGCTGGTCGGCGACGATGCACATAGACTCCATGTCGGTGGCGTCCTCAGGAAAGACCGCAAGACCTATGCTGGCGCCGGTCTGCACCATGTAGTCATCCAGTAGCAATGGTTCCTTGAGCAGGTCCAGCAGAGCCTCGCACACGTGCATGGCATCTGCGCGGCTGGTTGGCTCCTCGAGAATCACCGAAAACTCATCCCCGCCCGTTCGGGCGACGGTGTCGGAGCGGCGGACTCGTCCGGTAAATATCGATCCTACCTTCTGCAACAACAAGTCGCCAACGTGATGCCCGAAGGTGTCGTTCACCTTCTTGAAGTGATCCAGATCAATAACCAGAAGCGCTGCTTGGGTGTTGGTTCTACGGGCGCGGTCCAAGGCGCTCAATATACGATCCTGAAAGAGACGGCGATTGGGCAGCCCGGTCAATTCGTCATGAAGGGCCAAGTGCTTGTTGTGCTCGATCTGGTCTTCCAGCAGGATGAGCAGCATGCCTACGGCGACCACGAATTTTGGCAGATCCCAAACCTCTTTCTCGATTTGAATCCGAGGTAGATAGATCATGATCAACGGCGTTACTACGAAGCTCATCGCCCAACAGAAGAATCCGGCAATGGTGATGAAGGCTCCGGCGGTGGCGCGGCGATATGTATAGAAAACAAAGATAAAACAGCAAAAGTAGACGGCGAACATGATGGCATGGCGGGGAATTTCGGGATTAGTTCCAGGAACATTTCCCGGCTGGTTTTGCAGGCTCAGCAGGAAGATCGAGAGAGCGCCATAAATCAGCACGACAACTCCGCGCAGCGGGTGATTGACGCGGCGTGCCGAAACGAGCATGACCGTCAGCGGGCTGAGACCAAGCAGGGCAGCAGCCACGCTCAGCATCAAGTGTGCATCTGGAGCCAAACGCACAACTGAGATGTAGAGCGTGCTCGTCACCATCAGCGAAGCGAGCATGCAACGGTAGGAGGGCTGCTTGCGGTCGGGAATTGCGGCGTACATATATAGAAAACCGGCTCCTGCAAACAAAGCCACCTGTGCGACAAACGCCAACTGACCCCAGATTCCAGGTATGTTTTGAAAGATGGCGGCGATGAAGTGCAGCAGGACCATCAGCCAGCCCAAGAACCACAATCGGGAAGCAGGCGAATGAAAATGACGTTCCAGGGAAGCAAATGCGCACAGTAAGAGCGCAATCGTCACCACATTCGGGATGCGGCTCCAGTCCAACATGGGTGCTATTCACACTCGCAGTCTATTATTCATTGAAATGGCTATGGAACCGCGAACAGTAACAACGACGTTCGAGTACTTACGTAACGTCGAACGGGTCTTGCTTTGTATGTTGACGCTACTTCGGCAAAGAAGGCGACATTAAATTTGGAAATGCCGACGGATGATATTGTTTTTCGCAAAAACAAATGTGAAAACGCCGCATTCTTCAGGTCCTGTCAGCTTATCACTGTTTCTCGTCCCTGACGGGAAAGATATTGCCCATGCGCTGGATCTGTGCGCCGACCCCGGCCAGCTTCTCCTCGATGCGCTCATAGCCGCGATCCATGTGATAGACGCGGTCGAGGATGGACTCGCCGTCGGCAACCAAAGCCGCCAGCACCAGCGAGGCCGATGCCCGCAAATCCGAGCACATGACGGCGGCGGCAGAGAGCGAAGCAGGCCCGCGCACGGTGGCCGTACGGCCTTCGACTTTAATGTTTGCGCCCATGCGCGCCAATTCCTGGACGTGCATGAAGCGGTTTTCGAAGATGTTTTCCTGGATTACACTGACACCCTCGGCCTGAGAGGCCAGCGCCATGTATTGCGCCTGCATGTCGGTGGGGAAACCGGGATATTCTTCAGTCGAGATGTCGGCTGCACGCAATTGTCCGCTGGGACGCACGCGCACCGTATCGGGCCCAAGAATATCCACGCGGGCGCCGGCCTCCTGGAGTTTTTGGATGACCGCAGTCAGGTGAGCCGGGTTGCAATCGGTCACGGTCAAGTCTCCACCGGTGATGGCGCCGGCCACCAGGAATGTGCCTGCCTCGATGCGGTCGGGGTTGATGCGGTAATGCGCGCCATGCAAACTGCTGACTCCTTGAACGCGCATGGTAGAGGTGCCGATGCCTTCGATTTTTGCGCCCATGGCGGTGAGCAACGCGGCCAGGTCGGCGACCTCGGGCTCGCGGGCGCAGTTCTCCATGAGGGTTTCGCCCTCGGCAAGGACCGCGGCCATCAGTAAATCCTCAGTGCCGGTGACGGTGATCTTGTCGAAGAGCAGGTGCGCACCTTTGAGACGATCCGCGCGTGCTTCGAGGTAGCCGTGTTCCTGGGTGATGGTGGCGCCCATCTTTTCCAGGCCCCTGATGTGCAGATCGATGGGCCTGCCACCGATGGCGCATCCGCCGGGCATGGCCACACGCGCCATTCCGGCGCGAGCGATGAGCGGGCCGAGCACCAAGGAGCTGGCGCGCATGGTTTTGACGATTTCGTACTTGGCGACTGGATCGGAGAGGGTGCGACAACTGATCGTGGTGCTCGCTGGCGCGTCGCCTAGACGTGGGGACTGACGGACCAGGGCACCCATCGACGCCAACAGACGCCGCTCGGTTTCGATGTCGCGCACCTGGGGGACGTTTTCGAGCGTAACCTCATCTTCGGTCAGAATGGCCGCGGCCATACAAGGTAGAGCCGAGTTTTTTGCGCCCGAGATGCGGATGGTGCCGGTGAGCGGATTGCCGCCGCGAATAACGAACTTATCCATGAAAGCTGAATTACTCCTAACCTTCAAGTGTAAATGCGGGCAGTTGGTTTCTAACGAAAACAGAAGGTTATACTTGCGCCATTGGCTCGGGGGCGAAACTCGGGTGATATTGGAGGGGAAGAGAGTGAAACAGGCAGGCTTTCAGCAGCGAACAGCAGTATTGGCCGGGATGATTTTGGTTGTTTTGCAAGCAATTGCAGCTTTGCTGCCGGGGAAAGCTCAGTCGCTGGCTACTAATTCGGCTGAATCCAAGCCGCTGCCTAAGATTGTTGAGAAGGACGGCCGCTTTGCTCTGGTGGTCGATGGCGAACCTTATCTAATGCTGGGCGTGCAGGCGAATAACTCGAGCGCATGGCCGGACTATCTCGACAAGATTTGGCCGGCGGCTGAGATGCTTCACGCCAACACGGTTGAGTTGCCGATTTATTGGGAACAGCTAGAGGCGATACAGGGAAAATATGACTTCACCGTGGTTGACTTGATCCTGAAGCAGGCGCGGGAACATCATCTGCGGCTGGTGCTGCTGTGGTTCGGCACGTGGAAGAACGGCAGTTCGCACTACACGCCGGAGTGGATCAAGCTGGACCAAGTTAAGTATCCATTCGTGGTGGGCAAAGATGGGCAGACGGTAGATTCGCCCTCGACCTTTTCTCCGGCTCGCTTGGAAGCTGACAAAGCGGCCTTTCGTGCCCTCATGCATCACCTGAAGGACACAGACGCACAACGCACCGTTTTGATGGTTCAGGTGGAAAACGAAGCAGGCATCTGGGGCGGGGTGCGCGACTATGGAGCGGAGGCGGAGAAGGCTTTTGCTGGGCAGGTGCCGGAGAAGCTCGTTGCGGGCCTGGGCAAGCAGTCTGGAACTTGGCAGCAGGTTTTTGGAGAAGATGCCGACGAGACCTTTCAGGCTTGGTGCATTGCCACCTACATAGAGCAGGTGGCTGCGGCGGGGAAGGCCGAGTATGCGCTGCCTCTCTATGTGAATGCGGCGTTGCGCGATCCATTCGATCCAGGAAAGCCGCCGAGCTATGAATCGGGCGCGCCTACGGACAACAACATCGACCTATGGAAGATTGCGGCGCCCTCAATCGGTCTTGTCGCCCCGGATATTTATATACCGGAGTATGCGAAATATATGAAAGTGATTGAGCTTTACAGGCGTATGAACAATCCGCTGTTGATTCCTGAAACTGGAAACCCGGCTGTTTATGCGCACTATGTCTATGCAGCAATTGGCCAAGGCGTGATTGGCTGGGCGCCCTTCGGACTTGACCTGAGCCGCTTCAGTAACCAGGCCGAAGGACCCGAGGCGATGGAGCCAGAAGCGCTGAAACCCTTCGCGCGGCAGTTTGAATTGCTGGCTCCGATTGCCCGAAGATTGGCGAAGGGAAATCTGGAAGGCAAGGTGCAGGGTTCCAGCGAAGACCCGGAGAACCACGTTCAGAGGCTCAGTTTTAATCGCTGGCAGGGCGTTATTAAATACGGGATGCCGTCGTTCGGCGACTGGATGCAACCCAAAGGCAACTCGCCGGCCGACGGAGGAGTGGTGATCTTGCAACTCGAGCCGGATGAGTTTCTGGTGGCCGGCCATCACGTGCGGGTCGACTTTACTCCGACCTTTGCGCCGGGAAAAAAGCGTTTCTGGCTGAAGGTGGAGGAAGGCAGCTACGACGCGACAGGGAACTGGAAGACCGCGCGCATCTGGAATGGCGATCAGACTGACTACGGCCTCAATCTGAAGTCCGATGAAAACGTGTTGCTGAGGGTGCGGATGACTACGTTCTAAACGTAGCTATGGGAGTCAGGTCCGCTACAGCTCCAACACAGTATCCTCGATGGCCAGGCGGACGTTGCCGTCGGATTTTGCCAGACGGCGGACGGCTTCAGGCTTATCCACTTTGGCTTTGAGCATGACTACGGCCACGGGAACACTGCGCCCTGCGCTCTTGATGGTTTGCACCGCTGTCTCGCGGTCGATTTTGCAGGCGCACATGAGGATGCGGATGCCGCGCTCGACCAGCTTGGAGTTCTGCATATGCACATTGACCATCAGGTTCTCGTACACATAGCCCAGCCGGGTCATGGCCCCGGTGGTGATCATGTTTAGAACCATCTTTTGAGCGGTGCCGGCCTTCATGCGCGTGGAGCCGGAGACGACCTCGGGACCGACGTCGGCGATGACTGAGATGTCGGCAGCCTGCTCCAGCGGAGTGTCGTGATTGCAGATGAAAGCTGCGGTGTGCGCTCCGCGGGCGCGGGCATAGGCCACAGCAGCCACCACATAAGGAGTGCGCCCGGATGCGGATACACCCATCACCACGTCTTTGCGCGTAGGGCGGCGACGGGCGATGTCCCGCTGGCCAAGCTCTTCGGAATCCTCATTAACTTCGACGGCGGATGCGAGCGCCTTGGGTCCGCCGGCCATGATGTACTGCACCTGTCCGGGAGCTGTCGAGTAGGTGGGCGGGCATTCCGAGGAGTCGAGAGCTGCGATACGTCCGCTGGAGCCGGCACCGACGTAGATGAGCCGGCCGCCTTCTCGCAAGCTGCGGGCAACCTGGTCGATGACCTGGGCAATCTCCGGAATCGCTTTTTTGACCGCCGCTGCGACCTTCGCATCTTCGTGATTAATGATGCGGGCAATGTCGAGTGCGGATTTGGTGTCAAAACCTTGAGAGGCCTCGTTCTGGCTCTCGGTGGTTAGTTCCTGAAGCTGGGAGGCCGCGTCTTTCCTTCTATCCTCTTTTTGGGTGGCGGCCGTTTCCTGCGTCGAAAGGCTGGTAAGCATTGCGTCTGTCCCCAATTTTTCATTCTATCCGCAATTCGGTCAACTCGGGCAAAAAAATCTCGACAAACAAGGCGAAAAGTATAGATTGGTCCGCAGAATAATTTAGAGCGCCTGGCGGAGGGCGTCGTGGAAGGCTGGCCTGACCTCGCGAATTCCCTGGCTTTGGCGGTCGGGCCAAGTGCGGTTTGTCAATAGCGCAATGGCGATTCGGGCGTCGAGATCGATCCAGAGGGAACAGCCGCTAAAACCAAGATGTCCAATCGAATGCGCCGAGAAATGGTGACCGGATGAGGAGTTTTCCGAAGGCGTATCCCAACCCAGCGCGCGGGAACTACCTGTCGGGCCTTGCCGCTGGGCAAAGAGTTCAACGGTAGCGGCGTCAAGCACGCGGGCGTTTGCTGATCTGGCCGTGGCGTCAAGAATCTCGCCGGCAAAACTCAGCAAGTCGCCGACATTGGAAAACAATCCTGCGTGTCCGGCAATGCCCCCCAGCAGCCAGGCGTTTTCATCCTGGACTTCACCCTGGATGAGCCGGTGGCGCAAGGTGGTGTCTTCCTCGGTAGGCGGAATCGAGCTTTGCGCGGCGGGCGGGGGCGAAAAGCGTGTGGATTGCAGACCAAGCGGTTGAAAGATTTCGCGCTGGACCCAGGTTGCGAGGGCTTCGCCGGTCAGGACTTCGAGCGCCTTTCCGAGCAGGATGAATCCGGGATCGGAGTACTCGGCGCGCTCACCCGGTTCGGCCTCGAGAGGCAACTCCAGGCAGGCGCGATAGAGAGCAGCGGGAGTAGTGGCCGCGCGAAAGAACCCGACATACCCCGGCAGCCCGGAGTTATGCGCCAGCAAATGGCGCAGTGTCACGCGGCGAGCTCTGTTGCCAGGCTCGCGACCCACAACGAAGCCGGGAAGCAGTTCTCCCAGGGGAATGTCGAGGGCAAGGTGCCCACGCAGATGGAGCAGCATGGCTGCGGCGGCGGTGGAGGCAACCTTGGTGATGCTGGCTATGTCGTAGATGGTGTTGGCGGCGACGGCTGGTGATTCTTCGTCATAAGTGAAGCGGCCACGAGCGTCCATAAATACAAACTCGCCGCCGGGTTCACCTTTTGCAAGCACTCCAAAGGCGCAACCGGGAAAGGCGCGAGCGGCGATGGCTTCATCCAGGACGCGGTAGACTGCGGCAAACCGGGTAATTGAGGCGGCAGCCTGGGCAACGGCCGGGGTATCTTTAGTATTCATCACTCAATTGCATCGTACCGCTTGACGCGGCGTTGCATAAAATTATTGCCTCTTGTGCCACAGTGTAACCAGAGCAATCACAAAGAAAGCATGTGTGTGGCCTCCTCGAACGGCCGGGCGCAACCAGGGCAATAGCGCGCTCCCGGCCGTTCGTTTTTTTGCGAATTGGTGGAATATAACTTAGTCGTAATATGTCGCTATGGCTTATAGAAAGACTCCTTGATGGAGCTTGTGTTTGGCTGATGAACAGACAACTCCGATACTGGACTGACTCGCCCCAACAAGAGAGAAGACAACGAATACGCTTGGCGTGACATATGTACTAAGTATTTGGCACATCGACTACTTATTCATGCCTCCACCTCATATTCGAGCCATTGAGCGGTGGCGAATTATCGTGAAAAATTCTTTTTGTTACTGCTGAGTTACAACATGAACAAAGTATTTGCTCCGTATTTACACTGGCTTGACCGTCTCTTCACAGTATTCGGCGGATACTACTCTCGTGAACGCGCAATTCAGGCAGAAGGTTCCGCTAAAGTTGGCCGTTGGTTCCACACCTCTTGTGGAACTCGCACTTCCCACCTATGATCCATCGGTGCCCGTGGCTCTGGGCAGGCCTCGCATTCACGCGGAGGTAGGGCGCTACCGGTTGAGGCTGGCCGAGACTGTTGAAGATCGCGATGCGGTTTGTCGTCTTCGCTTCAAGGTCTTCAACATCGAGCTGGGTGAGGGGTTAGCCAGTTCCTACGAGACCGGATTGGATACCGACCAGTTCGATTTATTCTGCGAGCACCTGCTGGTGGAAGACAAGCTGGAGACCAATCCCGCCCGGCGCGTCGTGGGCACTTATCGTATGCAATCGGGTGCTACCGCCTCGCACAACCTGGGTTATTATTCCGAGCAGGAATTTGTTTTTGGCCCTTACGAGCCGCTCCGGGCTGGCATTCTGGAGTTGGGCCGCGCTTCCATCGATCGCGAACATCGAACACCCGAAGTGCTTACCTTGTTGTGGAGAGGTATCGCGCAGTATGCTTGCGACATGGGGCTGCGTTACCTGATCGGCTGCTCATCATTGAACTCGAAAGACCCGGTTGAGGGCTGGCAAGTGTATCGCCAGCTTGAGCACTATAGGGTTCCGCCTGAGTTTGAGACTGAGCCCACTGCTGCATACGCCTGCCCCAGCGAGCAAGAGGGCCGACATGCACAGCCGTCGCCCTGCCAGCAAGACCCATCGATGCGGACTTCGACCCCCACCCAAGTGAAAGTTCCCAGGCTGCTCAAGACCTACCTGGCTATCGGCGCACGTATCTGCGGCCCGCCAGCTTGGGACAGGGAATTCGGCGCCATCGATTTTCTCACGCTGCTCGATCTGAAATTGCTGTCGCCCTCGGCGCGCAATCGCTTTCTGGCTCCTCTGACAACATGAGCTTTCGCGCGTTCCGGCGTGCTGTGGCGCTGGGGTTAGCTCTCGCATTAGTTGTTCTCCGCTACTGGCTTCTTCGGCTGCACGGCTCGCCTACCATGGAGCGCCGTGCACAGTGGATGCAGACGTCCTGCAGGGGAATTCTAACTGCCTTGGGCATCACTTATCGCGTGGAGGGTTTGCCGCCGAGCCATGGACTGGTTGTTTCCAACCATCTTAGCTATCTAGATATTCTGATCCTCTCAGCGGCCATGCCGTGCTTCTTTGTCGCCAAGATGGAGATTGACGGATGGCCTTACTTCGGCAAGGCGGCGCGTGTGGGAGGAACCATTTTTCTCGACCGCTCGAGTCTGGCCAGCGCCACCACTGTGGCCGAGCAGATGAGCGAGAGGCTCAAGCTGGCGGTTCCGGTGCTTCTATTTCCGGAAGGCACAAGTACCGACGGCAGCCAGGTTCTGCGCTTCCACTCGCGACTTATCGATCCAGCCACGGCTGCAGGAATAGAGATTACGGCCGCTGCTGTTCACTACGTGATTGAGGATGGTACACCGGAACAGGCACTTTGCTGGTATGGCGATACGGAGTTTTTGCCCCATCTGATCAAGACGCTGGAGGCTCCCGGCTTCCTTGCAAGGGTGCGCTTTGGCCGGGCGCGTGTTTACCCAGACCGCCGTACAGCCGCTGACCAAACGCACGCCGAAATTACTTCCATGCGTTTGCAACTGTCGCTGCCCTAAGGATCGCCTGTACTGGCGCAAAATTTTGCCATAGGTTAAATCATCGCGCGAAATGCCCGACGCAACCAATCATCGTGGTAGCGTAATCAATAATATATTTGGATAATTGTGGGAACTGCCGGATTGCTCAGCAGACTTTGCCTTTATTTGGATTTTCAAAGGTATCTTCGTTGTCCGGATGACTTTGGTCCAAACATGCGAAGTCCTTTTCGACCAGCAACGCTAACTGAGCATCTCCTAAATCTCCTGATCCTTGCACTCCTACTTGTTGGCTTTCAGCCCATTTTTTGAAGCGTTCCGTCGAGAGTACTACTGTAACTTCCTGAGGTCGATAGCGTATGGATATCTCCGGTTCAGTTATCGTGTGCTCCAAGACATAAGTAAGCTTTGCTTCGGGCTCCGGAGAAAAGTGAATCGTATCCTCAATTCGTCCAGTTTGTTTTAGACGCGCCACCTCGGATGGTGACACGCGAAGACGTAATGAATCTCCTTTGATGCGTAGTTTCATAGTGTCTCCTTGCGCATTGCGATACAACAGCGCCGCAGAGCTCGGCGCGTCCTTCTGTTAGATGTTACCAGTGAATTCGCGCTCTGGGCCTGCACCGTCTCGTCGATAGAGCTTCAGGCCGCATCTACCTTGACAGATTGTTTATATTGCGTCAACGTCGAATTGAAACAAAGGGACGGAGCCCGGATGCGCGCGCCAGAGCGAAGTATAGAGCTAACTCAAGTCACGGAATGGGAAGACGGGCACATTCGTTCGCTGCAGGATTTTCTTGCGACCGAGGAGCCGCTTGAGATACGAGTCGGCGGCGTTCCGCTGGCGGTTACGATGCGGACCCCAGGACACGATCTCGAACTGGCGGCAGGATTCCTGTTGACCGAAGGAATTATCCAGTCTCCGGAGCAGATTTCTGACCTTCGCGCGGCGACACCAAGAAATGGCGGGAAGAGCAACCTGATAGAAGCTGAGTTGAAAGATACGGTTCTTGATCATGAAGATTTACGGCGTAACTTCTTCGTAGCGTCAAGCTGTGGAGTTTGCGGCAAAGCGTCCATCAATGCTATCCGGGTGCGCGGCTTGCAGCAACCTGACCCCAACTTTCGTCTCGATCCGGAAATCCTGTGCCGGCTGCCTGAGGCGCTGCGCTCCGAACAGGCGGTCTTCAGCCAGACCGGCGGGTTGCATGCCGCGGCCCTTTTTGACGCCACCGGCCAGTTGATAACTATGCGTGAGGATATAGGCCGTCACAACGCCGTGGACAAGATAGCGGGATGGGCACTTTTGAATGGACATTTTCCGCTATCTCAGCACGTAATGCTAGTTAGCGGCAGGGGCGGTTTCGAGATTGCTCAAAAGGCGCTGGCGGCGGGAATCCCTATTCTGGCTTCGGTGTCGGCACCTTCCAGCTTGGCCGTCAGGCTGGCCCGGGAACTGGGGCTGACCCTCATCGGTTTCCTGCGCGGCCGCCGTTTTATTGTGTATTCCTGCGAATTCCGCTGCCTGCCCGAAGGAAACCGGCGGTAGACGAAGTTACTCGGGCCCGTTTGGTGGCTGCCTTCAGCTATCCGCCGAGAGCACCTACCACGCGCCACCTCAACACTTCTTAACGGTCCTTTTAACAGGTTCGAGCCGTCGCATTCACGTGAAATTCATAACTGCCAGGCAACCAATTGTTGAAATGTTACTTTCTCAACCCAAGGGCTCGGCGGGCACAGCCAACCCCATGGCCCTGAATCGAATTCAAAAAAGATTGCGAGTTGGCCGAAATCCGGTATATTCTCTCGTAGCTGGGATAGCAAAAGGTAATTGCCGTCTTAATCTCGTATTCCCCATTCGTGCAATGAATTGGCAATAGGCTGTGTGCAATGATTCGATCCTTGTCAATGAAACGAGGAGAACAACATGGCAAACGATCTATCCCGGCGAAGGTTTATCGGCGCTGGCTCCGCGGCGCTAGCGGCAGCTGCAGGCCTACAGGCTGCGGCACAGGAGAAGCAGGTTCCGCGCTCCGTCGATCATCACCTACCCAATGAGACCGAGCCTGGTCCAAACAATGCGGAGTTGGACAAACAGAATCCAAATTCCGTCTGGGCGCCGGAGACAGATTCGGGCGGTCAGCCGCCCTTCAAATACTCCTTTTCTCTTTCGCACAAACGTCAGGAGGATGGCGGATGGACACGCCAGGTAACGGTGCGCGACCTGGCCATCTCTAAAAAGATGGCCGGCGTGGAGATGCGCCTGATCGCGGGCGGCGTTCGCGAGCTGCACTGGCATGTGGGTGCGGAATGGGCGCTGATGCTCTACGGCAGCGCGCGTATCACGGGTGTAGATCAGCAAGGCCGCAGCCATGTAAGCGACGTGAATGAGGGCGACCTGTGGATCTTCCCCGGTGGCATTCCCCACTCGATTCAGGGTCTGGGACCGGATGGCGCCCGGTTCCTGTTGGTCTTCGACGACGGCAACTTCAATGAGTTCGAGACCTTCCTGCTGACCGACTGGATCGCTCACACGCCGTCTGAGGTGCTGGCAAAGAATTTCGACGCCGCAGAGAATCCATTTGCTAACTCGCCCAAGCATGAGCTGTTCATCTTCGCCCGGTCGCTTCCCGGTCCACTTGCTGACGAGCAGCAAGCGGCCCAAGCGGGAACGGGAAAGGTGCCGAACAGCTTCGATTTCAAGCCCAGCCAAATGACGCAGAATAAGAAGGCCAGAGGCGGCGAGGTCAAAATCATTGATCGCAAGGTATGGCCGGCGACCAATATTGCAGCGGCCATCGTTACCCTCAAGCCCGGCGGCCTGCGTGAGTTGCACTGGCATCCGAACGAAGATGAGTGGCAATACTACGTAACTGGCCACGGCCGGATGACAGTGTTTGCGGCCGGCGGGCGAGCCCGGACCATGGACTTCGAGGAAGGCGATGTGGGGTATATCGATAAATCGCAGCCGCACTACATCGAGAATACCGGAGACTCGGACTTGGTATTTATTGAAGTCTTCCCCACGCCGTATTATGAGGATATTTCGCTGGCCGAATGGCTAGCACATACCCCGGCGCGGCTGGTAGATCAGCACCTCAATACCGGCGAAGCGATGTTGAACGCTATCCCAAAAGCAGAGGCCGTCGTGAAGCCGTAAACTTGCGCGGCGGGAGCGATCTGGGGAACTTAGCGAGGCACGTTTTTCAATTCGCATGCGCTTACTACCGGCAAAGAAACAGCAAAGGAAGGTCGACTTTTCCATGTCAGTTACCATCAATGGCAAGCCACAGGCGATCCAGCCTGGTGAACGTCTGATCGATGTTATCAACCGTGGAGACGCGGAAATCCCGCAGGTCTGCTATCACCCCCAGTTAGGACCGATACAAACCTGCGATACCTGCATGGTGGAGGCAGACGGCAAGCTCGTGAGAGCCTGCGGCACTCTGGCCGTCGATGGTATGAAAGTAGCTACATCCTCGCCACGCGCAGACGCAGTACAGCGTGAAGCCTTTGACCGAATACTCGGCAATCATCTGCTTTACTGTACGGTCTGCGATAACAGCAACGGTAATTGTACGGTGCATAACACCACTAAGCTTCTCCATGTCGAGCACCAGGAAATTCCCTATAAGTCCAAGCCATATGAAGTGGATTTGTCCAACCCCTTCTACCGTTATGATCCCGATCAATGCATCCTCTGCGGACGCTGCGTTGAGGCTTGCCAGAACCTGCAAGTGAATGAGACGTTGACTATCAATTGGGAAGACGCTCATCCGCGCGTGTTATGGGATGGCGGAGCGCCGATTGGCGAATCGAGCTGTGTTTCTTGCGGTCACTGCGTCACAGTTTGTCCTTGCAACGCGCTGATGGAGAAGTCGATGCTTGGTGAGGCAGGGTACTTTACCTCACTGCCCAAGCCTGCATTGAATGGCATGATCGACATAGTGAAAGGAATTGAACCTGAAGTTGGCTATGGCGCAATTCTTCAGCTTTCGGAGGTGGAAGCGTCCATGCGCGAGTCGCACATCAAGCGCACTAAGACAGTCTGCACATACTGTGGAGTGGGCTGCAGTTTCGATATCTGGACTAAAGATCGGCATATCTTGAAGGTGGAACCTACTCATGGCCCAGCCAACGGCGTTTCAACATGCATCAAAGGGAAGTTTGGCTGGGACTATGTAAATAGCCCTGACCGGCTCACCAAGCCGCTCATTCGTGAAGGGGACGCTTTTCGCGAAGCCTCCTGGGACGAGGCTCTAAGTCTTGTGGCGCGCAGGTTTGCCGAAATCAAAACATCAGCTGGTCCCGACTCGCTGGCTTTTATTTCTTCTTCAAAGTGCACCAACGAAGAAAGCTATTTGATGCAAAAGCTGGCTCGAGCGGTAATCGGGACGAATAACATGGATAACTGCTCTCGTTACTGCCAAGCTCCTGCGACCACCGGACTCTTCCGTACAGTTGGTTACGGCGGAGACTCCGGTTCAATCTCCGACATCGAGAGGGCCGAACTGGTTTTAATCATCGGCAGCAACACCGCCGAGAGCCATCCAGTGCTGGCTACACGCGTCAAGCGAGCACACAAACTGCGCGGGCAGAAGTTGATCGTCTCCGACCTCCGAGAGCATGAGATGGCGCGGCGAGCCGATGTGTTCTTGCATCCGCGTCCGGGAACCGATCTATTTTGGCTCTCGGCAGTTACACGCTACATTCTTGACAACGGGCTTGCCAAGCAGGCGTTTATCGATAAGTGGGTCAATGGCGCAGAAGAATACAAAAAGAGCCTTGAACCCTTCACGCTTGAAAAGGCCAGTCAGAGATGCGGACTTCCTGTTGAAACTCTGACCAAGGTAGCTCACATGATTGCGGAGGCTGATGGTGTCTGCATCCTTTGGGCCATGGGAGTCACGCAGCACATCATGGGTTCGGACACGTCGACGGCGATTTCAAATCTCCTTCTTGCTACCGGAAACTACATGAGGCCAGGAACGGGTGCCTACCCCTTGCGCGGGCATAACAATGTACAAGGAGCCAGCGACCATGGCGCTATGCCCAATTACTTTCCCGGTTATCAAAAGGTGGACGATCCGGCAATTCGAGCTAAGTTCGAAAAAGCGTGGGGTGTGACCTTACCGCCGAAACCTGGACTTGATAACCACTTGATGATCGACGGTATTTACGACGGCCGCATAAAGGGTATGTATGTATTCGGCGAGGAGATGAGCATGGTCGACTCGAACGCCAATTATGTTGCCGATGCGTTGTCTAAGCTGGAATTCTTTGTCATGCAGGAGATATTTTTTAGTGAGACCTGCCGCTTTGCAGATGTTATCCTGCCTGCCAGTCCAAGTCTGGAAAAAGAGGGAACTTTCACCAGCACCGAGAGACGTATCCAACGACTCTATAGAGCTTTTGAGCCGCTCGGAGAGAGTCGTCCCGACTGGGAAATCATTCAGGATCTCGCAAACCGGTTAGGCGCTGGCTGGAAGTATGAGCACCCATCCCAGATATACGAAGAGATTGCTCCACTTACACCGCTGATGGCAGGCGTCACCTATGGACGCTTAGAAGGTTATAAGTCGCTGCAGTGGCCTGTAGCTATCGATGGCAGCGATCAACCGTTGCTTTATACAGAACAATTCAAGCTTCCGGGCGGCAAGGCGACGTTCTTCTCTGTTCCGTGGTCGGAGCCTTCCGAACAACAGAATGCGGAGTTCGATCTGCACTTAAACAACGGCCGACTGCTCGAACATTTCCATGAAGGCAATATGACGTATCGAACAGAGGGAATCCGCGAGAAGACTCCTTGTACCTTTGTCGAGGTATCGCCGGAACTGGCCACGGAGCGCGGGATTCAGACAGGTAGTTGGGTGCAGTTAGTCTCGCGTTACGGAAAGGTGCGCGCGCAAGCCGTAATTACCACTCGGGTTCAAGGTAAAGAGCTCTATATGCCCATGAACTCTGTCGACGAACCGGTCAACCGACTGACGAGCAGCTATACGGACAAAGTTACCCACACACCTGCCTATAAAGAGACTTCTGTGCAGCTTAAGGTGCTGGGGGAAAATGGTGAGAATCCGCTGCCGCGCACCAACTCCCGCTTTGGGCACCCGACTCCGCAGAATGGCGTCGAAGTTGAGCGCAAGTGGAAGCGCAAGGATTATCGCGAACCCGGCAATCTATCAGTTCAGATACAAACAAGCTAGCCGCATTTTCCCGCAAGGAGAGAAAGATGGCACGACCAATTGCTCTTGAGTTGCCCCCACGCGATCCCCGACAGGAGTTACTCAAACGGCTGGAAGAGGCTCCGGTCGAGTACGCCGAAGCTTTGCTTGACTCCTACGAATTGCTGCAACAGTTGCATGAACATGGCGTCTTTGAGCTGTTGCGCGGTGCGCTGGGAGCAAGCGACAAGCTAGTTGAAACGGCCGTGGATGCAGCTCGTTCGGATGAATCAGTGCGCGCGATCCGCAATGCCGTCATTCTCGGCAAGATGCTAGGATCCATCAATCCAGAGGTACTCCAGTGTGTCGCTCTGGCAGCCGGTGAAACACTTGGGTGCTATCAGAAGCCGGTCATTGAGCCGCCGGGACTGTTTGCCCTTTTAGGTCAATTCCGTCACAAAGAGTTGCGCAGAAGTATTGCACTTATAAACCGATTTTTGGAAACTCTTGGCAATCAGATCAAATTGAGAGGAAGTTGCAAATAAGTGCGTAAGCTAATCACGAAGCAGTATTGGAGGTATTGATGACAAATACAAATCGCTACGGACTCGCAGCCGCGGGTTTTCTGATGCAGATGGCTCTCGGCGCCGTCTATGCATGGAGCGTTTTTCGCATTCCCCTCGCCAAAGCGTTTCACTGGTCGATCGCAGACGTAACTCTGACCTTCACAATTTGCGTTTCTGTCGTGGGTTTCGCGGCGTTCTTTGGCGGCCTCTGGTTGAACAAGAAGGGACCCCGCGTCGTGGCCCTTACAGGGGGATTTCTTTATGGTCTTGGGGTGTTTCTGGCAAGCGGTTCTGCCCACAAGCTATGGTGGCTCTATCTGAGCTATGGACTCATCGGAGGGATCGGGCTGGGATTCGGTTACATCGTTCCGGTAGCTGTATTGGTCAAGTGGTTTCCCGATCGAAGGGGACTAATCACCGGTATCGCCGTGGGAGGCTTTGGCGCGGGCGCGCTCATAACTGCTCCCTTAGCGACTCGTCTAATTCAGGATGTCGGAGTTTTGCAGACATTCGCCTATCTCGGCATTGCCTACCTTGCGGTTACTATGGCAACCGGCTATTTCATGCAGAACCCGCCAGCCGGGTGGAAGCCGGCTGGTTGGACTCCGAGCGCTATTCAGAGCGCTCAGCGCGCGGGAAAGGACTACAAGCTAAGTGAGGCCCTCAAGACCTGGCAATGGTGGGCGCTATGGGTACTTTTGTTTTTAAACGCATCTGCCGGTATTTCGCTTATATCGCAGGAATCGCCGATGTTCCAAGAATTCGCCAAAGTCAGCGCGGTCGCAGCCGCAAATATGGTCGGACTTGTTGCTATAGGTAACGCCGTGGGCCGCATCTTCTGGGCCTGGACCTCCGATACGATCACCCGTCGATGGACCTTTGCAGTGATGTTCCTCGTTCAAGTCGGACTCTTCTGGACCCTGCCTGGCATTTCTTCGGTGGCAATTCTAACTGCCGTTTCATTCGTTATTCTTATGTGCTATGGCGGAGGATTCGGCACTATGCCGGCTTTTGCGGCCGACTATTTTGGAGCCAGGAATGTAGGCCCTATTTATGGCCTTATGCTGACTGCATGGAGTGCTGCCAGTGTATTCGGGCCGATGCTCATCGCCCACTTGCGCCAGTCCAGTGGATCGTATATCAGCGGTCTCCATGTGATTGCCGGCGTCATGGCCGCATCGGTGCTACTGCCCGCAGTTGTGTCCCCGCCCAAACCGCAAAGCAGTTTGAATCGGACTGTGGCCAGCGAAGATGCAATCAGCGTCAAGTAAGCGCCTGGCAGATTCTGTACCAAAGATATCTTTGCGCAGAGGGAATGAATAGTCATGGTTGATAGAATCTTAATTGGCAGACCGAACAATATAGCGGTGAGCGGGGGGCTGTCAAGCGGGCTGTCCGGACAGGTTGGGAAGCGTTCGCTTCGCCGCTGTCGGGGCGCCG
>Ga0187847_10000061_pt1 | contig 118238 bp, 91 predicted proteins | sample June2016WEW_4_10_FD_132458 | JGI IMG/M metagenome (GOLD analysis project Ga0187847, IMG submission 132458) | Peatland microbial communities from SPRUCE experiment site at the Marcell Experimental Forest, Minnesota, USA - June2016WEW_4_10 | ecosystem: Environmental > Terrestrial > Soil >...
AAACGAGTCGCGAAACCCGCAATCTTCGCCGCTCCTTGGTTTTTTTCCACCGCTCCGTGTGATATCTAACCTTGCCCTCGCCGTCCCCTCAAGCGATGATCCTGCAGTCCAGAACTCTCCCGTCGCCTTCTTCGATAACTAAACACGGCCACTCTCAGAGCTAACCTGCTGATTGCCGGTATTTTAGAACTGACTTCTCGGCAATCAATATTCTAGGCCGACTCAGAAACAGGCGGTCTCGTCAAACGCTTGATTCGAGAGATATTACGGTCTTGATCCTAAATTTCTTAGACCCGAATCAAGCCCCGGCCTCGGCAGCAGCACCCCTGATTGACTTGCCCCATGCCGCGAAGTACGATTCCCCTCAAGTGATAGGGCGGATTATTTCTCGTTATCGCATCATCGAGAAACTCGGTGGTGGCGGGATGGGTGTTGTCTACAAAGCGGAGGACACCCGGCTTCATCGTTTTGTCGCGCTAAAATTCCTGCCCGATTTCTTTGCCGAAGATCCCGGGCGCCTCTCGCGCTTTCAACTCGAAGCCCAAGCCGCGTCTTCGCTGAACCACCCTAACATCTGCACCATCCACGACATCGGCGGGCAGGCCGGCGAAACCTTCATCGCCATGGAGTTTCTCGATGGGCTGCCCCTCAAGCATCGCATCGCGGGGCGTCCGCTGGAAATGGGAGTTCTGCTCGGCCTCGCCATCGAGATCGCGGACGCGCTCGACGCCGCCCACACTCACGGCATTATTCACCGCGACATTAATCCCAACAACATTTTTGTCACCAAGCGCGGCGGCGCCAAGATTCTCGACTTCGGTCTGGCCAAGCTCGCGCAAGGCGACGAGCCCAGCGCCAGCGGAGAGACCTTCGGCGGCCTCACCGATTCGCCCGAGGGTCAAGCCCGCCCCGTCGCCGCCCTCGGCACCATCCCTTATATGTCGCCGGAGCAGGCTCTGGGCCAGCCACTCGATTCGCGCACCGATCTTTTCTCTTTCGGAGTCGTGCTTTACGAGATGTCGACCGGCGTCCTGCCTTTTCAAGGCCAGACCACGGCCGCGTTCTTTGACTCTCTGATTCACGGCGTACCCGAATGGCCGCTGCGCTTTAATCCGGCGACTCCGCCGGAACTGGAACGAATCGTCATCAAGGCGCTGGAGAAAGATCCCACGCATCGCTACCAAAGCGCGGCCGAAATGCGCGTCGATCTGCAGCGCCTGCGCCGCGAGATCGAAGCCGCACAAACTCGCTCCACCGGAACCGCCGCCCGGCCGGCAGCGCCGGATTCGAAAGAGAGACTCCGCGCCCTGTTCGCCACGGCCGCCGCGACCACGACAACTCCCCCGCCGAAAACCATCCGCACGACCTGGCTCGCGATCGTTCTGGTTTCGGCGGCGGCTGTGCTGGCGTTGCTCTTCGCACTATTTCTGCGATCGCCCGAGCCTGCGCCGGTAGTAACCTCATCGCTGCAGCTTACCAACGACGGCGCCTCCAAGCGCTCCCTCGTCACCGATGGTGCACGGCTGTATTTTTCTGAGCACCTGGGCGGCCACTCGGTCCTGATGCAGACTTCCACTTCGGGTGGGGAAACCGCGCCCGTGCCCATCTCCCTGCCCAGCGCCGACATTTACGACTTTTATCCCGCCCGCTCGGAGTTGCTGATCAGAGGCATGGCCGAAGGTTCGGACACAGAGTGGCCGCTCTGGATCTTGCCGCTCCCCGCCGGTTCGCTGCGTCGGGTCGGAAATATCCTGGCCCACGCCGCCACTTGGACGCCCGATGGCCAGCACGTCGTCTACGCCCGGCAATCCAGTTTGTATGAGTGCGACCCCGATGGTTCGGACGTGCGCGAACTCGTCAATATTTCCGGACCCGCTTTCGCGCCGCGATTTTCCCCCGACGGCCACCGCCTGCGCTTCACCGTCAGCGACACCGCGCAGCGCAGCTCCTCGCTGTGGGAAGTCTCGCCCGACGGCCAAGGCTTGCACCAAGTTCTGCCCGGTTGGAACCAACCCGCGCAAGAGTCAGGCGGAGCCTGGACGCCGCAGGGAAAGTATTTTCTTTTTGAGTCGACCCGCGACCACTCGCAAAATATCTGGGCCTTGCGCGAACGTGCTTCGTTCATTCGGAAAGCCGCGACCGAACCCACCCAACTCACCGTGGGGCCGCTCATGTTCAGCAACCCCACGCCGAGCCTCGACGGGAAAAAGTTGTTCGTACTCGGCCAGCAACGCCGCTTCGATCTCGTGCGCTTGCCGGGCAAGACGCAGCAGTTCTCCGTGGATCTTCCCGGCGTGTCGGCGGGCGAAGCCGACATTCTGCCCGGTAGTGATGTGGTCGTTTACGTATCCCATCCCGAACTCACGCTGTGGCGCTGCCAGCCCGACGGCACTTCACGCACGCAACTCACTTACGCGCCCATGCAGGCGCACATGCCGCGCTGGTCGCCGGATGGAAGCCAGATCGCCTTCATGGCCTCGCGTCCGGGCAAGCCCTGGAAGATTTTTGTGATGCCCGCCGCGGGCGGCACGCCGCAGGAAGTATCCGCCGGAAACAGCAATCAGGGCGACCCGACCTGGACGCCCAAGGGCGACGCCATCGTCTTTGCGGGGATGCCGTGGCTCGAATACAAATCTGCGCCCGGCCCCAACATTCACGTCGCCGATTTAAAGACCGGGCAAATTTCGGATGTCCCCGGCTCCGAAAATCTTTTCAGCCCGCGCTGCTCGCCCGATGGGCGCTATATCGCGGCGCTTACCGCCGATTCGGCCCGGCTGATGCTCTACGCCGTCGAGAACAAAAGCTGGTCGCAGATCGCGCAATCCCGCTTCGCCTTCGAGAACTGGTCGCGCGACGGCAACTACATCTATGCCGAAGACTATTCCGACAAAATCGACGACATGGTGCGCGTCAGCGTTCCCGCTGGCAAAGTCGAACGGCTGTTCAGCGTGAAGGAAATCCCTCGCGGCTTCGATCCCTGGGAATTCTGGGTCGGCCTTGCCCCCGATAATTCCCCGCTGCTCATGCGGGACCGAAGCACCCAGGAAATCTACAGCCTGGATGTGCGCTTTCCGTAGAACCTGAGGCCTCTCCTATCCACCCGCCGTGTCCTCCTGAGCGCAGCGGGGCAAGCGAAGCGCAACCCCGCGAAGTCGAAGGACCCCGTAGCCCTTTGCGCTACGTGACGGCCGCAAGGCATTCGCTAGAGAGACCCCGTGCTCGGGAGCACCGCACCTCGCGCCGCAAACCGCTCCGACCAACGAATCCGGCCCGTCATCTGCATCACCACAAACAAAGTGATGATCGCGATTATCGTGATGGCAAGGCCAGTGAATCCCTTCCAGAAAAACGCATACGAGAACAGCACCAGATAGATGAATTGCGCCGTCCCCGCCTCCAGCGCGGCGAAGCGCAGTCCCACCACCAGCCGGAGGTAACTCACCACCAGGGCTACCGAGACCAGCGATGCCAAAACCATGGCCGCATGAATGGAAATGTGATCCACCAAATACGCCAGCAAAAGATGGAAGGCAAAAAAGGCCGTCGCCAGGAAAAAGTAATTCATGGGATGCAGATCGATATTTCGCAGAGTGGTGATGATGAACATCAGAAAGAAGAAGAAAAACAACGACACCGGCGCGGCGTAACTGATTTCTCCGGCCAGCGGCCCTGGCTGCAGCCTCTGCGGCATCGTCATACCGATCTCAAACCCAGAAACCAGGTTGGAATATTGCCACGCCAGCTGCCAACCGCCGGGGATCATCTGTTTCGATGTGGGCGAAAGAGTGTCGTCGGCAAAGTCAATGTCGCGAAAATTGGTATTCATGGTGAGCGCGAAATCGCGAGCCTGGGCCACGCCATCGGCCAATTGGTAGCGCCAACTGTCCAGTCCCTGCGAGCGGTAAGCGACGTGCAATCGGGCGGTTTCTCCCGGTTCCAGGGTGGCGCGGCCCGCCGTGCTCTGATCGTCGTTCGCCCATGCGACGGGTTGATCGTTAATCTTCATTTCCAGGCCATCGTAGATCGCCTTCTGCGCGGGAAATTTCAATCTGAAATCTACGGTCTGCCGCTCGCTGGTATCGTTGCGAAAGGTATAGTCGCCGGCAAAGTCGACCGCGTACGTGCTGTACCAAAGCAATCCTTTCTGCCGCGGACTCAGGTGAAAGTCCACTTGAATCTGGCTCGCCTGCAGGGGCAGCGGATATTGGCGTTGGATGTTCTCCCGGTGAACTACGACCTTTGCATTTTCGACCGTCGTCGAGCTCACCACCTCTGTGACGGCGTACGTCGCGGTGGGCGGCGACTGCTGCTGGGCTGTGCCCCAGGTGGAGGCTACGTGGCCCTGCAGTTGCTCGTGACTGCCGTAGGTGCGGGAAGAAATCGTGGCGCCGAGAATCACCCATGCGATCGAAGTGCAAATAAAGATGAAAGCCAGGGCAAGAATTTGTCGCAGCAAAATAGTTCCTCCTGTTGCAAATAGGTCGCGCTACATGGATTGCAAGGCGATTGCCGCCGCAGGAGCGTTGAGAGCAGCGGGGTTAGCGCCATCCAGACGGGATAGCCGCGTCAGCCAAGACACGCGTGTGTCATCGAGCACACAACTGGGGGTGGGTTCGGCCAAGGATTCAGCTCGCCAGCTTGCGCAGGAACTCGCGCTCGTCCATGCGGTACTTGAAGGCTTTGCGGCCGTCGATGAATACGACTGGCACTTCGTCGTTGAACTGCCGGCGCAGTTCTGTGTCGCTATCCACATCCACTTCCTGCCAGGTGAAACCACCGCGGCGCGCCAATTTGGCGAGGCTTTCCTTGACCACTTCGCACAGATGACAGCCCCGGCGGGAATAGATCACGACTTGGCGGGACTCGGCCACGCCGCGATTTTAACGCTTCCGAACCAGCGTCTGGCAAGAGAAAAAGGGGTCTAAGCGACTTTCTCGGCAGGCCCTTCCCGAGGCAGGAGTAGAATCCGAAAATGGTTTCATCCGACGATAAACCCTTGCGGGGCAAGGCCTGCCTCATCACCGGCGCCGCGCGCCGCCTGGGGCGCGCGTCCGCGCTGGCTCTCGCACAAGCCGGCGCCGACGTCGCCATCACCTTCCGCAACTCCGCCCGCGAGGCGCAACGCACGGTTGTCGATCTGGCCAGCCTGGGCGTGCGCGCCTTCGCGCTGCACTGCGACATCACCGACGAAGCCAGCGTCAAGTCCATGATGAAGGAGGCGGGCCGCGAACTGGGCCGCATCGACATCCTGGTCAACAACGCCGCCAACTACGCCACGGCGGAGTTCGAGCGCCTCACCACTCGCGAGTGGGACGCCATCTTCGCCTCCAACACTCGCGGGCCTTTTCTGGTCTCGCGCGAAGCCTTGAAGTGGATGCGCCGCAAACGCACCGGCGTGCGGCGTGCGGATACGATCGAAGCCAAAATCATCCACATGGGGTCGCTCGGCGGGCTGCGCCCCTGGCCCAGCAACGCGCACTACTGCTCCTCGAAAGCCGCCTTGCACATGCTGACGAAAGTGATGGCGAAAGTTTTGGCGCCGGAGATTGCGGTCAACGCCGTCGCGCCCGGCATGATCGATCTGGGGGAGAAATCGGGGGCGGCGTTCTTGCGCCGCATGGCCAAACAAACACCCATGCAGCGCAACGGACGGGGAGATGAGATTGCCGCGGCGGTGTTGTTCTTCGCTACCGCGCCGCAGTTTATCACCGGGCAAATTCTTGCCGTGGATGGCGGCCTGGGGCTATAGACGATGGTCTCGCGTCAGATTTTCTCCGCGTCTCGGCGGCCTCCGCGATAAAAGCTCGGTGTAAAGGCGAGGCGGTGATCCCCCGGCACCCGGCACCCTCTTTTTCACGATCTCGTCGCAAGGTATAGTGGGGCGAATGAAGAAATCCACGAACGGAACCGCCTGGCAAAATTCCACGGAATCCTCTCCTAGGGTCGCGGTCGCCATTCTGGCTGCGGGCAAAGGCACGCGCCTAAAGTCGGAGCTTCCCAAAGTGCTGCATGAAGTCGGCGGCAAGGCGCTTCTGGCGCACGTCCTCGCCGCAGCGACGCGGGTGGTGCCGGCCAGCGACGTTTTCGCGATCATTGGCCATGAAGCCGATCGTGTTCGCGATGCGGTCGCTCACCTTGGCATTCATTTTGTCTTGCAGGTCGAGCAGCGCGGCACCGGCCACGCTCTGATGGTGGCGCGCGAGGCGCTCTCCGCTTACGACCATGTCATCGTGCTATCGGGGGACGCGCCGCAGATTACGCCCCAGACCATCGCCAAACTGCTGAACTTCCATCTCGACGAGAAAGCGGCGATGACCTTGCTCAGCGCCGAGCTCGACTCGCCCACCGGCTACGGTCGAGTGATTCGCAAATCCCGGGGCAGCGCCGAAGTGCAGGCCATCGTCGAAGAAAAATCCGCGAGCCCGGCGCAAAAGAAGATTCATGAGATCAACGCTGGATTTTATGCCTTCGCGGTGCCGCAGTTGTTTCTCAATATAGAGAAGCTATCCACCGCGAATGCGCATGGCGAGTATTACCTCACCGACATGGCCGAAGTTCTGCGCAAAGCGCGGCAGCGCGTGGTGGCGTGGAAGACGGTGAAAGCCAGCGAAATTCTAGGCGCCAACACTCGCGCTGAACTGGCAGTCATCGACGAGCACATGCGCCTGGCGAAGTGCCAGCAGCTGATGGCCGAGGGGGTTTCGATTTTCTATCCTTTCACCTGCGTGATCGACAGCGACGTGGCAATTGCCGCCGACACTGTCATCGAACCCTTCGTGCAAATCCTGGGCCAGTCGAAGATCGGCGCCGCATGCCGCATTCGCTCCCACTCGGTGATCCGCGATTCCGAGATCGCCGCCGGAGTTCTGATTCGTCCGGGATGCATTCTCGACGAAGCGCGCGTGGGCGCCGGGGCGGTCCTCGGCCCCTACTCTCATCTGCGCCCGGGCAGCCAGATCGGCGAGGGCGCGCACGTGGGCAACTTTGTCGAGACCAAAAACATCAAGCTGGGCAAGGGATCGAAGGCCAACCATCTCACCTACCTGGGCGACGCCGAGATCGGCGCGGGCGTAAACATCGGTGCCGGAACCATCACCTGCAACTACGATGGAGTCAACAAGCACACCACGGTGATCGAAGATGGGGTCTTCATCGGCAGCGACAGCACGCTGGTCGCGCCCGTCCGCGTCGGCAAGGGCGCCTATGTGGGCGCCGCGTCGTGCATCACCGAAGATGTTCCCGAGGATGCGCTCGCAGTGGGACGTTCGCGCCAGATTGTGAAAGAAGGTTGGGCTCGCGAGAAGCGCGCCGCGAGAGCGAGAAACTAAGGCGTCCCGACCCAGGTTGGCATCGGCGATTTCCCGCGCAGGTGGCGAGGTTCACGGACGCAACCTAAGACCTTGAAACACCGGGGACACGGAGGCGCACAGGGTGCCCCTCTCGCTTCCGGGTTTCCACCCCGTGCCTCAGTGCTAGATTTTTAGTGCGACAAGGTCGCAAACAGGGGAGAATGCATCAGCGATTGAAACTGCGCGTCGCTGTCTTTGAAGTGCACCATAAACTTCTGCCCGTCGGAATCGACCGAGGCCTTGTCCATGGCCGCTTTTTCAATCGGCGAGGCGCTGGTCTTCTTGTACATGATGGCCGCCTTCATCACCATCGATAAGGTGCCCGCCGTCACCGAATCCGAAGTCACTACGGTGAGATCGAAATTCACCCCGCTGGAAAAATCCATGGTGTAGTAGGAGCCTAGAATGCGCTTCTTCACGGTTTCATAGTCGGCGATCTTGGCGGCATCGCCCAGCGCCGAGCGGATCATATTCTGCGTGCCTTGCTGGTCGAGAATGCTCCAGAACGGCGCCGCGTCCACGCTCGACATCATATCCGCGATGGCGGCATTCGTGTCCACGTTCAGGGTGTCGCCATTGCGGGTGTCGAGGCCGAGTTTCACCGCCGGAGGCTCTCCGAAGAGCAGCGTGCTCTCGTCCAGAAAAGTCATCACGAAGCCGCCCTCCATGGGATAGAGGCTGGCGAGTTTGTACTTCGTGGGCTTGATCTTGGCCAGCGTCAGTTTTTTCAACACCAGCTTCATGTCGAAGGGCCCGCTGGCGATGCCGATGGTGCGGATTCCCTGCTTCTCGGTGCGAAACGAGGGCAGCGCCAGGGTGTCGATATCTTTGTCGGGATTGATGCCCACGCCCTTCAGCGCGCCTTCGAACTGCTTGAGATTGTCCTGCGAATCCATGAGTTGGACTTTCAAGGCGCTGGCGGTGGGCGAGTCTCTAAGGGCGCGGTAATCCACCGAGATCAACTGCTGCAGATCGGCCGGAACCACGGAGCGCGCCCCGGAATTCAGCGGCATGGCAAACGCCGCACTCACACCCAGCAGCGCGACAAGCACGGCCATCACAATCGTCTTCATAGCGGTTTCAATCCTCACGAAGGTCATCTCTGAAACTCCTGACAGCGAGCACTTCTCCGAGCCTGCTTCTCATAAGACGGAACGGAAAATAGGCATAGCCTTGCAAGTTTGGATGCCGATTTTAGCCTTCCCGTTAGCTGCGGTCCCTTCATTCTAAGCCCTCGGGCTGGCGGGCTGCCAAATACGAAGGTGCTAGCCCCGTGACCACTTTGGGACGGGTTGCATACCTCCGTTCCTCGCATTCGGTGTCGAATTCGGTATCCCGAGCGGCCAACAGTCTGTATTATCCCTTCGTACGCTACCGCACCCTCCTACGTTCTTCCTGGGCGCGAGAGAAATCGGTGCACCGAATTTTTCCTCACAAATCGCTGCCAAAAAGAAATCAGGGTCTATCTGAAAATCCTTCTGTACAACCCCGACAATGGGGTCACGCGTAATTTCATGCCGCATCTCTGGATGTTTCTGCTGCAATCGCTCACCCCTCCCGGCCACGAAGTGGTGCTCATCGATGGCAACGCCCGCCCGATGGATGAAACCAGCATCGCGCGTTATGTGCTGGAAGAAACAATCGATCTGGTCGGTATCGGCGCCATGACGCGCATGATCGCCAAAGCCTATCGCATGGCGGATGCGGTGCGCGCGGTGGGCGTGCCGGTGGTAATGGGCGGCCCCCACGTCACCGAAATGGCGGACGAAGCTTTAGGCCGCGACGGCGGAGCGCGTCACTGCGACGCCGTGGCTCTGGGCGAGGCCGACGAAACCTGGCCGCTGATTGTGGCCGATGCGGCGCGCGGCGCATTAAAAGAGGTCTACTCGCCGGTCGACGCCGCCGGGAAAGAGGTCAAGCCCTCGCTCCAGCAGTATCCGGTAATCCCCTGGGACACCATCGACCTCAAGCAATTCAATCTCGTCCCCCAAGTGGCGAAACGATGGCTGCAGAAGATCGGCGAAGGTTGGGGAACGTTTCGCATCGTCCCGGTCGAATCCGGCCGAGGCTGCCCCTACGGCTGCGAATTCTGCACTGTGACTGGATTCTTCGGAGATTCCATTCGCTTTCGCACCAACGAAAGCGTCGTCAACGAATTACTGATGCTGAAAGCTCGGGCCCGCGAAGAACGCGGGCAGATCGCTGTGTTTTTCATCGACGATAATTTCGCCATCAACCTCAAGCGGACGAAATCCCTGCTGCGCGACATTATTGCCGCCGGGGCGCAATTGCACTGGGTGGCGCAGATCAGCGCCAACCTGCTGCGCGATCAGGAACTGGTCGATTTGATCGCAGCCTCGGGCGGCAAGTGGATTTTTATCGGCATGGAATCGATCGATCCCGCCAACTTGAAAGACGTAAACAAGGGCTTCAACAAGCCGGAAGAGTACGCCGCCGTGCTCGAGCGCCTCGCCCAGCGCAATGTATACGCCATCACTTCCTTCATTCTGGGCATGGATCACGATACGGTTGGCGCCGCGGAACGAACCTTGGCGCAGGTACGGACCTGGCCTCCCGGGCTGCCGATTTTCGGCCTGCTCACGCCGCTGCCGGCGACTCCGCTGTACAAGCGCCTCGACCTTGCGGGCAGGCTTATTCGGCCCAAGCACTGGCAGGAATTCATTCCCTTCGCCATGGCGCACACCCCGCTAAAAATGACGGTCAACGAAGCTCACGCTGAAGTGAACTACGGCTGGTCGCACTCTTACAGCGCCGAGGCGATTGCGCAAGCGGTGGAGTCGATTGCCGATCAGCCCCTGGGCTGCCGGATCAACATCCTGGTTGCGCGCCTGTGCTTCCGGGGAATTTATTTTCCCATGCTCGGCCGCTTTGCCTGGTGGAAGGTGATTTCGGAGAATCGCGCCACCATCTTCAAACTCGCACGCCAGGGCTTCGAGGCCTGGTGGGACTCGAAAACTCGAGCGCAGGCAGCGCCGGCGACTAGCGCCGGCGACTAGAGCGCTTCGCGCCGCAGGCTAGGGTTTATCCTCCGGACTGCGCGCCTTGGACGCTCTCACTTCGAGGTCTTAGCGCTCTTATCCGGCGAGGTTCGGGGCGGTTCGTAGGCGGGCTTCTCGGGGCTGAAGTTTGCGCTCAGATAATCGATCAGGGCTTCGCGGTCGGAGGCGTCGACGACCGCTCCCCACTTGGTCATCTTGTCGACTTCCTTGGTCCAGGCGGCCTTGCTCAGGCGCTGCTGCAGGATGATGCGGGCTTCGTGGCATTCCAGGCAGGCTGTGATCGCTTGAGCCTGCATTTGGCCGGCAGGAAGTTCGGCGGTTGAGCTTGCGGTTTTTTGAGCCAGCGATCTGAGCGGTAAAGAAAATGTAGCGGCGATTAGGACGAGCGCGGCTGTGGTGAAAGCCGGATTTTTCCTCATTGCGCTCAACGGCGCCGCCTGAAGCCGCGCCCTTTCAAAACTCCGCCAAGTTTTGCAAGACACCTTCCTAAATATTCTACGACATATTCTACGAAACATGGATTCTCACTTGATCGACGGCGTTGTAGAGATAGCCGCTGGGGTTCCAAGTAGGCGTTGCCGGTTGGGTGCGGCCCTGGCTGTCGGTGGCGCGCGCTTGAATGGTATAGTCGCCGGGTTTCGCGGGCTTCCAATCGACGCTCCAAAGCCGCCAGGCGTAGTGCGCTTCTTCATGGCCCAGATGCGCCGTTTTCCAGCTTGCGCCCTCATCGGTGGAGATTTCAACTTTGGCGATGTCGGCTTCTCCGGCCCAGGCGGCGCCTTGAACGCTCACATGACCTCGCACGCTGGCGCCGTCACGGGGACCCGAGATTACAGATTTCACACCGAGCGCCGTGAGCGGATGCGTGTCTTCGGGTTTCACCGTATCGCCGGGCTTCACCGGCTGATTGGGCAGGCGGTAACCGGGACTCATGAAGTTTCCCGCAAATTCGGTTTCGAGGATTTTGATTTCGGTGAGCCACTTGCATGACGCCGCGCCGATCCAGCCCGGGACCAGCGCGCGGGCGGGAAAGCCGTGATGCTTGGTCAGCGGAGATCCATTCATGTGCGTGGCGATCAGAGTATCGGCGTCAAGCGCCTTCTCGATGGGGATGCTGCGAATAAAGGGCGGGACTTTGCCCGGCACTTCATCGAGCCCGCGGAACATGACATGCTTGCCGGAAGCCTTGACTCCGGCGCGCTGCAGGACTGCGCGCAGGCGCGGGCCACCGAAACGGGCCGTGCCCACCGCTCCTTTGCCCCACTGGATGCCGGGTACTTGAGGACGATAAAGGCTGCGTCCGTTTCCCGCGCACTCAAGCGTGTTAACTACGGAATGGGTTTCCAGTTTCGAGAGCTCGGCTAGGTTTAGCGTGAGCGGTTTTTCCACTTCGCCGCCGACGGTTAAGCGCCAGTCTTGGGGATCGAGTTCGACGGGCTCGCCCATGTGATTGCGTACGAAGAACTGCGGAACCGGAGTTAGCCACGTGCTGAAGTATTCCACCGGACTTTCCAGATCGACGAAGCGCAAGGAGCGCAGGATCAGTCCGTCTTCGCCGGGAACCGGAATGGGCTGGTTTTCTGACCAGGTCAAGCTCGGCCGCGCTACCATTGTGGCGAGGGTTGCGGCGGAGAGCGTTTTCAGAAAGTGTCGTCTGGAGTTCAAACTCGTCCCTCGGGAGCCGAAGCCCCGGTTCTTACTTGGTGTTCTGACGGCGCGGCTGAATGAGCTGCTAAAACAATCGAATTCGAGCAAGTTTGGGAAGGGCGGGACGTTCAGTCGTGCCGTCAAGCCGTCTAGACTGTGGACACGCTTTAGCGCCCGAGGCTAGTTTTCGCCTGCGGCGCTATTTTTTCAGCCGCCCCTGAAGCCGCATCCTCTCAAAACCTTCGGCGTAGACTTCCCGAGCTACGCCTTTTCCGATCTCGAAACCAGCGTAAATTAAGTTAGCACCACCGGCCCGGAAAAGGAGAGTTGCCAAAACCGGGCCGGCAGCGTTCCTGAAGGGAAGGCGCCCCTCAGAAAGTGGATGGAACTAGAAAGGCGAGGGTCCCGCGCCGGCGTCGATACAGCGCGGGACCGTTCGCGTTCTACGGCAGGTAATAACGGAACGAAGTGAAGACCATTCCGTCGAGGCCTTCGGGCGCGACTCCAACTCCCTTGGTAAATCCTTCGCCCGCCCAGGTCTGGCGGGTCACGTAGGAGTATTGCGTGCCGAACTGGAATCTGCCTCGGGGACCGTTGTAGAAGCGGTACCAGAAGCCGACTGTGCCTTCGATGATGGCTCGGGTGTCGGCAGTGCACTTCGACAGCGAGCCGGGGTTGAAGCCGTTGGTGGTCGCGATGGAAGGAGCAGTCTCGGAGTAGCAACCGACGTCGTTGAAGTGCGGGGAGCCGTAGCCGACATACTCCTTGGTATTGAGGTCGTAGTCGGTGGTTCTGGCGTCATACTCCGATCCAACGTAGGAGTAGACGTCGAGTTTCTTGCCGTGCCACTCGAGCGTGACCAACCCCTGGTAGTTTTTGATGAGGTCCGGGGTTCCGTTGGCGTGAATCGCCAGGTCGGAGAGTTGGGCCGCACCGTAGCGTCCTACACCCTGGCCGCCAAAGGCGTGCAAGCCAAAGACTACGTGTTTATCCAGGAAGTTCCAGCGCGCGTTGGCGCCGAAGCCGCCGCCGTTCTTCGAAGAGTTAAAGGCGCCGGTCGCAGCGGTCGCCGGAGCCGCGCAATTGGTCGTGCCTCCGATGGCGAAATCAGCGCAGGGGAAGACACGGTCGCGGAAGCGGTCATAGAGCCCGAAAACCTCGTAGTGTCCGAAGCCGGGATCGAAGGCTAACTTGGCCACGATATCCGGCGCCGGGTTGAAGGTATAGGTCGCGGCCGGGGTACAGGTTACATAGTACGTGGGACTGGTTGCGCCGGTGGGCGTGTAGTTGTTAGTGGTGCAGGAAGTTAATGCGTCGTTGTAGCTGTTGGTCGCGCCGAGAGAGCCCAGCAAGAAATTATCGGTGTTGTTGTGGGTGGTGAGAGTGCCTTGCGCATTCTCGATCGCCACGGCCGCCGCCACCTTGTGATTGAAGTCTTTGGTCAAGCGAAGGCCGTACTGGCGGGCGAAGGTGAAGCCCACGTTATAACTGGGGTCGATCGTGGCCGGACGAGCGTCATTGGTTTTACCGAGATCGTCGCTGGGGGCGATGCCGGCTTTATTTTCGGTGACCAGACTCCACATCTGGCCGCCGAGGATGCTCCATCCATTATCGAACTTGGCCTGGCCCCACGCCTGGCGAATGCGGAACGAGTAACTGTTGGTTTGCGTGGCCGACGAGGTGTCGGCGGAAGAGAGGAAGTCACCCGACACGTAGCTGGAGAACTCCACGTGATTCAGGCGGCCATCGACGTAGATCGTCGGACGAGACTGGCGGCCAGAGCCGAAGAACTCGGACAAATTGCTCTGGGAGGCGCCCGGCATGGTCAGCGAATTCAAAGGCGTGGGCAGGTCGGCGGCCAAGGCTCGCGACCGGCGCACGAAGGCAGCTTCGGCAAAGCCACCCGGCGTGATGGTGATGCCTTTGAAGTGAATGGAGACGACGGGGCTCTCCAAGGGATTGGTGGAGGCGGGCGGACTCTCTTGCGTGTTGAGGCCAGAGCTCGCCGAGCCACCTTGCTGAATGGCAGAGGTGGCGGAGACTGCGGCTACCTGTTGAGGAGCCTGCTGGGTCGGGGTGAAGTCTGCAGCCCCTGTGCCGGCGGATTGCCGCGCTTGCCAGGCCTGCTGCAGCTCGAGTTGTTTGGTGAGGCGCTCGATTTGCAATTGCTGCGCGGCCAGCGCGTCTTTCAACGACTGGACATCGGCTGCGGTTACAGTAGTGGGCGCGGGCGCCGGAGCGGCCGCGGGGGAAGCCGGCGCGGGCGTGGCCGGACTCTCTGCCCAGGCGCCGGCGGTAAGAGCCGCCAGCGTGAGCACGGTCAGAAACAGCGTTTTGGTTGGTTTCATAGAAGTAGTCTCTCCTTTTGTTTTGTTCGAAGCACACCACCCAGGTGGATTAAAAAACTTTTCGCCCTCGGAGGCGACAACGCAGTGGGACATTCCTGCCATCGCTCTGCCCCGCGTTCACGCTTCCTACTGGCACTATCATTACGATTGACTTAGTTGTAATTTCGAACCCACAACATTAATCCCGTTTTGTTACACCAATGTTAATTTTGGGAAAAACTTGGGGGGGAGATAGGTCCAGAGATCTGGGCTACTGATTTCAGGCCCAACAACTCGTTCGCTGATAGAACTTACTCACCTTTATGGCCTCCGGCAACCATGGGCAGGACGCTGGCTTTTTCTTTTTTCTTGGCGGAACGCTTGCCTTTGGGGGAGGCCGGAGCGGCGATCAAGTCGGCGAGCGTGGTGTTCTCGAGAATTTTCGCGGCGGCGTCGCGAACGTCGAGAAATAACTGGTAGAGCGCGCGGTGCGGCAGGTCGCGATCAATCAGCACGCGCAATTGCTCGGCGTCGCCGAAAGGGGCGAGCGGGCCGTCGATCAAACGCATGATCTCGCTGATGCGGATATCGGAGGGTTCGCGGCGAAGTTGATAGCCGCCTTTGGCTCCGCGCACGCTCTCGACCATGCGGGCGTTCTTCAATTCGAGCAAAATCAATTCCAGAAATTTCTCCGGAAGATCTTCCTCGTAGGCGATTTCGCGAATCTTGATCGCGCCCTGGTGGTGGTGGCGAGCGAGCATCATCATGGCCTGGAGCGCGTAAAGTCCCTTTTGCGATATCTTCATGACGAGCGATTATGCCATAACGTCGATTGTATTACTAGACTTTGGCGACCCTGGTTGGATAGCAAGCGGGGTTCCATCCCCCGCCTAGTCGTTACCCACCACCTAAAACCATGATTTTTAATAATTCTGTCAAAAGAGTCTGGTGGCGGAAGGTTGGCCGTTGCGCATCCCTTTGCAGCCGCACGGCGAAAGATTTCCACCGCAGCGATTGGACTTTGCCCGAAATTCCGGCACCTTGGCACCGACGGGCGCGAGGTCCCTGGCCCGCTGCAGGACGCGGGGACTATCGGGAGGACCCCTTGGAGAGGCATCAAGACCTACATCAGAATTCGGGCAGGATGCGCAAAACTTGCACCGTGATGTTATCGGGACCGCCTCTTTGCCGTGCCAGCTGCACCAGGGCCGCGCAACATTCGGCGGGAGCATTCTTCGTCGAGGCCGTGCTTAATTCCTGTTCGCTGACGACGCCCCAGAGCCCATCGGTGCATAAAAGAAGATCGTCGGAGTCCTGCAGATCGAGGCCCTGTTCGCCGCTGTCGACGGCGACTTCGATGCCGGCCCCCAAGGCGGCGGTTAGGATGTGGCGCTGGGGATGCTTCTCGGCGTCCTCGGGGCGGACGATGCCGCTTTCGACCAGGCGGCCCACATACGAGTGATCGCGGGTCAAACGGGAGATGATGGCGTCGCGCACCAGGTAAAGGCGGCTGTCGCCCACGTGGGCAAAATAGAGTTGCCGTCCGCGAATCACCGCCGCGGTGCAGGTCGTGCCCATGCCGTGAAGTTCGGGGTGGGTTTCGGCGTAATCCTGGATTCGGTTGTGGGCGGTGGCGAAGGCCTCAAGCAGGGCGGCGTGAGGATCGTCGCGAACGACTTTTTCGTAGACCTCGCGAACCGTGTTTACCGCCAGCTTGCTGGCTTCCTGGCCGCCTTCGTAGCCGCCCATGCCGTCGGCCACAACCGCCAAACGGCCGGTGCGCTGGAATTGCTCATCGCTGGCGGGCTCCCAATAGAGAAGAGAGTCCTCGTTGTTCTCGCGCTGGCAGCCCACGTCGGTGAGGCTGGCCACTTCGATTCCCGGCTTCACATTCATGCAGTCTACGGACAATGGTTGCACCCCACGGGCTGCGCGTTGGCGACATGCCCCAAGACCTCACTTGCCGAGCGCGGCCCTTAGCCCCGTCGCGACCCGGCCATTATAGTCATGTGCGCGCTCAAAAGCGCAATGGCAGGTCAAAAATTCGGAAAACGTGAAAGCAACGCGAATGGCAGAGCCTAAGCGAAGCGGAAGGCGGCGGCAATTCCCTTCCTTGGACACGCAGTCGATCATCAAAAAAGCCGCAGATATCTGCGGCTTTGCCCTGAACCTGAGAAATAAGCACGGATCTATTTCTGGGAATGCTTGTCCTTATAGATCTGCTTGCTGGTGCGATTCTGCTCCTTGTTAAGCTGCTTCTGCTCGCCTTTGGTCAGGTGACCGTTGTGTGCGGCCATGTCCGCTTTTTCCTGGTTTTCGATATGGGCTTCGCGGTTCTCGACGCGCGCAGCCTGCCCCGGCGTCATGGTGCCGTTCTTCACCCCATTGGCGATGCGGTCCTGCTGATTCTGTTCGCGGTGGTTGACTTCGTTGACGCGGGGATGGCCCGGATCGACTTCGCCCGGTCCCGCACCGGAAGTGTCTTGGGTTTGAGCAGCGGCGGCGCCTACCAGAATGAAACCACCCACTGCCAGGATGGAGAGCGACTTCATGATTTGCTTGATCATATCGATGCTAAACCCACGCCAAGAAGCATAGTTGCGGGTCGCATCGGACGGGTAATTACGAAGGGAGATGAGCCTTGGGAGCGCGCGGTGGGTGGCCCAGGAGCAGGTTACGCGAGTAATCGAGTTAAGAAGGAAAGCGCATCGGTGCGGGAGTCTACCCGCCTTTGCGAGCGAGTCCCTTGGACGAGCTTGGGCCGGGGAACTTGGGCACGTCCGATTCGGCGCCGGTAATGGTGAGGTCGGCCGACCAGCATTCCGAGACCAGCTTCCAATCGCCGCTACTCTGCTTAGCGAAGACCCACAGATATTTGCCGCGCTCTTCGCGGCGTTTACCGGTGGTGCCGGGAACCAGGGCGCTGTAGCGGCCGACTTCATGGGCCAGGTCGCCGAGCACTTCGACGCGCAAGGGTTCGACCGAAACTTCGCCCAGTCCGGCCTCGAGGGCCGAGAAGAAAAACTCGCGCACCGCGCCCGCGCCGCGAATGGTGGGCAGATTCGAACGCAGCACTAGGGCATCGGGAGCGTAGAGGTCGAGCAATTCGTCGAGTTGGCGCGTATTGCAGGCCAGGACCCACTCCTGCGTGAGGCGGCGAACGGCGGCCTCGCCGCGAGTCATGGGTTCGCCCTTGGCCGCGGCGGCAATGCGCATGCGATCGGCTTCGCGCGCGCTCTCGTGTGCATTGGGACGCGGAGCGAGGAATCCGGGGTCGGCTCCCGTGGAGGCATCACCGCCGCCCGCCGGTAGATAGTGATGATGGTAGTGGTGATGATAGTGATGAGTCGAACCAGCCGGGGGATGAATCTCGGGCATACCCTGCGGCGACGGAATTGACGGCGATGCTGCTGGAACGGATTTCGCCTGGAGCGGTGAATCTTCTACGGAGAGTCCGCACATGCCGCAGAACTTGTTGCCCGGGCCATTGGGATGGCCGCAGGCGGGGCAGGGCTTGGAAGCAGCCGTTGCTGCAGCATCGGCGGCGTCTTCAGCGGCCTGCTCGGAGTCCATCTCCGTGGCGAGGCGCTGCATGGCATGCAGCGCGGCCGTGATGGCATCCTGATTGGGGCGGTGGCGATTGGTAATCTGCGGAACCAACTGCTCGTAAATTTCGCCCAAGGCAGGATTATGGGCAGCGTGGGCTTCATGGCGATCGGGCTCGGGAGTCGCGGTGGCTAACGGCCTGCCCGGCTTTTTGTCTCTGTCTCTATCTCTATCCACGATGTTAAGACCGCCTGTGCGAACTTCTCCCGACATTCTAGCCCAAGCTGCCGAATTCAGCGCCGGGAAAACTCGATCCGCCCTTCGGTCTCGATCGGCACACCGTTGCAGGTGGCGGGACGATAGCGCCAGTTGCGCACGGTCTGCAGAACGTTGCGGTCGCCAAGAACGCCGGAGCTTTGCAAGATGATCGGACTGTGCACGCGACCGTCCGCGCCCACGATGAAACTGACCTTCACTTTCGCGCCCGCGGCCACCGGGACCAACAGCGGAGCCGGGGTGGTAAGAGCTTCGGGGGGCTGAGTATCGGCGCAACGCGAGCGCACGCTCAGGTGAGGCACTTCGGTAAATTCGGCGGCGCGAGCAGGAGGCTTCCAGGTCTGGAGTTCGCGAACTCCGAGCGGAGTTGTGCGTTCGCGCGCAAGCGGCGCCTGTACCGAGGCGGTGGCCAGCGCAACGGTAAAAATTAGAAATCCGGGCCAGACGATGCCGCGAAACATGCGTGCAACCTTCCTCACTGCGAACGGCAGGCACTCTAAGTAGACCTGTTATTGGCATTTTTCAGACCAGAGATGAGATCGGAAAGGCACCGTCTTCTCAGCGGGTTAGGAGGGTTCCATTCTCATGAGAAGGGCCGCCCATGCAGGGCTTTGCACATCAGCGGCGGAAGGCTTGCACGAACATTATTTCGCCGGTCGCAGCGTGAGCAGCGTGATTTCTGGCGGGCAGTTCAAGCGCACGGGCAGATTGACGGTGCCGAGACCGGCATTGGTGTAGAGCGGGAGCGGGCCCACGCGGTAGGTACCCCACACATATTTCCTCGCGAGCTCGGGCAAGAAGAGTGGAGGCAGCAATGGAATTCGAACCTGGCCTCCGTGGGAGTGACCGGAAAGCTGCAAGTCTACGGGGAATTTGCAGGCCTGGTCGGCATAGTCGGGTTCGTGCGCAAGCAGGATGACCGCCTCGGTCGAGGGAACTTTGCGGAGCGTCCCGGCGAGATCGGCGGTGCCGCTCAGCACATCGTTCACGCCGGCCAGCCAGAAGCGTTGGCCATCGCGCTCCATCGGCTGCGACTGATTCGACAGCACAGGAATATTTTGGGCCTGCAGCGCGCCCGTGATGAAATCGGGGTCGGTGTCGTAATCGTGGTTTCCCAGCACGGCCCACAGGCCATAGGGCGCAACCAGTTTATGCAGGATGCGGGCGCAAGGTTCGGCGTCGCGCGCCGCCTTCGCGCTATCTCCGATGTCGGGGGAGGTGACGAAATCTCCCGTAAGAACGATCAGATCCGGATGCAGATCGTTGACCATCGGGATCGCGGCGTGTAGGGGATGGATGGAAAAATAGGGGTCGTAATGGAAATCGCTGAGCATAGCGATGGTAAAGCCGTTCAGGCGCTCAGGCCAGCGCGGGAGGAGAAATTCTCGGCGAAGAGTAACGGGGCGGTTCGGCTCGATGAGGATCGAATCGGCGGCAATTCCAGCCGTCACGGCAGCGGCGGCGGAGAGAAGAAAGCGGCGGCGATTGGTGGGGAGCAAGGTCAAGATTTAATTGCGATGGCTTCGGGATGCTCTTCCAGAATAAATGAGAGCCCGGGATTCGCGTAGTACGAACACGATTGCTTCTGTGATTCTCGCTTCGGTTGCGAAAGAGAATGCCCCGTCGTAGCCTCCCCTGGGTGCACCTAGAGGAATTACAATTGCGGAAAGCGATCAGCCGGAAGGATCACGTTAGGGTCGCCTCCCTAGAAGTTGAAGGTGGCCTGCAGGTCGATACGCCGGTTGGCGGCACCGTTCGAGAAAGGTCCGCCGGAGGCCAGGCCATTCGGGGTGTCGAAGAAGCGCGATCCCAAAATACCGCTGGGGTTTGCGAAGTTCACTTTGTTAAAAACGTTGCGTGCCGAAGCTCCGAAGGTGACGCTGTAACGGCGATCAGAGCCGCTGCTGGGTGGGCCGCCGGGACCGCCGCCGAAGAGTGGGCCGCGCGGACCACCGCCGCCTCCACGCCCTCCGCCAAATCCGCCGCCTCCGCCTCCGCCCCCGCCTTGACTTCCGGCAGCGCGCGTAACCTTGGGGCCGAAGCCGAAGCTCTTGGTGAGGCGCAGATTCATCACCACGTGCGTGGGGCCAGTCGCGTAGTTGATGGGAACGATTCTCTCGCCCGCCTTGGGCGAGGCATCAAAAGTCCCGAGGGGCGTGCAATAAGTGGTAGAGGGCGGAGTCGGCGCTACCACCGCGGAGCACGTCGCGGTCGAGACGAGCCCCGGACGATCGTTGAAGATGGAGTCGTTGTTGAGATCATTCGTAGTCGTGATGTTAAAGGGCGAACCCGAACTCGCGATCATGAATGGACTCAAGCGGAAGTTGTAGGGCAGACCGAAGGACCCCCCGAAGAACAGCCGGTTGCGGAAGTCGAAGGATGCGCGGCCGTAGTCGGAACTGATGTTGTACGAATTGGAAGGAAAACTGGAAACACCCGAGGTATCGCTGTTGGCATAATTCAGCACGTAGTAGCCGAAGAGCTGAACCTTCGACCCTACGCGCCAGTTCGTATTGGCGATCAATTGATTTTGGCGGAAGACACCCTCGGAGACGTAGCGGTAAAGATTGCTGGCGGAAGTTGGGCAGGCGGGGCTGCACGGAGTTCCGGGGAACGGCGCGTCGGCGTTGATGGTGAGCAGTTGATCGAAGCCGCGAGAGTTCAGGTAGGTCACATTTAGAGTCGAAACCTTGGTGAGCTGGCGCTCGACGCTGACGGCGGTTTGCATCGTGTAAGGCGCGTGCAAACGCGGACTGATCTGGTAGACCGTGGGCGTGGATGGAATGACCGCACCGATACAGCCGGAGATATCGGTAAGAGAGGGACATTTGGGATTGTCGATGACGAACTGCTCCTGGGTGATGCCGTTCAGGCGATCGGCTTCGAGAATTTGAGCTTCCTGAAAGCGGTCATAGAAAATACCGTAGCCGCCGCGCAGAACCACTTTCGGCGGCGCGCCCTTCCCGCCGACCCCCCAGGCAAAGCCCAGGCGCGGCGCCCAGTCTGTGTGATCTTGAATTCCCGTCTGGGTTTCGAAGCGCAGCCCATAGCTCAGCGTGATATTGGGTCGAACCTTCCAATCGTCCTGGTAGTACAGGCCGCCATCGAAAGTGCCCACCACCAGCGGCGCTTTCCCCACGGTGTAGTTGAGTTGCGTGGCGACGGGCGCTGCGAGACTGCCCGAATTCTGGAGCGCCGTGGCATAGGAAACCGGGCAGGGAGCTTGCCCCGCGGTTGGAATGCAACTGGCCTCTTGCGGCGTCGGCAGCAGCGAGGAGAAAGTGAACTCGCCGTTGAAGCCGGAGCTCTGGCTGTTGGCGTCGCGAATGCCGCGCAGCCGCGCTCCGAACTTCACGGTGTGATTGCCGTGGATGATCGAAGTGTAGTTCTGCAGCTCGTAGTGATCCTGATGATCGAGAATCCTGCCCTGATTATTGCCGCCGCCGTCGAACGATCCCAGCACGTTGATCGTGGGCTGAACGTTCAGCGCGTATTGATTATCCAACTCGCGCAAGTATTGAAAGCGGGTTTCATTGACGATCTTGGCGCCGAAGATTTGCGTGTCGCTGATCTGCAGGGTGTGCTCGGTCGCCTCAGAGTCGTAGCCCTGCGAAGGCAAGGTGAATTGGCCGATGCCGTTGTTGTCTTCGGTATCGCGGTAGTACTGATAACGCGCCGTGAGCGTGTTGTTCTGGGTGGGCGCGAAATCGAGTCTGGTGCTCAGATTGGTGCGATGACGGGGAAATGGAATGGACTCGATGAGGGGCGTCTCAGTGACCGTGGTGGGATCGAGCGTGATGGCGTTGATGGCGGAGAGATCGTTGATGTTGCGGCGCTGGGCGTCCAGGAAAAATGAGGCCTTCTTATTAATCGGCCCGCTGACGTTGCCGCTGAATTGGACGGTATCGTAGCCGGGTTGATTGGCGCCGCCGAAAGGGTTCGGGGAGTTGAAGGTGGCATCGTTGCCGTTGACCTGGAATTGGCCGTGAAACTTGTCGGTGCCGGGCTTGGTAAAAACTTCGATGCGGCCGTATCCAAGCTTGTCGAACTCGGCGGAGAAAGGATTCTGGTTGATGCGGATTTCCCGAATCGAATCTTTCGGAGGAAGTTGACCGGCGGTGAAGCCATCGATGTAAAGCTGGCCGCCGTTGGGCCCGGCGGAGGGTCCGGCTAAAGCTTGCAGATCGGTTAGTAATTCGTCGGGATCGTCGGGCAGGGCCTCGAGCTCCTTCCCTGAGATCACGATCGCACCGGCGTTGTTGGCGGGATTCACCTCGACGGTGGGGGCGGTGTCGGAGACCTGAATCTTCTGCTCCTCGACCTCGATGGCCATGGCGACGTTCAGGCGCAAAGGTTGGCCAGGGGTTACGGCTACGTCGTCGTTTTCGTAGACGGAGAATCCGGGGGCGATCACGTTCAGCGTGTATTGCCCGGCGGGCAGATTGTTGAATTCATATTGGCCCTGGTCGTTGGCCTGAGTTTTCATTGGCGCGGCAGATGCGGAGGGCGGCAGCAGGACGACATTCGCATTGGCAATAGCGGCGCCGGAGGGATCGGTGACTTGTCCGCGCACAGAGCCGGTGGTGGCTTGGGAGTTGGCCGCGGGCGCGGCGACGGCTTGTGCGGTCTGAGCGAGTGCCGCCGAACCATACGTGCTTAGGTATGCCAACGCAAAAATAAGATACTTCCGTACCCTCATTGAATAATCCGTTTCCTGAATCATCCGTTCGGTGCTCAATTCTTTTTGTAGAGAGGTTCCTCGCGTTTTCGTGCAGCACGCCCTGTGTCCTAGGGCGACGGGCTATGGGCCGGCGTCGCCGCCCGCGGGCGCGCCCAGACTCCAGGGGGCGAGCATCATGGCCTGGCCCGCGTTGGGTGCGGCTTGCAGAATAGGCTCGACTCCGCTAACCAGTGTGATCGCAGTGCCGGTTCCGGATCCTGCGCCTTCCGTAGACAGAATCACCACGGCATCGCCTTTGTGCAAGTCCGCCAAGGAAATCGGGGGAGCATGGCTGATAAGCCGCTGCAGGTCGGGTGCGCCGCCGGCACGCTGTCCGGAAGCATTTCCAGAAGCGCCGGATGCGCCTGCAGGACGCGCACTCTGCTCGCTCGCCGCGGCGGGGGGCGAGGAGGCGCCGGTCGTGGTAGTGGTCGTTGTCATCGCGCCAAGGGCCGCCGCTTTCAAGCGCTTCGCCATCATCTGCGCCATTTCGGGCGGCAACTGCCGCAGTAAAGAATCCGACGCGATTTTCACCGTCACATTCGTTTTCGACATTAAATCGTGAACGGTGAGCTGCGAGGAACTTGCATCCACCGACACGACCGTGCCGGCGAAATTGCGGAAGGTGCCGAAGACAATTTCTTCGGCCGCGAAGTCCTTGCCCTCGGCGTTCGGTTCGCCGCGGGCGCGAAGCTGATCGCCGGTTTGAATCTGTTGCAGCGTGCTGGGCTTGGCATCCTCGAACTTTACGGAGTCGGGCGGGTAGCGGCGAATCACCGTGGTGGTGGAAGCGTGTATCGACAAACTCTTGCCGCGAGCGGAAAGGGCGATCGTTTGGGCGGATGGATCGACAGTTTTGACCAGGCCATCCACTCCGCGCTTCTGCCAGTCCTGCAAGTTCTGCTGATCGCGCGCCTGCAAGTCGGAGCGCTTCATCACTACCACCGAGGAGGCCAGCACCGCGGAATGATCGGCGGAACTTTTGCCCGCGACCAAAACACGATCTCCCACTTGCAGATCCTGCAACTGGAGGGGGGTTGCGTTCTTGAGGTCTTTTTCGCCGGGGGCGATACGAACGATGCGCGCCGCGGACTGCACTTGGATATGTACTTGGGGGCCGGAGTCCGGACTCAGAGTGAGAGTGTCTCCGTTGATAGCTTGGATCGCTCCAATTTGGCGGACGATCCCCGTTGGCGCGGCTGGCGTTGACTCGGTTTTCTGGGCGGCCGGCGCTGCAAGATTTCCCAGCAGAAGAATCGCTAAGCAGATCGCCAGGCAAAACGCGGAGGCGAAAAGCCGGTCTTTCAGTCCCTTCGTACCCGCATGAGTTCGCGTTTCCATCCCATCAATAATCTACATGGGAAAAGCTCGTGAAATGGCTGATTTACAAAGTTTTACTTCGAGAACGAAATCTTTACACGACACCGCGTTGATCGCCACGGCCACGAAGAAGTTGACAGCAGCGGGCTCTATTCCGCGATCAACAGGCTCTCAGCGAACGGCCACTGCTCATCGATCCATTGTACCTCGCAGCGAAAGCCGGTGGTGCGCGCCATCTGAAAAACTTCCTGTGGGGAATATTTGTGACTGCTCTCGGTCCAGATGGTTTCGCCTTCTTGAAACTCAACGGCCAATTCGGCGGCGGGAATGTTCACGGTCTGGCGGCGTTTCGAGCGCAAGCGCATTTCGACACTACGCGCCTCGTAATTCATTTGGGCCAGGTGCTCGAAGCGATCGAGGTTGAAGTCGGCCTCGAGATCGCGATTGATGCGCGCCAGCAGATTCAGATTAAAGGCCGCGGTGACTCCCAGTTCGTCGTCGTAGGCGGCGAGCAGTTGCGAACTCGATTTTTCCAGGTCAGTGCCGAGCAGCAGCGAATCGCCGGGCTGCAAAATGTTCCGAACTTGCCTGAGAAAGTGAATGCCTGCCGGGCGGTCGAAATTCCCGATGGTGCTGCCCAGGAACAACACGAGCAGATGCAGGCCAGGACGGCGCTCGGCCGCGACTTCGAGCAATCCGTCGAGATACTCGCGCTCGAAGCCGAGAATGCTGATGCAATCGATGTCGCTGAGTTCGCGCTCGCACATGACCAGAGCCGAGCGAGAAATCTCGATGGGGTAGTAGCGCGTGCGCTGGCGGCGACAGAGAGCTTCGAGCACCTGGCGCGTTTTTTTGCCGCTTCCGCTGCCCAGTTCGGCGACGGCGATGGGAGTGGGCAAGCGCTCGACGATGTCGCATCCGTGGCGGCGCAGCAGGCGTTCGTCGGCGCGGGAGAGACCGTACTCGGGGAGGTGGCAGATGACCTCAAATAACGCCGAGCCAACATCGTCGTACAAATATTTCGAGGGCAGCTCTTTCTGCTTCGGCTGGGTGAGACCGGTGCGGACATCGGCCGCGAATTCATAGCTTGCGTTCGGAGTAACGGTTTGAACGATCATGTTTCACTCCTCATTCTGCATTCTTTCGAACTCCGTTCAGAGTCAGCGGTTCACGCAGCGAAAACCGGCGTAGGCAAATTGATAATGGGGCTGAAACCAGTTGCGGAAAGTCTTGCGCAACATGCACGCCGCCGTGCGCGGCGAGCCGCCCTTCATGACAAAGTGCCGGCCGTCGAAAAAATTGGCGGAGTAGCCGGGGTAAAACGGAAAAGGTTCGAATCCGGGGAAGGGAGCGAATTCGGTGGAGGTCCACTCCCAGCCATTGCCTAGGAGGCCATGAACTCCGAAGGCGCTCTGCCCAGCGGGAAAGGCGTTCACAGGCGCTGGATTCCAACTGGAAAAATCAAAGTTGCCGAATCGGGCCGCCGGCGTTTCCTTTCCCCAGGGATAGGGACAATCGTGCTCGCCGCGATCAGGTGCGCTATAGGCAGCGCGCTGCCACTCGGCTTCCGTGGGCAACGACTTCCCTGCCCAGCGCGCGTATGCCTTGGCTTCGGCCTGGCTGACATACACGGGCCAGTCGAGCGGCATAGCGATTTCCTCGAACATCGTGCGATAGAGCCATTGCTCGCCCTGGCGCCTCCAAAAAGCTGGATGGAAAATTTGCTGAGCAGACTTCCACTCCCAATCCGCGGCCTCCCAGAATGCGCGCGTCTCGTACCCTTGGTTCGCGATGAACTCCAGATACTGCCGATTGGTCACCTCATACTGATCGATGGCAAAGGCCGGGATCTGCACGGTGTGGGCTTCGAACTCGTTGTCCCAGCCGAACCATTCTCCGCGGCGCGGAAGACCCAGAGTTATTTCTCCCGAAGGAATCTCGATGCTACGGTGCGTTATGGGCGAGCTTATGGCAGTTCGCGTTTCGGCTTGCCGGATTTTCTTATTCAGAGGCAACTGATGGAGCATGTAGGCCAGGGTTTCGGCGTGCATGAGCCGGTGCTCGACGGCCACGTTGAGCAGAGTATCAAGAGCGAAGCCATCGGTCAGAGGAGTGTGAAAGTCGGTCACGGCGTCGAGTTTGTCGTCGAGGGCCGCTCGGATTGTTGTTACGTAGTCGTGGACGTTTTCGATGGAAGGCCAGTCCGCAGGCAGATCGGTGGGCAGCCCGCCGCCGACCGGATCGATGCCAAAGGCAAACAGTTGGTCGAACTCGGGGTGAAAACTCTTGACTCCGAACACCCGTTCGTGGAGCAGATTCCAGTCGAAAGCCTCGAGGTGCCCGATGTAAAAAACGATGCGGTGACGCTCGGCGATGGGCCGGTCGTAGAGTGACTCTGGCTTAACGATGCGGAAAAGGTGGTCGGTCTGCAGACGGGCGGCCGAGATCTGCTGGCTTAGTTCCTCACGGGTGACAGCATCGCTTTGCGTGGCAAGCATTCGAAACCCCCAATCCTGGCGAGCGGACGAAGTACTGCGGCGGCACAGCGGGCGCGCAATCCTGCGATTCTATGCCTTACCGTCGGCGCGTGCCATAGGGTAATGCCCCTACCGCTATTTCGTGTGCGCGCGTTCACGGCCGAGCCGTTTTCGGCGATCCGGCCGCGTGTCACGCTGACCGGGTGGTTAGATGACGAGAGGATGCTCGCCGACGCAGGGGAAGTAATTTTATATCCGATGGCCTCGGCGGAATCGCGGGCAGGTCAAGGCGACATCGGTTCGAACCAAACCGCGGCACTATGGAACCAATCCTTTACTCTTGAGAAACTCGTGCGCGACATCCTTTACGTCGCGATGTTGGCCATCGAGCGCGTAGTTTAACTTCTGCATTTCCGGGTCGGAGATCTGGTCGCCCAACGCAGCGATCGCAGCGGCCACTTCCGGATGCCGCTGCAAAGTTTGCTGGCGAACCACGGCGACCGCTTCGTAGGGGGGAAAGTAGTGTTTGTCGTCTTCGAGAACGGCAAAATCGAAGGCTAGAATCAGTCCGTCGGTGGCGTTGCCGGCTGCGATGTCGATTTGATGATCCTTCAATGCCGGCGCTAGCAGGCCCAAATCCATGATGCGCGGTGGTGCCGAGAAGTGCAGGCCGTAGGCGGCGGCCAGCCCGCGATAACCGTCCGGACGCTCCATGAACTCGTAACCAAAACCGGCGTGCCACTGGGGAGTGTACGCGGCTGCCTGCGACAAATTCTTGAGGCCGAGACGGCGGGCGTCATCGCCGCGAATCTCCATGGCGAAAGTGTCGTTGAAGCCGAAGGGTGGACCCAGAGTGAGGTGGTAACGCGATTCATAAGCGCTCTTTACGCGCTGGTAAACCCCGCTCTTATCGCCTGCAACCGGTTGCTTGAGGATGGCGGTTAGAGCTGTGCCGGTGTATTCGGGATAGATGTCGATGCGGCCCGCCAGCATGGCTTGCTGACAGATATAAGTTCCCGCGAGGTAAAAGCGGCGCTCAACCTTTAAATGAGTTTGCGCTTCGATTTGCTGGGCGAGAAGTTCACCGAGGATCAGAGATTCTGTGAAATTTTTGGATCCGATGACGATGCGAGCCGAATGCGAAGGGGCGCAGGACGTGAATGAAATCACCAGAAGCAGGAGAAAAAGCGGCGCCCGCCTCGGCCCGTGATGGCATTGACAAGCGTTTCGCCGCGGCTCGTCCGAATGGATCTTCATCGTAGACTCGTCTCGCACCTTTGATCAGGCGTTATCGGGGCCGCAGGCGTTTCTCGAGCCATCCCAGGCCGAAGTCGGCCGAGAGCGCCAGAGCGGCGGCGGGAATCGCTCCCGCAAGAATGAGCTGATTATTCACCATCGCGAGACCGCGAAAAATAAATTCGCCCAGGCCTCCAGCGCCAATCGCGGCGGCGATGGTGGCCAACCCCACCGACACCACCACGGCTACTCGCACGCCTGACAAGATCACACTGAGGGCAAGAGGCAACTCGACTTGCAACAAGAGCTGGTTGCCGGTTAGACCCATGCCGCGCCCGGCCTCCACCACGGCGGGATCGACGCCGCGGATTCCGGTATACGTATTGCGGATCACGGGAAGCAGTGCATAGAGGGTCAAGGCCAAAATCGCAAGGCGGTCGGCGCGGGCGCCGATCCAGGGAACGGGCAGAAGAAAACCGAACAGGGCAAGGCTGGGAACGGTTTGAATGATGTTGGCTGTGCCCAGCACCGGCCGGTTCCACACCGGCCAGTGCGCGCTGACAATGCCGAGGGGAATCCCGATGAAAACCGCCAGCAGCGTGGAGATTCCCACCAGCCAAAGATGCTCCAGCGTAAGTTCGAGAATTTCCCGATGATTCTGCAGGAAGTAGTGCGCAATGTTCATGAGGAACCTCGCTTGGCCACAGAGTCGAGCCCTTCGCCGAAGGCTTGCACATAGGCTGCGGGCAAGGGATCGGTCGAATGCAGGAAACCCTCCGGCGAAAGAACGCTTACCAATTGGCCGGCTTCCATGAGCGCGATGCGCGAGCCCAACCGAAGGGCCTCGCGCAGATCGTGGGTGACGAAGACCACCGTCTTGTTCAAGCGCCGTTGCAAGCCGAGAAACTCGCGCTGCAACTGATCGCGGCTTAGAGCGTCGAGTGCGCCAAAGGGTTCATCCATCAGTAAGATCGCGGGATCGGCGGCCAGGGCGCGCGCTACTCCTACACGCTGGCGCTGCCCGCCGGAAAGTTGATGGGGATAGCGCGCGGCTATGCTGGCATCGAGTCCGACCATCTGCAATAGTTCCTCGACGCGTTGACGAATGCGTGGGGCGGGCCAGCCTTCGATGCGAGGCACCAGTCCGATATTTCGTTCCACGTTGTAATGAGGAAACAGGCCGACGTCCTGAATGACGTAACCGATGCCGCGGCGCAAGCGGATGACGTCGGTATCGCGAGTGGGCGTGCCGTTGATCCGAATCTCCCCGCTCGTGGGAGACAGTAGGCGATTGATTAGTTTCAGGGTCGTGGTTTTTCCTGAGCCACTTCGCCCCAGCAGCACCAGGGTTTCGCCCCGCTGCACCTGAAGATTCAGGCGGCGCAGTAATGGCTGGCCGGTCGGAAGCGAGTAATCGACTTCGCGGAATTCGATTGCGGCGGCTGTTTGTTCCATTTTTCGATTGGCGCTCAACCCAGCGCCCCCTGTCTTCGGCTCATTCTTCGCATGCGATCAAGCCCGTAAACCATCCGTCGTGCCGAAACCATGTCGGCAAGCATACCCGAGACGGCTGAATCCGGCGAAAATCCAACCGCCACTCTGCAGTTCCATGACGCCGCTAGCACCTAGAGAGCCAATAGACGACCCGACCACCTCGGCCTAACATTTCGCTAGGACATGCTGTGCAAATGCAGCTTAGGTATGAGTGTGCCAACCTCGCGCAATGTGCTTGCCTGGGTGATGATCGTACTGTTCCCGCTCTCGCTGCCGGCGTCGGACACCGCTTCCGCGATCGTGCACGGGAGCGGCGGAGTGTTCGTGAATGGCACCGAGGTGGGCGATTCGATGGCGATCTTTCCCGGCGACGCGCTGGAGACTAAACCGGGATTTGTCGCCAATCTTGATGCCGAAGGTTCTTCCGTTCTGATCCAACCGGAATCCATCGTTAAATTCGCGGGGAACTTCATAAACCTGGAGCACGGCAGCGTGTCGGTTGGAACTTCCACCGCGCTGAGCGTCCACGTGAACTGTATTCAGGTGCAGCCGGTGTCGGCCGAACGCACGCAATATGATGTCACCGACAGGAGCGGCTCGGTGCACGTTGCCGCCAACAAGAGTGACGTCAACATCACGCAAGGCGGCGCGCTGAGAAAAACTTCCGAGCAGAATGCTTCAATATCGGCGACGGTGCACGAAGGGCAGCAGGCAACGCGCGACGAAACCAACGCCTGCGGAGCGCCCGCTCGCCCTCAAACCGTCAGCCAGGGCCTGAATACGAAATGGCTGGAAGCCGGCGGCGGCGCTGGCGGAGGGGCGCTGATCCTGTGCTTACTTCTGTGCAAAGGCTCGCCTTCGAGCAGCATCAGCCCGGTACAACCGGGAAACTCTTCCCCCTAAATCTCCTTTGTCGTTCGGCTGAAGTTGTTGGCCGAAAAAATCTCCTGGCACAGAACGTTAGCGGGCGAAAACTTTAGCAGGATCGTGCAAGGCAGCGTATAATGGAGTTCTTGACCTCGAAGACACCCTGACAGCACGTTGCGCCTTCGCGATTGAGATGATGTCCTGAAAGGCGAGCGGCGTGTCCCCACTCAAAGATTTCTAGAAATCCTTTCGGGGATGCATTAGCGCGTTGCGCGGTTTCGGCGCGGACGCAGGAGATTACTATGTCTGGAATCAACGGCGATAAAGCGCGATTCAACCGGCGGAGAAGGCAGAAAATCAGTCGCCGAATCAGCAAGCAAAAGATGTTGAACGAGCTGGCGGAGAAACATCTTGTGCCCCCGGCGTCGGCAGCACCTAGGAAAGAAAAGGTACTATGACGACTCCCGCGATTTCGCTGCCACTAAGCAACCCAGGCAACGGCGTGGCTGGCGGAAGACGGCGAGTGCTTCTGCTGGATACATCGCAGAGCAAGCGCGACCTGCGCGCCGACGTGATGAGAAAGCTGGGCATCGAGGTGGACTGCGCAGCCGATGTGATGGAGGCGCGCTGCTGGTGGCGAGCCGACTTATACAATCTGGTGCTCATCAATGTGGTGGGAGAGATTGACAGCCGGGACAAGTTTTGTACGGAGATGCGCGGCGCGACTCCGCCGCAGCGGATAGCATTTTTCGTAAACGGGCCAGAGTATCTGGCGGTTTCGCCGCAGTGCGATGCCGATGCGGACGGAGGAACATTGGGCAAGGAAATGGTTTCGACTTTGCTGGCCGCGGCGGCAGGCAACTCGCAGCGTTGGGGAATACTGGAAGCCTGCAAGAAAATTTCTTCGGTGCGATCCGTGAGCGAAGCGCGCTCGCGGGCGCTGCGAGAGACTCCCCGGCCTTCGCGCTGGGCGGAAGCCATCGAACAACATGCCGCGCCGGAAAGCGCCAAGGTTCAGAGCGCGTTTGCAATCGCGATTGAACAAATAGAAAGAGAAGAACTTTCATGAAAAACCTTTACGTAGGAAATTTGCCGCACAGCACTACCGAGCCTGAGCTGCGCGGCCTGTTTGAGGCACATGGCGCGGTTGAGCGCGTGAGCATCGTGACCGACCGCGAAACCGGGCGCGCCCGCGGCTTTGCGTTTGTCGAGATGACGAATCCGGCGGAAGCCGACAAAGCCGTAGCCGCGCTCAACGGAACGCAACTGGGCGGACGCGCTCTCAAAATCAACGAGGCCAAGCCCAAGACGGATTCTCCGCGCGGCGGAGGACAGCGCTTCGGTGGAGGCGGCGGCAGTCGCGACGACTACCAGGGACACGCTCGCCAACCTCGCGAACCGCGCTGGTAGCGCTATTCTTGGTTGTAGTCTGTACGGGCTGCGCGATGGGTCAGCAGCGCAACTTTTAGCCGCCGCAGCTCAGGCCGGCTTACGACGCCAGGCCATGGCGGCAACACCTTTGACGATTGGAGATTGGGATGCCAGGACGAGGTAGATCGAGTTTCACCAAACGCCAGAAAGAACACACCCGACAACAAAAACAGCGCGACAAAGCGGAACGAAGGATTCAGCGCAAAGATGAGCCCGGAGTCTCGAGCGATTCCAGCGAACTGGATTTGGACGAATTGCAAAGACACGCCGCCGAGCAAGCCGCCCTCTTTCAGATGGGAGCGGACGACGCCGATATTTCCAGCATTCCCCGCGAGCGTTCTCCGGAAAAAACTGAGCCGTAGAGCACGGCTCTGACTCACCAAAAAGTTGGGCGCGTCCCGGAGACGCGCCCTTCGAATTTGCGGCCCAGTTCTTGGCGAACCATCGGGCTAGGCAAACACCTCGCCAGGCAACTTGGTCAGAGTGCGGCTGGCCAGAGTGTTTTGGACGACGTGCTCGGAGCGTTCGGCGTTCGTCCAGTCGATCTGTTTGCGCTCGATCTGCAACTTTAGAGCGCGCTCGATATGGCGGAGTTCGATCACTTCGGCGCCCGCTACTAAACTCGAGGCCAAGCCCAGGGACCCGGCGCGGCCGGTTCGGCCCACGCGATGGATGAAATCCTCCGCCATCTTGGGTAGGTCGTAGTTGATGACGTGGGCGACATCGTCGATGTGCAGGCCCCGCGCGGCTACATCGGTAGCAACCAGAATATTGAATCGCCCCTGCTGAAAGCCGCTGAGAGCGCCGTTGCGCTGCGATTGCGAGCGGTCGCCGTGAATCATGGCCGCAGAGAATCCCTCGCGGACGAGTTCTTTCGCCAGCCGCTCGGTGCCGCGCTTGGTGCGGGCAAAAATCAGGGTCTGGCCTTTTTCGGCATAGAGCAACTGGCGCAATACGTCCGGTTTTTCGGCGGGGCGCACTTCATAGGCCTGCAATCTCACGCTCTCGACCGGCTTAAGCACCGATCCGATCGCTACCCGCACTGGATCGCGCATGGCATCATTCACCAGGCCGGCAACGGATTGCTCTAGCGTGGCGGAGAAGCATAGAGTCTGGCGGCGTTGCGGCAGGAGGGCTAGGATGCGGCGGAGCGCGGGAAGAAAGCCCATATCGAGCATGCGGTCGGCTTCGTCGAGCACGAGGATTTTTACCTCGCGCAAGTCGATTAGCTTTCGGCTAATAAAATCCTGCAGCCGGCCGGGAGTGGCTACCACGAGGTTGGAGCCGGTGCGCACAGCCTGAATCTGCGATTTTTCAGAGACGCCGCCGATCACGAGCGCCGCTTTCGAAAGTCCGCGGCCCCGTAGCTTTTCATATTCCTCGTTGACCTGGATGGCCAGCTCGCGCGTGGGTAATAAAACCAGCACGCGGATTTTTTGTGATGGTTCGCGCTGCAGCATTTCGATCACCGGGATCAGAAACGCCAGAGTCTTGCCGGTGCCGGTCTGCGCCGTGGCTAATACGTCCTTGCCCTCGAGGGCGCTTGGAATGGCCTGCGCCTGGATGGGCGTGGGGATCATGAATTGAGCTGTCGTCAGCCTCTGCTGCAATGCAGAAGATAGGGGTAATTCGGTAAAACTGGTCATTCGTAATGGTTCTTTCTGGAGGGGCCCTGATTACACGTGTCGTGAGTTCCCATGCCGCTCTTTTGGATTGACGCTGAATAAACGGCGGGCAGGAAAAGCGGAGATGAATCTTGATCCGACTGGATCACCGCGTCACGAGCAAACCGTGGCAGTAGCGTTAGAAGCATTATAGCATAGGGCTTAGTGGCGTGCGCTCGCAGCACGGCGGCCCCGGCGAAACCGAAGTAACTATGCGGTTACGCCCTGGCGGGCCTCGCTTCGGCTGGTGGCGAGGAATTTCAGGAATTCATCCATGCCTTCGCCGGACTTGGCTGAAAGCTTAAAGACCTTCATGCCCGGGCGTACGGCCTGAACATTCTTCGATGCGGTCTCCCAACGGAACTCGACCGCCTCCGCCAAATCGGATTTCGTGACGACAGCGACATCGGCGCTGTTGAAGATCGTCGGATACTTGAGCGGCTTGTCCTCGCCTTCGGTCACTGAAATCAGGACGAGGCGGAGGTCTTCTCCCAAATCGTAGGATGCGGGACATACGAGATTGCCAACGTTTTCGATAAATAAAAAATCCAGATCGTTCGGGTCCCAGCCTTCGAGGGCATTTTGTACCATGGCAGCTTCGAGGTGGCATAGCGTGCCGGTTATGATCTGCTTGACGGGAGCCTGGCTGCGCGCCAGACGTTGCGCGTCGTTTTCGGTGGCCAGATCGCCGACCAGCGCGGCAACGCGGTAGCGCGGCCGCAGTTGGGTGAGGGTTTTTTCGAGCAACGCGGTCTTGCCCGAGCCGGGGCTGGAGACGAGACTCACGACAAAAACGCCGGCGGCGCGAAAACGATCGCGCAGGGCACGCGCCACAACGTCATTTTGCTTTAGAACATTTTTGCGAACTTCGATCAGACGGGGTTCTGCGCGCATTCCTGGACCTCCAAGGCCACCACTTCAAGCTCTTTTCCCTGCACGATCTCCGCCGTCGGCGTGCCGCATTCCGGGCAGCAGAATAATTGCACCGAGTTCAGCGGGCGATTGGCGCGGCACTTCGAGCAGAAAACAATCACGGGCACATCTTCGATCAGCAAACGCGACCCTTGCACACGAGTATTCTCGCAGACCATTTCATAACACGAGAGAAGAGCTTCTTTGACCACGCCGGACAAAGCGCCGAGCTTCACATGGACGGCTTCGATCTTGACACCGCGGCTCTCGGCTTCTTCCTGAGCCAGTTCAACGATGCTCATCGCGATGGAAAGTTCATGCATGGTTCGAGCGGGTCGCTTGCGTGCCCGTAGCTTGCATGGTATCAAAGCAGCGGAAGGCCGCGAGGGCTGCCTGCCCCAAGCTGATTCCGCCATCGTTGGGTGGAACGGAGTGATTGGTCCACACTTGCAGCGCCGCGCCGGTGCTGGCCGCAGGGACCAGGAGCGACATTACATCTTCCAGCAACAATTCGTTCTGAAAGACTCCGCCGGAAAGAACCACCGTATCGAGTTCGTGAGTCTGGCAAATTCCTGTCAACGCATCGCAGAGTCCGCGAGCGATTCCTCGCTGAAAGGCACGCGCGATTGCGTTGACATTCCTTCCCCGCAGCCGATCTTGTGCTAAGGCCTGGAGCAAAGGGCGAAAATCCAGTTCGTGTCCGACGAAAGGAAAAGGATACGGCTCGACCCCGGTTGCGGAGCGAGCCAGTTGCTCCAGCCACATAGCCGCCTGGCCTTCAAAGGTTACGACGCGAGTGAAGCCGAGCAGTGCTGCGGCGGCGTCAAATAAACGTCCCATGGAGGTGGTTGCGAAGCTGCGGACGTCTTTGCGCACTAGCTCCATCGCGTTGCGGTAGCGTGGAGGAAAATTGAAGGGACGGGCGTGCAGGTCGGGCAAACCATCGACCTGAGCCAGGAAGCCAGCGGCAGCCTGCACGGGGAAGTGCGCGGCCGCATCGCCGCCCGCGAGGGCCGCGGAACGCAAATGAGCCACAGGTGTGAAGCCTCCCCGCACACACCCTACGAAGATTTCGCCGCCCCAGATCGATCCGTCGTCGCCGTAGCCGGTACCGTCGAAGCTTACGCCGGCGACCCGCTTGGTCCACTCGCCGCGTTCGGCAAGCACCGAGGCGATGTGGGCACGATGGTGCTGCACGGCGTGGCGCTCGCCCGCCGGATAGGCCGCCGCGCGAGCGGTCGAGAAATATTCGGGATGCAAGTCGTGCACCAGAAGTACGTCGCCCCATTGAACTTCGTACATGGAGATGAGGTCGTCGATGGTTTCTTGAAACGCGCGCAGCGATTCGTAGTGATCCAGGTCTCCGATATGCTGGCTGACGAAGGCCTGGCCACTGACGACGAGAGTAATTGTATTCTTCAAGTCGGCGCCCAGCGCCAGGATGGGACGCTGGGTCGGCAGGGCGGCTACCGCTCCGGGAGCGTAACCGCGAGCGCGGCGGAGAATTACCGGACCGAAGGCTCCGGCCCGCACCACCGAATCATCTACCCTGCGCGCGATGGGACGTTCGCCCAGCAGAAACGAGTCTGCTATTTCCGCCAGGCGGTTTCGTGCGTCGTCGTCTTCATAGGCAATAGGCTCGCTGGAGCGGTTGGCGCTGGTCATGACTAATACATCCGGAGCGCCGGCTGCGAATAATAAATGATGCAGAGGCGTGTAGGGCAGCATCACTCCCATCTCGTGATTGTCGGGCGCGACTTCTGCGAATTGCACTTTTGCCGGCGCGAGAACGATGGGGCGGGCAACGGAGGTGAGTAGCGACTTGGCCGCAGGCGACACATCGATGAGAGTCCGCGCCAGAGCGATGTTCTTTGCCATCAGCGCGAAGGGTTTCTCCTTCCGGTATTTGCGCTCGCGCAGGGCCGCGACGGCTGCGGCGTTGCGAGCGTCGCAGGCCAGGTGGTAGCCGCCCAGGCCCTTAACGGCTAGAATCCTGCCGGCGTTCAGCATCTCGGCGGCGCGGCGGATGCTGGCTGCAGTTTCATCGCACGCCTCATAATGGTTTCGATCGAGATTGGGACGAAGATGATACTTTGGCCCGCAAGCCGGACAAGCTACGGGCTGCGCGTGAAAACGCCGGTTCGTGGGGTCGCGATATTGGCCGGAACAAAAATCATCCAGCGGCCAACTTTTCATCGTGGTGTTGGGGCGGTCGTAGGGCAGAGCGAGCACGACCGTGTAGCGGGGACCGCAGTTCGTGCAATTGATATAGGGATAGAGATAGCGCGGATCGGCTGGATCGAAGAGCTCGCGCAGACAATCTTCGCACACCGGAAGGTCAGGCGAAATACGAACTGTGGGATGTTCGCGGCGCTGGCTCGACCGGATGGTAAATTCGCGCAGGCCAACCGGCTCGGCGGGGTGCACTTCAATTTCGGCGATGCTGGCCGCAGGCGGAGGCTGCGCCTTCAGTTCGCGAACAAAAGCGTCGAGGCCGGATTCGGCGCCCTCGAGATAAATCTCGACTCCTTCTTCGGCGTTCAGCACCCATCCGTTGAGTGTGTTGGCGCTAGCGAGGCGATAGACAAAGGGACGAAACCCCACCCCTTGCACGACCCCCCGAACTCGAATGGAACAGGCGCTGGTGGTTGTCATCGACACCTTGGTCAGAACTTGAACAGGCGCCCGGCCGAAAGAGTGGGCGTGAGAGTTCAATCGTACCTACGGGACTCTATTCGTTTGTCCCAGTTTTGCCAGCGCCCAAAGCGATGGGCTATTTTTGGCTGCCCCTCCGGGGCAGAAAACGGGGCCACCTATCCACCTCTACTCGTCGATCAGGCAACCGTGGCCTTGCCAGCCCACTTGAACCACTTTGCCGTCTTCGACGAGGAGGGGGACGGTGCGCTGCCCGCCCGCGATTTCGCGCATGCGTCCGCGCGCCACGGGATCGGCCTCCACATCGTACTCGACGAAGTCGCTGCGCTTCCACTCCAACCAGTCGCGCATTTCGCCGGTGTGAGGGCAACGAGCGGCGCCAAACAGTTCGAGCCTAGCCATTCGACGCCTCCTGGCTTAGAAGCTGCAGCGACTCGCGAATGACGTGGTAAATAGAGGCCTGCACCTCCTGAATGCGCGGGATGTAGTCGCAGTTCACCACCATGTGAACATCGGCCAGACCCTGGCGCTTGATCTCGCCACCATCGTAGCCGAGCAGCGCCACCGTCAGCAGCCCGCGTTTGCGGGCCTCTTCCAAAGCCAGAATAATGTTTCGCGAGCCGCCGCTGGTGGAAATGCCAAGAGCAACATCTTGGGGACGAGCTTGCGCGATCAACTGGCGCAGGAAGATTGCCTCGGTGCCGATGTCGTTGGCGACGGCGGTGATGTTCGCGGACTCGAGCGAGAGCGAAACCGCGGGGATGGGCTGATAGCCCACGGGCGGAAGCACGCAATCGATGGCGAGATCATTGGCGTCGGTGGCGGAGCCGCCATTGCCGAAGAGGATCAATTTGCCGCCGCGCAGCAGGCGGTCGTGAATCGCCATGGTCGCCTTCGCAATCGCTTCGGACTCTTGCTGGGCGACTTGTGTGCGCAGCCTAGCGTCGTCATGAACCTTCATCAGAATCGAGGACGCGACTTCGGCGACCAAGCCGCCGGTTCCCTGCTTTTCCGTTCCCAAGAACGGATAGAGAAATCCGGATGCTCCCACATCGTGGCCGAGTTCGCGATGCTCGAAGAATACGTGCACCGTCTCCCACAAAGTGTGGTAGAGGACCTCGATCATCTCCTGATGCATGAAAGGATTCTCGGTCGCTGCCTCCACCGCGTAAGAACCTTCCACTCCCGGCAGAGCGAAGGTCATCGCATCGCGCTGACGAGCCTGCTGCAGCGTGGCCCAGACTTCGGGATCGCCCTCGGGCGGGCCGAATCCCATGACGATATCCTCGGGACGCAGGATGGCTGCAAGCCAGGGACGGAAGAGAAGCGAGAGATCGAGGGCGGGTAGAGCGCGCTTGCCTACGATTACGGGATGAACGAATTCTACCGAGACATGCTGTGCGTCCGTAGTGTAGGGGCCGCGCCCGAAGGCCAGCAGGCGGCCTCCGCGCAGAAAGCGTTCTGACATCTCGAGGCAAGCCTCGGCCAGGCGCGGCGCCTCGCGCGAGAAGAACTTTTCAAAGAGCTGGTTGCGATCGAGCAGACGCTGTTCGATACGGCTCGCTAGTTTAGAAGCCGTGGCCACGGCGCCGGTCTCTGGGAGCTGGAGCTTCATTCAACAAATTCGGGGCAGCGGGTCGCCAACCAGCATATCAACGATGCGGCTGCCTCCGTAGAGGGTTGTTACCAGAACCGTGCCGGCGGGCTGCGCGCGCACTTCGCCGATGACTTGCGCCTCGCTGCCGCCGGGAGCGAGGCACAGAGCGTTGATCGCGGCGTCGGCATATTCGGGCGACACTACGGCGAGGAACTGGCCTTCGTTGGCAATGTGCAGCGGATCGAGGCCGAGCAGTTCACAGGCGCCGCGTACCGTGTCGCGCACCGGAATCTGATCTTCGAAGAGAACCATGCCTAATCCGCAGTCGCGAGCCAGCTCGTTGAGGGAGGTCGCTGCGCCGCCGCGAGTGGGATCGCGCATCCAGCGAATGCCGGGACCGGCGGCTCGAACCAAAGCTTCGACGAGAGGAAATACGGAGCGGGTGTCGGAGCGAAGATCGGCTTCGAGATCAAGCTCGCCGCGCGCCAGCAAGATCGTGATGCCATGATCGCCGATCGGCCCGGAGAGCAGAATTCTGTCGCCAATGCGCACCGAGCGCGGGTCGATGGCGACTCCATGCAGCGGGCGGCCGATGCCTGCAGTGGTGACATACATTTGATCGGCTTTGCCGTGCTCGACCACTTTTGTATCGCCGGCGGCGATGCGTACCCCCGCCGCCCGCGCGGCCTTCGCCATGGCGCGGACTTCGGCTTCGAGAATCGGCGTGGGCAGACCGGCTTCAAGAACGTAGGTGACGACCAGAGCTTCGGCTTTCGCTCCGGACACGGCCAGGTCGTTAACCGTGCCGTTTACCGCGAGTTCGCCGATCGAGCCGCCCGGAAAACGTAACGGCTTCACCACGAAACTGTCGGCTGTGATCGCGATTCTTGCGCCGTTGATGTCGACCAGCGCGGCGTCGCCGAGCGCTCCGGGGGACGCGCCGAAGAGCAGCGGAGCGAAAAGTCCCTCGACGAGTTTCCGGCTGGCTTTGCCGCCGGCGCCGTGGGCCATTTCGATTTGCGAATCGCGAAAGCGGATGGGAGCGAATTCGTCTTCGCTGCCGCTGGCGGAATTCACGGAGTTGGCGCTGGAGGTTTCAGCCTCGGCGCGATCACTCATGAGATCGCGATCAGGCTGCTCTCCATTGCGGCCTTGCGGTGTTCGTAGCTGTAATAGGCGGCGCATGATCCTTCCGACGACACCATGAGCGCGCCAATGGGATGCTCGGGCGTACACTCACGGCCAAAGAGTTTACACTGATGCGGCTTCAACACGCCTTTCAAAACCTCTCCACATTGCGCGGCTTTAGGATCGGTTACACGGATGCCGGGAACCTCGAAGCGCTGTTCGGAGTCCCACTCGGCGTACTTGTCGTTCACCCGCAAAGCCGATTGGGAAATGAATCCGAGGCCGCGCCACTCGAAATACGGGCGCAACTGGAAAACCTCCGCCATGGCGCGCAGCGCGGCGCGATTGCCCTCCCAGGGAACGACGCGCTTGTATTGATTCTCGACCTTGGCCTCGCCCGCTCTCAACTGGCGAAGAAGCATGACCACCGCTTGCAGCATGTCGAGCGGTTCGAAGCCCGAGACCACGATGGGCTTGCGTTCGTTTTCTGCGATCCACTCGTAGGGCCGGCAGCCGATGACCGTGGAAACATGTCCGGGACCGATGAAGGCGTCGAGCCGCATGTCGGGAGAATCAAGAATGGCGCGGATGGCGGGAATGATCGTAACGTGGTTGCAGAAGACCGAGAAGTTGCGGATGCCCTCGGACTTCGCCCGCATGATCGTCAGCGCAGTCGATGGTGCTGTGGTCTCAAAACCGATAGCGAAAAACATCACCTGCTTCTCGGGATTGAGGCGGGCGAGCTTTAGCGCGTCGGAAGGCGAATAGACGATGCGGACATCCATGCCACGGGCTTTGTGTTCGAGCGGGCTGCCTTGCGTGCCGGGCACGCGCATCATGTCGCCGAAGGCGGCGAAGATTACGTCTGGATGTTGCGCGATGGCCAGGCCGTCGTCGATCCTGCCCATGGGCAACACGCACACCGGGCAGCCGGGCCCGTGTATTAATTCGATATTTTCCGGAAGGATGTCTTTCAGGCCGAAGCGGTAGATGGCGTGAGTGTGGCCGCCGCAGACCTCCATCATGCGGTAATGGCGTTCGGTTCCCGCCAGACGGCGAATCTCTTCCGCCGTCTTCGATATCAGTTCGGGCTCGCGAAACTCGTCTACGAATCTCATCCTAAACCTTACTGCGTGGGGTTTCAGTTTACTTCTTCCAGCCCGTATCCCTTTACTTCCTGCATGGCGCCGTCGATTTCTCCCAGCATGCGCAGCGTGTCCATCTGATCGGCGGCGTCCTGCTCGCTGATCTTGCTCATGGCGAAGCCTACGTGCACGAGTACCCAATCGCCGATCGCCGGCTTATCCTCGGCCAACAGACCCAGGTCAATTCTGCGGCGCACGCCAACCACATCCACCAGCGCGGAGTCCGGATTCTCGGCGGAAATCTCCACGATCTTTCCGGGTATGGCTAGGCACATGGGGCTCCTCCCACGAGATCATCATTCGCCTTTTCCTCCGGCATTGCAACCTTTCCTTCCGAAAACCAGCGACGCACAATCAAGCGCAGTTTAGGCCTGTTTGCGAGCGTTCATATCGAACGTGAGTTTGAGCTCATCTTTTAGTTTGATGGTTCCACCTACGGCTGATACCGGGCGAATCTCATATTCCTTTTGGCTCAGGGTAAAATCGCCCACCGCTCGGAGCGTGTCCCCGGTGAGATAGACGCGCGCCGATACCGGTTGGTCCTGCGCGACGCCATGCAAGGTCAGCTGTCCATTCAGCGTAACTGCATATTGCCCTTCCGCGGTTTTGCTGGCCGAGCACCGAGATGCCTGGTACACGATCTCGGGGAAGGAGTCGGTCTCGAGAACTTCCTGCTGCATGGTGCGCTCGATTTCGGCACGATCTTTATCTCTTATATCGTCCATGACCGTAAGCGAAGCCGCATCGATTACGAGGTGCACGGAACTCTGGTCCATGGCCTCGCGATTCAACACGAATTCGCCCTCGAAATCGGGGATTGAAATGGTGGGGCTGTGGCCGAGGGCGGAAAGCAATCCCGAGGCAAGAGCCCGCACGGTAAACCTGCTCTTCTTGGCATCTACCAAGTATCGAACCGTGGTTGCCGGCTGCGTTCCCGCTGTAGACAAAATTCCCCTCACTCAAGAGCAGAGTTCCCTCGGCATACAAGCTTTAGCGAGGCTACATGGCTCGCAATTTCAAATAGCGGTCAAGATCGGGCAAAGCGGCCTGCGCGAGATCGCCGACGCCCAGCTTCCCCATATAGCCGCGCACGATAGGATTGGAAAGAATCAGTCCGGCTCCAAAAATTACCAGAGCAACGCCACTGAGCATGTAGAGTGTGTCCTTGTCGCTAAAGCTTGCGTTTCCATTTTCGAATGCCACGGCAGTCTCCTCGATGCGGGATTTTACAAAGTCGGTCCGAGCCTAAGGCTATTTTCCGGCGAACTGATTTCCTTCGAAGCATTTCTTTTTTCGTTACGGATTTTGCGAATCAGCGATTCGACGAGCTTGACGGCTTGGCCGACAGCAGCTTCGACCGGGGCGCTCAATCCCATGTGGCCCTCGTCGCCGCCGAGAGTTTGCGGCTCGCAGCCGACGAGCAAGATATTTTTCAGTTCGATATTCATCGCCCGCGCCATGCGCAGCACGGTCGCGGGATTCATGGCGTGGGCCTCTACCGCGGTTTGCGTGGCGTCGTCGTCGAACGCCTTCAAGTCGGGTTCGATTACGTACAAAGTGCCGGGAGCATCGCCCCGCGGGCAGGCGTCCACGAGGATGGTGGTTTCGTAACCCTCCTGCAGCGCGTAGGCGAGATCAAAGCCTCGAATGCCAAAATCGGTTACGCGGACGGACTCGGGTAGGGGAAGCTGCGCCATGCGCCGCGCTACTTCCACGCCGAAGGCGTCATCGCCGAGAAAAATATTACCAATGCCGGCGACGAGGATGGTTGGTTTTTCTGCGGCTTTACCTTGCTGCGCCTCTTCTTCGGGAAGGGGCTCGACCTCTTCTGCGTCGAAGAAGAAGCGATGGCCGGGCTGGCGCAGGAAACCCATGTCTTTGCCGGGGTCGTTTTCCAAGATCACGCAGACGTGATTTTTACCTTCATAATCCTGCTCGATGCACTCGATCGTCGCGACCTGGCCGGCGAGGGCGATATCCATCACGTCGCCCCCGGGACGCGGACGCAGGCGCACGCGGCTGCCGCTGGTCACCTTCACGCCAGAAATCTCCAGCTGATCGACGGCCGTCTTTTCTTCGAGGAGTTGCCACTCCCACTCGTTCACCGGGTCCCCTCCTTGAGCGGGCGCAGAGTTCTGAGCACTCCGTGTAACTTCATCAGTTGTTCCACCGGCATATTTTCTGTGCGCTCAAGCATCTGGCGGGCGCGCTCGTCGGATTGGCTCATCTCGCGCTTCTCTTCGTCGGTGAGAGTCATGATGCGCAGGGAAAGAATTTCGTCGATCTCGGTGCCGTCGAAGAGGTCGCCAGCGCTCTCGGGGGCGATCTGGGGATAGTCGTAAAGGATGATCGGGGACGAAAGAGCGGTGTCGCGTTGACCTTCGGATCCGACGAGCACGGGCCAGCAGCCTGCGTTCTGGCAGCTTGCCGCAATCTCGCGCCATCGCTCCGGAGGTTCCAGAAGCGAAACGAATTCGCCGTCCTGAACTCCGAGGACCGTATGCGTTGAGACGAGCGAGCGTAACAAAGCTTCTTCACGATCCGCGTGCGCCGCGTCCACAAATGGAGTCAGGTTGCGAATGCGGACACTCACTTTGAAAATGTCGCTGTCCTCCTGTTGGCAATTCACCTCAACGATTCCCAGCAGTTTATTTTGTTCACGGATCATCACGCCCCTGACAGAGGCGTCGCTTTCGCGCAAATACTCATGCTGTTTGCCGGCGGGAAATTCGAAGGGCTCAGAGAGGGAATCATGGATCAGCGCTCCGACCCGGCACGCGGGCAGGATCACCTCCCGCTCCACTGCCTCCTGCCATGGCTGGTAGACCCGACCTGCGATCTCGAGCCTGGGCACCGCGCGAAATTCCGGCACGTCGCCTGGCAACTCCGAAAGCGGCGCGGTCCACTCGCCCAACGAACGCGCTACCAGTTGCAAGAATCGCACGCGAATCTCCAGAGCAGCGAGTGCGCTTCCCTGCACCAGACATTCGGTCAACATCGTCCAGGATTCGGTTCCCTGCTGCGCTTCGCTGTAGGGCTGCGGGCAGAGCACGCCGAAGTTCCAGCGCTGCTGATTTTTCACCGACGACGGGCGATAGGGATAGAGCATGTATCCCTCGTACAGAACCGCTTTCGCGATTTTATCGACCGTCGCCAGATTCATCACATCACCTTCGCTTCTGCCGGCTCATCGATCTTGACCAGAGTGTCGATTAATGCTTCCCACGTGGGAATGCCGTGGCGGATTTTGTAGCCATACAAGCGGTCGAAGGCATCTTTGTGCAGGCAGAGCCAGGCGCTGTTGGGATAATAACTTTCCATCATGTCGCGCCAGACGGTTACCGGAAGCTTGTAGCGCGCTTCTTTATCCCAGGGAATCGGCGCGACCTGCAAGTGCCCGTCGCCGCTCGCATAAAAAGCGGTGCCGCTGAATTGAAAGCAGATGGGGACTTCGCCATCGGTGAGGCCGTCGAAGTATTTCGTAGCGGCCACGTTGAAATCGAAGGTGCAGGGCACAGGCAGGTCCGTTACCGTACTGCCCTTGAAAGACGGCACCACAACGCTGGCATGAGTCCACAAAAGATTCTTCAGGGTCTGGCCCCAACGGCTGGGTTCGTCGAAGAGATCGCGTAACCGCTCCTGATCTTCGGCCGTATATTTGCGGCGCGTCACCTCAAGCTGAATCTGACAGCGCAGGGCGACGGTGTGAATGGTCTCTTCCGGATTCGAATTCGTGAGTCGCAGTTTGAACGCAAGCAGCGGAGAAGCGGCGTTGGAGACCACTTCGGCGCGCTCAATCTGGAAGCTCAGATCAGGCATGAGACCCCTCTGCGATCCGCGCTGCTTCTTTCATCTGCGGGGAAACCTCGGTTGCTTTTGCTTTCAAGCCGCTGAAGAACTCGCCCAGTTCGCGCCACACTTCCGTTCCTCCGGAGAGGCCCTTCCAGTGTAGGCGAATCAGGCCGACGAGTTTGTAGCATTCGTCGATGGGGAGCAGATAGTACTCGGCCTTCGAGTAGCCGCGGGAATATCCCAGGCGGTTGACCAGAAGGCCTTCCACATCGGGTTCCATTTCGTTCAGAATCGCGTTACGGGCGACGATGTCGTTCCAGGAGTCGAGCGCCAACTGCGACTCGGTGGCTCCCGCGGGGCTGGGATACAGCGCCACTACCCGGCCTTCCAGGCTGCTCTTGAAGAAGAATGCCATGTTGATGGGGACCATCAATCCATTCCACTCCGCCTCTGTGAGATTGAAGCCTTGAAGCGAACGCACGCGCCGCGGAATGCGTTTGAACTTCACTCCCTGGCCGCTGAAGAGAATCGCGCAGGCTTCGCATGTGCACACAATTCTGCGCTGCGCCAACTCGATCAAGTGAGGATGATCGGGACGCACGGCCTCGCTGCACAACTCACAGCGTTCGAGCGGGCGCTCGCGGCGGGCAAACTGCTGCAGCATTCCGAAGCCGGCGGTGGGTTCCGAACATTGTCTTGCGCTCATGAGTTAATCCGCGCCCTGAGTTTGAACTGCGGAGTCCGTGGCGGCGACGAACGATCCGTTCGAACCATTCAGCTTGTCGAGCGCTACAAATCCAGAAGCCGGTTTCTCTTCCAGACCTTCTATGACCAGCGAAGTTAGATCGGGCGCGGCGTCGTAGATCGCCCCTTCTAAGGTGGCATGCGCGGTTTTCGCGGTCGAGCCGCAAGTGTGAGGCCCGGTCTCAACGCGCAGCCGGATTGCGCCCTCGTTCACGCCGAACCACTCCACCTCGCAGCCTTGCTTGCGCAACTGCGGCCGAATTCGATCGACGGCCTTGGCCACACGCGTCTCGAGGTCTTCCGGGTGCAGGCCGTAGAGAATCAGCACGCTGCTCACCAGCGAATCGCGGCCCAGGCGGTCGATCATTTCTTTGCCCGGTTCTCCGGATTCGAAAATAATGTCGAGGGCTTTCTCGAGCGCCGCGCCCTGCAAGTCCATCAGCGATTGCACCAGGCCTTTGGTGGCGGCGCGCACGGCGGGGTCGGCGATGGCCTCGATTTCCTGGACCAATCCGCCGATCCTCTGCATTTCTTCGCGAAAATCTCTGGCGTCGGGCACGATTCTCCTTGGAGGTCGTAATAATACTTCAACCCTGCATTCGACAAATAAGGAGTGAGAGTGCTCTCCGCCACACCCTCACTCCTCGTTCACCCATGAACCCCGACTCACCCATCAGGGCTGAAGGCCAAACATCGGGGAATGATGCGTCTCCAGCACTTTGCCGTTGCCCAGATACATGTGCACCCCGCACGGCAAGCAAGGATCGAAGCTGCGCACCGCACGCATGATGTCGATCCCCTTGAACTTGTCGGGACCGTTCTCTTCGAAGATAGGCGTATTCTGCACCGCATCTTCGTATGGACCCGGGGTGCCGTAAATATCACGCGGGTTGGCGTTCCAAGGCGTCGGCGGATAGGGATGGTAGTTTGCGATCTTGCCATCCTTGATGACGACGTGATGCGAGAGCACGCCGCGAACGGCCTCGTGGAAGCCGCAGCCGATGGCTTCTTCGGGCACTTTGAAGTCGGTCCAAGTCTTGGTATGGCCGGCGTGCAGTTCCGCCAGCGCTTTTTCCATGAAGTGCAATGCTGCGCAAGCCGCGTAGACCTGGAAGTACGTTCTGGCGCGATCACGTTCGATGGCATTGCTCCACTTGGGAATCTTCCATTCGAACTCGACCTCGGGCAGCGAGGTGGTTTTCGGCAGATACATCTTGACGCTGTTGCCGGTGGCCTTGATATAACCGATGTCTACCAGACCGGCCAGGGCCGTGGCCCAGAGGCGGGCGATGGGTCCGCCGCCGGTGTCCATGGCGAGATGATCGCCGGTGCGCTGATCGAGCCAGCGCGGCGACATGACCCAGGTGTACTTGCCATCGAAGTCGCGCTTTTGCGGACGAGGAATCGTGGTCTGATTCCAGGGGTGGTTTTTGTCCACGGGATTCCCCAGCGGATCGGTCTTGACGAAGGTTTGCTGATTCTTCCACTCGTCATAGTAAGAACTGCCCAGCAGAATGCGGATGTTCAGATTGATGTCCACCAGATCGGTGGTCACGAGCTTGCCGTCGACCACGATCCCGGGAGTGACGAACATGGAGCGGCCCCAGTTCGTCATATTTTTGTAGGTGTAGTCGCAGACATCGGGGTCGTTGAACGATCCCCAGCAGGCCAGCAGGACTCGGCGGCGGCCAACCTCCTCGTATCCTGGGAGCGCGTCGTAGAAGAAGTCAAACAGGTCGTCGTGCAGGGGCACAACCTTCTTCATGAACTCCACGTACTTCATCAGGCGCACCAGGTAGTCGGTGAAGAGCTGGATCGTGGGCACGGTGCCGACGCCGCCGGGATACAGCGTCGAAGGGTGCACGTGGCGGCCTTCCATGAGGCAGAACATCTCGCGGGTCATGCGGCTCATGACCAGGGCTTCGCGATAAAAGGCGCCGGTGAAGGGGTTGAGCGCGGTCATGATGTCGGAGATGTTTTTATAGCCGTGCAGATGGGAGTGCGGCGCCGGCGTCGATTGCGCCTTGGCCCACACTTTCGGGTTGGTTTCCTTGACCATCTGCTCGCAGAAATCCACGCCGACCAGATTGTCCTGGAAGATGTTGTGATCGAACATGTACTCGGCGGCCTCGCCAAGGTTGACGATCCATTCCGCAATTGGCGGCGGCTTGATGCCGAACGCCATGTTCTGCGCGTAGGTGGCGCAGGTAGCGTGATTGTCGCCGCAGATACCGCAGATGCGGCTGGTGATGAAGTGGGCGTCGCGGGGGTCTTTGCCCTTCATGAAAATGCTGTAACCGCGAAAGATCGACGAGGTGCTGTGGCACTCGACGACGTGTCGGTTTTCAAAGTCGATTTTGGTAAAGATGCCGAGGCTGCCCACGATCCGAGTGATCGGGTCCCAGTTCATCTCCACCAGATTCCGCTTCTTACCGGAAACATCTTTGGTCGGTGCGGTGATCGTGCTCATGCGATCGCTCCTTTGGATTCAGTACGCCTGTTTTCAATAAGCTCGGGGATGGTATCCGGTAGTGAGTTCGGCGCGCGGGTGCCGCCACTTCGGCTCTTTGTTGACCGTGCTCTGCGTGATTGAGCGCAGGGCCCGGATGGCGCGTCCATAACCTCCCACCGCCGAAGTGGAGACGCGCGCGCCCGGCGGCTCGTCCATGAACGGCATGAATTTGTCGGGGAAGCCGGGCATGGTACATCCGATGCAAATGCCGCCCACGTTGGGGCAGCCGCCGATGCCGGCCATCCAGCCCCGCTTGGGAACATTGCAGTTCACCACCGGACCCCAGCATCCCAACTTCACGATGCATTTGGGCGAGCCGTAAACTTCGGCAAAGTCGCCCTGCTCGTAATAACCGGCGCGGTCGCAGCCTTCGTGAACGGTTTTGCCGAACAGCCACGTCGGACGCAGTTCGTCGTCCAGTGGAATCATCGGCGCCAGTCCCGCGACTTGGTAGAGAAGGTAGAGGACGGTTTCCATGAAGTTGTCGGGTTGCACCGGGCATCCCGGTACATTGACGATGGGCAGGCCAGCCTTGGACTTCCAATCCCAGCCGAGGTAATCGGCGAGTCCCATCGCCCCGGTGGGATTGCCTTCCATGGCGTGAATTCCACCGTAGGTGGCGCAGGTTCCGCAGGCTACGACGGCCAGGGCCTTGGGGGCGAGGCGGTCGATCCATTCGTTGGTCGTAATCGGCTGGCCGGTCTTTGGGTCTGTGCCCAAACCGGCCCAGTAGCCTTCCTTCTTGATCTTCTCGTTGGGAATGGATCCTTCGACGACCAAGACGAACGGCTCCAACTGGCCCTTCTCGGCCATATACCAGAATTTCAGGAAGTCATCTCCGTTCTCATAGGCGAGCACAGGATTGTGCAGGTGCACCTTGGGCAGTCCGGGGATGGCCCCTAAGAGAACATCTTCGATGCTCGGTTGCGTGGCCGCCGTGACCGACACCGAGTCTCCGTCGCAGCCGAGACCGGCGGTGATCCAGAGGATGTGGACCTCGGCAACTGGGGATGGCTTCTGCGTCACCCGACCGTATGGGACCGTTTCCGCTGCCATGGTGGAGTTCTCCTTTTCGCGCAAACTTGTTGGTCGATAGCTGAAGAGCGAGCTTCGCTCCTAAAAGCGGCTGCTGCCTTTTTGGTCGTCCGATAACGCGTCCAGAATCAACCGAGGGAGGAAGGACCACAAGCGGGAGCACCACTTTTTCAGTTCAGTGGTATCACTATTTTTTCTATCGGGGATTCCCTGATAGCGGGCAGGTAACGAGCACTATCGATCTTAAGCGCTCTTTTCGTTCATGTTCCACTGGATGGCGTGTTGCATAAGCTCGCGGGCGCTGCGCAGCGAGAGTTTTTCTTTGATGTGGGCCTGGTAGGATTCAACGGTTTTCACGCTCAGGTGCAGTTCTTCGGCGATTTGCCGGGTGCCGTGGCCCTCGCCGATCAGGCGGAAGACTTCGAGTTCGCGGTCGCTGAGATCGGCAACCGAAGAATTTCGCGGCGTGCCGGCTCCGGTGATGTAGTGCTTGAGCATGCGATTGGCGATGCGGTCGCTGAGATAAATCTCGCCGTTCAGGATGCGGCGGACGGCGACCAGAACTTTCTCCGTAGCCTCCTGCTTCATGATGTATCCGTTGGCGCCGGCGCGCAGGGCGCGTTCGGCGTAGATGGTCTCGTCGTGCATGGAGAGAATCAGCACCGGCAGGTGGGGATGAGTGGTACGAATGTTTTTAAGCAGGTCGAGGCCGTCGGGGCCGTTCAGCGAGATGTCTACGATAAGGACATCTGGACGTGCGGAGGCCAGGACATGCAGCGCGGCCGTGGCCTCCTCGGCTTCGCCGCATACCACCAAGTCGGCTTCACGATTGATCAACAATGCCAAACCCTGGCGAACGATGGGGTGGTCATCGACCACCAGAATTCGCTTCTTTACCGCCGACTGGTTTTGCGATTTAAAGGTCAGCGTCATGTTTCACTTCGCCTCGGAGTCGCTGCGCAAGATCGAAGCCGGAAATCCACAGGTCACGACAGTTCCGCCGTTTGCGCCGCGCTGCACTTCGAGCGCACCGCCTACCATTCTTGCCCGGTAGTTCATCAAGTGCAGGCCCATGCCTTTATTCCCGGGGCCGGGCTTGCCGATACCGCATCCGTCGTCCTGGATTATAAGCGCTCCCTGGTGCTCGTCGGCGGCCAGGCGAATGAAAATCTGGCGGGCGTGCCCGTGCTTGATGGCGTTGTTCACCGCCTCGCGCGCGATGTAATAAAGATGCGTGGCGACCGCGTCGTCGTGAATCAGCACGGGAGCAAAACACTGAAAGCGGCAGCTTACCGCGAATAAATCCTCCACCTCGCCCGCCCATTGCTGCAGAGCGGACATCAACCCGTGCGCGTCGGAGACCACCGGCAGCAGACCGCGAGCCAGTTCGCGCGTCTTGTGGATGGCCTCGTTCACGAGGTTGACAATTTTGGCGGCGTCGCCGGCCTCGGCCAGACCTTTCTCCATTAATTTTTGTTCCTGCACCTTGCTCATGAAGGCGATGCCGGTGAGATGCTGGCCTAGGCCGTCGTGCAGATCCTGGCCGATGCGGCGCTGCTCGCGGGCGCTGATTTCGAGAATCGTTTTTTCCAGACGCTTGCGCTCGGTGATATCACGAATCGCGCTCGAGACCAGCATGCCCTCTTCGGTCTCAAGCGGGCTGAGGCTGATCTCCACAGGGAATTCGTGGCCGTCTTTGTGCAAGCCGAAAAGCTCCTCGCCGGCGCCTCCCATGGGCCGAACCCTCGGCTCGTGAAAAAATTTATCGCGATGTTCGGGATGGCGATGACGCAAGCGAGCCGGAACCAGTTGTTCCAGGTCTTTCCCCAACAGCTCTTCGCGCCGATAACCAAATAGTTTTTCCACCTGGGCGTTGACCAGAACGATGCGCCCTTCGCGATTGACGACGACGACCGCATCGGGGGCAGCTTCGAGCAGGCCACGGAACTTGGCTTCGGCCCGTTTTCGCTGGGTGATATCGATGCCCGAGGCGATGATGTAGGAGGTAGCTTCGCTGGCGCCGGGAAGCACCGCGGTGGTCCATGCAATCGTGACCTGACTGCGGTCACGGCTCATCCAGGAACTCTCGTACTCCTGCGATGATTGGTCGGCGTGGGTGCGCTCGAAAAACGCCTTAAAGCGCTTGCCTTCTTCCGGAATCAAAAATAAATCCCAGATAAATTTCCCCTGGACATCGGCGAAATCGTATCCCATCATCCGTTCACACGCGCGATTGAAGCGGGTGATGCGGCCTGCGGCATCCAGCACGACGACCAGGGCCCCCACGGTATCGAGGATGGCGGAGACTACGTTGCGCTCTTCCTGCAACGCCTCTTCGGTGCGCTTCAGGTCGGTGATGTCGAAGCCTACGCCGTGGATGAACCAGGGCTCGCCGTTTTCCTTGCGGATCATCTTGGCTTCGCAATGAAACCAGATGACGCGCCCGTCGCGCGAAATCACGCGGTAGGCGGAGCGCAGCGGATTGCCGGTGAGAAACATTTCGGCGGCCTCGCTGCTCCAGCGTCCCTTGTCTTCGGGATGAATGTGGCTATACCAGCGCACCGGATCTTCCAGCCACTCTTCCTGAGAAAACCCTAACGCGGCCTCGATCTGCGGGCTGACATAGGCTTCGCCGATGCCGCGATCCAGATAGGCCATGAACACGACCGCGGGAATCTGCTCGACCAGGGCGCGATAGCGGGCTTCGAGATTTGGGAGTTGCCCATCCGCCGACCAGCCCTCATCCGAGCCTTCAGGCGGATACACAACATGACGCGCACTCGCAGAATTGTGCCGGCTGAAAACTCCGGCCAAGACTTGAAGAACTTCTTCGGCCTGGGCGGGAGTGGGATCGCTGAAGTTGGTATCGTTCGAGATGGGATCGGCCACTGCGGAATGAGCGTCGGGGCTCGTGACTTTCGCATTGTCAGGCCAGGAAAACGAAACCATCTCAACCTCAAAGGTCGTTGCGATGCCTTAACGCCGCGACCGACCCCCATCACCCTTTGATGCTTGGTTGCCCTTTAGAGCGCGCCGGTTTGCGCCAGCTGGGTTCTTTGTTCAACGACGCCTGGGTAAAGCGGCGCAGGGCATGAATCGCGCGCCCGTAAGTCTGCACCGCTGCCGACGATAATAAAGATCCCGGCGGCTGATTCATAAACGGCATAAACTTGTCTGGAAAGCCCGGCATGGTGCATCCGATGCAGATGCCGCCCACATTGGGGCAGCCCCCGATACCGCCCATCCAGCCGCGCTTGCCCACGTTGCACTGCACCACCGGCCCCCAGCACCCCAGCTTCACGATGCAAAGGGGAGAACCATATTCTTCGGCAAACTGCGCCTGCTCGTAGAAGCCGCCCCGATCACAACCCTCATGCACCGTGTTGCCGAAGAGCCAGGTGGGGCGCAGCGCATCATCCAGCGGAATCATGGGAGCGCGCCCTGAGGCCATGTGGAGCAGATACAAAAGCGTCTCCGTGAAATTATCGGGCTGCACGGGACAGCCGGGCACGCACACGATGGGAATTTCGGCTTTCGATTTCCACTCCCAGCCCAGGTAATCGGCCAGCCCCATGCACCCCGTAGGATTGCCTTCCATGGCATGAATGCCGCCGTAGGTGGCGCAGGTTCCGGCAGCCAAGACCGCCCACGCCTTGGGAGCGAGCCGGTCGATCCATTCGCAAGTGGTGATGGGCTGGCCGGTCTTCGGGTCCGTGCCGAGCGAGGCCCAATAGCCTTCCTCCTTATTCTGTTCATTCGGGATCGAGCCTTCGACCACGAGAATAAAAGTCTCGATTTTGCCTTCTGCCGCTTGATGGAAGGGCCGCAGAAACTCGTCGCCGTTGGCCAGCGCGAGGAAGGGGTTGTGCAGCTTAACTTTCGGAATCCAAGGCAGCGCGCCTTGCACCAGTTCTTCAATGCTTGGCTGGGTTGCGGCGGTCATGGCGATGGTATCGCCGTCGCAGCCCAGGCCGGCGGTAATCCACAGGACGTCGATCTCGGTAACGTCGATCTCGGCTACACCCAGCTGGGAAGCCGTCTTGCTCGCTGCTGGCGACATGGCCATGGCTTGCTCCGTGGACATCATATGCCTTCTACGAGCCCAGGGGGACGTCCCACAGACGAAATTCAGCCTTTCGGGCGAAGTTTCAAGCGTCCAGTTCGAGATCGTCAAAGCGGCGCCACTTGTAAACCGCGATCGAGATAATCCAGCTCGCGGCAAAAACGCCGACGATGAAATAGCCGAGCGTGCCAAAGTTGCCGTTGAGCTTGGCGACTCCATTCCAAAACCAACCGGTGAAATGAAAGTGTCCGGCCAACAAACCCAGAGATTCGATTCCGCCCACGACCAGCGCCACGATCACCGAAACACAGGTGATGGTGATGTTGTAGTAAAGTTTGCGAATAGGCCTGACGAACGCCCAGCCGTAGGCGCCCAACATAAGTATGTTGTCGGTGGTATCGATAAGCGACATGCCGGCGGCAAAGAGCGCTGGGAACACCAGGATCGAGGAAAACGATAACCCCCGGGAGGCTTCGGCCGCGGAAATGCCCAGCAGGCCAATCTCGGTCGCAGTATCGAACCCCAGGCCGAATAGAAACCCCAGCGGATACATGTGCCAACTGCGCGTGATCAGGCGGAACATGGGACGAAAGATTCTGGCGAGCAGCCCCCGGCTGCCGAGAAGCAGATCGAGATCCTCTTCCACATAAGGCTCGCCCCGACGCACCCTCAGGAAAGTTCGATAAATCGAGCGGAGAACGATCAAGTTCACGAGCGCGATGGCAAAGAGAAAAAACGCTGAAACCAGCGTGCCGACCACCCCCGCGATGCTTCTGAATCCATCGAGGCGATGTTGCAGTGTGAGGGCCGCGCCGGCGATTGCCGCCGAGCCCAGCATGACCACGGTCGAGTGCCCGAGCGAGAACATGAAACCCACTGCGACGGGGCGCTTGCCCTCTTGCATCAGCTTCCGGGTTACGTTGTCGATGGCTGCGATGTGATCGGCGTCGACGGCGTGACGAAGGCCGAAGCTGTAGGCCAGAAGCGCGGTGCCGAGAAGCAAGGGGTAATGGCGAAAGGCGATCGTGGCCCAGAACCAGGCGCCCGCGTTAAAGATGAGCAGGATGGCGTAGATGCTTAGGATGCGGCCACGCAAGTTCGCGGCGCCGTCGTCGAGCAGCGCCATCACTCCGAGCTGAGTTTTTCCGGTTGCCATACTATGGCGTCGCCGCCCGCCCAAACCTGTATGTGAAGCTCACACTCGCATAGGAGGGGATGCGAACTCCGACGACTTCTTGAATGGCGGAGGGGTAGAAGTTCTCGGTCGTCTGCCCACTATAGCCGCCAGCAATAAGGAAGTTGACGCTGGCGGTGACCCGCTCGTTCCTGAAGGAGCGCACCACAGCTCCGCGAAATTCCTTCACCGACGTTCCCGTACATTCGGAATTCAGGTTGGGCAAGCATCCCGTGCCTAGAGGCTTGAGGCCGACATACTCGAATTCCGCCTGGGCCTGGATATGAAGCGGAAGCTTCTGCATCGTCCCTAGCAAGTCGAAGATCGTACGGGGCGCCTCGGGCGTGGGCAATCCGGAATCGAGGTCGCGAGCGTCGGCCTTGGAGAAAGTAGCCAGCAGCGATCCGTAAGAAAAGCTTTGGCGCGCAGCCACCGTCATAAATCTAAGGCGGCTCGGCCCTTGATTGAATTGCAGGCCGGTGTCGGGATCGATCTTCGCCAATTGCGCGCTGCTGGTGACGTGGCCCAACGTGAGCCGCACGTCGGTTTTGCGAATACGTTTGCTGGCCACGATTTGATAAGAATGAGATGTAGCCACCAGAGAACCTGCGTCTGTGCCCGTGCCGATGCGAGGATCCTCGGTGAAAAAGGCCTGGCCAAAACTGAGCGACACCAGAGGCAAATACCACGAGTCTTTCGGAAGAAAAGCGACGGTTGCCTTTGGGGAATTCAAGCCCACCCAATTCTGAAACGAATTCTGCGCGTGCAGCAAATCGTCGTTCTCCACATCGATTTCATCGCGGCGCCAGCCGAGATAGTAACGGAAGTGGCGCGCCAGAGCACCTTCCGCCGCGAGGTAAGGCGCTAGTGATGAAATGGTGATGTTATTTCCATCGACCGGCGTGGATGGGCCGTAGTAGTTCGGGTTGCTCAGATTGAAAAATCCGTAATGGTCGAGGTCGTCCCGACGCGGCGCTTCCCGCTGGTAGTCAAAGCCGACCAGTAAAGATAGATATTCGGCAATCTTGCTAACGTAGTTCACGCTGGCGCCGGTGACCGTGCGAAATTCGCTTTGCCGGATAAGGCCCTGCCCAAAATCCGAAAACAGAGACAAATTGTAGGTGCGGAAAAAGCTGGAGAGTTCGAGTTGCTGGGTCGTCGCGACTTGCCAATGGTCGCTGAATACGACGAGCGCCGTATGAGTCTGGTCTTTCTGCCTGGGGTCGATGGTGTCGCCGTAGTTGGGAAAATTGGAATCGGCGGGGTTCAAGGCCAAGGTGGGCACCAGTCCTGGAACAAAAGAAGAACCGTAATACCCAATGCCGGCCAGCGCGAGCGTGTGATTCCCCGAGTGGAAGCGGCGTTCACCGTTGAATTTGTACTGTTGCCGATGCTCCAGGCGATCGAGCAATCCGTTGCCGTAAGAGGCTTCGAAAGCCAGCCACGATGCGGCCGATGGGCTGAGGCCCGCCACCAGATCGAGATCGCGATAGTCTCCTGTAATGGTTAGGAACGGATCGAGGCTCGAGCCGAAGCCGTAGGCGGCGGCAAGATTCACGGAATGATTCCCTTCCCGCACGTTAAATGCGCCGCCATCGACCTGCACTGTCTCGAGCGCCTGGGTAATAAATATGTTGGGGTCGGAATAGCCGTTGCCGTGGGCGTTGGCGGACAAATTGTTGGGCACGAGAGAATCGCCGACCGCGATGTACTGCGCGATGGGTTCGCCGTGATCTCCCGCCACGCCGGGGGCAAAATACTGCGGTGCTTTGATACCGCCGGATGCGCTTTCAATCGGAAATCCGGGAATCGAAACCGGCGCCCCGGGGCGCCCGGGATTAGCGTCGAGCAGGTCCTGGCGAAGGAAAACCTTCTGCGCAGGATCGGGAGAGAATATGTCGGGCTGATCCACGCTCGCGAGGACGGTGACGTTCTCAAGTCGCGAGGAAACCTTGCTCATTCTGACGTTAATCTCCGGGAGGCCTTTGGCGAGAATGATCCGCTGTTCGACAGGTGAGAATCCGTCCGCATCCACTTTGAGCACAAACTGTCCGGTCGAGGATACTTCTATGCGAAACGATCCATCGGGGCCGGTGAGCGCTCGCGCTGCGGCTTGGCCTCGATCCATCAGTTGCACGGCCGCCTTGGGCAAGGCATTGCCCTGAGGATCGGTGACGCGGCCTTTCAGAACGATCTCTTGACCCAGCAAGGGAAAAGACAGCAATAGAAGCGGCGGCAGGAATACGATTAGAGTTGTGCTTCGAAAGTCCATTCGGCGCCGTAACACGACTTATACAATCGTGCTACAGACAGCATACACTGGTAAGGCAGCTTGAATCTTGGTGAGGAGTTCGCCGTGGCAGACTTGGTAAGAACGGGGCTTTCCCTGGAACGGGATCTGCTGGAGAAATTCGATGAAATCATCGCCCGGCGCGGCTACCAGAACCGCTCCAAGGCGATCCGCGACTTAATTCGAGAGCACTTGGTCTACGAGCGGGGCGATCAGAACAAAGTGATCGCCGGCACCCTCACCCTGGTTTATGACCACCATCGAAGGAACCTGACCGAGCGTTTGGTCGAGATTCAGCATCAAGCCCATGCGCAGGTGCTGGCTGCCACCCACGTTCATCTGGACCATCACAACTGCCTTGAAGTTGTAATCATGAAGGGACGCAGCGGGGCGCTGCGAAAGATCGCCGACCAGATTCTAAGTCTGCGCGGAGTGAAACACGGCAAGTTCGTAATTACCAGCGCAGGAAAAAGCGGATCAATCTGAGATCCCGCTTCGCCCGGCGAGATGGACGAGGAATTCTTCCGCCCTTTCAGGGCGGAGTTTTTCCACCTCTTACCCACGGCTCACGTCGTGGGCTGCACTCTTGCGCCGGTTCGCGGCTGAAAAACGCCGAGCTACTTTTTAATCCGCAGCTGGCGCTGCCCTCGCGGCTTCATCCCAGATGCGCGTACCGCCAGTTTCTTTCAGCAGCAGGCTGCCTACGATAAACGTGACTCCGGCCACGATCATCGGATAATAAAGGCCGGCATAGATGTTCCCCGTGGCCGCGACGGTCGAGAGTCCGATCAAGGGCAGCAATCCCCCAAAGACGCCATTGCCTATGTGATACGGCAGAGAAAGCGATGTGTAGCGGATCTTCGCCGGGAAGGCCTCGATCAGATATGCGGCGATGGGGCCGTACACCAGGCATACATAGATCACCTGGATGAAAACCAGCACCACCAGCATCCAGAAGTTCGGACTCGGGGCTTCCTTCGCTGGCACAAGAGTGCCGGTCGGATCCGTGGTCATGGCCGTAAGTGCAATGGCCCCGGTCACCTTGTTGCGCTTGGATTGCACCGTGACCACATGATTGCCGGCAGCACTCTCCATGGCTTTGTAGATCGGAATGTAGGTAAGGACGCCGAGCAGGCATCCGGCCATCATCAGTTTCTTGCGGCCGATCTTATCGGAGAGCGCGCCCACCACCGTGAAGAAGGGCATGCCCAGCAGCAGGGCGACGGCAACAATGATGTTGGCGGTTTTAACATTTATTTTAAGAATAGTTTGCATGTAGAACAGGGCGTAAAACTGTCCCGTGTACCAGACCACTCCCTGGCCCGCGGTCGCGCCGAAAAGCGAAATCAGGACCAGCTTCAAATTCGCCCACTTGGTGAAAGCGTCCTTCAACGGCTGCGTGGAGGTCATGCCCGTGGCTTTGAGTTCGGCGAAGATGGGCGACTCCTTCATCTTCAAGCGAATGTAGAGCGAGATCATCACCAGGATGATGGAGATGAGGAACGGAATGCGCCAACCCCAAGCCGAGAACTCTTCCTTCGACATCGAGTTTTGCGTAACCAGAATCACAATCAGCGAGACGAAGAGGCCTAAAGTCGCGGTGATTTGAATGAAGCTGGTATAAAAGCCGCGCTTGGTGTCGGGAACGTGCTCGCCCACATAAACGGCCGCGCCGCCATATTCACCGCCCAGCGCCAACCCTTGCAGTACGCGGATCAGCAGCAGCACGATGGGTGCGAACCAGCCTGCGGTAGCGAACGAAGGCAACAGGCCGATCACGAAAGTGGAGAAGCCCATGATGGAGAGCGTGACCAGAAAAGCATACTTGCGGCCCACCAGGTCGCCAATGCGTCCGAAGAAGAGCGCGCCGAAGGGCCGCACCAGAAAGCCCACGGCAAAGGTGGCAAGGTAGGCGATGTAGGCGAAAGTGTCGTTGCCCGGAGGATAAAACTTAGGGCCCAGAATGGCCGCGAGGCTGCCGAAAATATAGAAGTCGTACCACTCGATCATGGTCCCAACGGAGGACGCCATAATCACGCGCCAGATGCTGTACTCTGGAGTACTTCTTCCCGCCACCGCCGACATTGCGTTCGCCATAAATTCCTCCGTAAACTGCAGGATTCGTACCCGGAACGCGACAGTTGCATCAATCGCGAACTCAGGCCTTACACGGCACGAGCAACCACCAGCCAGGAGTAAAAACAACTGTTACAGCACAGAGCGGTCTTGCCACTGTTGCTCCTATCGCTTTACCGAAGCTGCCACCCACAATGGCCGCTATTCTTGCCTCTGCAAAACTCCGTTCACGGTTAATTCCGCTCCCGGCAGTACCGTAAGATCGCGCTTCCACTGGGCAAAGCCGTTCATGGAAAAGACGACCGCGTGCGTTCCGCCGTTCAATTCAATGGCGGAGGGCGTGCTGCCCACGTACTTGCCATCGAGAGTGATGTCCGCGCCCGAGGGCGTCGAAGTGAAGTTGCACCGGACCTTCTCGGAAGAGATCTTCTGCGCCGGGGGCGGCGCTGAAGCAGAGGGCGCAACCGGCGCTACCGAAGGCGAGTTCGCCACCGGTGCAGCCGGATGAGGCGCAGGTGCTGGCGCCGCAGGTGCAGGCAGAGCTGCGACTGCGGGCGACCGAGGTGCCCCTGCAGCGCCCGACGCTACCAGCGTGTACAACTGCTTTCGCTCCTTGCCTTTTTCATCCACGTAGAAGACCGTCATGCCGTGCTTTTCTCTTCTGGCGTCGAAACTTTCGCCCTTGGGCAACGGGGCGCAGCGGGAAAATTTTGAAGCGATGGTGCAAGTGATACGGAACGGCGGCTGGTTGCCTTCCTGCACCAGCAAGGTGCTCACCAGGGGCACGACCGTAGTGGAACGGCAATATGCGTCGAAAGTAAGTTGATCGCAATTCTGAGGGACGCCGTTGTTGTCCGGGGTCGACGCTCGAGTCTCCGAATCGAGGACGGTAATGCGAATGTTGTTCGTATCGGAGGCGTTTGCGCCCAAGGCCACGAACAAAAGAAATGCCTGCACGGTCGCCATTCTACACATGCTCACAAACCTCACTCCTCCGAACCTTGCGGGTGCAACCCTTGCAAACCCGATTTCCCAAACGACCCTGGAAGCCCAGGCTCCCAGATTCGGTATATTGTGCTCCTTGGGCGTGCCCCCGCACAACGGTTCTTCTCGTTCGAGGGGCTTGAGAGGACCAGCCTCACCGGGTGGTCGTAGCCCCGAGCGGAAACCGTCCCCTGCTGTTGGTTCGCCGGCGCCCTCGATCTGCACCGGCCATTTCAATCATCCCGCCGCAAACCCCAGCGAGCCCGGTTTGGCCCGCTGAGGAAGAAGGAATGTTCTGGAACGTTAGAACGTAAAGATCGGCCCGAACTCGGTGCGGTGATCCTGCCATTCGTTGGATGGGTGTCCACCAATGTCGTACAGCGTGAGGTGGTCTTCTAAGCGAGTGGCGTAGACCGACTGCTCGAAGCCGAACGAGGCCCAGGAATTGATTTTGTAGTACAGGGTCGCGATGGCGCTCTTGCCCATCAGAAGAGGCAATGGTGCCGCAACGTTGGCATTGGCGGTGAATCCGGGATTATTCAGGTCGTGATCATTCACCTGGTCCTTGCCGAGGGTGAAGTGAAGTTGCCAGCCCGCGTTGTGGCCCTTCGGGTCGGCATTGAACCAGCGGGAAAGGGGCAAACCGAGTTGGACGAATCCGCCAAAGGCCCGGATGGGCCGCTGCGGAGCCACCACGACCTGTCCGGCCGAGTTCGTTCCGAGGACGGCACCACCGGCAGCAGCCAGTGGACCGCCATCCGCAGTGAGGAAGGGACCCACGATGTTAGTCAGTCCGCTCGTATCGGTGGCGAAAGTATTGAGTTGGCCGCCCAGGTAGAAGCGCAAGTCGCCTCCGCGGTAGGCGCTCCCCACCAGGGTGAACCAGCGCGTGGGTATTTGCGCCACGATCTGGCCGCCCCACTGGGTGCTGGAAGCCTGAAAGCCGTTCGGGAAAGCAGCCTCGTAGTTCGCTGGGGTCGGAGTGCCGTGTGGGTTTGTTGCTGGGCAACCTGCCAAGGGGCAGTAATCCGAGCCGGGAACGATCGAGGTGCGCCGGGAATGGAATCCAGACAGGGCGATTTGCGCCGGGGCGACACCCGTGGCCTTGTCAAGCTGGTAACTCAATGCGGCTCTGCCTTCATATTCGGGACGGTCGGAGTCGGCACCCTCGCGTTCGCCTTGCCCGAGCTGGCCGGCAAGCCCAGCCGACCCGAGCTTCAGGATTTGCCCTGTGCTGGGCATCATGACCCCGAATTGACCCTCGAGGTTGACATGGCGGTCTTTCTCCAGCGTCTGGATGAAGCCGACCCGCAGCTGTGGCGAACGGGTGTAAATGTTGCCCCAAAAGGCGCCGTTGAACGTTGTTTCCAGGATATTCATCAAAGCGCCGGAGCCGAAGAGCGTCCAATCCTGTCCGCCTACGAAGAAAATGTCGGTGCTGTCGCTGGCGTGGTAATCCAGGCGGACGAGGGCCATGCGTAGTCTCGGTTGACTGTTACGTACCGAGCTGACGTCGGCGTTGTCGACTTCGGTGAAGTTCCCTTCGAAGTCGCCTTCGATCTTGCCAGTCAGCGTCAGATTTTTCGACATGTCCGGCCATTCCACGTTGAGGCCAAAGCGGGTGGAGCGCGCCTTGACGTGGACTTCGGGATCCGCGGTTGGACCCGTGTTAAAAGTCGAGTTGCCGCCGGCATTCAGCCATATACCGGGAAAGGGGAAGTCATCACCATCGGGGGAGCTGCTATCGTGGACGACCGTCGCCTTGATAAAGCCGTAAGGAGCAAGCGTGATCGGGCCCGCTTTTATGCCGGCTAAGCCGCCCGTCTTGGGCGCGTCAACCGGAAACACGCGGATGGGAGCGATGGCCGGCGCCACCGGACCCACAGGAGGCCTCTCGCCCGCGACCCGCGAGGGACGAGGTGGCTGAGGCTGGGTTTGGGATTGAGCTTGCGGCGGGGCTTCCGGAGTCGCGAGGGCCGCCGAGACAGTTTCCCGAACTGCCGCCGGCTGGGCCGCGGGCTCGGGAGCCTGGGCCGAGGGCTTCGTCGCCGCCGACAAATCCGCGGCGTTCAATACCCCCTTGCGGTTGAGCGCGTCCACCAGAAGTTGAAACTCGGCTTCGGGGGCGGCGTTGCGAATCGCGTTCGCTTCGCTGGGCGCTAGAATGCCTTTCATCACCAGCACTCCGAGCAGGGCCGTTACATTCGCATTTCCGGCCGTGGTGGTGAGGGTTGGGTTGGGGCTGGGCGCGGGAGTGGCTTCCGCGCTGCTTTCGTTGGTTGCATTCTCGTTGGGGGACTTGGCGGAATTGCTCTCCGCGATGACGGGAACAGCAGTGACTGCCAACACTACAAGACTTGACAACCACTTCTTCATCGTCGACATAGACGGGCTCCTCGCTCGGTTTCAGACCTTGGTCCGAACATGGGCAGGAACCCTACGTCATTTTCGTGAGCGGTGTCAAGAACTTTGGCAAGTATCCGATTCGACGCTGAGTAGGTATCAATCGAGGCAATTCGGGTATCAATCGGCGCAGATTGAGACTGCGTGCAGCGCCGGGTCGCCCGGTTGAAGGCCGCCGCGCGCTTTTCGGCTTACGGCCGAAAATTCGACTCCCATTGTGACCTCCATCACTGCCGGCAAGAATTCTCGAGAGCAGAATCCCCGAGAGTCTGATAACATTTCGCACGCTCGGGAGGTCCACATGAGCGCTCTCACGGTTCCGAAACCCGAAGACATCTCGAACCTTTTGGCACTGGATCAGGAATATCCGGCGCCTGCCATCGTAGCCGCCAATGCCTTGGAAAAGGATTGGCTCGGTGAATGCGCCCGCGCCCGCAAAGATCCCGAAGGCTTCTGGGCGGAGTACGCGAAACACTTTACCTGGTCGCGGCCGTGGGAGCGCGTGCTCGATTGGGATGGAGTTCATCATCGCTGGTTCAGCGGGGCGAAGACGAACATTACGATTAACGCCCTCGACCGCCATGCCGAATCCGACCGGCGCAATCGAGCCGCTTTCATTTGGTTGGGCGAAGATGGCAGCGAGCGCGCCGTCACCTACGGGCAGCTTCATCGTTTGGTGTGCCGCTTTGCCAATGGATTGAAATCGCTGGGCGTGGTGAAAGGCGACCGCATCATCATTTACATGCCTTTGACTATCGAGGGCGCAGTGGCGATGCTGGCCTGCGCGCGGCTGGGAGCGATTCACTCTGTGGTGTATGCCGGACTCGGGCATACGGCGCTGCGCGACCGCATTCTGGATGCGGAGGCCAAGATCGTAATAGCGGGAGACGTCGGCTACCGCCGCGGCAAGACCGTTGCCCTGAAATCTATCGTGGATGAGGCGGTCGACAAATTGGAGTTCGTCGAGAAGATCGTGGTGCATGTGCGCGGAGGAGCGGAGTTGTGCGCTCCGCGCGAGATCGACTTTAACGAACTGCTGAAGTTTTCTCCGCATTGCCCTGCCGAAGAAATGGACGCCGAAGATCCTCTCTTCCTGCTCTACACCTCGGGTTCGACGGGCAAGCCCAAAGGCGTGGTGCACGTCCACGGCGGATACATGGTGGGTACGACCTACCATCTGCAAAGCTACTTCGACGTGGGCGATCGCGACATTTTCTGGTGCACATCTGATATCGGCTGGGTGGTCGGACACTCTTACATCGTTTACGCGCCGCTATGCGCGGGCGTGACTACGCTGTTTCGCGAAGGCGCGATCGATTATCCCAATCCCGGCGCGTCGTGGGAGATCGTCGAGCGCTACGGAGTTACGAAAATGTTCACCGCGCCGACGGCGTTGAGAATGTTCATGCGCTACGGAGAAAGCTATCCTGCGGCTCATGATCTCACCAGCCTGCGCCTGATCGCCTGCGCGGGCGAGCCGCTGAATCCGGAGGCCTGGCGCTGGGCGCAAACTCACCTTGCCGGCGACGGCAAGTGGGGCTATGTGATCGACAACTGGTGGCAAACGGAGTTGGGTGGGCCCACGCTGGGCACGCCTCCGACGATGGCGATGCGCCCTGGAAAAGTCGGCGTTGCGGTGCCCGGAGCCGAGGCCGACGTGCTCGACGAGAACGGCAAATCGGCGCCGGCGGGAGTGGGCGGGCGGTTGGTTTTGAAGCGGCCATTTCCGCACATGCTGCGCACCGTTTGGCGCGATCCGGCGCGCTACGAACGCGACTGGCAGATCATTCCCGGCTGCTACGTGACCGGCGACGTGGCCATGAAAGATAAAGACGGATACATCGCCGTGCTCGGACGCTACGACGACGTGCTCAACGTGGCCGGCCACCGCATCGGCACGGCCGAGGTGGAGAGCGCGTTGGTGTCGCATCCTGCAGTGGCCGAGGCCGCGGCCATCGGCGTGCCCGACGTGATGAAAGGCGAGACCATCAAAGTGTTCGTGCAGGTGCGCAGCGATCACGTGGCCTCCGATGCACTGGCTGCAGCGCTGATCGAGCACGTCCGCCGAGAGCTGGGGCCGATCGCGACTCCGTCCTCTTTGGAGTTCGTAGCATCGCTGCCCAAGACGAGATCAGGAAAAATCCTGCGCCGCTTTCTCAAGGCCAAGGAAGCCGGCGTTGACGCCGGAGATGTATCGACCATGGAAGGCTAAGCCCGAGAGAATAGCGCCGGCGGCTCGCCCCGGCGCATGCAAACGGCGAAGAATACGGATCGACGGATCCATGAATTCCATCAATTGCCCGAGGGTGCGATCCCTCCGAATTTGACTTAGACTCTTTCTTACCTCGCTCCAGGGAAGGAGGCGTCTTTTGACCGCTCTCAAAATTTCTCCCGCACTAAAAAAACGCGCCGCGCAAATCAAAATACTTTTGATGGACGTGGACGGCACGATGACCGATGGCAGCGTCATCCTGCTCTCACAACTGGACGGCACCGCGCTAGAAATCAAAAGCTTCGACGCCCACGACGGCCAGGGCCTGACCCTGGCGGCAACAGCGGGCCTGCGCACCGGCTGCATCACCGGCCGCGAGAGCTCGGCGCTGCTGCGGCGCGCGCAGGAAATGAAGATGGAGTTTGTCTACATGAAGCAGCCGCTAAAGATGCCGGCTTACGAAGACATCCTGCGGATCACGGGCGGGAGTGACGCCGAGGTAGCGTATGTGGGCGACGATCTTCCGGATATTCCGTTGATGCGCCGCGCCGGCCTCGCCGTGGCTGTCGGCGACGCGGTTCCCGAGGTAAAAAAGGCAGCCCACTACACGACGAAGGCTTTCGCCGGCCGCGGCGCCATTCGGGAAGCGGTGGAACTGGTTCTCAAATCCAAAGGCATCTGGGACGCCATGATCGAGAAGGCACGCGCGTAGCAAAGCCCTTTGCCAGGCTATGACATATAATGTTGCGGTTTCGGGGTTGGCCGAAATCATAATCGGTAGCAGAGCAGGAGGTGGCAGTGCGCTTATCGCTCGATACTCGTGAAGTGGGACGCGTTACCATCGTGCGCTGCAACGGCCGGATTGTCGCCGGCGGCGAGAGCGAGTCGCTGCGCGAACACGTAACCTGGTTGCTGCGCGACCGGCGCTCGATTGTCCTCGACCTGGGAGACGTTGGGTTCATCGACAGCAGCGGTCTCGGCACCATCGTCCGGACGCTCACCAGCACTCGCCAGGCGCGTGGAGAACTGAAGCTTTGCAACGTTCCGGAGCACGTCCGCAAAATTCTGGAGTTGTCGCGCCTCACCAAATTGTTCGACACCCATGATTCGGAAGAGAAAGCAGTCGCCGCTTTCTATAGCCCCGGAGCCAGTACGGAAGCGCCTGCATCTGTCGGCCGCAGCCTTTTATGCCTCGATGACAATGCCAACGTGCTGGCCTACTTGAGGGAACTGCTGCGCCGCGCCGGCTACGACGTTCACACCAGCAGCCACCTGGGCGACGCCAAACTTCTGATGCGAGTGACTTGCTTCGACCTGGTGCTGGTCGGTCCCCAGATCGCTTCCACTCCGGCGACGCGGCAAGCCTTCGACTCGGCTTGCGGCAAGGTTCCCGTCCTGCAGTTAGGGCCGGAGTTTTCCACCAGCGACGCGGGCGAGGCTGCCGCCGGACTGCTCGGCCAGATCGAAGCGAGGCTTAACGCTAAGCTCGCATAATTCTCGCTGAAGCCGGTTGGGCTCTCAATCCGCGGGCTGTTTCATCTTCTCTTCCAGCTCCGACCATCGGGCGTAAAGCTCGTCCAGAGTTTGCTGCGCGGCTTCCATTTCCTGGTGCGCACTCACCAGCCGCGGCCCATCGCTCGCAATCGCCGGGTCTTCGAGCTGAACGCGTTTGCCATGCAGCGTTTGTTCGGCCTCCGCAATTCGCTCTTCGATGGTCGCGTATTCGCGAGATTCGAGATAGGACAACTTCTTTCTGACGGGCACCCGCGTTTCGGGCTGGGCTGTGGCGAGAACGGTTTTCTTGCCGCCATCAGATTCGCCGCGAACATTATTCGACTCGTTGTGCTCTGCCTGCCAGGCTTCCCATTGCCGGTAGTCGGCGAAAGTTTCGACTGCGCCATTCCCATCCAAACCTAGAACCTTGGTCGAGACGCGATCGAGCAGATAGCGGTCATGGGTAACCAGCACCAGCGAACCGCGAAACTCGAGCAGGCTTTCCTCAAGAATCTCCAGCGTCGGGATATCGAGGTCATTCGTAGGTTCGTCGAGGAGAAGAAGGTCGGCCGGCTGCAGCATGAGCTGCGCGATCAGCACTCGCGCGCGCTCGCCTCCAGACAGCCGATTCACCGGCTGGTTCAGTTGCTCTCCCGTAAAGAGAAATCGCGCCGCCCAGGATGCCACGTGAATCACGCGATCCTGATAAATCACCGAATCGCCCTCGGGAGCGAGCGCACGCCGCAGCGTAAGACCTGAATCCAGCTCGCGCTTCTGATCGAAGGAGACGACCCGAAGCCAGTCCACGCGCTGAATCTCGCCCTCGCTCGGAGTCAAGTCTCCCCGCAACAGCCGCAGCAAGGTTGTCTTGCCGCTGCCGTTGGGGCCAACCAGACCAACTCTTTGCCCCGCCGTCACCACGAAGTTCAGGCCGGCAAACAGCGTGCGATCTCCGACTTCATAAGCGACATTTTCGAGTTCGATGAGACGCTTGGTTTTGCGATCCGTAGCCGAGAAATCGAGCTGCGCCGTGGCGGTGCGGGTTCGTACACTTAAGTCCGACAACTCTCCCATCCACTGATGGGCTTTGCCGATGCGGGCTTTCGATTTGCGGGTGCGCGCTTTGGCTCCCCGGCGAAGCCACTCAATTTCGCGGTGCACCAAGTTTTCCAGAGCTTCCTGCCGTTTCGATTGGGCGTGCAGAAATTCTTCTTTCTTCTGCAGGAATTCACTGTAATTTCCCCGCACCCGCAATAGGCCATTGGGGTAGACGCGGCTCAGCTCAACCGTTTCCGTCGCCACACTTTCGAGAAAATAACGGTCATGACTCACGACCACGCAAGCGAAGGCGGCCTGCTCGAGCAAGTCTTCGAGCCACTCGATGCCCGCCAGATCCAGGTGATTGGTCGGTTCGTCCAGCAGCAGAACATCGGGGTCCTGAACCAGGGCCTCGGCGATGGCCAGTCTTTTTTGCCAGCCACCGGAAAGCCGGTTGGCTTCAACGTCGAAGTTCTCAAAACCCGCCCGGCCCAAAGTTTCAGCAAGGCGAGTGCCACGCTCCGATTCCGCCACCGTGGCGCGATCCATTGCGGCCACGATCACCGACCTCACCGTTTCCTCTTCCTTGAACTTGGAGTCCTGTTCCACAAAACTGAAGCGCAACCGTTTTCGCAGCGCCAGTTCCCCGGAGTCGGGACTCACCGCGCCGGCAAGAATTCGCAGGAGCGTGGATTTTCCCGACCCGTTCGGACCGATCAGGCCGATGTGATCGCCTTCAGAGACAGTCAAGGAGATGGCTTCAAATAGTGGCTCGGCTCCGTAGGCTTTTGTGATTCCTTGGGCGTTGATAATCGGCGGCAAAGTTTGGCTTTCTCCGGCTGACTTGAGATTATCAGGTATAGAAACTATAGAAACGCATCGACTGGCGGAATCCCGGTTTAAAATAAGAAGATTGAGAGAAAAGGCCGCTGTGCTGGATGACACGATCACAATCTCGCCGGGCACGCGCTTTCGGGCCGCGATGATTCTTGCCATCATCGCCGATGCGCTGCAGATCGTGATTTTCCCGGCGTTCGTCGAAGGAGCGCTCTCCCCTGCCGATGACATACTCGATCTGGCCGTCGGCGGCATGCTGGTTCACCTGCTGGGCTGGCACTGGGAGTTTCTACCGTCGTTCTTTGCCAAGCTTGTACCCGGCGTTGATTTAGTTCCCTTCTGGACGATGGCGGTGGCAAACGTTTATCGAAAATCGAAGCGGGAAGCGGTCGCGGCGGCGGAAAATCCTCAGCAGCCTGTGTTCAATGATCGCGACCGCGAGCGCTAACTTCAGCCCCCGACGTGCTCTTTACAAAATGAGTGCCGGCTTTCTGACCGGGGCAAGCTTGGCTGGCCTGGCTCCGTGGCGCACAGCTTTAACCACCGGCACGTAATCCAGTTCGGCCCGCTCTTGCACGCAGCGCAACATCAGACCTCCTCGGCTCATATCGCCACGGCCCACGAACGCTTGGGGAAATAAAAGATCCTCACCGAAACTCTCGAGCAAAGGGTCGACGTATTTCGAGCTGGCGATGCTGCCCAGCAGTACAATTTTGCTGCCCGGCGGCAAGGATCGAGCCAGGGCTCGCGCGTCCCGGCACAGCGGATCGCGATACCGCGCTTCTGCCGCATCAATCGGCACCGAGGACATCTCCTGAAGATCTTCCAGCGTGACCATGGTCTCGGGCGGCACGAGGCCGCGCGAACTGGTCATTACCAGAATCGAAGAAAATCCCGGCAGCGAATTGGAAAAGGCTTTCGCATACGCCAGCTTGCCGCGAAAGTAAAGGCTGCTGATGAAACTGAAAAGTTCTCCCACGGGCGCGCCCTGGGATCGAATGCGCTGGGCAAGATCGAAGGTGGAATTCGGGTTCAACAGCAATCGCCCACGAATGGCCGAAGCGTTGGCCGGCGAAAGGAGAAACACCCGCAACGAGGACAGCCCGCAGGCGTGCGGTTCGCCCTCCGGGAGAGGATTTTCCGATGTCCGTCGTTTCGTCGCCATCCTTGATTGCTGGGGAAAGAATCCTCTCTTCATTTCTATTATATGAAAACAGCGCAACGAACTTGTTTTGTCATCTTCTGCGAGAAAGTGTCGCCAAACAAAAAATAGTTTCAGCGTTGTGTCGTGCATGATGAATATGTCATCTCACTTGTCGCTTGAAAACGAAGGCAAGAATGCGGCTTCAACAAAAAGTAGCCATCGTGACCGGGGCAGCTACCGGGATTGGCCAGGCGATCGCGTTCGCTTTCGCCGCCGAGGGCGCGGCCGTCGGAATCGATTATGTCGGCCAGAGTGAGGCTGCCGCGAAAGCACTGGAGAGGATAGTCGAGGCAAATGGGCGCGGCATTACCATCGAGGCCGACGTTTCCGATCCGTCCCAGGTGCAAAACCTTGTGGACCAAACGGTCAATAGGTTTGGACGATTAGATATTCTGGTCAACAACGCGGGCATCGAATGCAAGCGTCCCTTCCTTGAGTTTCCCGCGGAGCAGTGGCACAAGATCATGGCGGTCAATCTCACCGGGCCGTGGCTGTGTGCGCAAGCGGCCGCGCGACAGATGGTAAAGCAGGGCGGCGGGGGACGCATCATCAACATCTCTTCCGTCCACGAAGATTTGCCCATGCCCACCAATGCGGCATACTGCGCGTCCAAAGGCGGTCTGCGCATGCTCATGCGAACCATCGCGGTCGAATTAGCGCCGCATCAGATCACCGTGAACAATATCGGTCCCGGCGCGATCTACACCCCGATTGACAAACACGTGGAAGCCGATTCCGTGCTGGAAAAAGAATTGCTGTCTGAAATTCCTCTGGGCCGCTTGGGGGCGACCGGAAGAGGTTGCCGAGCTGGCCGTCTACCTCGCATCCGACGCGGCCGCCTACATCACCGGCAACACTCACTTCATCGATGGCGGCATGCTTCGCAAAGCGGGGACCCTGTAAGCTCGCTCTCTCGTCTAAGCTTTGGCCTCAGCCCATTCGCTGGAGGGGTAACGCTTGACTCCGTTCAGATGGAACGCCGTGTTCACCAAACCCACATGTGAGAAAGCTTGCGGAAAATTTCCTAACATGCGTTTGGTAACCGGATCGTATTCTTCGGAAAGCAGCCCGACATCGTTGCAAACGCCCACCAGGCGCTCGAACATACGCTCGGCTTCCGCCCGGCGATTCTGCAAAACATAATTATCCACCAGCCAAAACGAGCACGGCAGAAACGTGCCCTCGCCGTGCGGCAAACCGTCGACCGCGGGATCCTGCGTGTAGCGCCCGACAAAACCGTTTTTCATGAGGTGAGTTTCAATGGCGCGAACGGTGCCCAGAACGCGCGGGTCGTCGGGAGGAAGAAAGCCGACCAGCGGCATCATCAGGACGCTGGCATCGAGATGTTTTCCGCCGTAATACTGCACGAAAGAATTTAGCTCGGCGTCGAAACCCTGGCGGCAGACCTGCTCATGAATGGTTTCCCGCAGTTTTTTCCAGCGCGGCAGATCCATCTGGAACCTTCCCTTTTCCGCCGACCGGATCAGCCGATCCAGCGCCACCCACGCCATCATTTTCGAATGGACGAAATGCCGGCGCGGGCCGCGCACCTCCCAAATGCCTTCGTCCGGCTTCTCCCATCCTGTCTCTAGAAAATCCAGCATCGCGAGCGCTATTTCGTGGCGCTCGTGCTTCGGCGGCCCCAATCCGGCTTCGCGCGCCTGAAACAGTGTGTTGGCCACTTCTCCAAAAATATCCAACTGGTATTGCCGGTACGCGTCATTCCCGGTTCTTACCGGCCTGGAGTCCTCGTATCCCTTCAGCCACGGCAGCTCCAACTCCGTCAGCCTGCGCTCTCCGCGCAGACCATAAAGAATGTTGAGTTCGCTGGGGCTGCCCGCGACGGCTCGCAACAGCCACTCGCGCCATTCTCGCGCCTCATCGAGGTATCCCGCGTGCAGCAGCGACTGCAAAGTCAGGGACGCATCCCGCACCCAGCAAAAGCGGTAGTCCCAGTTCCTCATGCCGCCCAACTTTTCCGGCAGCGAAGTTGTGGGTGCGGCCACAATGCCGCCCGTCGGCAAAAATGTAAGTCCCTTCAGAGTGATCAAAGAGCGCAGAACCGCTTCCCGCCATGGCCCTTGATAGCGGCAACGGCTGGACCAATCGCACCACCAGCTCTCGGTTTTCTCAAGCGCCTGTTCGATATCCAGGCTTGAAGGTTCCTCCAAATCGGAGGGATACCAGGTCAGATCAAAGCAAACTTTCTCGCCTTCGCTTACCGTAAATGTGGAACGTGTCTTAAAGTCTTCATCGCGAAGTTGCACTTGCGTGCGCAGACTCACCATGTCGGGCCCGGCGATCGCCGAAATGCCATGATCGTTCCGCCGAACCCACGGAATCACCGAACCGTAGTCGAATCGAATCACCAACTCGAGGTTCATTTGAACTTGGCCCCGGATGCCAACGATCAAACGGCAAAGCTCGGGCACTTTACTGCGAGTCACCATGAAATCGATCAATCGGACCGTTCCGTGTTCGGTATCGAACTCGGTCTCGAGGATCAATGTGCCTTCGCGATAATGGCGGCGAATCGAACGGACGGGTTCCGCAGGGGCGATCGACCAGCGCCCGTTATCGTCGGTGCCCAGCAACGATGCAAAGCAGGCGCCGGAATCGAAATCCGGGAGACACAGCCAGTCAATCGAACCCTGTTTTGATACCAGAGCGGCGGTGTGGCAATCGCCGATCATGGCGTAATCTTCAATCGGAATGGACAATGAGCCTCCGCGAGTAATCCTTATTAGACTCCGATATCCCGGCTTTGAGTTGCCGGATGATATCGTGACCCAACCCCACTCGAGATTTTTCTCAGTTCGGAATCATAAGCCATGTGACCGCCGCGCTCGCCGCCGCCAGCGCGGCACCAATGAACATCACGATTCGAAATCCAAAGACGAACGAGCTCGCAATCGCCTGCTGAATCGCAGCTCTCGTAGTCGGATCGAGCTTCGAAGGAATCGGCAAGCCTGCGAGTTTGATCTGGTTTGACTGCAGCGTTTCCATGATGCCGGCCGGCAGCGAGAGGCTGGCGAGGATTTGATGAAGGCGTGCGCCAAACGCATCCACCATCACAATCCCGAGCGCTGCAATCGCAATCACTCCCGCCACTCGTGCCACGGCATTATTGATTCCAGAAGCCGCTCCAACTCGATCCTGGCTCACGGAATTCATAACCACGGTAGTAAGCGGCGCAACCGTGACGGCCATGCCCAGCCCAAGAACAACCATTGCCGGAAAGAACGTTGCCCAATAGCTTCCTCCGACCGAGGAAGCGGCGAACAGAAGAAATCCGGACGCGGCCACGAGCGGGCCAACGATCAAGGGAAGTCTTGCCCCGTAACGCGCCACCAGACCGCCGGACCAGCGCGAGAGCACGAAGATCAAAACAATCAGCGGCAGCATCGCTGCCCCGGTCGCGGTCGGCGAATAGTTTTGCACCTGAATCAGATTCAGCGGGAACAAGAAGAAGAAAATTCCGAGGGCGGAATATAGAAATAACGTAACCAGGTTGCTGCCGCTGAACGTCGAAGATCGAAACAGCTTCAAGGGGAGCATCGGCGAAGCAACGTCGGCTTCGACAAAAACAAAAGCAACCAGGCAACCGGCGCCCACCACCAAACCGGCCAGCACCAGAGGATCTCCCCAACCGCGTTTTGCGGATTCGATGATTCCGTAGATGAGTCCTCCAAGCCCGGCGGTGACGATCAAAGCCCCGAGCCAATCGATGCCGGCTTTGGTGGCATTGCGGCTTTCGGGAATGTGCCGCAACGAGATCGCGATCACGGCGGCCGCGAGCGGCAAATTTATAAAGAACACCCAACGCCAGGAGCCGTGATCCACCAGCCAACCTCCGAGGACAGGGCCAAGCGCGGCGGTGATGGCGGTGAATCCCGACCACGTGCCGATCGCCTGGCCGCGATTCTTCTCGTCGAAAGAGACGCTGATGATCGCCAGGCTGCCGGGAACCAGTAGCGCCGCCCCCACGCCTTGGACACTTCTGGCTAAAATGAGATGGTTGATGGTCGGAGCTATGCCGCAATATACCGAAGCTAGCGCGAAGCACGTCACGCCCAATAGGAACACCCGACGGCGGCCCAACAGGTCTCCCAGCGCACCGCCCACCAGAATCAAGGCCGACAGGAACAGTCCGTAGGACTCGACCACCCATTGCACATCCACCACGGTCGCGTGAAAACTGCTTTGCAGCGCGGGCAAAGCCACATTAACTGCCGTGCTGTCGATGAAAGCCATGCTGGAGCCGATGATGGTCGCGGCGAGGATCCACGCTCTCGCTTGCGACCCGCAGGGAGCCGCAGCACTCCCCGATCGGACCACGGCTTCGTCGCAAGGCGGTCTCATCGAGGCTACCGAGAGCCATGGGCGGCGCACTGCAGAACGCCCAGATAGGCGCTCCACGGACCGACCGCATCCCGATACTGATGGGCCATCACGCGTGACAATTGATGCAAGTGCGTGAGGTCGTGAACCATCCAGGTCGCTAGCAGTTGCGCCAGAGTCACCGCTCCCAACTCTGGATGCCTGCCTCGCCGGTTCAAGTCCTGTTCCTGTAAATTCAGCTCCTGCAGCGCGGCAACATTCTCCCTTCGCAGCCGGGAAAAATCATCCAGCAACTGCTCGATCGAAGTTTCCTGAATCTCCTTCAGCGACCCGAAGGGACCGAATCCCCGCGCTTCGCCGTGCTCCAGGCCGTGCTCCAGAATGATCCGCAGCCGCGGCATCCAACCCGTGCGCTCTCCGGCGATCAGGTGGCGCAGAATCTCCGCCGCAGTCCAGGTGTCTTTCCCCTCGTTACTTCGGACCCAGAGATTGGGCAGGCCGCGCAATAGCGCATCCAGAGTGGCGGGGGTGCGGGTGAGCACGGCGACGGCCGCAGGCAGATCGAATTCGTTTTTCATGCCCACGTAGATGCACGCTTGTCGCTTTGGACTCAAACCTCGGATCGCACTTCACGACGAACGGATTCCGGGGGAAGGAACAAACTCCGCTGTGCGCAGCCCCCGATCTCTCTCTTGCTGATAATCTTCTCTATGCGAAGTTGTCCCCTTGACCGGACCATGGGTTACAGACCTCTCGCGCTCGCACTCGTTGCTCTCTTTTTCAGTTCCGTTTGCGCTCGCGCGCAAGACAACTACGAAATCCAGGTCTACGGTTCGGATCTCGTCGATCCCGCGCACACCATGGTCGAACTGCACAGCAACTTCACCATCGACGGATCAAAGAGAATGGTGGACGACCTTTATCCCACGAATCACGCCGAGCATGAAACCGTCGAAATCACGCACGGCTTCAACGCTTGGTTCGAATGCGGCTTCTACATTTTTACGTCCATCACCGACGGTCAAGGCTGGCAGTGGGTGGGCGACCACATTCGGCCGCGCGTGGCCGTTCCCAAGAAGTGGCATTGGCCGGTGGGAGTGAGCTTGTCGAACGAAATCGGTTACCAGCGACGGCAATATTCTGCCGACACCTGGACCTGGGAAATACGGCCCATCGTGGATCAAAAATATGGCCGCTGGTATTGGTCTTTGAATCCTACGCTGGATCGGTCTTTCCACGGCCAATCGGTGAACCAGGGCGTAGTCTTTTCGCCGAACTTCAAATTCAGTTACGACCTGACTCCGAAAATCGCGGGAGGCCTGGAATATTACGGTTCGGTCGGCCCGGTCACGGGATTTGATGCGGTTTCGCAGCAGCAACAGCAGATCTTCCCAGCTGTCGATTTGAATATCGCTCCGCAGTGGGAGATCAATTTCGGCCTGGGAGTCGGTCTCACGGGTGCGACCGATCATCTGATCGCTAAGATGGTTTTAGGATACCGCTTCAATTTTTAATTTTGGAAATCAAAAAAGGGAGGCATGGCAATTTTTATGCGGAAGCGCATCATCGTCGAACTCTTTGTGCTCGCCAGTTTGTGCTCTTTCTCTCTTGCAGAAGCCACGGATCGCAACGCCTGCCAGGGCGATCCCAGTCAATGGCGGCAGCTGTTCAACGGCAGGGATTTGGCCGGCTGGAAACACGTCGGGCCTGGTGGAGACACGGTTGAAGATGGCATGATCCGAACTCACGGCGGCATGGGTTTGCTTTATTGGACGGGAGGAAAGATCGGAGATTGTGTGATTCACGTCGTCTACAAAATGCGCGACGAGAATGACAACTCCGGCGTGTTCATCCGCATTCCGCTCGAACCCCGCGAGGAGTGGATGCCCGTGCACTACGGCTTCGAGGTGCAGATCGACAACCATCCAGAGACGTCCAACGAAGACGAATATCACGAGACGGGAATGCTCTACTCGCTCACGAAACCCTTGGCCAAGGCTTGGAAGCCAGGGCCTGAATGGAACACGATGGACATCACTCTCGACGGGCCCCGAACCATCGTGGTGCTGAACGGCGTGAAAATAACCGACTACAAAGATGGAGATCCGGTGCCGCCGCGTAAATTTGATTTCGAACCGCAGCGCGGGCCGCGGCCCGATCTCGGCTACTTCGGTCTGCAGAATCACGACGACCGAGACATTGTGTTCTTTAAAGAGGTCGCCATCAGGCCTATTAAGAAGTAGCCCATACCGTGTATACTCGCCGGTCGTTTTCGCGCTGGTCTGTCGTCGCGCGAGGAAGGAATTCTTGATGAAAGCAGTAAGACTAAACAGGGGCCTACTTAAGCGTGAAAGCTGCGCTGGGTTGTGCGCAGCGCTTCTATCCAGCCTCTTTCTTTATCTTTCAGCGCCGGTCCTGGCACAGTCTGCCGAAGAAGCTGCACAGATTTCCAAAACCCTTTCCCCTCAGTCGCAGAGTGTGATCCAGCGGCTCTCAACCCTCGATAACCTTCCCGCGGACGGATGGAAGACGCATGCCGGCGATCTCGCGCACGGGGAGGCCGTCGATTTCGACGACTCAAGTTGGCCGACCGTCGCAGCGAAATCTGAAGCCGGAACCGACGCGGTCTGGTACCGCCGCTCGATCACCGTTCCTCCTACCTTGAACGGATACGACCTCACCGGCGCCCGGATCTGGTTCAACTTTCACGCCGATGCCAATGGTCCGATGCCGGAGATCTTCTACTTGAACGGCCGGCGCGTCGCCCTGGGCGATGACCTTGAGCCTATCGTTCTATTCGACCACGCCACACCGGGCGAAACGGCCCTCGTCGCCGTGAAATTGCTGCCTACCGTCGACAAAAAAACTTTCCAGGGTACGGAGCAGAAAATCGAATTCTCCCCGGTTCGCCCCAATCCCGATGATCTGCGCATTGAGTTTCTCTCCGCAGCTTTACTGCTTCCAAGTTTGTCGGCCAACCTTTCCGGCGACAGCGCCGCGCTCGAAGACGCGGTTCACAGGGTCGATCTGAAGGCACTCGACACTCGTGACCAGCATGCCTTTGACGATTCGCTGCGCCATGCGCAGGAGCGGATGGAAACGCTCAGGCCAACGCTGCAACAAGCCAGTCTGCACTTGACCGGCAACGCCCATATTGACGCGGCTTGGCTTTGGCCCTGGACCGAGACGGTCGAGGTGGTCAGGCGCACCTTCGGCACCGCTCTGCAATTGATGAACGAGTATCCCAACTACACATTTACCCAGTCGGCCGCCGCTTACAACCAATGGATCGCCGAAAAATATCCGCAGATGAATGCGGAGATCAAACGGCGCATCAAAGAGGGCCGATGGGAAATCGTCGGCGGCATGTGGGTGGAACCTGATCTAAACATTCCCGACGGAGAATCCACGGCGCGTTCGCTGCTGATCGGAAAACGCTGGTTTCAAAAAGAGTACGGAGTGGACGTCCACATCGGCTGGAACCCCGACTCCTTCGGCTATAACTGGCAGCTACCGCAAATCTATAAGAAGTCCGGGGTGGATTACTTTGTCACCCAGAAGATGGCTTGGAACGACACGAATCAGTTGCCCTTCAAAGTCTTCTGGTGGGAATCGCCCGACGGCAGCAAGGTCCTGACTTATTTTCCCCATGACTACGTTCACCTTGATCTGAATCCCGTTCGCCTCGCGCAAGACCTCGCAGTCGCTCGCAAACAAGCGCCGGGATTGACGGAGATGATGGACCTCTACGGGGTTGGCGATCACGGGGGCGGGCCCACCCGCGCCATTCTGGACCAGGGTGTGCACTGGATGCAGCCCGACAAAATCGTGCCGCCCATGCGTTTCGGCACGGCCTCGGCCTACTTCCATGACCTTGCGGGCAAGCTGGATGACAACTCTCCGGCGTGGGACTACACATCAATCGCCAAAGGCTATAGCGCACCGGCCCCGCCGGCAGCCGGGAAAATTGGCATCCCCACCTGGAGGAGCGAACTTTATTTTGAATACCATCGCGGCGTCATGACCACGCAGGCCAATCAGAAGCGCAATATGCGTCAGAGTTCAATGTCGGCCTTGAACGCCGAGAAATATGCGGCGATCGCCTGGCTCGATGGACAGCCCTACCCTGGCGATGAACTCACCGAGGCCTGGAAAAAAATTACCTTCAACGACTTTCACGACCTAGGCGCAGGATCGGGGATCGGCATCATCTACGAAGATGCCCAGCGCGATTACGACCAGGTGCGCTGGGCCACCCGCGAAATCTCCACAAAATCTTTGAGCAACATTGCCGCGCACGTGAATACCGCTTCGGGCAGCGGTGTGCCCGTATTTGTTTTTAATCCCTTGGCGTGGCAACGCTCCGGGCGTGTGGCCATCGAAGTGCAAATGCCCGCCGCGGCTGCGAGCGTGTATGTGGCCGATTCCCACAACCAGGTCTTGCCTTCCGAAGTCCTGGCTAGCGACCGAAGCACGAATACTTTTCGCCTGCTCGCAGAGGTTAAGAATATACCGCCGATGGGCTACACCATTCTTCATGTCGTCCCGGGTGCAAAGTCCGTAACTGGCGATCTCAAGATCAGCGGGCTGACCCTCGAGAATTCGAATCTGCGGGTCACCGTGAATCCCAGCACGGGCTGCATCACGAGTCTCTTCGATAAGCGCTCGAACTTCGAGTCGCTGGCCAGCGGGGCCTGCGGCGATCAATTGCAAACCTTTAAAGACACCCCGAAAGATTACGATGCCTGGAATATCGATCCGGGCACGCTGGATCACATGACCCCGATCGACGCCGTGGATTCCGTCGAAGTCACTGAGAAAGGCCCGCTCCGCGCGGTGATTCGAGTCGCTCGCACCTGGCAAAATTCGAAATTCGTGCAGGACATCACTCTTTACGCCGGCGCCGATCAAGTCGACGTGGTCAACGACATCGACTGGCACGAAACCCACGTGCTTCTCAAAGCGGCCTTTCCGTTGTCCGCAACCAGCGATCGCGCCACTTATGAGATTCCTTTCGGCAGCATCGAACGCGCCACCACGCGCGTTAACAGTTGGGAGCGGGCGCAGTTCGAAGTTCCCGCGCAACGCTGGGCCGACCTGGGCGACGGCCAGCATGGCTTCAGCCTGATCAACGACTCCAAATACGGCTACGACGATGCCGGCAACGTGCTGCGCCTTACCCTGCTGCGCTCGCCGACCTGGCCCGATCCCGAGGCGGATCGTGGGCATCATCACTTTTCCTACACCCTCTATCCGCACGCGGGAGACTGGAAGCAGGCTCTTACCGTGCGGCACGGTTACGAGTATAACTATCAACTCCAAGCCATGCAGGTCGCGGCCCATGCCGGCTCACTGGGCTCGGAGCACTCTTACGCGGCGGTGCCAGCGGAAAATGTTGTGCTGACGACCATGAAGAAAGCGGAGGACAGCGACAGTCTCATTCTTCACGCCTACGAGTGGGCGGGAAAGTCCGGCGACATCACCTTCACCGTGCCGGAAGGAGCCATCGGCGCGACCCTGACGAACCTTCTCGAACAAACGCAAGGGTCGCCGCTGACGATGGCGGGCAACCAACTGACGGTCCCGATCCATGCCTTCGAGATTCTCAGCCTGCGCGTCGATTATCCGCGCCAGCCGAACTAGGACCCTGCTCGCTGATCGGGAGTGATGCCACGGCGGAGTTTCCTCTACGACGAAGGCCGGCCTTTACCCGGCGCGGCCGTTGACTCTCGCAAGATTAATTGCGGCTTCACCTTGCGATGAACGGGATTGACGCTGGCGTTTTTGCGGTGGGCGCGAATCGCCTCCAGCAGAATTTCGGCTCCAGTGGTAGCCAGAATATCCATGTGCTCTCGCACACTGGTGAGCGCAGGATTGTAGAAGGCGGCCGCCGGAATATCGTCGAATCCCACCACCGAGCAGTCTCGCGGCACGCTCAGGCCGGCGCTGATGAGCGCTCGAATCGCGCCGAACGCGGTCATATCGTCAAAGGCAACGAGCGCCGTGAACGGACGTTTGAGTGCCAGTAGCTGCTTCGTACTTTCGTAGCCGCCTTCGTAACTCGAGAATGGAGCGCTCAGAGTCACCGAAAGTCGGGGGTCAAGTTCTAAACCTACCGCCGCGGCAAACGCGCAAATTCCCTTCCATTGGTATTGGCTGTCGACAATCATTTTGGGACCTCGTATGAAAGCGATCTTGCGGTGGCCTAGCTGGTAGAGGTGTTCGAGGGCCTGCCTGCTGCCGGCTTCGTTGTCGGTTGCAACCCAACTTAGGGCGTCGGTCCCAGGTTCGCGGCCTAAAATCACGGAGGGAATCTTGCGGCTTTCGAGAGCGCTCAGCAGCTCGGTGGCAAACGAAAGCGAGTTGGCCAGAATGATCAGCCCCTCCACCCTGCGTGCGATCAGTACGTTGAGGTACTTCTTGAAGCGCACTCCGCTGTTTTGGATATCCACCAGGAACGGCAGATAGCTGGAGCGCAAGAAACTGTTTTCGATGCCGCGCAGAATCTGGGCGCAGTACGGGTCGGCGATGTCCGGCACCATCACCCCAATGGTATGGCTGTGCCGGCTGCGCAGGGCCTGCGCGAAGGGATTCGGTTGGTAGCCGAGCCCCTCGGCCGTTCGAACAATGCGCTTCTGGGTTGCCTCCGGAATGTTGCTCGCCAAAGGCGCATGGCTCAGCACCATCGACACCGTGGTCGCCGACAGCCCGCATTCCTTGGCCACGTCCCGAATCGTGACCGTCGCGCTGGGTTTTGAACCGGGCGGCGTCATCGCACCCCTCTTCCAGTTTCTGATCGCTCTGTGCTCTTGGATCTTCGATCCCTGCTCTTTGACGATAACTTTTTCGATGATGCGGAGAAGGAAAATAGCCTTGACAACCAAGTACCGTTCGGAGATAGTACATCGTTTTAGTAAATCGATAAAGCCTGATCGCTAAATCTCTCACGTTCCGAGATTTGGAACGAGCATTCGAAATCCCCTCGACGGGATGTTTCACTGCTCGTCTCCCGTTACGCGGCAGGAAAACGTCTTTCCCAAGGCTATATTCGGGAGGGGGCTTCCCACCATGACTCGCCATAAGAAATCTGTTTTAACTTTGATTTTAGCCGCCGCCATTCTACTCAGTGCAAACCTTGCGAGCGCCGGAATTACCGGTTCGATCTCTGGAACCGTGAGCGATCCGAGCGGAGCCGTAATGGCGGGAGTTACGGTCACCGTCACCAGTTTATCCACCAATGTGCGCAGCACCACGGTGACCGATAGCAAGGGGTTTTACAGTTTTCCCGCGCTCAATGTCGATCATTACACGGTTGCCGTCAATCAGGCGGGATTCAAGAACTTCCTCGAGAGCGGAGTCGAGATCAACGCCAACTCCGCCTTACTCATCGATATCAAGCTGCAGGTGGGCCAGATCACCAACACCATCAACGTGGAAAGCAATACGCTGCAGATCGAAACCCAGAGCACGCAGATGGGCGACGTGATTCAAGCAGCCACCATTACTTCCGTCCCGCTCAACGGCCGCTCCTATCTTGACTTGCTCGCGCTTCAGCCCGGCGTTTCGCCCTACACCGGCGACGATACGGCTGCCGATATCGTGGCCGCACCCATCTCCGGCAATCTTAACAACGGAACTCAATCCATCAACGGCGGCCGGCCCGAAGCCAACGGCTTTATGGTGAACGGGGCGGATGCGGAAGAAGGCATTCACAACGGAGCCGCCATCGTTCCCAACCTCGACTCTATCGCCGAGTTTCGCATTATCACCAATAACTTCAACGCCGAATATGGAAACTATAGCGGCGGGCAGATCAATGTCGTCACCAAATCGGGCAGCAATCAATTCCATGGGGACCTCTTCGATTTTCTGCGCAACACCGATTTGGATGCGAGGAACTACTTCTCTCCCGATCGTGGCGTTTTTATTCAGAACCAGTTCGGTGGAATCTTTGGCGGCCCTATCCGGAAAGACAAAGTTTTCTTCTTCGCCGATTATCAAGGCACGCGGCAAATCTTAGGGGCGACCCAGAATTACCCGGTGCCGTCTCTCGCCGATCGTGCGGGCAACCTATCGGACCAAGCAAGTTCTTTCGCCACCGGGACGGACGCGAATAACAACCCCGTCGCCAATCCCGTCAATGGCGCAAACTGGGCGGCAAGCCTGGCCACGAACCTGGGTTATGCCGTCAATGTCGGTGAGCCTTACTACTACACTGCCGGAATGGTGAATCCTGCCTCAATCAACTCGTCAACGGGCGTGGGAACCCCATATGCGACGAACTGCACCACTAATAATCCGATCACTGGATGCGTATTCCCCAACGCTATCATTCCGCAAAAAGCCCGGTCCCAGGTCTGGTCTCCGGTCGCGGTTAACATGCTGAAGTACATTCCGCTTCCGAATGCAAGCAATGCCCAAGGGCCTCTTTATCAAACCTCTGCTTTCAATGAGACCTTAAGGGACAACAAAGGCGGAGGGCGCGTCGATGCCACGCTGGGCAAGAATTTTTTGTTCGGCTACTACTTTCTCGATAAGTACACGGTCGCCAACCCTTATCAAGCTGTCAATATTCCGGGCTTCACTGCAGACACCACGGGCACCGCGCAAATGATAAACCTAGGCCTGACTACGACCGTCAATAACTTCACCGTGAATGACCTTCGCATCGTGTATCTGCGAAACGTAAATCTGATCGGAACTCCAGTACAGGGCTTGGGAGTATCGCTTGCATCTCTCGGCTTCAATACGCCTTGGAATGCCACAGGCGGCCTTGGCAATGTATCGACTTCCCTCGCCGGCGTGCCCAATGTATCTTTCAATAACTACAGTTTTGGCGTTCCATCCACCACTTTCGACCAGCACAACAACACTTACCAGATCATCGACAACGTAACCCGGATTTTCGGAACCCATAGCTTCCAATTCGGCGGCGACGTGCACTACGATCAAATCGATCTCAATGGTTTCACCGCGCAGAATGGGCAATTTGCTTTCACCGGCCAGGAAACTGGCCTTGATTTCGCCGATTTTCTGATCGGCGCTCCCAGCTCCTTCATCCAGGGCAGCCCCGATGTTGAGCATACGCGCAGCAAATACTACGGCCTGTACGCGCAAGATAGCTGGCGAGCCCGTCCCAATCTCACCGTCAACTATGGCCTGCGCTGGGAAGCGAGCACGCCCTGGTACGACACTCACAACATGATCGAGACGCTGATCGTGGGCGAACAGTCCCAGGTTTTCCCGGGCGCTCCCGCGGGCTTGGTCGTTCCCGGCGACCCCCACGTTCCCCGAACGTTAGCGCCCACCAAGTACACCAACTTCGCTCCCAGATTCGGGCTGGCATACTCTCCCAGTTCGACCAATGGATTGCTTGCAAAGATTCTGGGTGGGCCCGGGAATTCGAGCATTCGTGCCGGATATGGCCTGTTCTATCAATCGATCCAGCAAGCCGATACTCAACAAGAAATTGGCGACGCGCCCTACGGCTTCTACTTCCAGGCTCCAACGCTCACTGAGTTCGCGTCGCCGTTCATAGACCGCACCACCGGACAACTTATACCCAGTGACTTTCCCTTTCAGTTCCCGCCCACCAATGTATCTCCCAAAAACCCGGACACAAGTTTTCCCTGGGGCTTGGTTGAACCGATCAGCGGTGGAAACTACTTTAAGAACACCAATGTATTGCCTTATAGCCAGGATTACGAATTATCGTTGCAAAGGCAATTCGGTTCCTCGACCGTGGCGAGCCTGAGCTACGTCGGAACCGTTGGGCGGCACTTACTGACCTTTATAGAGTCGAATCCAGGCGAGCAAGCTCTTTGCCTGGAGTTAAGTAATACCGCGGCGGTCGCTCCGAACACGCCCACATGCGGTCCTTTCGGAGAGAACGGAGTCTACACTCTGGCAAACGGACAGGTGATCAACGGTACGCGGGCTCCGTTCGGCCCTAATTTCGGCAGCAACGCGTACATGGAGTCGATTGCCAACTCCAGCTACAACTCTCTCCAGGCCAGCCTCCAGCATAAGGATAAGTACGGAAACTTCATGCTCGCTTACACCTGGTCGAAATCCATGGACAACGGCTCCGGCACCCTGGACGCAACCAATCCCTACAACCCAGGCGCGACTCGGGCCTTATCCATCTTCGATGTGCCCCAGATCTTCGTGGCGAGCTACACGATTAACTTGCCTTTCGATAAGTGGGGAAATGGGGCCTGGGCAAAGAGGGCCACGGCCGGTTGGGCGATTTCAGGTATTACAACATTCGCCAGCGGGCAGCCGATTCAGTTGACAGAAAGCGACGACAACTCACTGAGCGGAACGTTCCTTGCCCCGGTCGATACGCCAAGCTACGCCGATAACGGCAGCCACTTATATCTGGATCGCAACCCCCGCCATGGTCAAGCGTACTTCAATCCTAATTACTTCGTTCAGGAACCCCTAGGACAAATCGGCAATGCGATGCGCAGATTCTTCGTTGGCCCCGGCTTGAATAACACCAATCTTGCATTGCTCAAAAACACTACGATCTCGGAGACCAAGGAAGTGCAGTTCCGCGCAGAAGCCTTCAACGTATTCAACCATGCGCAATTTAACAATCCGTCGGGGGACTACAACAATACGGGTCTGAACGGATTCGGCTATGTGACTTCGGCGCGCGACCCGCGCATCATGCAATTGGCTTTGAAGCTGCTGTTCTAGCCCATGAGAGGCCGGCGTGATCCGGCGAGTGCGGCTCGGCGCAGTCCCAGACTTTTTTAGTTTTTCCAGTCACCTCTGTAAGGCTTTGCTGTGCGCTCGGTCGTAGCGGGAGAGAACAACCATGTCCGTGCTGGCATTGCTCGGGGGCAAAAAAGCGAAGGGCAAGGCCTTTCCCCTGTGGCCGCACTACGGCAAAGAGGAAGAACAAGCTCTCCAGGAAGTATTAGAAAGCCGGGTCTGGTGGCGCACTCCTGGAACCAAGACGCTGGAGTTCGAACGCGCCTTCGCCAGTTTTCATGGAGCGCGCCACGGCGTCGCGGTAACCAACGGAACCGCCGCGCTGGAAATTACCATGGCGGCGATCGGCCTCGGCGCCGGGGATGAGGTAATCGTCCCTGACTTTACCTTCTTCGCCACCGCCAGCGCAGTTTTGTTTGCCAATGCTCTCCCCGTGCTCGTGGATGTCGACCCGGAGAGCTACTGCATCGATCCCGACCTGGTGGAAGCTGCCATCACTCCACGCACCAAAGCCATCACCGCCGTGCACATGGGCGGGCATCCCGCGGATCTCGACCGGCTTAAAGAAATCTCTGCGCGCAATGGGCTGGCGTTGATTGAAGACGCCTCCCACGCCCACGCCAGCGAATGGCGCGGGCAACGCGTGGGAACCTTCGGCGTTGCCGCAACTTTCAGTTTTCAATCCAGCAAGCTTATGACCGCCGGCGAAGGCGGAATAATCGTGTCCACCGACGACAAATTCGAGTTGCGCGCCCGCTCCGTGCACGACTGCGGACGCATGCCCGGCGAATGGTTCTACAGCCACTTCATTTATGGATCGAACTATCGCCTCAGCGAATGGCAGGGCGCTATCCTGAATGCGCAACTCAGCCGTCTCGACGAGCAGACTCTGCGCCGCCACCAGAACTCGCGCTTGCTCGACCTTTTACTGCGCGAAATTCCGGGCATCACGCCGCAAAAACTGGACCCACGCTGCACCCGCAATAGTCAATACGCCTACATCTTTCACGTGGATTCGAAGGATTTCGCCGGCATCTCCACGGAGCGCTTCGTGGCGGCGATGAATGCCGAGGGGATCCCCCACCAGGCCAGTTACCCTCCGCTGCACCAACTGCAAGTATTCCGCAGCGGCGAGTATCGCAAGCGCCTCTGCGGTAAACAGGCCAAAGAAAAACACGCATTCTTGCAGAACAATTTTACCGGGACCAATAAGGGCGCGTGGCAAACGGTTTGGATTCCCCAACCTGCGCTGCTCGGCGACGAAGAAGACATGCAGCAGATCGCGGCCGCGCTGGCAAAAATTCAGAAGAGTGCAACAGAACTCGCCTAAGTTTGCGCAGGCTTTTCTAACATGTTCGAGCGATTCTCGTATCGGGGCTGGAGCAACGCGTACAAGTTATCCAACGGTCATGTCGAGTTAGTGGTGACTGGCGACGTCGGCCCGCGCATCATCTTCTATGGTCTTTGCCGCGGGGAAAATCAACTTCATGGAGTCGCCGAAGACAGTGGAAAAACAGGAGGCTCAGAGTTCCGGCTCTATGGCGGCCACCGGCTGTGGGTCTCCCCGGAGGTGGAGAGAACTTACTATCCTGACAACGCGCCGGTTGCTGTTTCGCAGCACGGCAACCAGCTTCGTTTCACGGCGCCGCGCGAAGAGCTTCCTCCGGGCACGAACTTGCGAAAGGAGCTTGACATCGAGCTTGCCGCGACCGGCTCGCAGGTTCAAATCACGCACCGCATCATGAACGACGATACAAAATCGACTACGCTCGCGCCCTGGTCGCCTACCATGCTGGCTGCGGGCGGGCGCGCGATCCTCCCGCTGTCTCCCAGAATCGCGATGGATAAGGATCACTATCATTCCGTGGGAATTTTCGCCTTGTGGTCCTTCACCGACCTCGCCGACCCGCGCTGGCGACTCGGGACCTCCTATATCCAGTTGTGGCAAGACGCAAAGCCAAAGTGCCGATTCAGAGAGCAGATGGGCGGAATCTACAACTCGGCGGGCTGGGGAGCATACTTCAGAAAAGGATATCTTTTCGTGAAGCGTGCGCCGGTTGTCGGCGGCGCCCGATATCCTGATTTCGGCTGCAACTTCGAGGTGTTCTCCAACTCCGACTTTCTTGAACTGGAAACCCTCGGGCCGTTGGTCGAACTGCAGCCAAGAGAGACGGTGGAACACGTGGAGAACTGGTGGCTCTTCGCCGGCGTGGCGGGCGGAGAAGACGATGCGTGGGTCGATTCCGCGGTGCTTCCGCTGGTAAAGCAAACGAATTGATGCCTCGCAGAAGCGATTTCGAGTCGAAATGTTTTTGACGCCAGGTTACGGCAAATGGAGAAAACATATGGGGAGAAGACATATGGATCGATACTCGGAGCCGTCGCGAACGGGTCGCATCGTATTTTTTCTTTCGCTATGTTTCTTGCCCATAGTTTCGCTGGCAGCTCAGGCGCAGAGCACTCGGCCCCTTCCCGACCACGTTCCTCCCAAACGGTCGTCGCAAATCCACGATGGCTTCGGCATCAACTCCGACATGCCGCGCGATCCTTATCTGCCCTGGGATCGCTGGTGGTGGACGCGCATGTTCGATGCCGGTTTCAAGTGGGCGCGCATCGGCCAGTATGAAAATAGCTCGGATCGCACCAGTTGGGATTGGATCGAGCAGAAGCGCGGCGTGTACGCTAGCTCGCCCGAGCTTGAGGATTTTGTCGACTCGCTCGTCGATAACGGCATCGACATCCAGGTGCAGTTGATTTATGGAAATGTAATGTACACATCTCCCAGCGGCACGCGGCCGGACGTGAGTGTGCCCGAGCCAGGATCATTCCACAACGACGACCGCAGTTTGTATTCCGTGTTCTGGCCTCCGACTACGCCCGAACAAATCGCCGCCTTCAATCGATACGCGGCCTGGATGGTAAATCACTTTCACGATCGCATCCACTATTGGGCGCTGTGGAACGAGCAGGACATTGGCTACTGGAATCCGTGGGGCAATCCCGAGCAATTCGGGAGGCTTCTCGCACCGTTCATCGAGACCGTACACAAAACCGATCCCCAGGCGAAGGTGATTTACGGCGGCCAAGCCGATCCGGTTCGTGACTTCACCCAGCGCGCTTTCGATACCTGCCACTGCGCCGCCGGAATCGATGTCTATGCTTATCATACGTACCCCGGCTATGGGCAGAACCTGAATCCCGAGAGCATGGATTACGGCGCTTATCAGAGCGAGTCTCCGCGGGCTTTGCGCGATTTGGTCAAGCACTATCCCGGAGTCAATTCCGATATTCCCTTTTTCGACGACGAATTCAATTCGATCCCTTCCTGGGTGGGCTCGGACGAATCGGTGCAGGCTAAATACGTTCCGCGGGGTTTCGTGTATAACTTGGCCGCCGGAGTAAAGACCTTTGTCTGGTTATTGGCCGCGGGGACCGATGGCAACGAATACGACGATTTCGGAATTATCCACGGCGTCACAAATCACGAGACCGACTTCACGCCGCGGCCGGTCTTCTACGCGCTGCAGAATACGAATGCGTTATTCTCGGACACCAAGTTTGATCCCACGATTGAAGTGGACGGAGCCGATCTGCCCGCGCTTCGGCGCCACGCCGCCTTTCCGTTTTTTAGCTACGGATTCCGCTCGCAGAGCGGAAAAGCGATCGTCGCCTATTGGCTCGCGGCGCATAGTCTGCCTGGAAATTTGTTTCCTCCGTTGTATGCCTCGCTGTCGCTGAAAAACACCGGCATCATCCACCCTGTGCTGGTCGATATAGGATCCGGCGAGATCAAACCGCTTTCATGGAAGGCAGGCACCACTGACACTGTGGACTTGCTGCCCATCAAAGACAGCGTCATGGCGGTTACCGATGAGAACTACTTTGACTGGCCGGTTCTTCCGGAAGCCCCGAGTTCGCTAAACTTTTCTGTAGCGGGCACCACCGTGAAGCTCGACTGGGAGTTGCACGGTGGCCCACGCACCGCCGTGGCCGTGGAGCGCACTGTTGACGAAGCAGGGAGCGCAGGGGCCAAGTGGAATCGAATTGCAAAACTCTCAGCCGACGCCACCCAATTCAGCGATTCCACATTGAAGAAGGGCGAGCATTTCGCGTACCGGGTGCGCGCTTTGCATGACGCCGGCGAATCCGCCTACTCCAATATCGCGCGGGGAGCGCTTTCCACAAAACCTTGAAACCGCGGGTTCCACGACCACACTGCAGAACTTTGGCGCACGGTTTGCCGGAGGTGCGACAATATCTGAAACGCTTCGGAGCGGCCAGTCGCAGGTTCATTTCCGATGCTCATCTCAAGCGTTAGTCTACAACCGTGCAAGGGCATCGATCATCTCGCAAACCGATCCTGGCATTGGCCGCGCTGCTCTTTGCGGCCTGCACCATCTTCTACAGCTCGCTTTGGGCCCTCTACAGTGAGCAGCCGGTGCCGGTCGAGTTGGGCTTCGACAACAAATACCTACCCGCGGATCACTCCCAGTTCGTGCAGAGCATAATTCCCGGCAGCCCCGCCGAACGCGCTGGCATCAAGGCCGGCGATCGCATCGTTCGCATTAATGGAGCGACGCTGCAAGAAGACTCGCTGATTCACATTTGGCTTGAGCATAAACCGGGCGATAGCGTTGCGTTGACCCTCGAGCGGCCTGACCCAGCGCGGCCTGGCCTTTTTGTACCGCTCGATATTCAGGCTACGTTTCGCGCCAGCGAATCGGCGACCGGCGAGGTGGGAGTAGCCCAGCACCTGGGTCAGGGCGTTCTGCGTTTATATCCGTTCGCTTTTCTCACGGTAGGTTTGGCGGTTTTATTCCTTCGGCTGGAAGATCTAAACGCTTGGCTGCTGGCTTTGATGTTCGCCGCCTTCATCGCCATACCAGCTTTCGACAACGCTTTTCTGGGCGTGCCCGCCTCGGTGAGAACATTCGCCATCGCTTACCGGACGATCTTCAACAACCTGGTGGCAGCGTTGTTTTATTTCTTTTTCGCAGTGTTTCCGGCGCGCTCTCCCTTAGACCGGCGTCTGCCCTCGATCAAGTGGGTGGGTTTGGCGCTGGGGTTATTCCTTGCGCTGCCGCTCGGCTTCGCCTTGACGGTGCCTGAATGGGTGGGCCGCGATGCCCCAAGAGACGCGGCTTTGGGCTGGGTTGCGAGAGGATATCCGCACTACTTGATTCTGACCTTTAACTATGGACTGGTTGCCTTGGGCTTTGTTTCCCTGACGTGGAATGCCGCTACGGTCCGCTCGCCTGAGGCGCGCCGTAAGATTCGAGTGCTGCTCTTAGGAACGCTGGTCGGCGTCGTCCCCGCGACTCTGGTGTTGGCCGCGAATGACTTCTTAGGCTTTCACATCGGCCTTTGGCTGGGTGCAACGATCACAGCAGTGCTCTGGTTGTTTCCCCTATCGTTTGCCTATGCCGTGGTCAAGCTTCGCGTGCTCGAGATCCCTGTTCTGCTTAAGCGCAGCGCTCGCTTTCTGATGGTGCAGTGGGGGATGCACATCCTCGGCGTTACAGCGACGATCACGCTGATTCTGATCTTTGGCCGCGCCTTCGCTCGGCAAATCTCCGCGCACCCGCAAGTTGCCATGATTCCAGCCTTCGCGTTGGGAGGTTTGTTGCTGTGGCTTGGAATGGTGGTTAACGAGCGGGTCAAAAAGCGGATTGACCGGGCCTTCTTTCGGAGCTCCTACGACGCCCGCCTGATTCTCGAAAACCTGGCGGAAAAGACCCGCACGGCCGGCACGCGTCACGAACTGGCAACCCTGCTGCAAGCGGAGATCAAGCAGGCGCTCCATCCTCAAACCATGATGATGTATCAAAGCGCGGGCAACGGCGAGCTATTCGCTCTGGCGAGTGAGGCACAGCAGGAGCCGCAGGTGATTTCTGCCGATCTTCCGCTTCTGCTCGAGCTCGCGAGGCGCGGCCAGCCCTGGGAGGTCCCGCCGGAGGCCTCAACTCTCAATCCGGAGCTATGGGCGTCACTCCAAACCTTCGAACCGATGCAGCCTGAATGTCTTGTACCCATGCCGGGCCGTGAGAGCAAACTCGCCGGGTTACTGCTACTGGGAGCGCGCCGCTCGGAGGAACCTTATTCCAGTGAAGATCGCCGGCTGTTGGCCTCGGTGGCTAGCCAGGCCGGCGTCGCACTGGAAAGCATTGCGCTGACGGAGCAAATGGCGGAGCGCATCGAGGCCGAACGCCGCTCCCTTCACGAACTGGAGATGGCGAGGCAGGTGCAAGCCAGGCTCTTCCCGCAGAAGTTTCCCACGCTGCGCAACCTGGAATATGCCGGGCGCTGCATTCAGGCGCGGCAGGTGGGCGGAGACTACTACGACTTTCTGGAGCTGGCTCCGGGACGCGTGGGCTTTGTGCTGGCCGATATCGCGGGAAAAGGCTTCTCCGGCGCGCTGCTCATGGCTAATCTGCAAGCCAACTTGCGCAGCCAATACGCCATGGCGGTCGATGACTTGCCGCGCCTGCTCACCTCGGTGAACCGGCTCTTCTACGAGAGCACCGGCGATGCCAGCTACGCCACCTTATTTTTTGCAGATTACGACGATTCCACAGGCAAGCTCCGCTACGCCAATTGCGGACATCTTCCCGCACTCTTGCTGCCGGGCAGCCCGAGATCGCAGCCGCCAGTTTCACCCCCTCCCACGAAGCGACTCTCCGCGACCAGCACCGTGATGGGGTTGTTCGACGCCTGGCAGTGTGAGATTGCTGAAATCGAGCCGGCAGGAGGCGACACGCTCGTGCTCTACACCGACGGAGTCACCGAAGCTAGCAACCGCGAGGGCGAAGAGTTTGGCGAATCGCGTTTGGTGCAGGCTGTGGCGAGCCGCACGCACCTTCCCCTGGAATCCCTTCTAGAGGGAGTCATTGCCAGCGTGCAGGAATTCAGCGGCGGTAGCGAACAGCAGGATGACATCACGCTGGTGATCGCGCGCCGCCGCTCATAATTGGAGGAGGGTAGACGAGGTGAGTGCGGGTTGTTGCCCCGCTAGAAACCACTGTGCCCAGGGTTCCTTATTTCAAAACCACGGTGGACTTTCGAGTCCCATGAAGCCAATAGACCCGAGCGCACGAGCGCTGCAGCGAGAAGTGGAGTTCTGGTGAGCGCGGCAGGATTCGAACCTGCGACCCATGCCTTAAAAGGGTCGCCAACCCAAGCACAAACAACAACTTGCACGTCCAGCTTACTCCATGCACGACACAACAAAATCAGCGAGATGCCGACAAGACATCGGTCTGGGTGCCCGGAGGGTGCCCGGAATCGGCCTCTCGAACGGTTCACTTCGGTTTCGAGGAGATCTGCCCCCGATGCTACTACTCCGCTGAGGTCCAGCTACGAAGCTCAGACTGAAAACGATTTTGCAATCGTCTTCATCGGCAGTAAGAGCTTGAGCTTGTCTTCCGGTAGTTCGATGAAGCCATATTTTCGATAGAAGTTCGCTGCGTCGCTGTCAACCGCTTCGACAAACACAGCCAACGAGGCAACGTCTGTTGCTGCCAGTAGACTTTTATGAAGGGCGTTCATCAGTGTCAGTACGCCAAGGCCCGTTCCCTTGTATTTCTCAGCGACCGCCATTCTTCCAAGAAGAGTCACACCTACATGCCCGTACTTGCCGGCCTTCTTCGCAATTTCTTCGGGGAGCTGGTCGAGTCTGAGCTCTCTGCTGGATAGCGTGTAGTACGCCAGAATTTGCTTGGGGTCATCCTTGGCTGTGATGACGAAAACACTGGCGAGCCCCCGTTTGACATCCTGCGACGCCTGCTCTCGAATGTATCGGTCGAGGGAAGCATTCCCGCAGGAAAAAGCCGCTCGGTCGTGGTCACCAAGCGGCTCGATTTTGTATTTACCTTTGTCGGCGATCACAGCTTATTTCATTCTCATGTACGCTCTTGCCGCCTCACGCAGAGCCTCATTAGGCTCCGGTGGATTCCTCAAGGCTTCTACAAACGCACGCTGATTGCGCACACTGAGGTCAATCGTTGTGTGCTTCTGAATAACGCTGGTAGCGGCTCGATGCATAGATGAGATTGCAAAATCCGTCAGCGTGACGCCCTCGATTGCGGCGGCCCGCTCAAACAGTTCCTTCTGTTTGGGGCTAACCCGTGCCTCAATTCTCGCGTGTTGTGGAGATGCCATAAACGTACCCTCTTTCTCTTTGACTACTGTACGGCAAATTGCCGTACCATGTCAACCCTCTTTAGATTGCTCGAACGGAACGACACTCGAGCCGCCACAACCCTGCTTGATCGCATGAAAGATCTGGAACTCCAGTTAATTGAAGATCGGTTGCCCAACATCAAGCCGGGCACGTTGAAGTATGTATCCTGGGACGAAAACCGGTGGTACGGGGCTGAAAGCAATGTGTTGGGCAAACTTTCGCGGACAAGTCCACGATTCTCAGCCTTGGCATGGCGATTCGAATAGGCCGACGAAAGTTGAGGTCGTTTTTTCTCGCTGCCGTAGTCTACTTTCCAGGCTACTCTCCCAGGTGATGCCCCAACTCCTTTAGCCAGGTCCTTGGACTTGTTGGAGCGTTGGTGCTTCTCGGCCCGAGTGGGACCTGGATTCTCTTCATATAGCGAAAACGCAGAGTGAAGAGTACGGAAGAAATGCAAAACCTTACCAATTTTCCAGTTCGCGCGGTATGCGGCGGGTTCTAACGTGACGCTTTTCTATTCTCCAGTCGTCCAGTCGCCAACCAAACCGTCCGGTCGCCTCGCCATTATTTAACCTTGATGCTCAGTCTGTAACTCCGGTGGTTGTGGAGCGTGATTGGTCATAGGGGACTGGTTGACCACCAGCCAGTACAGGCCCAGAGTTTTCACGGTCGTCCGGAACTGATCGAAGTCTACCGGCTTCTGGATATAGCTGTTCACGCCCAGGTTGTAGCTCTCAACCAGATCTCGTTCCTCGTTGGAAGAGGTCATGATAACAACCGGAATCGTCTTGGTCCTGGAATCATTCTTCAATTGCTTGAGCACTTGCAGACCATCGACTTTGGGTAGTTTCAAATCCAGCAAAACCAGTTTGGGAGGATGATCGAAACTTCTTTCGGCAAAAACGCCACGGCAGAAAAGGAAGTCCAGAGCTTCTTTGCCGTCACGAACGACAAAAATGCTGTTAGCCAATCTCTCCTCTCGCAATGCATAAAGGGTGAGATCTATGTCGTTCTGGCTGTCTTCAACCAAGAGTATGTCGTGATTTGTGTTCATAGTGAACCTCCGGCAGCTGCAGCGGCTTTTTCGGGCGCAGAGTGTTCCCCGGCGCCGAGCGTGAAAAAGAAAGTGGCGCCGCGATCCAGTTCGGCTTCGACCCAGACGCGACCTCCGTGTTTCTTGATGATGCGCTCCACGGTAGCCAGCCCAATGCCGTTGCCTTCAAACTCTTCGGCAAGATGTAAGCGATGGAATACACCAAACAGCTTGTCCGAAAATTTCATGTCGAAGCCTACTCCGTTATCCTTCACAAAGATCACTTTTTCCCCTTCTTTTTCCGTCTGCCCGATCTCGATCACGGCGGGAGACCGCGGCCGGGAATACTTCAAGGCATTGCTAATCAGGTTTTGAAAAACCTGCGTCATTAAGATGGGATCGCATTCTACAAACGGCAGCCCGCCAATCTTCCATTCCACCTGGCGACCTTCGGTTTCCGGCGCCAGCAGGGTTATCACGTCCTCCACCAACGAACTCAATCCCGTGACCTTAACCGTCAGCGCCTGCTTACCAAGGCGCGCCAGTTTCAACATTCCGTCCACCATTTGGCCCATTCTATGGGCTGCCTGCACGATGAGTTGCAGGTACTCATGCGCTTCGGCGGGCAGAGAGGAGCGAAATCTCTCTACGAGTATCTTGGCGAACCCGCTTATGTGACGTATTGGCGCTCGCAAATCGTGCGACACCGAGTAGGTGAAGGCTTCCAGTTCCTTGTTGGCGACTTTCAGTTCAGCAGTGCGCTCAATCACCCGCCCCTCCAGGCTTTGATTGAGCGTTTGGATTTGCCGTTCCGCAGTTTTCCGTTCAGTGATGTCGCGGAGCACGGCGACGCCTCCACCGAGGTTGCCATGCTCGTCCTTCAAGGGCCGTGCTGAAACTTCGAGAAACATCCCTTCGGCACGCCCAGGCTGCTGAACCATCATGTCCACTTGCACCGATTCCCCGTGCAAGGCCCGTACCAGCGGAAGGCGATCCGGCGGACACGGCGTGATTCCATCGGACAGAAAGACTTGGTAATAAGGAGTCCACTGCTCGGTGGGCAAGTCGGAAGCGTCACGGCCCATCAGCGTTTTGGCGGAGTCATTCCAGATGAGAAAGTGGCCGTCGCGATCGGCGGCGATCAGTCCCTCGCCCATGCTGTCCAAAACCAACTTGAACATCCGGGTTTGCGCTTCCAGGGCCTCGCGGGAGACCGACAGTTCCTGAGCCTGCGCGGCCAGCCGTTCCTGCGCTTCCTGGTGCTCGCTGATATCCGTATTCGTTCCGAACCACCGGACCACCCGCCCTTCCGAGTCCTTTAGCGGCATAACGCGGTTGAGGAATGTACGAAAGGTACCGTCAGCGCCCCGTAGAGGGAATTCCATATCGAAGGGCTCGCCGGTGGCAATCGAGGCTTGCCACCGTTCCATGACCTGGGGCAGCATCGCGAGATCGATAACTCTCCGCCAGCCCCACCCCTCCATCTGCTCGGGGGTTGTGCCCGTGTATTCGTACCAGCGCTGGTTGTACCAAGAGATCGTTCCGTCGGCCCCAGCCATGTGGGCCAGTTGCGGGATGCCGTTGGCCATGGCCTGAAAGCGTTCTTCGCTCTCGCGCAGAGCAGCCAGCGCCTGACGGCGCTCCGTCACGTCGAACAGGATGCCCCCAACCCGGAGGTTTTCGCCGGCATCGTTCTGATAGGCTCGGCCTTTTCCTGCGATCCAGCGGTCCGAGCCATCCGGCCAAACCACGCGGTATTCAACGTCGTATTCGGAGTGGTCGGCGAGCGTCCGTTTCATGGCCTCATCCACGCGGGCACGGTCGTCAGGATGAATCATCGAGAGAAACATCGCGAAATTGAAGTCCGTGTCGGCGGGCAGTCCGAACAGGGCGAAGCTCAGCGAAGACCCCGCTAGTTTCCCGGTTTTGAGGTCCCACTCCCAGGTGCCCAGCCGCGCTCCGTCCAAAGCCAGACGCAACTTTTCCTCGCTGTCGCGCAGACCCTGTTCCGCTCGCGTGCGTTCTGTGATCTCTTCCGCGAAGATTACGATCCCGGCGATTGCGCCCGTGCTGTCGTGCCACGGCCGTACTTCCCAACGTATCCACTGCACGCTGCCGTCGGAACGGTCGAGACGGTCATCCTCTCCCCGCAGCACCTCGCCCGCCAGTCCACGACGATGAATTTCCTTCCAGCGCTCGGGAACCTCTGGAAAAATTTCGTAGTGCGACACGTCGCGCAGCTCACGCTCTCCCAAGCCATAGTCGGTCCGCCAGCGGCGGCTTACCTGGAGGTAACGCATCTCGCGGTCAAACATCGCCAATGCCGCCGGCGCATGTTCGATGAAAAGCCGGAACCGATCCTCGCTCTCCCTGAGCTGCTCTTCCTTAACCTTGCGCACGGTGATGTCGCGCGCAATTCTTGATGCGCCCACAATCGTACCCGTGCTGTCGACGACGGGTGAAATCATCATGGAAACATCAATTTTCTTACCGTCCTTCCGTACGCGGACAGTTTCAAAATGTTTGACGCTCTCACCGCATCTGATTCGCGCCAAGATGGCGGACTCCTCCTCGGCGCGCTCCGGCGGTAAAAGTACTGCCATCGGTTTGCCAACTGCTTCTTCCGCCGAATAGCCGAACACTTTCTCAGCGCCGCGATTCCAGCTAGTGATGGTTCCGTCCAGCGTCTTGCTAATGATGGCGTCGTCGGAGGATTGGACTACAGCCGCCAAGCGCTCCGCTATTTCCTGCGCGCGACGGCGGTCGGTAATCTCTGATCGCAGAGCCGCCGTACGCTCCTCGACCCGCTGTTCCAATTCGACGTTCAAGGTGTTGAGTTGGGATCTTGCGCATGCGCTGACCGCGATCTCGCGGATGATGACGAGAAAAGCGAGTGACCACAAGCCTATCTCGAGAAAGAGACCTGCAACGGTGATGAGCCTCGTCGAACGTTGTCCGGCTGCTGCTCTTAGAGAGCGCTGGCTCAACAACCGCGTCTCCTCAGCGTGCATGTCTTGGGTTGTTGCGCGAACTGCAACGACGAGCCTCTCGATTTCGAGCGCGTCGCTACCACCCGGATAGGCTCCCAGTTTCCGGCGCTTGGCGATAATGCTCTCGGCGAATTCGAGCGCCATGCGCACCCGCGGTTCCAGCACATCCAGTCGCCGCTGCTGACTCAGATTGTCTGCTGTCAGATGCCGCAATGTGTCTTCGTCTTGGTAGATGTTCCCACGGGCGGTCTGATAATGGACCAGCAGCGGCTCTTGCCCGCTCAAGGCAAACGCCCGGGCGCTGGTTTCCGCTTCGAGCACATCTCCGGACGTGCCTTGGATCGTCGCCATCACCTCATAGGTGTGGGATACCCAATAGGCATCCTGCTCCGCGCGTCGGGCACCGTGCCATGACCAAAAACCTAAGAAGACGGTTAGAAGCACAGCCACGACTAAACCGCCCGTAACCCTGTGCCGGAGTCTAGCCTCGATCGGTCCATCGAACCGCTTGCGCTCTGCCATTTCCTAATCCACTCCGCATCAATTGCTTCCGGCGCAGTCATCGAAGTTCTTAAGACTATTCGGTGGTAGCGGTTTGATCGTTAAGATCCACCCACCCCAACCCCGCCGGGCTCACATTGCTTTGCCGACGCTGAGGCCGGAACCTGACGGAAGGTGGCCCTCAACACTTGTCAGGAGCTCCTGGACACGAATTGGCTTGGACACATAGTCATCCATTCCAGCTGCCACGCAGCGCTCGCGATCACCCTTTAGCGCGTGAGCGGTCATCGCAATGATCGGAATACGCGCTCCCGTGAATTTTTCCTTCGCCCGTATTAGAGCCGTAGTCTCGAAACCATCCAGCTCAGGCATCTGAACGTCCATTAAGATGAGGTCAAAATTACCTGACTCTATTGCTTTTGGGGCTTCGCGGCCGTTACCCGCCACCACCACGGTATAGCCTCGCTTTTCAAGCAAACGGACAGCCAAAGTTTGATTGACCGGATTGTCTTCAGCCAGCAGAATCCTGACTCTGTTCCGATCCTCACGCAAAGTGTGGCGCGTGACGACCGTGGCAACCTTCTGAGACACCTGCTGAAGCGCACGGGTGACGACTTCGAGTAGCTCCGCCTGACGGATCGGCTTCGTGAGATATGCGGAAATCCCCAGCTCGCGGCAGCGTGCCCCATCTCCCGGAGAGCCGCCCGAGGTGAGCATCATAAGTGTTGTGCCTGCCAGTTCTGGGTTAGCCCGGATTTGTTTGGCCACGCTAAAACCGTCCATCTCGGGCATGTGGCCATCCAGCAGAACCAGCGAGAATGGATGTCCGGCGTTCCGTGCTAATTCCAGAGTTTCAAGAGCCTGCCCGCCGCTTCCAACAGCGGTCGGCCGCATCCCCCACCGGCTGAGGGTTGCGTTCAAGAGTTGCCGATTCGTCAGGTTATCGTCCACGATAAGCACCGGGAGCTCCCGCAGGTTTTCCGGCTGAATCGGTTTGGCGCGCTCGGCGGGCGTGTTTTGAGACGCCAAGCGGAGGGTAAAGTGGAAGGTGCTTCCCTGGCCCGGCTCGCTCTCCACCCAAATGGTCTCGCACAGGCTCTCCCGAAGGTCGAAGGGAATCGAGTCCAGTTCGAGCTTCCCCGCTTCGATTTTGGAAAAATCCAAAATATCGTCGATGATGGTAAGCAGGCACTCGGCCGAGAATTTCGCCATGCCCGCGTGGTCCATTTGTTCCGGAGTTAGTTCGCTGTCGATGAGTAGTCCGACCATTCCGAGAATGCCGTTCATGGGCGTCCGAATCTCATGGCTCATAGTGGCCAGGAATTCGCTCTTGGCGCGGCTGCCGGCCTCTGCCGCCTCCTGGGCTAACTTGCGCTCGGTAATGTCGATGGTGACCCCGCCCAGTTCCCGCTCTCGGTCCGCGCCCAAGATCACGCGCACGTGGCTCTTTAGCCACAGAACCGAGGCGTCCGCCGCGATCATGCGATGCTCAAACTCTTGCGGCAGGTTTTCCTCCGCAGCCCTGGCGCAACAGGACGCCACCAAGGCGCGATCTTCCGCGTGAATGTGGTCCGGCCAGAACTGGGGTTCGTCCATCCAGTTCTCAATTGGGTAACCCAACAATGCCTTCGCTTCCTGGTTCACATAGCTGAATTGTGATGCATGAATATTTCGCCGCCACAGAATGACCTCCGCCGATTCCACCAACTGACGGTAACGTTGTTCACTCAAGTCCAGTTCCAGGGCTTGAGCGGAGAATCGGCGGTCGACGATAGCCGTCAGTACGGCCAAGCTGAGGGCCATGAGGGTGACGATGATGATGCCCCCAATACCCAGGGACGAAACATCCACCGCGTGGGTTAGATCGTGAACCTCCGCAGAGCCGGTAAAACTGGCTGCGGCCATGCCCGTGTAATGCACGACCGGAATCGCCGCGCCCATCACCAGCGCACTGGCCACCTTCTTCCAACCCCAGCCCTGTTGCTTATCCCGAAAATGAAATGCCAGCCGCAGTGCGACAAGAGAGATCGCCACCGCGAGCACAACTGACAAAGTCACCAGCTTCGGAGAATATGTGCACATCGCGGGCAGCCGCATCGCTGCCATTCCGATGTAATGCATGGCGGCGATGCCGCCACCCATGATCAAGATTCCCGTGAGAGCATGAAACCATCGCATGCGTTGTCGGCTAACCGCAAACAGCGCGACCCAAGAAGCGAATACAGCCGCCAGAAGGGAAAACAAGACTGTGGGCCAATCGTAAAGAATAGGAAAGGAAAGGCTGAAGGCTAGCATCCCAATGTAATGCATCGACCAGATCCCTATGCCCATGGCGAAAGCGCCACCAGTCAGCCACATGAACCGTGCGCGCCCCTGCGCCGCCGTGATTCGCGCCGCCAGATCGAGCGCGGCGTAAGATGCCAAAACAGCAATCAACACGGACACCGACACCAGCCGGTAATCGTAAGAACCCACGAGAGCGGACCCCGAAAGCGCCATAAGAACCCAATCCCCACATCCCGCTAGATCGCGATTACATGAACCGCGACGCGCTTCTCTCGCGCCTAAACTAACCAGACTCTCCAAAACTCTCCTGATTGTGGAGATAAGGGGCTGAGATCCATTCAGCAACAGGCCTTTCTCCAGGAATGCGCCCGCTCCGTCGCGTATTAGCCTGTCCTCATTCTTCTGAGAAAGCCCGGTCAGCACGACTACCAGGATCTGCGCCGTCAAAGTCGGATTTGAGGGCTCTCAGGACTGAGGGCCCATCGAGTTTGGGCAGCATCATGTCCAACAAAATCACGTCGGGGAGGCTCGCACGAAGCGACACTCAATGCCTCCATTCCATCCACAGCGATAACAACGTGATAGCCAGCCTTCCTGACAGCGTGCTCTCGCGATTCGTACAACCTTGCTGTCCTCGACCAAGAGGACGGTCTGCATGGCTGCCAAACCCTATTCGTGGGACTCCAAAGAATCATCGGCAAAAATCAGGAGCACTTCAGGATCTTGACTTCGAACTAAGAGGCCACGAGAAACGGTCGCGTCACACATATCATCCCACTGGCGGTGTTCCTAGCGTCAGACGAATTAGCCTGGATCGAGCTATCGAGCCGGCCGGTATCAGCCGACCGCTCCGTGGGCAGTAAATTAGACGTGCATTCCGGGTCTCCCGGGACACGCCGACCACCTGCTTTCAACCTAAAGATTGCTCCTGCACCGTCGATAGCCTAATTGAAGAGGCGGCGCCGAACAGCGGCATCGATCCGCCTCGTTCAAGCCCTCGTTACGGAAGCATATGGAGTAAGGAGTCATCCGGCTGGTGAATCGCGCTGCGGCATGTCGCCTCGTCAAAACAGGGGTCGCCGACCCTGCGGCCACGGTTTCGCGCGATGCGCCCACCGACCGCCCGCTGCGACGCAAGGTAACCATCGGTTTCATCGCAGCCGCGGTGCTGACTGGACTTCTGGGCTTGCTTTCCTGGCGTGACGCGCGGCGGACGACAGAGGATGCCGATTGGGTCGCCCACACTCACGAAGTAGCAGCCACTCTGGAACTCACTCTCAGACATCTGCTCGACGTGGAAACTGGCGGGCGCGGCTTCGCCATGGCCGGAGACGAGAAATTCCTTGAGCCCTATGAGACAGGCAGGACTGCGATCGGCCAAGATCTGCAAAGGCTGAGCGTTCTGATGGCGGACAATTCCAAACAACTACGCCAGCTCGATCTGCTACGCGGGCAAGCAAAGGCCCGGATAGAGGCCACGGAAGAGTTGATAGCGATTAGACGGAACTCCAGGACTGCCGCTACCGATTTGGAGGTTCAAAAGGGCAAGAAGGTGATGGATGCGGCTCGCCTCAGTGTGGCACAGATGGAGGCTGAGGAAAAAAAACTTCTTGACCAGCGCACCGAGCGCCTCCGCGCGACGAACCGTTTCACCTCTTCCGTCATTGCGTTTGGGTCCGTCCTGGGTGTGGTCTTCCTGACCGTGTCGGGATTCACTGTCAGCCGCGAGATTGGCGTTAGCGCACGCGCGCGAGCCCAGGTCAATGCGCTCAACGTGGAACTGGAGCAACGCGTGGCCCAGCGCACTGAGGCATTGGGCGAAAGCGAAGGCCGACTGGCGGGCGTGATCCAGTCAGCCATGGACGCGATCCTTACGGTGGACGAGCAACAGAACCTTCTCCTATTCAACGCGGCCGCCGAAAGGATGTTTGGCTGCCCCGCGGCGGAAGCCTTGGGACAGCCCCTCGCGCGTTTCATTCCGCAACGCTTCCATGCCGCCCACGCCGGACACATCCACAAGTTCGCCGACACCGGGGTGACGAGCCGGGCCATGGGATCGAAGAATGTGCTCTGGGCAGTGCGAACCGATGGCCAGGAATTTCAGATTGAGGCCTCCATTTCTCAGGTGATCACGAGCGGAAAGAAACTGTTCACCGTGATCCTGCTCGACGTGACCGAGCGGGTGCAAGCGGAGGCAGTGCGCGAACATCTGGCGGCGGTGGTCGACTCCTCCGACGACGCCATTATCAGCAAGGATCTGAGCGGCATCATCAACGCCTGGAATCGCGGTGCGGAGAAGATCTTCGGTTATCCCGCAGCGGAGGCTGTGGGCAAACCGATGACGATGCTGATGCCGCCCGATCGTGTCAATGAGGAGCCCGCGATTTTGACGCGCATCCAGCGCGGCGAGAGCGTGGAGCATTTTGAAACCGTCCGGGTGCGCAAGGATGGCACAAAAATTGACGTTTCCGTGACGATTTCGCCGATCCGAGATGTCAACGGTGCGATTGTCGGCGCTTCGAAGATTACCCGCGACATCACCGAGCGCAAGCGGGCCGAGGAGGCGCTGCAAGAACAGGCCCAGATCATGGATTCGGCCCAAGTATTCGTGCGCGATATGCACAGCCGGGTCGTGTTCTGGCCCAAAGGCGCGGAGAAACTCTACGGCTTCACTCGCCAGGAGGCTGTAGGCGTCCTTTCCCACGATTTATTCGACACCAAGTTCCCCGAATCTCTGGAGATGGTAGAGAAGAAGCTCTTTGAGACTGGGATGTGGGAAGGCGAACTGATCCACACCCGGCGGGACGGCAGCATCATCGTCGTCTCCAGCGCATGGGTGTTGCATCGCGACAAGCAGGGCCAGCCGATCCGCATCCTCGAGACCAACATCGACATCACGGCGCGCAAGCGGGCGGAAGAGTCCCTACGCGACAGCGAAGAGCGTTTCCTGGCCATGGCCAACGGCATTCCGCAGCTGGCCTGGATGGCCGAGGCCGACGGAAATATCTTTTGGTATAACAAGCGCTTTTACGAATACACGGGCACGACCCTCGAGCAGATGAAGGGCTGGGGCTGGGAGAAAGTTCACGATCCCGAAGTGCTGCCCAAGGTGCTGGAAGGGTGGAGAGAAGCGATTGCCGCCGGCACGCCCTTCGAGATGGAGTTTCCATTGCGAGGGGCCGACGGGAAGTTCGGCGCGTTCCTCACCCGCATTGTGCCGGTGAAAGACGCTGCCGGCCGTGTGACGCGCTGGTTTGGAACGAATACAGACATCGGCGAGATCAAACAGGCGCAGGGGCAACTGGCAGGCCAAGCCAAGGAACTTTCACAGCAGGCAAAAGATCTAGTCCGCTCCGGAGAGTCTCTGGAGGCGCAGAGCACGATGCTCAACCTGGTACTGGAGAATATGGCCGAAGGCCTGGTGGCAGCCGACCTGGAAGGACACTTTCTGATATGGAACGATGCTGCCCGCCGTCTGATGGGCCGGGATGCGCTCGAACTGCCCAGCCACCAGTGGACGGACCGCTACCAGATGTTTCTGCCCGACGGGGTCACGCCTTACCCCACCGAGAGCCTTCCCCTAGTGCGCGCGCTGCGTGGGGAATCGACGCTGCAGGAAATGGTCGTCCGCCATTCGGCCGAGCCGGAAATCTTTCTGGAAGTGACGGCGCGGCCCATGAAGGACAGAAAGGGCAACTTTTGCAGCGGGGTGGTGGTCTTTCGTGACATCACAAAGAGGAGATCGGACGAGCTGGAAATCCGCAAATTGAATGAAGAACTGGAAGAGCGTGTGGTGCAACGGACAGCGCAATTGGAAGTCGCCAACCATGAGTTGGAAGCTTTTACCTACTCCGTGTCGCACGATCTGCGGGCGCCGCTGCGGCACATTGGTGGCTATTCCAAGATCTTGTCTGAGGACTTTGGCTCTGCAATGCCCGCGGAAGCCCAGAGTCACGTAAAACGCATTGAAGACGGAGTTGACCGCATGGTGCTGCTGGTGGATGAGCTGCTGAATCTGGCGCGAGTTGGGCGTCGTGCGCTCAAACTCCGATCCACCAATCTGAATTGGGTGATCGAAGAGGTAGTGTCCCTGCTGCAGCCGGAAGCCGAAGGTCGCCAAGTGACCTGGAAGATTGCGGAGCTGCCCGCCGCGGAGTGCGACCCTGTCCTAGTCAAGCAGGTTTTTCAGAACCTGATCGCTAACGCCCTCAAGTTCACCCGGACCCGGGAGCGCGCGGTCGTCGAAATTAGTCAGAGGCAAGAGAACGGGCAGCTGGTGATCGTCATTTGCGACAACGGGGTCGGCTTCAACATGAAGTATCAGGACAAGCTGTTCGGCGTCTTCCAGCGCCTGCATCGGGACGAGGACTTCGAAGGCACCGGCATTGGCCTCGCCACGGTGAAACGCATCGTTCACAAGCACGGAGGCCGGGTGTGGGCGGAAGCGGAACTGGATAAGGGCGCGACCTTCTATTTCACGCTTGGAGCCGAATCGGCCGATGTTAAGACAAAAGAAGACAAGAACAAGGCCGCAACGGCATGAGCTAAGCGGAGCTCCGGATCTCACCGCGCGCCCTTGACCTTCGTTGCTTGATCGCCGATGCCTTCGTCGGTTCTCGCTATGTGCCTCCGTTCTCGCTGATGCTGCGTGCCCATCTGCGAGTGGCTCGGGGTACCCAACGCGGACGCTATCGTGGTTCCTCCCTCAAGGAAAGTTAAGTGTCCGCTTTCGGGCGCGCCTAGCGCCAGCATTCCCAGACTGGCAGGTTGAGGACCCGGAAGATTCGGCACTCGCGAGGCTTCGGCGTCGTCAGCGTCTGGTGGCCCCAGCCTCGATGGATTGATTGGGAACGGTCTCATAAGCATAGCCCCTCAAAACCGGCCCGGTACTGGTCATACAACGTGTGCCCAGCCGTAGTGGGTTTCGCCGACGATCGTAGACTCCAGAGCGGTAAACCCGCCGGTGTTGCCCTTGCTATTCCATGGGCAATTCACGGCCTCGGTGTAGCTGATGCGCTCGATCTGAAACATATCGAGGTAATTCGACTTGAATTTCTTGCCCGCGCCAATGACGTGTCCAGCGCGCAATTCCGGAACGCACTGCGCTCCGTCGAAACTTTGCGAAGACCCGACCGCGTTCCCCGCCTGAGCCGGGATCAAATCCATGTAGGCAAACGAACAGCCTTCCTTCCGGCGCACGTGCTTGCGCTTCTCGCAGGTTCCAGAAGCGTTATAGAAGCTGAAGTTGGTGACGCCGTCGTGGTTGAGGTTGACCGCTAGCGGGGACTCGATTTTCGGAACGGCGATGCGGGCGTACCGCAGCACATCCCCTGAGTTGTAGCGTTCGGCCCGGTGCGATCCGTTCTAGTGAGATCCTGACGTGGCACAAGGATCATGAACCGGCTCGGGGTTTGTTGTGATTGGCCGTTCTTCCGCCCAAAAACCCACTCATAGTCGGCTTTCTAAACTCTTGAACCTACAGCTAAGAAAATCGGTAGCCTGTGCTGCCCACAAACGGATGTATTTGGGCATTCAACGCCTCTAGCTCGACTCAAGACGCACGGATTTTGAGTCCCTCCTCCCGATTCTCGATCCTCTGCAAATTCGCATATTTACAGGCGCGTCCAGAAATTCAGTAGTGTGGTCGCTGCGGTTCAGTAAGGGTTCGTAGAGATCGAATGGTCATGAATTGGTCACGCTACGCACACATGATGGCTAAAGGCTACGTGTCTGATTCACACCGTAGATTCTGCAAGCCTCAGACACCACGAGAGCGACGAGCCCAAGGACCTAAGGAATACAAGTTCCAACACGAATTACGTGGCGGCGTTCGCGCCCGGGGAAAGTGAATCCATCAACTCCGTCAGCAAACCGTACCCGCCCGCACCGCTGGGCAGCGAGCTCCGGCCCAACGCTCAGGGTTTTCTAACGGCCACTCGAAAAGGAATTGCCGAAGACATGGCGCAGGATCTCTCGGACGAATTGTGAAGGATCTGTCCAACGCCAGTGCCAAAGGCCTTTTACACCAGTCGTTGTCCACCTGGCCACGGCGAGATGAGTTTTGCCGCGACCGGCCTTGCCGTAAAGGATCAGGGAGCGGCCCTCGGTGACGAAGTCCGGTCCCAGATAGGAACCGGGCAGCGATTGCCGCAGAGTGGACTGCAAAGTGAAATCGAACTCATCGATGGTCTTGAAGAAGGGAAAGTGGGCCTGGCGGGTGCAGCGCTGCAGGCGGGTTTGCTTAAGGTGCGCCACTTCCTCGGCCAGCAGAAGAGCGAGAAAGTCGCGATAGGTCCAGTTTTCTTTCTCGGCTCGATCCGCTACCTCCTGGTAGATGCGGTGTGTGTGTGCCAGGTTGAGACGTCGGAACAGAGGGTCGAGCTGGCCTTCGGAAAGTTTTGGGAGGGCCAGCACGGGCATGGGCTGAGATGGCTTCTTGGTCATAGCATTCTCCTTCGGTGTATTTACGGCTCTGTACCCGCAGTGGATAGAACAGCCGTGGAAAAAGCCGTTCCGTGGAAAAGTCCAAGGGCAGGACTTTTCCACTGCACTTGAAACTCCCGCAACCGCAGCGGGAGTTGCTCGGCCAAGGTCCGTACCAAACTCTCCACTGCTTCATCCCGGACCAGACTGACGCACATGAAACGCGAGTACTTCAGACGCGAGGCGAAAAAATGGATACCCCGGCTGGCGCCATCGACGAACTGCACTTCGATTTGTCCAAAATCATGCTGACTGAACTCCCCGGGCAGACCTTCGAAACGAACCCGCGGCTTAGCCGACTTCGGACGGAGCGATGCCACCAGCGCGTAGAGGGCAGTCTTGCTTCCTTCATAGCCCGCCTCCCGAACTCGCCGCAGAATCTCCAGCGACGCGAGATCGGGTGTGTGCTGCAGAATCTCGGGGATCGGTTTCCGGAAATTCGCCACCGGGCTCGGACGGCCGACCTGTCGTTGGGCGCGTTCCGCCGCATCGTCGACATGCTTCACGGGTCCCTCTTGCGCGATGCGCTTCACCCGCTTCACCGAGCATAGGGACACTCCGGTCAGCGGGGCCACCTCCGTCTTACCGTGGCCCGCCTTCAATAAAATCTCCACTTCGTGACGCTTCAGCATATTCAACATCCTCCTCTCCCTCCGCCTCTGGCCGGTCCATGGACCGGCCAGAGGCATAGGGAGAAGTTCTACCGCTAATGACTATTACTGGATGGCTCAGAATTTCCGAAATTAGGTGGTTCAGATTTTCCGGAACGCACAAGCCTAAAGGCGATAACGTTTGGGGAACTCATCAACCACTATCTCAACGACGAACTGTCCCGTTTATCGAAATCTGCTCGCAAAGCAAACAAGTCGTACATCAAGACATCAAGAACTGGATCGAACCGAATTGGCACGGTCATCTTGCCGACCGCATGGTTGGACAAAAGGACAAAATCCAGCGCCCGGATGGAACCAAGCTGAAGATCAAGAACGTGCTGTCGGCGATCTTCTCGCACGGGGTCCGCTGGGAGTTGGTAGAACGCAATCCAGTCTGCGGCCAAGGAGGGAGTCCCGGCCATCGCGGTGCTTCAACCGGCGTTCGCCAAAGCAACAGAGTCTCAATCCGGCGTGTGGCTCTTGCCCCAGGTGTCGTTCGTCAAACGCTGGAGCAGTTGCCCTTACGAGAGGCGACCATGGCTCTCGTAGATGCAGTCACGCCTCTCCGCGCATCAGAGTTGATTGCATTGAAGTGGAAGAACGTCGGCTGGAAGACAGGAATCCTTCAGTCCGAATTTGCATTGGTCGAAGGCGAACTGAAGGAGACCAAAAGCAGGAACAACCCCCTGCCACTGGCGGAGTCCGTACTATAAGTGCTTCGTCTCTGGCGCGAAAACACCCCTATCGATCGGACGAGGATTGGATTTTTGCCAGTCCGCATTATCATGGCAAGACTCCATACACCTATCAAATTCTCTTCCGTCGTCACATCAGCCCCGTAATCAAGAAAATCTCTGGAATCAATAGCAGCAAGGAAGCACCGATCGGATGGCATGCGCTACGCCGGTCGCTAACGACATTGCTGATCTCAAACGGGGAATGTGAAGGTCGCACAGTCGCAGCTTCGGCATACAACCCCAAAAATTACGCTGGAACTTTACGCACAAGCGGTTTCAGCCGATCAGCAGGAAGCCCACAGGAAGGTCGTCCAGATGATGCTTCCGACGAGATTTCCGGAGCAACTGAAGGAGAGAATCGACGCTGCAACGCTGCAACTGCGTAAGAAACGGGCCTTCTCTTCGGCTGGGTGTCCGGGGGTGCCCGAAACCAACCCTGCCGAAAGCTAAGTGCTTTGAAATCTTGGTGAGCGCGGCAGGATTCGAACCTGCGACCCATGCCTTAAAAGGGCGCCACAGGAATGTAACTCCCTTTTATTATCAGTAACTTACGCGCCGCCGAACGATGGAAAACCCACCTTTTTGGCACGAGTTGGACCGAAGTTGGACCGAACTTGGACCGAAATTCCCCGTTCGCTTATTGAAGCCCCTAATCTCGAACCGAACCCGACAGACCCCGGTTGAATGTCTGTTGTAGCAAAATGATTTTGTCACCCTAACGGCAACATGAAAGTGTCACCCTGCTGGCGAAGCCAGGTTGTATTTTGCAGGCGGGCGCCGCCGTAAAGCGGGGCGTTCGCTCGTCGATAGAGAATTTTGTGTCGAGGCCGCCAATCGATCAAAGCTTATACGTCAATTCGTACGGGCGTTCATGAAGATAATGCTCGCCCCGCCTCAAATGATTCTTCCGTTAGGCGAGAGTCCAGTTAGTCCGAATGAACCGATTCCCTACAAAACCTATGACGAGGGGGTGACCGGTGGCCCGGGTGTCAAGCCCGATTTTCAAGTTTTCAAGCGTCTTCCGCTCCGGCCTAAACGCGCCGACTTTCAGGCGGCGCAGAGGATAGAAGATTGGGGATTGTCGGGGAGGAGGGTGTCCCCTCTGGCCTACTCTTGCTTCGCTTCTGTGGTCTGGTTTTACTCCGCCTTGACACCCTGCGGGAAAAGGAGACTCTACCCATCCTCTTGCAGCGAGGCTCCTTGGCTGATTGTGTCTAGACGCAACACGACACCTTGGAGACACTCTAGATTCTCATGCGGAAGGGCGCAATTGCTGCTCAAAGACCGCGGTAAACCAGAATATCGATCCCTTGCCCTCCGCGCTCTCGGCGCCGATCTGTCCGCCCATCATCTCCACCAGTTCCCTGGAGATTGTGAGACCCAGCCCCGTGCCGCCGTAGCGGCGCGTGCTGGATCCATCGGCTTGGACGAAAGGCTCGAACAGAGCTGAGGCGCGGCCTGGCCGAAAACCGATGCCGGTATCGCTCACGGTAAAGCGCAGCGTTACTGTCCTTGCCTGCTGTACTTCGAGGCGGACACGGACGCCGACCTCACCTTGAGCGGTAAACTTTATGGCGTTACCCAGCAGGTTGAGCAGAACCTGTCGGACCCGGCCCGGATCTCCCCGTAGGAGCGAAGGCGTCCCCGGCTCCAGTTCCAAGCTCAGTCGCAGGCCCTTTTCCGACGCCGTCGCCGCCAGCACTGAGGCGGCATCCTGCAACACCCTGTGGAGATCGAAATCGATGGTCTCCAGGACCAATTTTCCGGCCTCGATTTTCGAGAAATCCAGAATGTCGTTGATCACATGCACCAGCGCCTCGCCGCTGCTGCGGATGATTTCGGTATACTCCTGCTGCTCCGGGCTCAGCTCCGTATCCATAAGCAAGCCCGCCATTCCGATCACTCCATTCATCGGAGTTCGTATTTCGTGGCTCATGTTGGCCATGAATTGGCTCTTGGCCGCGTTGGCGGCCTCGGCGCCTTCTTTCGCACGCAGCATCTCCTCTTCCATCCGTTTGCGGGCGCTGATGTCGATGCAGGAGCCCTCCACCACGGGCGCGCTCCCGGCCGCATTTTCTATCCAACTGGCGTTTACCAGCACCCAGACCGCGGAGCCGTCCTTTCGTCTAAGGCACACATCGAGATTGGCAAAGTGTTTTTTTTCCCGCAGTTCCGCCCAGGTAAGTTCTCCCTCGCCGGACACGAATGATAGATCCGACCAACGCAGTCCCACAAGCATTGCGCCCGAGGAGTGGCCCAGCATGAGGGCGAACGCGTCATTGGCTTCGAGCACCGTGCCCTCCGCCTTAAACCGAAATACTCCGGCGAGGTTGCGTTCAAACAACAAACGATAGCGCACCTCCGAATCTCTGACCGCTTCCTCGGCGAGTCTGCGGTTTGTGATGTTTTCGTGTGCCAGCACGACTCGGGCCTCGCCTCCGTCGGCAAAAGTCGTGACGTTTACCGAGAACCATCTTTTTTCTTTGGGACTATGGCAAGGGTACTCAAGGCTGAAATCGTCCACCGCCCCCGCCATGGTCTGGCGGATTCCGTCCCCCACCGCTTTCGCGTCGGCGGTGCTGACGGAAGCCCCCCCGCACACCTCCAGGTAGTTGGCCCCTACTCCACAGGTGCGCTCGCTCCCGCCGTTGGCGGCGGCGAAGCGATGCCACGCGGCATTCACCGCCACAATCTCACCCTTCTCGTCCAGAATCGCGATATTTGACGACAAGGCGTCGAGAGTCGATTGCAGGAAATGCTCCGACTCGCGGAGGGAATGTTCCGCGCGCTTGCGCTCGGTGATATCGCGCAGCGTCCAGATGCGCCCGTAGTATTCCCCATTCTTACCGAAGACGGGAGCGGTGTAGCGGTCCAGGACCCGCCCATCTCTGAACTCGATCTCGTCGCGGCCCGTCTCGCTCGGATGATCGTAGAAGTGGTTCACCACGGCCAGATAGGCCCCCCCGTCTTTGACCAGGGTGGCAACATGATCGTCGAGCAGGTGGTTGTCGGTGCTGGCCAAGACCTCGGCGGGAAGGCTGAACAATTCGATCAGCCTGCGATTCATCATCAGCCTTTGGCGCTGGGGATTCGCCACGTGGATTCCTTCGATGGTGGCGTCGGCCTGCGCTTCCAGGAGTGCGGCTTTGAATTTAAGTTCGGATTCAATGCGCTGCCGTTCGGTAATTTCTCGCACGAAGACGAAGGCAAATTCGTCTCCATCGAACCGGAAGTGATTGGTTGTGACCTCGACTGGAAGATGCTGGCCCTGTTTGGTGACGTGCTCGGTCTGGAAGATCACCGTCCCTCGAGCCGTTCCTCCCTCCCAGATTTTTGGCCATCCCGCGGCGGTGATATGCGGGTCGAGGTCGGAGATGGAGAGCGAGAGAAGTTCGTCGCGGGACCGCCCGAGGGACTGGCAAGCCGCTTGATTGGCGTAAACGATGCGGCCTGTGGAGTCGATCCAATAGATGGCGTCGGACGCGTGATCGACCGAGTATTGCGTCAGCCGCAGTTCCTTTTCCACCTGCTTGTTCGCCGTAATGTCGCGTGCGATGCTGGAAGCGCCCACAATTCTGCCCGTGCTGTCCTTGATCGGCGAAAGGGTCGCGGCAATGCTGATTTGGGCGCCATCCTTGCGCACCCGCAGGGTCTCGAAGTGTTCGGCCGGCGCGTCCCGCCCGATGCGCTCTACCAGATCCGTTTCGTCCTGCACGGAATCCGGCGGCGATAGCATCTGCAAAGGTTGGCCGATAGCCTCCGCGGCGGTGTAGCCAAACATTTTCGCCGCCCCAAGGTTCCAGGCGTTAATGGTGCCGTCGAGAGTATGCCCGATGATGGCGTCGCCGGAGGACTGAACGATCTCCGCCAGTAGGGTGCGCGCCTGCTCCGCATGGCTCCGTTCGGTAGACATTGCTCCAAGAAGCAGTCCGGTGAGGGCCAGGCTCAGCATGGCGAGTTGGAGCCGCGGCAGTTCCGCCCCTGAAGAGCGATGCAAATACCCCGCCAGCATCAATCCGAGGTTGATGGCCACCGTGACCAACGCCGCCCCCGGCAGCCCGTAGCGAACCGCCCCCCAGATCACGGGAATAAACAACAGATATAGAGGCTGAAAGTTGGCTGCAGGTGCAAAGCCGAAAATTAGCCAGATCACCGCCAGGATGCACACCGCCTGGGCCGCTACTTCGAAACTCTCCAGTGTTGACCAGCGGTGGGTTGGTGGATGACCGGGTCCGGCCGCCCCTCCCGGAGCAATCCCTGCCGCCGTCATGCATGAACTCACGCTCGGAGCCACATAGACGAGCAGAAACGGAGCAAAAGCGACAATAGAAATCGAATCTCCAGCCCACCAACCGACCGTGGTCACGAAGCCATCGGATCGTTTGATCAGTCCGTCCCCCAACAGGGTCAACATTCCAATCAACGCGGTAGGCACTGCCGCTGCGACGAACGTCAGCGAAAAGCCCATGGCGTCGCGCAGGTTGCCCAGTTTCTGATCGATGCGCCATCGCCCACGGAGCAGGGCCACCGCCACGATATAGGGCAGATACAAGATGGTCGCCTGCGGAATTCCACACCAAGAAATGACGGTCCGGTGGTTGTTCACGATGCCCGTGACCAGGCTGGACACAAAAATCAGCGGCAGGTAACGCATTCCGCCGCTTAACAAAAGTGCGAGGACCAGGCCCACAGGCAGATACCAGGTTGGCGCTCCCTCCCAGGACTGAGTGACGGTTGACACCTTGTCCGCGAGCAAGAAGGCGAGCGCGAAAATCGCCGATAGCAAGGCCTGCTTATAGAGGGGCGCACCGCCCCAATCCGGATTCGAAATCTGGGGTTGAGCAGAACCGCGGTGGGGCGGATCGGACTTCGACCAATTCGCTGCCTCCGCCGACTGCGGCGATTGACCGCGCCTTCCCTGGCTGCGTGGGGCAACTTGGCTCCCCGGATTTGCCGCATCGCGGGAGTGCTCCGGGGGTGATTGAAGTTTTTCCACTAAAGACCGCGATTCAGACTCCGGTCACCATGGCCAGCCCGCTCAAAGGTCAGCCACCAAGTTGAATAACGGCATTAGGTTCTACAAACTTTAGGCACCCCACTCTGGGTCCGGGCGCGGCGCTGGCCGAGTTCCGGTCGTAATCGCGTCAGGAAACCCTGCCTCTTGTCGAAGCTTGTTCGGCCGGCACGATACCCCTTATATCTCGAACTCTGGTTCTGTGTTGGAGTGGTAAACACCGACATGCCGAGCCAGCCCTGATCTGCCGGAAAGATACGAGGAGGCGGCAGCCACGTAGTCGCCGCCTGTACCATTTCCCGACCTATTTCAGATGCGCGTTGTAGCCTTTTCCGTGCCAACATCGGTCTTGCGGCGGAGATGACCGAAGCCATGTGGCGATCGCCGCGGAGTAACAACAAGCTATACTCGGTAGCCACATTTTGAGTATCGTAAGTCGTCTCCCTGATTACGAGCAAACGCGACAGTCAGCGACAAAACACCACTACGAGAATCTGCGCGGTCAAAATGCGGAGCAGCATTGAGAGGGGATATACCGTGGCATAGGCGAGCAGCGGCGCATCGGAGGCGCTGAGGGAGTGGGCAAATGCAAGCGCAGGCGGATCAGTCATACTGCCGGCCAACAATCCACTGATTGTGGCAAAGCTCAGTTTCAAGATGATCCGCGCAATTAGGGCAACGAGTATTAGAGGCACGATAGTGATTGCCAAACCGGCCAGCAGCCAATGGACTCCCTCGTAGCCAAAAACGGTTTCAAAGAATCTTTCGCCAGCTTTCAGGCCCACGCAGGCAAGAAACAGGGCGATGCCCAGTTCCCGGAACGCAATATTCGCGCTGGCGGGCATATACCAAACCAAGGGGCCGATGCGGCTAATGCGACTCAACAGAATTGCCAGCAGCAAGGGTCCACCCGCCATGCCCAGGCGCACCGGCACGGGAATATGTGGAACGGCAATCGGAATTGCGCCGGCCAGAACACCGAGCGCGATGCCGATGAAAATGGGGATAAAATTGGTTTCCTGCAGCGCATGGATGCGATTGCCAAGTAACTCGGTAACTTCGTTCAGCGCTTGTTCATTCCCAACAACTTGAAGCATGTCGCCGAATTGCAGACGCAACTCGCCCACGGCGGTCATCTCAATCTCGGCGCGCGCTACCCGTGTAACCGCCACGCCAAAACGTCCGGCGAGATTCAGTTCTTCGATGGTGCTCCCCAGCGCGCCCTGGCGGGTCACGACTATTTTTTCCGAAGCCACTTTGCCGGAGAGCAACAAGTTCACTGTGCTTTCCCGACCCGCAACAACGCGGACACTTTCCAATGCCTTAGGAGTCCCCACCGCGAGAATAATATCGCCCGTGTGAAGGATGGTCTGCTCGGTAGCGGTCTGCACCTCAGAATCACCGGGGTGTTTGATGCGAGACACCACCACGCCGTCGCCCGCAGGCATTTGTCCAATCGGTAGGCCGTCAAGATTTGGATTTTCCACGACGAGAGTAAGACGTTCCAGTCGCTCCGCTTCATTCGGTCCGGGGGGCGCCGCCTCAGCGGTGTCGCGAAAAGCAAATCGCAAGAACAGGATGATGCCGATGATTCCCAACACCGCACCGGGATAGGCGGCAGCGTAGGCAAGTGGAGGCACGCCCCCCTGCTCGGCGGCCTTGCCGCCGAGCGTTTTGAGCATTTGTTGAGTGGCGCCCAGCGAGGGGGTGTTGGTCGTCGCGCCGGAAAAGAGTCCGAGCGAGGCAAACGGATTTATGTGCAGCCAATGGGCCGTGGCGATGGTCATTCCGGCGCCGAATACCACGATCGCCGCTGCCAGCGCGTTGAGATGCAGTCCCTGTTTTCGAAACGAGGCAATAAAGCCGGGGCCGAGCTGTAGTCCGATGGTAAAAACGAAAAGAATCAGTCCGAAGTCGCGGACAAACTCCACAATCTGCTGGTCAACGCGCACTCCAAAATGCCCGGCGACGATGCCCGCAAACAGCACGCCCGTGACTCCGATGCCCACTCCTTTGATTTTGATTTGCGCCAACGCCAGTCCTGCGACGGCGATCAGCATGAGCGCGAGCACCGCCCACGCGATGGGCTGCGATGACGACAATTCGGTGAGCCAGTTCATGCTTTAGAGGTTGAGACCAGTATTCCCTTTATCCATTAGGTAAGAGGCGTGCGGCCGCCGGAATTGAATCTGCTGCCACGTCCAAGGCCGGGTGAAAGACGCACCGGATGAGCTACTGAAAGTTAGTTTTGCTGTTTGGGACCGGCTTTCTTAATTTCCGCGGAGGCGTCACCGGCGTTCTCGGCGAAGTTTTGCTCAAACATGGTGGCCAGTTCACGGGCCTTGCGGTCATAGGCCGTCTTGTCGGTCCAGGTGTCGCGGGGATTCATCATTTCGTCAGGCACACCCGGGCAGGACAATGGTACGGCAACTCCAAAAATGGGGTCGGGCTTTGTGGCGACATTCTTCAGCGCGCCGGAAAGGACAGCTTTTACCATCGCGCGGGTCAATTCGAGTTTGATTCTATGGCCCTGTCCGTAAGAGCCGCCACTCCACCCGGTGTTGACCAGCCAGACATCCACCTTGTGTTGGGCAAGTTTGTCACCCAGCAGTTTGGCATAAACCGTTGGCGGCAATGCCATGAATGGCGCGCCGAAGCAGGGGCTGAACGTTGCCTGGGGCTCTTTGATCCCCGCCTCAGTGCCGGCAACTTTCGCCGTGTACCCCGCCAGAAAGTGATACATCGCCTGTGCGGGGGTGAGGCGGGCCAGCGGAGGCAGAACGCCAAATGCATCGCAGGTAAGCATGATAACGTGCTTGGGATGTCCCGCTTTGCCCGTGCGCGTCATATTTGGAATATGCATGATGGGATAAGCGGCACGTGTGTTTTCGGTAAGTGAGGCGTCGTCCAGATCGACGTGCCGGGTGCGCATGTTCATGGCGACGTTTTCGAGAATGGTGCCGAAACGACGCGTGATTTCGTATATCTCCGGCTCGCCCGCGGGCGACAGGTGGATGATTTTGGCGTAGCAGCCACCTTCAAAATTGAAGATCCCGCTGTCGCTCCACCCGTGTTCGTCGTCGCCAATCAGTGTGCGATCGGGATCGGCCGACAGTGTCGTTTTTCCCGTCCCCGACAAACCAAAGAAAACAGCCACGTCATTTTCATCGGTACCGTAGTTCGCCGAGCAGTGCATGGCCATGACGCCCTTTTGGGGAAGAAGGTAATTCATGACCGTAAAGATGGACTTCTTGATTTCGCCGGCATAGGCGGTACCACCGATGAGGATCAATTTCTCGCCGAAGTGGAGCAGGACGAAGGCTTCGGAGTGTGTGCCGTCAACCTCGGGATTGGCGTGAAAATTGGGCGCGTGCAGCACGGTGAATTCCGGAACATGCCGCTCCAGCTTTTCCAGATCCAGTTCGCGAATGAACATCGTCCTGGCGAACAGAGCGGCCGAAGCGCGCTCGCTGATGATGCGAACGGGAATGCGATACTGCTCGTCCGCTCCGGCATAGCAGTTCTGAATAAAAATATCTTTCCCCTGGAGATATGCGCAGAGCCTGTATTTGAGTGCGTCAAATTTTGCGGGCTCCATGGGACGATTGACCTTCCCCCAGCTTATGTTCTTTACGCTGGAAGGTTCTCGCACGAAAAATTTGTCTTGCGGCAAACGCCCGGTGTATTGGCCCGTGCGGATCACGAGCGGCCCCAGATGACTCAACGCTCCTTCATACCGGCGAATGGCCTCTTCGTAAAGTGCGGACGTTGGCAAGTCCCAATAGACATGCCCGAGATTGACCAGACCCAGATCTCTGAGACTCTCGTCCCGCGAAGCGCTGCCGGCTTCAGTTGTTTTCAGCTCGATTCCACGGCGAACCGCTGGTCCTGACATAGATGATGCCCTCGCATTGAAAGTGAGTAGCCCGTCGAAGCAAATGGCGCGATTGAGCGGCGGTGGAAGGCGATTCCTGAAAGAACACACCTTGCACAGCCATCCTTCGAATTCATCGGCCTCCGAGGACTACGAGTTTAGGAAAAGGGGTCGGGGAGGGCCCGAAGGTACGGTCTTTCGCAGAGGAGCAAACGGGAATCGAAGCGATTTTAGGTTGCTGTCATCGAGAATCGGCTCATTTCTTATGTATTTAAGGGCATTTGATATTCGCAGAGACCCACACTGCGAAAAGCGAAAACTGGGCGGAATACGGCTGAAGTACTCCGAATCGGCACCGATACATACAGCATGGTATCGGATGGAAAGACAGCTCTGCTTGGGCACTGGGAAGAGTCGGTTTGGTTCCATTTCGCTTGCTGTTAGCCGCCGCAACCGTTCTGGTGGATATCCTGAGACCGTGTCCGATATGGAGGCTTGGCGGAATGAAATCTACAGGGACCAAAAGCGCTTTCGCCGGGAAGGCCGGCCCAAAAAGTCAGCCCAGCGTTGACCTGCAGGAGCAGATCTGCCGGCGCGAGCAGGAACTGTACGAACAGCGCGGGAGAGAAGAGGGGCACGCACTCGATGATTGGTTGCAAGCTGAAGCCGAACTTGTTAAGCGGAAGGCTAGAACCGCAGGTGCTTCCTCGTAAATCTCTGCCGTCCAAATTAGTGGCGTTCTGCGGGGCATCTTCCTGCCCACCGGATCAAGCCCGGCAGGAAGCGGTTTCGTACAGAAGGATGATTCGGCAGAATTCTAATGGCGTAGCCATACAGTCCGCTGCGAACCTTGGGTTGAATGTCGCACCCGAAAGTGTAGGTGCCGGCGGAGCTCGCCCCAGATGCTGCTTGCATCGGACTGGCGGCAAAATCTGTGAGTTCACCATCCGCGTTTACTCGTCCCATAAGGGTCTCGACCAAAACGTCGTCAGGCGTCAGAGAATCCAGAAACACGCGGGCCGACAGTTGAACTCGATCCCCTAAGGCAATCTCGGGGACGCTGTTCTCCACTGACTCCACGCGCAGGCGAGGCCACGCTTTCTCCACCCGGTCAAGCCACGCAGCCAGGCTCCTCGCCTTGGACGCACCATCAGCCGCCAGTTCCAGGCAGCGGTCGTGAGCCACCAAGTAATATTCATCGGTGTACTGTTTGGCCATGCGATGCATGTTGAACTCGGGGCACAGCACGGTGATCGACGATTTCATCCGTGCAATCCACTTGCGGGGTAAGCCATCGGCGCCGCGCTCATAAAACGTGGGGATGATTTCTTTTTCCAGCAGGGCGTACAAGGCTTCGGCTTCTATATCGTCCTGGCGCGATAAGTCGCTGTAGGTTTCACCCCGGCCAATGGCCCAACCAATCTCAGCGCGGTGCCGGGTGCCCAGGTCCCAGGCTTCATCCCACCATCCGTCGAGCGTGCTGAGATTGAGGACGCCGTTGGCCTGCGCCTTCATTCCGCTGGTGCCGCTGGCCTCCAGCGGCCGCCGCGGTGTGTTCAGCCAAACATCGCATCCCTGCAGCAGGCATCGCGCTGAGGCCATATCATAGTTCTCCAGGAAAACGACCCTCCTGCGAAACTCCGGGCGCCTCGCCAGGCCCATCAAGCCGGATACTTCCATGCCAGCCTGAATAAAACGAAAAATATTATCGATCAGCAAGAGAACGTCCCGATGCTCATCATCGCGGAAATACTCCGCCATCGTCAGCGCCACATCTCCCACCCGAAACCGGCTGCCCGGCGGTTCATTCATCTGGCCGTAAACCATCACCATGTTCTGAAGAACGCCAGCTGCTTTCATGGCGCTATAAAGCTCTTCGCCTTCGCGGCAGCGCTCCCCAATCCCGCAAAAAATGCTCATCCCTTTCTGATGCCCGATCATGTTGTGAATCATCTCCGTGAGCAGCACCGTCTTGCCGACACCCGCGCCTCCGAATAAGCCTGCCTTACCGCCGCGCTCAAGCGGCACGAGCACATCGATGGCCTTTATGCCCGTCTCGAAAACCTCGGACTTGGTGGAGCGCTCGGACAGCGGCGATGGTGCTCGATGGACGGTTCTCCATTGCACATCCGCGGGCTCCGGCTGTCGGTCGATGGCGTGACCGAACACGTCGAACATTCGCGAAATGATCTTCTTGCCGACCGGCGCTTGCAGGGGTGCGCCCGTGTCCTTGACCGGCATTCCGCGGGCCAAACCTTGCGTGGGGGTCAAGGCAATGCCGCGTATCCGGCACGCATCAAGCTGTGTCATGACTTCGACGACGATCTCTTGTCCCGCTCCGGCGCGCAGCACCGAGAAGATTGGTGGCAGGTGGTGCTCAAACCGCACATCGACCACGCTGCCGCGCACGGAAACGACGGCGCCATGATTCGAAGGAGGTGATTCATTTCTCATCTGCAGGTCCATGCCGGCCGCGCTTCAGGCCGTCACACTTCAAAGGTCAGCCGTTGTACCGGATAGGACTCGTTTCACGCCGTTGACCTCTTTTGCTTGCGGACACGTTTGCCACCGCCGATTCGGGAACCTCCGCCAAATCGCTACTCAATGCGCTGGCATGGCGCAAACTCCTATGGGTTCTTTGTCTTGCCTCAGTTGGAACTGGAGAGAGAGCGTTCCTTCGTTAAGATAACGGAGAGAACGTATGAAAAAAGAACGCAAGCACTACACCGCTGAGGAAAAGGTGGCGATTCTACGAC
>Ga0187847_10000062_pt1 | contig 118028 bp, 84 predicted proteins | sample June2016WEW_4_10_FD_132458 | JGI IMG/M metagenome (GOLD analysis project Ga0187847, IMG submission 132458) | Peatland microbial communities from SPRUCE experiment site at the Marcell Experimental Forest, Minnesota, USA - June2016WEW_4_10 | ecosystem: Environmental > Terrestrial > Soil >...
CCGAGGTCAGAGTTGCTCCCGGACCGCTCAGTGGGTTGATCGTCACCGACACATCGCTCAGCGTAGTTGCCGCGGGAGCGGTGATAAAGAGTTGGAAAGAGACCGTCTCGCGCCCCGCCCCGGCGATGGAAATCACCGGCGTACCCGACGGGCACGACCAGTTGGTATTCAACTGCGTAACCGCCTGCGGATGCTGCGAATATCCCCAAGGGCTGTAAGTGCCGTCGTACAGCATGACGGGAATCGTGGGCTGGTTCGTCGTCGGGCTGTTGTTCAGCATCACCACGTCGCTGACAGTGGCCGCCCAGATGTTCGGTGTTGAGGCGGCCCAATTCTGGGCTGCGCATGCCTGACCGGCCGCCCGTTTGCTGCCTGAAACAAGCAGCATCAGCACCGCCAGCGTGACGAACATCGAAGTTCCAATCTTCGAAATTAGCTTTCTTCCCAGGTTCCAGCTCATGGTTTTTCCCCTTCTTGAATCAAGAATTGTTTCTCTAAATGAAAAGTTTCCGCAGGTTTAGATGCGATCCGCACATAGAGACCCCAAGCGTCCTCGGACGCTAGGTAGCTCTCTTGAGAATTGTCAAGTATTATTTCGAGAAAATTTTCTCATTATGAATCGATCTTTGCAGATTTTCGTGCCGCAAGTGTCGCTATTGAAAGGACTTTTATGAGTATAAGATAAATAAAATCAATAGTTTAATATCAATCCATGCTACGCGGAAGACCCTGTGCAAATCAACAAGCTATGGTTCAAGCCTGTAACAATTTCTCAGGTACTTTAGTTTTTTTGACTGCACGAAAAATAGGTCATCTCTTCACCGTAGATAGAATTCGGCGGAAATTGTCAGCCTGAGCTTGAGAATCGATCGCCTATTTCAGTTGCGAAGGGTACGCGCTCAAATCCCTTCAATCCGGGCATGTTGATATTTGCGGAGAGCCCCGAAGCTCACCCCGGCTGCCAATGCAGCTACGATCAGCTTCCCGGCGTCGTGCTGCGATACTTTGCCGCCGTTTCAAAGCTGGCGCGTTGCGTCCTCTGCGGTGGAAGCCCGCGCAAAACCAGCTCCACGTCATCCACGATCATCCTTCCAATTTCATGCATAATCTCCGGCACATTGCCGGCTCGATGTGCCGACAAAATCGTGTTCTTGGTGCGGCGGGCCCGATGGTTCGGCGGAATCGGCTCTTCAGGAAAAACATCAATAGCTGCGCGAATGTGGCCCGACTCGCAGGCATCCAGCAGATCATCGAAGTTCACAATTCCCGCCCGGCTCACCAGCACCACCACCGATCCCCGCTGCATCAGGCTGAAGTATTTTTTGTTCAGCGAGCCGGCATTCTCAGTCGTAGGCGGTGCCAGGATAAACACGACGCGCGAGCGCCGGAACAATTCCTCCAGCCCCACGGGATGCAATTGCATGTTGCGCAAAATCTGTTCGTGAACCCACGGGTCGTGCGCCAGAATCTCTCCATGAAACGGCCGCAGCATGGGAATCAATTCCCTTCCCAGGTTGCCGCAGCCAATTACTCCCATCGTCTTTCCGCGCAACAGAAATGAATCCTCCGTGTCGTCAACGCCGTAGAGCGATTCCGTTCCCGCCCGCATCTTCGCGTCTCCATCCACCATTCCGCGAGCGCCGGCAATCGCCATTCCCAGCGCCATCTCCGAGACCGAAACTGCAAAGACTGGAGCAATGGCCGTGACGTAAATATTGCGCCGGAAGCACTCCGCGTAGTCGATATTAGGAAGAAAATTTCCTTCCACATTGACGATCAGCCGCAGATTCGGGGCGCGGTCCAGCCTCTCGCGAGGCATATCCGCCTGGCCCAGCAGCGCGACTGCATTGGGCAGATACCGGTCAATCTGCTCATCGGGCGCCCGGCTGCCGTCGTGCCAGATCACGCGGCCCAGCCCTTCCAGCCGTCGCTTGTCTTCGGCGCTGAAGACCACATTCGAATCACGCGGATAAGGATCAAGAACAATTACGTTATCAGTAGTGCTCATCTTTGTTTTTCGCCTCGCAAGTTCTTATCGCACAACTTAAGCTCGTTCCAAATATTCGCTTTGCGTCAGGGCACGACTTCAGTCGTGCCGTACAAGGTTGCAAGAACAACGGGCTTTAGCCCCTGAGGTTCTACCACCTGCTCCATTAAGCCATTAACGATGGCTAACACCAATTACCGGAACAGATACCAGAGTACATCCGTGAAGATAAACAGCACCAAAGCCGCGTTGCGGTAGTCGCCGATTCCCTCCCAGGGTTTGGTGAACTCCGCTGAGACATTGACCACAGCCCTCTTCAAATCCTCCGGCTCGCTGGTCATGTTGCTCACAATCACCGTGGCAACGGTGGCAACAACAAGCACCACCAGATCCCGGTGAAGGAAAGAGGTAAAAACTGGGAGCGAAAGTATGGGCAGCCGCAGGTGCAGCACCTGGTCAAGAAAAACCACCGCAGCCACGCAGAATCCGGCAATGATGCCTCCTATGGCTCCCTTGGTGTTGGCCTTCTTCCACAGCACTCCGGTAAGAATCACCGCCATCATCGGCGCGCAAAGGTAGTGGGAGATCAGTTGCAGGTAGTACCAGATCGTTACTGAAAGACCGACCAGCGGAGCGGCCAGCACGCCCAGCACCGCCATCAGCACCGTAACCCAGCGGCCGATCACCACCTGCTTACTCTCAGTGGTTTCAGGCTTGTATCGCAAAACAAAATCTCTCACCACCAGCGTGGCGCTGGCGTTGTAGCAGGCGCTCATCGATGACATCAAAATCGCGATCAGCCCGGCCAGCGCCAGTCCGCGCAAACCCACCGGCAAAAGCCCTTGCACCAGTTGCGGATATGCGTAGTCGTAGCGCGAAATCCCCGGATAAAGAACCCGCGCAATCACGCCGGGAAGAACCAGAATGAACGGAACCAGCAATTTGAGGAAGCCCGCAAAGATCGCTCCTCGCTGGCCGTCCTTTAAGCTCCGCGCCCCCAGCACGCGCTGTACATTGGTCTGGTCCATGCACCAATAGAACAATCCGGAAAAGAAATTGGCGATCAGGAACCCGGTAATCGGAAGCTCGTCCGTCAGCGGTTTCACCATCTGCAGCGAGGCCGCGGGCGCGTGCGTCACCAGTCCGTGCCAGCCTCCCACCGCATGCAGACCCAGCACCACCAGCAGCGCACTGCTCAGGATCAGCCACGTCCCCTGCACCATGTCCGCATAAACCACCGCACGCAAGCCGCCCTTCATCGTATAGAGAGCGGTAAACGCCGAAAGCAAAATCATCAACAGCAGCTGGTTCCACCCAAACAGCACATGGAACAGCAGCGAACCCGCCCATATATCGATTGCATTCTTGGTGAAAACATTGATGACCAGCAGATTGGCGGACAGGAAAGCGCGCAGCGGCCAGCCGTAGCGCCGCTCAATGAACTCCGGGATGGTATAGATCTTTTCCCGCAGATAAAGCGGCGCAAAGAGCATGGCCAGCATGATCAGATCCCAGCCGCTCACCCATTCATAGCCCCCGGCCACCATGCCGATGCGATAGCCGTCTCCGGCCATCCCCAGAACGTGTTCCGCTGAAATATTCGAAGCAAAAAGCGACATGCCGATGAACGGCCAGCTGAGGTCGCGCCCTGCCAGGAAGTACTCTTTCCCCGTACTGCTTTTATGGGAGGCCCGCGTCACCGCAAAAACAACCAGCCCCAGGCTTGCGAAAATAATGACGGTATCAATCCACGACAGCACGCTGTTTCACTCTTCCCTTCAGTCCGGCGGAGGCGATACCGAATTCCAACATAAGCAGAATTACGTTGTCAATGCTAAATTGAAAGCAAACGAAAGACAATGATATTGAATTTGTTCATATCATTTCATTACTTTTGCGTTTTTTCACAAAATACGCTATATTATTCTTTGAATTTCCAGAGACATGGTTTCGACACGGAACCAGGAAAGCATGCCCATGGGCGGTCAAAATCCAGTTCTTTCCCCGGTTCCGACCGGACGCCCCCATCTTGTCGCCGACCGCCGGCGCATGATCTCCGAGTTAGTAGCTTCCCGGGGAAGCTTGCGCGTGTCTGAGTTGAGCGACATTCTGGGAGTCTCTGAAGTCACCATCCGGAGCGATCTGGAACTGCTTGCGCATGAAGGGCTTCTGGTGCGCGATCACGGCGGCGCCATCGCCCGCACCCACACGTCTCTATCTGTCGCCTTCGATCAGCGCGCCCGGCTGATGCTTGAAGCCAAGCAGCGCATCGGCCAGGAAGCCGCCAGTCTTGTTCAGCCCGGCGACACCATCATGCTCGATTGTGGTTCGACACTGATGGAGATGGCCAAGCGTTTGTCGAATCTTGCTCCGCTGACGATAATTACCAACGGCCTCAATATCGCCATTCAAGTCGGTTCGCTTCCTGACGCTCATGTGGTGCTGGCCGGCGGCAGCCTGAGTCCTGAGACGATCGGCACAGTAGGTCCGCTTGCGGAGCGCGATCTGGGTGATCTGCTGGCCGACAAGTTCTTTCTTGGCACACATGCATTCGAGCTTGAAAACGGACTCTCTGACGTTTCAATCGAAGTGGCGCGCGTCAAGCGCACCATGATCTCGGCGGCAAAACAGGTCATCCTGCTGGCTGACTCCGGCAAATTCCCCTCCCGTGCGATGGCACGCGTCGCTCCGTTATCAGCCGTCCATTGCATCATCACAGATACAGGATTCCCCGAAGAGATCGCCCAGCAATTGACTGCACAGAACATTGAGGTGCGCAGAGTTTAACGGTTCCTCCTCGGAGCGAGCCGAGTTTCACGTGTTATCAAAATAAATGGAGATGAAATGGGATTAGGTAAAAGTGTCCGGTTAAAAAGATTATTCAGTCATCCTTCGGGGCGTCTTTGTTCCGTAGCCATCGATCACTTTCTCGGTTATCACCAGGATCTGTATATGCAAACAGGCCTGCGCGAGCTACCCAAAACCATTGCCGCCATTGTTGCCGGCAAGCCCGATTCCATCACCATGAACAAGGGAATCGCATTGGGCTGGTGGCCGCCTTACGCGGGAACCATTCCGCTCATTGTGCAGAGTCTCGCAGCCCGTCCCGACGACACAGCCGACGAAACGATTGCGCTTCCTGAGGATGCGGTGCGCCTCGGCGCGGACGCGTTTGCCACCTGCGCCTTCGTTCGCGGCGCCACTGAGGCGGCCCACGTCCGGCGCGTAGCCGATCTGGTTCGCCAGGCGGAGGTCTGGGACATGCCCGTGATTCTCCACGTCTATCCCAGAACCTTCAGCAACGGCAAAGTCGATATCAGTTTTACCCCCGAGGATATTTCCTGGGCGGTTCGCTGCGGCATTGAAGTGGGCGTGGACGTAATCAAGGTGCCCTATTGCGGTGACGTAGCCAGCTATAAGCAAATCATCGAGAACTGCCCGGTTCCGATGGTAGCGGCCGGAGGACCCAAAGCTGCAAACTTCCGCGCCAGTTTAACCATGGCAAAGGAAGTGGTTCAGAGCGGCGCCCGCGGCATGGTGGTTGGTCGCAACATTTGGGGATTCCCCGAGATCACCAAGGCGGTCAACGCCTTCAAGGCCGTCATTCACGACCAGGTCGACCCGGAAAAGGCCATGCAACTCGCCGGCCTCGGAGCCTGAAATGCCCAGGCCGGAATTCGACATTTTTGGCCTCGGAACCATAGCCGTCGACGATTGCGTGTACGTGGATTCGTACCCGCTTCCGGATCATAAGGTCAGAATCAACCGCGAGGGACGAAATGTGGGCGGCCAGATCGCCACGGCCCTCGCCGCTGCCAGCCGACTGGGCGCTCACTGCGCCTACGCGGCCGTCCTCGGCGACGATGAACTTTCCACCGCAGCCCTTGACGCTCTCCAAACCGCCGGGATTGATTGCCAGTTCATCCAGCGCACCCCCGGTGCGGGGCCGATTCACAGCATAATCATCCTCGACGAAAAAGCCGGCACGCGGAATATCTTTTACAGCGTAAGCCGTACCGCACCCGTTCCCACCAGCCAGATCGACCCGGCAACCGTTGCCAATACCCGTGTGCTTCTTGTTGACCAGTTCGGCCCCGATACGGCCATTCACGCCGCCCGGCTCGCGCGCGTGGCGGGTGCAGCGGTCGTGATGGATCTCGAGTGGCTCGACGCACCCCGTCTCGACGAGATGATGTCCCTCGCCGATCATCTCCTGGTTCCGCGCGACTTCGCTGTCGCTTACACACAATCGCAAACGCCTGCGCAGGCCGCCGAAGAGTTGCACCGCCGCAGCCAGCGCGCCTGCACCGCGGTCACCTGCGGCACGGATGGTTGCTATTACCTTCACGCCTCCGCGACTGTTCAACACTTGCCGGCTCCGCGTGTTGAAAGCCTTGAGACTACCGGATGCGGCGACGTTTTTCATGGCGCCTACGCCGCTGCTTTAGCCCGCGGCAACGACGCGCCCGATTGCTTGCGTTTTGCCTCAGCCGCGGCGGCGGCCTTTGCCACCCGTCCTAGTGGATGGCAGCATATGCCCACCACCGACGACGTGAATCGTCTGATGACAAAAACTTATTGAAGGAGATTTATATGAACACCGCAGAACTTGCAAACCATCTTGAAGAAGCCCTCCGCGAAATTCCGCTGCTCGATGCCCACACGCACCTTGACGCGGCACACCTTTCAGCGCGCGGTCTCGACGACATCCTCCTCTACCACATGGTCATCAGCGACCTCTACTCGGCGGGCTGCCCCAACGGCGCGCGCCTCGATGAGATGCCCTCCATCGAGGAGTCGCACTCCCGCCTCGAACAAGCCATTCCATACCTGCCCAGGATTCAGAACACCTCCTGCTTCTGGATGGTGCGCATCATCCTCAAGGACCTATATGGTTTCGCCGATCCGATTACAGCGGATAACTGGCGCAAGCTCGACGGCCTGATCCGTGAGCGTGCCGGAAAGTCGTGGGCCATCCAGACCCTCGACCGCGCGGGAATCCAGCGCACCTGCACTGAACTCTGGCGCGGCCGCGACGGCGCGAGCAATGATTTATTGCAGTACAGCCTGGAGTGGGCATTTTTTTCCCGCGGCCAGTGGGGTGAATTTGATACCGCGTTGTTTGAGCTGGAACGCACCTGGGCCGCCGAGACTCCGGAGCCGCCCATCTCCGTAACGTTCAGTGCACGTCCTCCTGTTCCCCGCCCCATCCGCACCCTCAAGGACGTGCACGACTGCCTCGATCATTACTGCGCCGTCACTCCCTACGACCGCATCCTCAACACCGCTCAGCATTTTTCCACCGACTTCGATTATCGCCAGGTAACCGATGCGGAAATGACGAAAGCCCTTGAGCGTCGCGCGCAGGCCGGCCCCGAGGAACGCGATATCTACGCCAACTACATCATCGAGCAATATCTGCAACGCCTTGAGCACAGCCATCCGGGATTTATGTTCCAGTTCTCGCTCGGTGCAGACCCGTTGCCCTACGAGACCGCCAGCCGCATTCGCCAGACCACCCTGCGCGAGTTAGGCGAGCTCATCGCACGCCATCCCAAGCTGAACTTCCAGTGCCACATCTCCAGCCTGCACGCCAACCAGACGCTCTGCACCTTCTGTCGCGAGTTGCCCAACTTTTCCCTGGCGGCCTACTGGTGGCACAATTTCTTCCCCATGTTCATGCGCCAGGTGATGGAAACTCGCCTCGACATGCTCCCGGTAAATAAGCAGATCGGCTATCTCTCCGATGCCTATTGCGCCGACTGGTGCTATGCCAAGGCAACAATGATTCGCAAACAGCTGGCAAATGTGCTGGCGCGAAAGATCGCGCAAGGTCAGTACGACGAAAAATTGGCGCTCGCAACCGCCCGCCAGATCTTCTATGAAACACCCCAAAGCCTGTGCGGCATGAGGCCGAAAGTCTTAGGTGCGAAAAAGTAAATCGCAAATAGATGTAAGATGGAAGGTCGGCAAAATTCGAGGTGATTCAGCACCCCGAGAAGTTGCCGGCTGTTGAGGACTGCTGAAGAAATGTCCGCCCAGACGCTAGGAAAAGCAGCGCTTTATTGAAGATTGCATGACCAGCGCTCGCGACGAACGCGCCGGAGGCGCAGAGTTTGTTAGCCCCGCGCTTCAGCGTGGGGAAAGTGGATCCCATAAATTCGTTACGGAGTCCCGTAGGGACGGCGCAATGACACAATTTTGCCGGACTCAATAACTGCGAAACGCCACACATCGAAGATCGGAAGCATCGAAATGACCTCTCGGGAACGTGTACTAGCATCCCTGAACCATCAACAGCCCGACCGGGTTCCGATTGACCTGTCGGGTTATCGCTCGTCGGGCGTCTCCCCCATCGCCTATCCCAAGCTCAGAGCCGCACTCGGTCTTGTGCCGCGTACCGTCGACGTTTACGATGCCATCCAACAACTGGCCATCGTCCACGAAGATGTGCTCGACCGCCTGGGCGTGGATACGATTGAACTGGGCCGAGCCTTCTGCCACGAAGACAAATGGTGGGCCGATTGGACCCTGCTCGACGGATCGCCGTGCAGAATGCCGGCCTGGGCATTGCCTGAGCGAATGGGTCCCGACTGGGTCTTCCGCGGCCCGAGCGGAAGAATCATGGCGCGCATGCCTGAGGGATCGCTGGTTTTCGATCAGACCTACTGGCCCTTCCTCGAAGGCGTTGAAGATCTCTCCCAAATTGAAGCGTTCTATCCGGAGGCAATGTGGACCGGATTACCTACCCCGCCGGGACCATCCATCTCCGGTCCCGATGAACTCGCCCGCGGAGTTCGCGCTTTGCGCGCATCCACCAGCCGCGCCATCATCGGTGCATTTGGCGCCAACCTCTTTGAGATGGGGCAGTTTTTCTACCGCATGGACAACTTCCTCATGTTGTTGGCCGCCGAGCCGGAACGTGTGCATCGCTTCCTTGACGCACTGATGGAGATTCACATGCGCAACCTCGAAATCTTCCTCGGCGCGGTCGGTGACTCCATTGACGTCATTCTCTTCGGCGACGATCTGGGCGCGCAAAACAGCCCGCAAATTTCGCCGCGCATGTACCGCGAATTCTTCAAACCGCGCCACGCCATGCTGTGGGCACGCGCCAAGCAATTGTCCAACGCGAAAGTTATGCTTCACAGTTGTGGCGCCGTGCGCCCTTTGCTGCCCGACCTCATCGACGCCGGCCTCGACGTCATCAACCCCGTGCAGATCAGTTGCCGCGGAATGGAAGCCGAGGGCCTCAAGCGCGACTTCGGCCGCGACCTCGCTTTCTGGGGCGGCGGCTGCGACACGCAGAAGATTCTCCCCCAAGGCACGCCCGCCCAGGTCCGCGAACACGTCCTCCATCAGTGCGAAACGCTCGCCCCCGGCGGAGGCTTCGTCTTCCAGCAAGTCCACAACATCATGGCCAACGTGCCCGCTGAAAATCTCGTCGCCATGTACGACGCAGTGCATGAATACGATGCAAAGAAAGGGAATTAGTACCGCGAATTCGTGATTTCCTAATCCCACCCACGAACCTGGGTGCCCTAGGTCCCTCGCTTTTGGGGACCTGGGAGACCACGAAACTACGCGGCAAAGGTGCTAGCTATGCCGGCAATCGTCTGGGGCGGTCTCGCATTAACCTTGGTAGCTGGCCTCTGCTCGGGCAACAGCATGCTGCCCATGAAGTTCGCCCACCGTTGGCAATGGGAAAACACCTGGCTGATCTTCAGCCTCTTTTCGCTCGTCATCATTCCCTGGACACTGGCCATCATGCTCGCCGGAAACCTGCGCGGCATTTACTGTTCGCTGCTTCCCGGCCAATTGCTTCTGCCGTTTATTCTTGGCGCTGCCTGGGGCGTTGCACAGGTATTATTCGGACTTTCCATTGCGCGGTTAGGCCAGGCGCTCGGCTTTGCCATCATTATCAGTCTGGGATCGCTGGGCGGTACGCTGGTTCCGCTCCTCTTCAAAAATCGCGCCGTCTTCGCCACCTCCAACGGCGCCCTCATCCTCTCCGGACTCGCCGTCATGCTTGCTGGCATCGTACTCTCAGCCCGCGCCGGGAGCCGCCGTGAGCAGGAAGCAAAAAAAGAGACCGGTAGCGGCTACGCTTTGGCGCTTGCACTCGCCGTACTCTGCGGCCTTCTCGCTCCGATGATCAACTACTCTTTCGTCTTCGGCCAGGAGATCGCAGCCCGCGCCGTCCAGTTAGGCATCTCGCCCATCCGCGCAGCCTATACCGTCTGGCCCGTCAGTCTCGCCGGAGGCCTGCTGCCCAACCTCGCCTATTGCTTCTATCTGCTCTCAAAGAAAAAAACCTGGGGCCTCTTTCTTGGGCCCTGGATGCCCGATGCCGGCTTCGCAGTCCTGATGGCCGTCCTCTGGATGGGCGCATTGGCAATCTATGGCGTCGCCTCTGTCTGCCTCGGCGCACTCGGCACCTCAGTCGGTTGGGGTCTCACCCAGATTTTGGCCATCATGTCTGCCAACATCGGCGGCCTGCTCGCCGGCGAATGGACAGCAGCGCCCGCCAGCGCCCGCCGCACGCTCTACGCCGGTCTTGCCCTGCTCACCGCCGCAACCGTTCTACTGGCCGCCGGAAATCGCTGAGTGCGCGGACTTTTTCACGCCCGGTCATGATTAATTACTCCGATTCAAACCGGATCAATTGCGCCCCGCAGCATCGATCGCATCGCCCCGCAATTCAAATCGCGGCTCAATGTAGTTCGGCTCAATCTGCACCGCTTGTGCAATCAGCTTGTGCCCCTCCTCAGGATCGCCGCTGAAACTCGCAATCAGCCCCTGCAAATAAGTAGCCCTGGCAACATAGAAAGGTTCTTTCCCTTCCTGCCTCGAATCGGCGACCGTCTTGAACTGTTTAGCCAGATTGGCAGCTTCCATGTGCCGTCCCAATTTTTCGAGTGAAAGCACGATGAAGAAATTGTCCGGGCTCCAGCTATCGCCGCCGCCTCCAGCCAGATGATCCACTCCGCCGATGCCCTCCTGGTAAGCCTGCTGTGCCTCCTGCTTCCTTCCAAGTGCATCGAGCGTGCGCCCAATGTAATATTCCAGGCGCGGCGCGGACTGGTGCTCTGTATCATCCAGTCCCAGATTAGCCGGCGGCTTCAGCGCCGACTGGAACAACTTGAGCGCCAGCTCATAGTTGCCCTTGTTATAAGCCTCCGACCCTCTGCCGTATTTGAGCTCGCGGTAATCGTCGCGTAACTGATCGGTGCCTTCGGCGTGAGAAAACGTGTGATGATCGACGATCTCCTGTGCAGCATCGAACCTGCCCTCAATCAGATCGACGGCCAGAACGCCTTCCACCAGGCGATCGTTGTTCGGCGTACGCTTGATTGCATCTTCAAGCAACGCCAGTTGCTCGTCGAATTTCCCAGCGCGCGCATAAGCCGTCGCCAGATCGTTTAGCGTATCCTCATCCTTCGGATTGATTTCAACCGCCTTTTTGAGTTGTGGAATCGCCTTCTCCAGTTGCCCGCCTTCCTCATAAGCCAACCCCAGCGAGCGCCGCGCGCCAAAATCCGCCGCATTCACCTGGTTGATTGCTTCCCATTCTTCGATCGCCTCCGCCTTTCGCCCGCGATAGTAGAGCAGGCACCCGAGATCGAATCGCGCCTGCGTATCCTTCGGATTTTCTTTCACCGCATCCGCCAACGGCGCCTCGCTCTCCGCTCGATAAGCAAACCGCTCCACCGTCCCAGCCGCCGCCCGCGCCTTTTTGCGATACTCCGCTGCCGCCTGCGCATCTCCAGCCTGCTTCACGGCGTAGGCCAGCGTGTAGAAGTAGAGTGGCGGCGTGCCCCACGTGTCTTTGTCGCGCGGCGGTTCCACCATCTTCAGCACCGCCGCAGCTTCCTTCCACCGGCCCAGCGAACTATAGAAAATCGAAACCTCCATCGCGCTCTCGGTCCGCTCTCCCATCAATTCGATCAGCTTGTCCCTGACCGCCTCGTCTCCGATCAAAAAATATTTCTCCGCCTGGGCAACGCGGTCCGCCGGATCAATCTCTTCCACCTGCGCCAGTTGCTCGAGCGCCGCATCTTTGTCTCCCTCATCCCGCTCCGTCAACGCCAGCAGCAGATGCGCACTGAGATCCTGCGCGTTCGCTTTGATCGCGCCAGTCAGATGCTCAGCCGCTGCCGCGAGGTCATGATGTTTAAAATTCAGCAGTCCAAGTTGGTACTCGCGCGCGCCATAGTATCCACTGCCCGGCCAGACAAAATAAAAATTATCTTCCGCCAACTTCTCTTCGCCCAGCTTCATCTCACTCGTAGCCAGGTAATACCAACTCGCGTCCGCATAGGGGTCGCGGTCCACAGCCAACTGAAACTCCGCCGCCGCCGCCTTAAAGTGTTCCTGGTTGAACTCCAGTATTCCCAGCAGTTGGTGAGCAGCGGAGTATCCCGGATCCTTCTCTAATGCAAGCTTCGCCAGCTTTGCTGCTTCGTTAGAATTCAGATCCTTCTGTTTGAATTCCGCCGCAATGACCAGTTGTTCCGCTGTCATTTTCTCCAGCGGAATCGGTGCGTCTTTGAGGCCTTTTGCAAAGGGCGTATCGTGGCCGCCCGGATTGCTATCGGGGCGCCGATAATCCAGCAGCACTGCGCCATTTGGGGCGGTGATCTCCACCTCCATCTCTTCCAATCCCGCCGAGTCCGCATGAATTCCCGCAACCGTCTTCTTCACCGGCGTTCCCGGAATCAAATCCACGGTCGTATTCAGCAACTCCCCGCTACTGGCCTTCACTCGCAACTTCGCGCCGAGAATCGGCCTCACCGGTGAAAGCGCCACATCCACAGAGGAATTCATTCCCGCCGCATCGGCATGCACGTCAAGATTCAGCGCCACATCGTTGCTCATCGTGGTCAGGCCGTCGATGCCCGCCACCGGAATCCACCACTCGCGCCACTGCTCCACCTGGTGCGGATAGACCCATTCATAGTGGCCGTCCCAAACCATGCGCCCGCTTTGCGCCTCCCAGTAAGGACCGGCCTTATCGGTATAGCCGTGCTCCACCTCCGAAGACCCCGGCCCAAACCCGAAGGTCCACATCTTCATTCCCTGCACAACTCTCCGATCCGCATAGCGGAAGACCCCATAGTCCTGATCGAACTGGTAAGCCCCGCCATAGTTGTCGTAGCTGTCGATGCCAAACACGCCCAGCATGCTCATATGGTTGTGCGCCCAGCTCAGATCCACTCCGTTATAGATAGGCCACGGCGAAACCACCCCCGTTGTGTGGCCCACCGTCTCCGTCATCGGATATAGAAAACGCGTCTTCGGAGTTACCGGAAACGCTGCATTCGTCCACAACATTTGCGGCTTCTCGCCGTCGTTGCCGTTGTAGCAGAAGGCTCTGATCTCCAGCGCATCCACGCCGGGATGCAGCGTCGCGGTGAAAGTCACATCCATTTGGTAAATCGGGTCCAGCTCTCCCAGCAAAACCGATACGCTCCCATCCTTATGCCTCAGCACCAGGTGCGACCAGTAAGGCTCCCCGTGCCAGGTCAGCGAGTGCTCATCGAATGGCCCGGTCAGCTCAATGCCCTCCTGCGGCCAATCAAACCGCGGATTGAAGTAGGTGGGCTTGATCACGTCGTTGTGATAAAAAGTCTCCCGCTCGTGCACCTTGTCGTAGAGCTCCATAAACCGCCCGCCCAGCTCCGGAATATAAGTCAGCTTGAAATATTCGCTCTCCACAAAGATGGCATGGTACTTCTCCGGCAACGGACCGCCTGTCTTGAACTCCCGCTTGAACGTCGTAAACGGATAGATTCCCTGCAAAGTCGAATCCGCGAACAGCGGCGGTTGCATAAATCTGCCCACTTGCTCATAGGTAGGTAGCGTGATCTCCCCCTCCGTCACCGTAATGGCATCGGGTTTCGAAGTTTTTCCGGCATCCTGCGCCAGGCAACTCAGCGGCGCGCCCAACGTAAGCATCATCGCAAAAATCAAAAATATCGATTTCATTCAGATCACCCTTATCAGTCCGTAAATTTTTTGCTGCGATGGCCGGATTCCATCCATCGGTCACAATTAAAAATACCAACTTCGCCCCCGCTTGCGATAATCTCAGCAGTCAACTTATCGAGCCCTGACGCCATGCCCATCGATCCAGCCGCCCTTCACACCATCGACCTCATCCGCAAAAAACGCGACGGCTGCGCGCTCGACGCCCGCGAAATCGCCTATCTGGTCGCCGGCGCATCCTCTGGCTCCATTCCTTCCGAACAGCTTGCCGCTTGGCTAATGGCCGCCTTTTTACGCGGCCTCTCGCTCGATGAAACCCGCGCGCTCACCCTGGCCATGCGCGACTCTGGCGAAAAATTCTCGCCTGCCCGTCTCCGCAAAGTGGCCGTAGATAAGCACTCCACCGGCGGCGTCGGCGACAAAACCAGTTTCCTGGTCGCTCCTATCGCCGCCGCCTGCGGCCTAACCGTGCCCATGATCAGCGGCCGCGCCCTCGGCCACACCGGCGGTACGCTTGATAAATTGGAATCCATCCCCGGCTACCGCACCTCGCTCTCCCTCGACGAATTTGAGGCAGTCCTCGCCCGTTGTGGCGCGTCCATCGTCGGCCAGACCCCGACGCTGGTCCCCGCCGATCGCGTTCTCTACGCCCTGCGCGACCGCACCGGCACAGTTGAAAGCCCAGGCCTCATCTGCGCCTCCATCCTCAGCAAGAAATTAGCCGAAGGCCTCGACGCCCTTGTCCTCGACGTAAAAACCGGCTCCGGCGCATTTCTCCGCAAGCGGGACGACGCCGAATACCTGGCCGCCCTGATGGTAGCCACCGCTGAAGCCGCCGGAACCCGCACCGTCGCCCTGCTGACCGATATGGACCAGCCCCTCGGCCGCGCCGCCGGAAATTGGATCGAGATCATGGAGTGCCTCGAACTACTGCGCGGCAACAGACCAACGGAGAGCGAAGACCTGCGCGAGCTTTCTCTCATCCTCGCCGGATGGATGATCCATCTGGCCGGTCAGTCAGCGACCCGTGAAGCCGGCTACGCCCGCGCCGAAGCGGTAATCAACGACGGCTCCGCGCTGCGCGTTTTCCTCTCCATGGTCGAGGCACAAGGCGGCAGAACTACCGTATTCAACAACCCAACCTTCCACAAGCCCGGAGCGACCCAGGTGCTCGAAGCCTGGGAATCCGGTTTCATCTCCGCAATGGATACCACCCAAATCGGCTGGGCCATCCAGCGCACAGGCGCAGGCCGTGAAAAGGCCGGCGAACCCGTCGATCCCCATGCCGGCATTCTCTTCCACGCCCGCCGCGGCGCTCGCGTCCAAAAAGGCCAGCCCATCGCCACCTTTTACGCCACCAACCCCGCGCTTCTCGCTGAGCCCATTGCCCTCTTGAAGAATGCGATCACATTCTCTGAAACTCCACCGCCGCAACTTCCATTAGTCAGCCAAATCTTCACACGCGAAAACGCTGAAGCTTACCTGCAAAATGTTGTAAGGTAGTTTTTTGAGGAATCAGCGATAAGGTAATAGGCCGGACTGAACGGGTTTTTTTATTCCCTATTCCCTGTTCCCTGCTTTACCGAGGACATCGCCTTGGATCGATTCACCGGAGTATTGGGGATACTGGCCGTGTTGCTGGCGGCCTATCTGGGTTCCACAGACCGCAAACGCATCCGCTGGCGCACCGTAGCCTGGGGACTCGGCCTGCAACTCCTCTTCGCCTTCATCGTGCTGCGTCTTTCCTACGGCGCGCAGGCGCTCCAGTGGGCCGGCGAAGTGGTCAAATCCATCCTCGCCTCCACCTACGCCGGCACCAAGGTACTTTTTGGCCCTCTCGGCATCCCCACCGGCTCTCTCGGCTCCATCTTCGCCTTCCAGGTGCTGCCCACCATCATCTTCATCTCCGCGCTTTTCGCAGTGCTCTATCACATCGGCCTGATGCAGATCGTCATCCGCTGCATGGCCTGGCTCATGCTCAAGACCATGCGCATCAGCGGCGCTGAAAGCATGAACGTAGCCGCCAGCATCTTCATGGGCCAGACCGAGGCTCCGTTAACCATCCGCCCGTTCCTCGCCAAAGCCACGCGCAGCGAACTCATGACCATCATGACCAGCGGCATGGCACACGTCTCCGGCGGCATCATGGCCATGTATATCGCCCAGGGCATAGCGCCCCAGCACCTTCTGGCCGCTGTCATCATGACCTCGCCCGGCACCATTCTCGTAGCCAAAATGATGGTCCCTGAAACCGGGGTCCCCGCCACCGAAGGCCGCGTCGTGATGCCCAAGGACGAGCTGCGCAAGGAAGAAAAAGAAAACCTCATCGGCGCCATTGCCCGCGGCACCATCGACGGTGGCAAGCTGGCCCTCAACGTCGCCATCATGCTCATCAGTTTTCTAGCCCTCGTCGCCCTGCTCGACGGCTTGCTCCTCTGGACGCACAACCTCAACTACATGCACTGGGTTCCCGGCTCGCTCGGCCAGATCCTTGGCTTCTTCTTCGCGCCGGTTGCCTGGCTGATCGGCGTTCCCTGGCACGATTGCGGCGCCATCGGCAACCTGTTAGGCACCCGCATGGCCCTCAACGAAGTCATCGCCTATATCGGGCTCGGCGCGCAAAAAGCCACGCTCGCCCCGCGCTCCTTCATCATCGCCACCTTCGCCCTCTGCGGCTTCGCCAACCTCGGCTCCATCGGCATGCAGATCGGCGGCATCGGCGCATTAGTCCCCGAGCGCCGCAACGACCTTGCCAGGTTGGGCGTTCGCGCCATGCTAGCCGGCACCATGGCCAACTTAATCAGCGCCTCCATAGCCGGAATGTTTCTGGGGTGAGCAAGAAGGAACTGCAGGTACCCCAGGGCGGGTGGCCCAGGTCTCGCTTCTGAGACCTGGGATAGCTAGAAGCTAAAATCCGGGTGCCCAGGCTTCGCTTCTAAGGTCTGTGAATCCACAAGCCTCAATTCCCCGCTCTCACCCTTTTCAAGCGATAAAAAACCGTCAGCGCCGTCACCGATCCGCACGTCAACAAACTAGCAGCCATCCCCAAAATCAGCGACAGATCCCGCTGATAAATCCCATGCACAATCCCAATCACCTGCAGCACGCTGAACCCGCCAAACGTGATCAGCGAAATCCCCTCATCCGTCTTCTTCCGCCATACCGCAAGCACCTGCGGCACAAACAGCAGCGCATTGCACCCCAGCCCCAACCCAAACATCCAGGCAACAATCTCTTTCATCAATCACCACCCAGTCCCTCAGTCCCTAGGCCCAAGTCCCTAGTCCCTAGCGCCTATTGCCTATTCCCTATTCCCTATTCCCTAGTCCCTGTTTTCGCCCCAAATCTCTCCGCATTGCGCGCCTTTGCTTTGGCAGCCTCTTCTTCCCGGCTTCTCGGCGGCGCATTCGTCTCAAGCGAGGTCAATAGTCGCGCCGAGACCGAGGCAATCTCATCCACCGCCGTCCAAAACGCTGCCTCGTTGGCCTTCGACGGCTTATTGAAGCCGCTGACCTTCCTCACAAATTGCAAACTCGCCGCACGAATCTCTTCCTCCGTCACGGGAGGATCGAAGTTGAAAAGCATCTTGATATTCCGGCACATTCGTTAAAGACCTCCCGACGATTTCCCAATACCTTCCCGGCTTGGCCAGGTCACATCAACATCCTCTCACTCCGGAGGAATAGTTCGGCATCACAGACTGCGAAATCCAGCTTTGTTATCCTTGTCAACGTGGAGTACGAACGCTATATCTACCCGCCGTACGATGCGCCCCTCGCGGAAGCGTACGGCAACCGCTTCGAATCCGTCTTCGTAATCCTCCATCCCTTCATCAGCGTCTCCGATCATCTAGCCTGGAAGGCAACAAAGCAATATCCCACCGATGAGCAGATCCTGACACATGGAGCAAAATGCACCTGGGCCCACGTCGCCGCTAAAACGGGTCTGCACGACTGCGCCAAGCTGAATCAAGCTCTCCTCACCTCCATCGGCGCAATCGGCGAAGAACTCCGCGACTATCCGGCCCGCGATTCGCTTCAGAGCTTCCTTGAATCCGAACCTACCTGGATGCCGGAAGAAGGCCGTTTCGAACCTTTGCTCCAGGAGGATATTCTCGATGCATTCGAAGCCGCCGACCGTCAGGGGCTGATCTATGTCCCCGAGTTTCCCAAAGCCGATCCCGTCCGGCAACTCAACCTGCCCAACCTCAGAAGCCGCGAAGATTCCTTCCCGACCGGCGGCACTCTAACGGACCGCGATGCATCCTTCCTGTTCACCGTCGACTGGGATAGTTTTTTCACTCTCTTCTATGGCCCGCGTGAATTCGTCTCCGAAGTAGTCCGCCGCCAAAATCTGGAAGGCTTTTTCGCCACCCCGACCACCGAGCACAACTGGTTCAACTATTCCCTCGGATGCTGTGTCGTCACGCTTGCCCCCGACGGCTGGCCGTCTGCTTGAAAATTCGTTCGCTCAGCATAAACTCCGTCCCTGTAGAATTCCCACAGCACACAATGGCGCTCACCCATGACCTATTTCGACCAAGTCGCTGAAGCCGCCTCGCACCTGAAAGCCAAGCTCGGCCCGCTCGCTCCCCAAATCGGCATCGTCCTCGGCTCCGGCCTGGGCGCGGTAGCCGATTCGGTCGCAAACCCAACCATCATCCCCTACGCTGAAATCCCCCGCTTCCCCCATTCGACCGTCGAAGGCCATCCCGGCCGTCTCGTCGCCGGCTTGCTCAACGGGGTTCCAGTTGCAGTGATGCAGGGCCGCGTCCACTTCTACGAAGGCTATTCTCCGCAGCAGGTCACCTTCCCGATGCGCGTACTGGGTGCGCTCGGCATTCGCGCCGTCGTCCTCACCAACGCCGCCGGAGGCATCGACGAAGGCTACCGCATCGGCCAACTCGTCGCCCTGGCCGACCACATCAACTTGATGGGCTTCAACCCCCTCGCCGGCCCCAACGAGCCCCGCTTCGGTTTCCGGCCCGGCTCCGGCCTGCGCTTTTTCGATATGACCGAACCCTACTCCAAAACCCTCCGCGCTCTTGCCCAGGAAGCCGCCGCCGCCGAAGGTTTTGAAATCCCCGAAGGCATCTATCTCGCCGTCAATGGCCCCAGCTTTGAGACCCCGGCCGAAATACGCGCCTTCCGCACGCTTGGCGCAACACTGGTCGGAATGTCCACGGTGCCCGAGACCATCGTCGCCCGCCACATGGGCATTCAGGTCCTCGGCATCTCCTGCGTCACCAACCTGGCCGCCGGACTCAGTTCCAGACCCCTCAGCCACGAAGAGGTCTTCGAATCAGGCCGACTGGTTGAAGTCCGCCTCGCCCGCCTCTTCGAGCGCCTCCTGCCAAAATTGCAGCATATTTGAAAACTGGGCCGGAAGCCGGACAGCAGTGAGCACTTCTGCTCCACGCACGCTCTGCTCGTCTGCTGTTATAGAAAAGTACTCATTTCCTACTAACTCTTTTGGGGCGTTTACCAAAGTTTCATCTGCCCACTATCATTTCTAAACGTCTTAAAGATAGGGTTAACATAATGGCCCGCATATTCTTGACCATGAGCGAATCCATCAATTCGATGAAGCAAAAAGTGGCCACCTGGCTCGTGCAGGGCATCACGCCCCGTCGCCTGGCGCTCACCCTGGCTCTCGGATTCGCCATCGGCTGCTTTCCCGTCGTGGGCATCCCCACCGCTTTGTGTGCTCTGCTGGCGTTGGCGTTGCGGCTCAATCTACCCGCAATTCAGGCGGCAAATTATCTCGTAATGCCGCTGCAGCTTGTGCTGATTGTGCCCTTTGTTCATCTGGGCGGCTGGCTTCTTTCCTCCGGTCAGCAGCAGACCTTCGCGGCTCAGGCGCTGCTGCATCTTTCTACGCGGAACCTGCTTTCGCAGTTGGGCTCAATCACTGGCCACGCCATGCTGGCCTGGTTTGTCGTTTCCGTTCCCGCTGTCCTGCTCATGACTCTGATGCTTACCGTTGTGCTGCGCCGCATTCCCGCGCTGGCTGTTGTTGAAGCTGGCGACTAATTCCCCGCCTACTTGGCCGCGTAAGGATCTGGCACAGGTTCTGCACTCTTGATCCATGCGGTATAGATCATGTCTCGCAGCATGCTGGCTCCGACTGCCAGCCGTTCCGCGGTAAACTCCCGCGACTCAGCCGATCCCGCTCCCACAAATCCGCCCGCCTTCTCCAATTGGTAGACCTTTTCGACGTATCTGTTTGAATGCCTCAAATAGGCTACGTAACTGTCAAACAAGTCGCCGTCAATCGCCTTGGGGGCAGTCATCTTCGCCCGCACCTCCGGCTCATGCACATTCGCAGCCACAAACGGCCCTTCAAACTGCCAGTGAATCGTGTGCCCGGTGCTATAGCCGTGAGGATTCGGCCCTGTCCAGCCGTTGTATTGGATCGTTGTGTGCAGCGGCTGAGAGCCGTCGCCCACATAGTGTCCCAACCAGCCGGCATAGAAGATCACAGCGGCCTCCGTTGCGCTTGTATCCTTCTTCGCGGCAACTAAATTCCGATACTCGCGCATCGCAGCCTTCAGCCGTTCCCAAACCTCAGTGGTCTCCCAGGGCTGCAGGCCAATCTTCTCTGGCCGCTCTCCTGCTGCAAAGACCTTAGCCTCAAAATCCAGCCGCCGCCGCGGCAAGGTCCCCAGCGCATCGGCCGGTTCCAGGTCGATAAAGTGTTCCGGGGCCTGTGCCGCGCTCAACTCCGGCTCGGCAGGCGAACGCCACCTGTCAGGCTCGGGCCCCAGATACTCAATCTCATTCACAGCCCCCTCTGAGCGAAGAAAGGCCGGCACATCGGCCGGCAGCGTACTGGCCGCCAGCCGGTTGATCAGCCGATGCCCCTCATTACCCCAGGCCCGCGCATCTCGCGGCTGAGATACCAGGCAAACCAGCGTCCCCACGGCCAGGGCTGCTTGCACAATTTGGATCGATGGGAACAGCCGCAACATGAGGCCAGTATACGGCTGTCTTCTCTATTCGCTGTTTAAAGATCCACAAATTGAATGGTTTCCGCGCTTTTCAACTCCGGCACCTCCCCCTAAGCGTGCCTCTTCGCTTCCCACGCCCCCGTAACTTGAGCGTTTCTCCCTGGAAAGGAGTTTTCCGATTTGCGTAGAGAGTCTAGAATCAAATGCATATACTACCTGCAAATCGACCATGGGCGGGGTCGGCGTATTTTCACCAGCTTTGGCCTTCCGGGGTCAGATATAAAAGGCAGCCACGCATGGAGCCTGGTATGGGGAAATCGTTCTGGGGGCGTAATGAAGGATCGGGCCAATGATGTAATCAAAAACGGAAAAGCTCACTCCGCACCGGTGGTGCGGGGCTGTATCTTTCAATTCTGGCCAATCGTTGCAGCCCTGACGCTCTCTCTCGCCGCTGTTGTCGTAGTAGCGCCCCTCGCAGCCGGACCCCACAACGATGAACTGCTGATCTTCGCAATCGTAGTTGCCGGTGCGGTCATTGCTCTTCGCCTGCTGGCCCACAACTCCCCCTCCGTTGTAAGCGTCCCACCTCTATATGAAATCTTCGACTCCGTCGGCACCGGGGTTGTGACCATCGACCTCAACGGCCGGCTCAGCTACGCGAATTCGACCGCGGAAAGGCTTTTAGGCTGCCACGTCGAGGACCTGATGAAAGAGTGGGCCACGACGGAGGTTCTAGCTCCCGGCGAGGGAGCGCGCCTGGTGACCGAGATGGAAAAGCTCTGCGGCCTTGAAAACCCGCCGGCGACCACTCCTGCCGGGCGCATGGCCGCCTATTTGAACTGCGTTCGACTTCTGCCTCCCAGCCGGGTACCCAGCTTTGAAGTTCAATTGCGCCGCAAAGACGGCGCTCTCATTCCCATTACTCTCCATATCTCAGCCCTGCGCGACGACGATGGCGCAGTCATCGGCCTGGTCGCTGTTGCCGTCGAGCAGACCTCGTCCCAGCACCAGGAGCAGGCATTGCGCGAGTCGCAGGAGCGTTATCGCGACCTCTTCGAAAATTCCAACGAGATGATCGCCACGCTCAGCCCGGCAGGAAAATTCCTCTATGCCAATCCCGCCTGGAAGCGATGCTTCGGCCTGGACACTGCTGCCCTTCTCTCCCTCGATTCGTTTGAAGAGCTTTTTGAGCCCGCCAGCCGAGTTGAAGTAGCCACTTTAATCCGCCGCGCCGTGGATGGCGAGCAGGTGAACCACGTCCCACTGCGCCATCACACCCTCGATGGCCGCGTGCTGGAACTGGAACTGACCCTCGGCCGACGGCAGAAGACCGACAATCCGCTCGCCGTTCGCTGCCTACTGCGCGACGTGACCCAGCACAAGCAGCGCGAACATCGCCTTGCCCTGCAGTTATTGGTCAGCCAAATTGTGGGCGAGAACAACTCCCCTGAAGTTGCCGCCACGCGCATTCTTGAAGCCCTCTGCGTCTTCCAGGGCTGGGACGTGGCCGTCAAGTGGGATGTCAATGCCGAGGATAAGCGGCTGGAATTCTCCACCGCCTGGGGCTCTCCCGGCCGCAACTCTGAGACCCTCATTCAGGAGAGCATGGGATTTACCCTGGAACGCGGAATCGGCATGCCGGGACGAGCCTGGTCTGATGGCCGCGCGGTCTGGATTGCTGACCTTATCTCCCAGCCCCCCGGTTCCCGCATCCAGTCTGCCCTGCGCCAGCAGATGGTCTCCGGCTGGGCAGTGCCCGTGCGCGTGGGCAGCAAAGTTCTGGCTGTTCTCGAATTCTATTGCCACTTCCGTCTCCGTGAAGACCCTGAAGTAATGGCGTCACTCGAGACCGCGGCCGCTTCCCTGGGTCAAATGCTGGCGCGCTCCCATGAGCGGGGCCGGGCTGAGGAACTCTCCCGCCAGCAGGAGATCCTGCTCGACTCAGTCGCCGACGGCATCTGCGGCGTGGACCGCCGCGGCCTCGTCAGTTTTGTCAATCCCGCCGCTGCCCGCATGCTGGGCGCCGTCGCCTCCGACATCACCGGCAAACCGGTCCATCACCTGCTCCATGGAACCGCCGAGTCCGGCTGCCAGTGCAAACCCGATTGCCTCCTCCGCCGCGCTTCGACGAACCATAATGCCGCGGCCGGCGAAGATACCATCTTCCGCAGCGACGGCAGCGCCTTCCCTGCTGAATACGTACTCACCCCCATCCTCGATCGGGGCCGCATTTCCGGTTCCGTGCTCAGCTTTCGCGATATCAGCCAGCGCTCTGCTCTCGATCGCCTTAAAGACGAATTCATCTCCACCGTGAGTCACGAGCTGCGCACCCCGCTCACCTCCATCCGAGGAGCGTTGGGCCTGCTTTCCTCTGGCATTCTGGGCAAGGTCAGCGACAAGGCCGCTAACCTTCTCCGCATCGCCCTCACCAACTCTGACCGTCTGGTCCGCCTCATCAACGATATCCTCGACCTGGAGCGCATCCAGAGCGGTAAGGAGCCGCTGGCCTACCGCCCCGTGCAGCTGGCTGAAATCGTTCGCCAGGCCATTGACGGCATGCAGCCGGTGGCCGAGGCGGGCGGTGTGCAGCTCATCCACGACACCATCAAGGTGGAGATCGAAGCGGACCCCGACCGCCTGCTCCAGGTTCTCACCAACCTGCTCTCCAACGCCGTCAAGTTCTCTCCCCCCAACTCCGCCATTTCCGTGGTCCTCCGACCCGGAGTCAGCGGCGTCACCCTCTCCGTCATCGATCAGGGTCGTGGCATTCCCGCCGACAAGCTCGACGCCATCTTAGGCCGCTTCCAGCAGGTGGAAGCCTCGGACTCCCGTCAGATGGGCGGAACCGGCCTGGGACTTGCCATCTGCCGCACCATTGTCCTGCAGCACTCCGGGCGCATCTGGGCGGAACGGAACCCCTCGCGCGGCTCTACCTTCCGCGTCTTCCTGCCTTACAAGCCAGTCCCCAAGACTCTTCTGGATTCGCCCAGCAGCATCTTCGATCAGGAGTCAGGCCAGGGAACAGTCCTGCTGGCCGACGCCAACGAGACCACCCGCCCGCTAATCGCCGCCCAGTTGACCCGCCACGGTTACCGCGTGATCCAAACCGCTACCGTGGAGCAGACTCTCGCAGCTGCTCAAGAACGCGTGGAGGCAATCCTCCTCGATACCTCCCTCGACGGCATGAGCGGTTGGGAGATTCTGCCCATGCTGCGCCACCTGGACCCCCAATCGCGCACCCCCATCGTCCTGCTCAGCGTTGAAAACGGGCAAAAACCCGCTGATCTGCCCAACCACGCTGAAGGATGGGTCGCCAAGTCCCTCGACGAAGGTGCTCTTCTGGGTGAGTTGGCCCGCGTGCTCTGCGGTCCCGGCGAAAAAGCTCGCATTCTGATCGTTGAAGACGATGAGGAGTTGGCTCGCATCATCGGCGAAGTCTTCTCCCTCGATACCATGGAGGTCCAGCTTGCTTATACGCTCCAGGCGGCTCTGGACGCTTGTTTCGGCTTCAATCCCCATCTATTGGTGCTCGATATAGGCCTTCCCGATGGCGACGGCTTCAACATAGTCGATTGGCTGCGCAACAACGCCAGCCTCGCCCACCTGCCTCTGGTGGTCTATTCCGGCCGCGAGTTCTCCCCGGCCGAACGCCGCCAACTCACCCTCGGCCCCACCCACTTCCTCACCAAGGCCCGCGTCCAGCCCCAGCAGCTTGAGGCCTTGGTCTTGACTATGCTGCGCACTTCGCGTCAAATGGAGGAAGCTCCCGCCGTAGGAAATCTCGGATAATGAACTCTCCCAGTTCGCCCAGGAGAGAGACTCGCCAAAGGGACAGATACGTCGAAGAAAGAGCAAGATAAAATGGCCCACCGTATTCTTATCATTGATGATGAAGAAGATATTCGTGAAGTGGCTGCTCTCAGTCTTGAAACCGTAGCGGGCTGGGAGGTCACTTCAGCCAGCTCCGGCGCACAAGGTCTCAACCGCGCCATCGAGCAAAATCCCGATGCAATCCTGCTCGACGTAATGATGCCCGGCATGGACGGTCCAACCACCTTCCGCGAACTGCGCAACAATCCCATCACAGCCCACATTCCCGTGTTGCTGCTCACCGCCAAGGTGCAAAGCTCTGACCAGCGCCGCTTCGCCGATCTCGGAGTCGAGGCCATACTCTTCAAGCCTTTTGACCCGCTCACGCTCTCCACCCAGATCTCCATCGCGCTGCATTGGAATTGAAGGCCAACTCGCAGAAATCAGAGTGCCTGGGGTGGGGTCGGTAACAATTTGGGTGCCCGGACGGGCCGCGTTCTTTTTTGCGGCTAGGGTGGGAAGCTAAACTGAAGGGCAGATCACCATGGACCCCATCGGCCAACCCGCTCTCGATGAAGCCCTCGACCGTATGTGGATCCAGTTCCTCCCGCAAATCGAGGAACGGCTGGCCATTCTCGATTCCGCCGCCGCTGCCTTCGCCGCCAATCGCCTCACCAAGCCCCAGAACGAAGCCGCCAACGCCGCAGCCCACAAACTAGCCGGCGTCCTCGGCTCCTTCGGCCTGGCCAAAGGCACCGTCCTGGCCCGTGAACTGGAGATAATGTACTCCCGCGACGGCGGCCCCGACCCGGCCCTGAGCGCAAAATTAACCGCCATCGCCGCAGAACTACGCGCCATCGTCGACAGCCGCAAATAACCCGGCGCCTCTAATTCCATTCGAACTTTTCGCTCCATCGATCCATAGTTTTGCGCGGTTGCATGCAGAAATTCCAACCATGCGAACCGCTCACGGATTTAAACTCTTACTCAATGCTCCAGCCCGACCCATTCGCGCCCCAGCTCGACCTGACCTTCGACGACCCACGCGCCGCCCGCCGCATCTGGCCCGTCCGTGATCTCGTCGCGCAGGTCCGCGAACTCATCGAGCAGGAGTATGGCGACATTTGGGTCGAAGGTGAGATCTCCAACTATCGCCCCGCCCCCTCCGGCCACGTTTACTTCACCCTCAAGGACGCCGACGCCCAGCTCCCCATCGTCCTCTTTCGCCGCCAGGCCATGCTCCTTCGTTTCCGCCCTGAAGATGGCCTCCACGTCCTGGTTCGCGGCCGCGTCAGCGTCTACGAGCAGCGTGGCCAAATGCAATTAGTGGCCGAGACCATGGAACCCGTCGGCGCCGGTTCCCTCCAACTCGCATTCGAACAACTAAAAGAGCGCCTCAAAGCCGAAGGCCTCTTCGATGCAGACCGCAAGCATCCCCTACCCGCCTTTCCCCGTACCGTCGGCATTGTCACCTCGCCCACCGGCGCAGTCATCCGCGACTTCCTCAATATCGTCGCCCGCCGCCACTCCGGTCTCAGCGTCCTCATCTTCCCCGTATCCGTCCAGGGTGACCAGGCCCCCGCGGAAATCGAGTCTGCAATCGCCCAGCTTAATGCCTCTAATCTCGTCGACCTCATCGTCATCGCCCGCGGCGGCGGCTCGCTTGAAGATCTGGCCGCCTTCAACTCTGAGACCGTAGCCCGCGCCATCGCCGCCTCCAATCTCCCCGTCGTCTCCGCCATCGGCCATGAAACTGACTTCACCATCGCCGACTTCGCCGCCGACCTCCGCGCCCCCACCCCTTCCGCCGCAGCCGAGCTGATAACCGAGGCCCAGCACAAGATCGAGGAGCATCTCGCCACCCAATTTAACCGCCTTGCCCGTGCCGCCCGCTTCCAGCTCCTCCGAGCACGCCAGCGCCTCACCCGCGCCGCCCCGGCAGACCGCGCAGAGTCGCGCATCTCCACTCTCCTCCATCGTCTCGCCCAGCGCCTCGACGAGTTCTCCTTCCGCCTCGAGTCCGTCTTCACCGCCCAGCTCCGCCTCCGTCAGGCCTATCTCGCCGGTCTCTCCGCCTCTGTTCTCAGCCACGATCCCCGCCAGGCCCTTGCCCGAACCCGCGAGCGTCTCGTCGCCTGCCGCACCCGCCTCGACCGCTCTCTCGAGCGCCACATCCAAACCTCCGCCGCAACCCTCAGCTCCCTCGATGCCCGTCTCCACTCGCTCTCGCCCCTCGCCGTCCTCGACCGCGGTTACGCTTTGGTCCTCAACGCCGAAGGTGGTTTGATCCGCTCCACGGAGCAGATAGCAAAAGGCGACCAGGTCACCACGCGCCTTGCTGACGGCTCCTTCACCAGCCACGTCGAATCCACCACATCCCATCGAACATCCAAAAAGAAGAGTACCCGGAGTTGATTCGAAAGAAATGAGTCTATGACCCTTCCCCGCCTACGCAGTCTCTTCGGTACTGACGGCATCCGCGCTATCGCCGGCGAAGCCCCGCTCGACCCCATCACCATCTTCGCCACCGGCGTTGCCCTGGCCCACACCCTGCGCAAAAACTCAGAGGAGCCCGCCGTTCTTCTCGGCCGCGATACCCGCGAATCCAGCCCCTGGATCGCAGCTGTCCTTGCCGCCGGTCTCCGTTCCGCCGATGCACGCGTTGAAAGCGCCGGCATCGTTCCCACCCCCGCCGTCGCCTTCCTCGCCCGCACCCATTCGTTTCAAACCGGCGTAGTCATCTCCGCCTCTCACAATCCCTGGCGCGACAACGGCATCAAATTTTTCGGCGCCGACGGCTACAAGCTTCCCGACTCCGTTGAGCTCGCCATGGAAGACGAAATCCTCCACCACGCTTCCCTCATAGCCTCCCAACTCGCCGAGCCCGATCCCGCTTCCATTCCGCCCATTGAAGACAATCCCGCCCTCCAGGCCGACTACATTCAGTTCCTCCTCGATTGTGTCCCCAGCCTCTCAGTCACTCACAGCAGCGGCCGCATCGTCGTAGATTGCGCCAACGGCGCCGCTGCTGTGATCGCCCCTGAGCTCTTCCGTCGTCTCGGAATCGACGTAAACCTCCTCAACATCTCCCCCGACGGCCGCAACATCAACGACAAATGCGGCGCTCTTCACCCCGACCACGTAGCCGCTGAAGTCGTGTCCTGCGGCGCGGCCCTCGGCATCAGCTTCGATGGCGACGCCGACCGTTGCATGATGGCCGGCGAAAGCAATAACGTCCTCAACGGCGACGCCATCCTCTATATCGCCGCCCTCGACCTGAAATCCCGCGGCCTGCTCACCGGCGACCTGGTAGTCGCCACCACGATGTCCAACATGGGTCTTGAAGAAGCCCTCAAGCGCAGCGGCATTCGCATGTTACGCGCCCCCGTAGGCGACCGCTACGTCCTCGAGCAGATGCTCGTCCACAACGCCGCACTCGGCGGTGAGCAATCCGGCCACATTCTTCTTCCCCATCTCGCCACCACCGGCGACGGCCTGCTCACATCTCTCTTCGTTCTCGATCTCATGGCCCGCACCGGGCAATCCATCGCCGAGCTGACCGCCGACTTGAAAGTCTTCCCTCAGGTCACCATCAACATCAACGTCCGCGAAAAGCGCCCCCTCGATTCCATCCCCGCCGTAGCCCAGGCCATTCGCGCCGCTGAAGAAGATTTGAGAGACTCTGGCCGTGTAGTAGTCCGCTACTCCGGCACAGAATCCCTGGCCCGAGTCATGGTAGAAGCCGCCACAGACGAATCCACCCGCCACCACGCCACCGCCATCGCCGACGCCGTTCGCGCCGAGCTCGGCTCATAGCCCGCGAATAATCCCTGAATTAATCTTTGACAAAGTATCTGGTCAATCCAGAGCTTCCGGTGTTACTGTTTTTCTCGTGCGGCATCCGGCGCGCACCGTTCCCGGAAAGCGGCCATCTTCCCCGTTCCACCTGGCTTCCGGGCTATCGGTTCCAAGCGGCTTCTCCCATACTTCCGCTTCCGCGTGACCGGTCGCATTCGAGGTTAATGCTATGGCTACTGTTACCACTGCCCCCATGGTCAGCAGCAAAACCGCTGACTTTGTTTCCCACGATCACCGCCTCTATATCGACGGCAAGTTTGTTCCCGCGGCCTCCGGCAAAACCTTCCCCGTCTTCAACCCCGCAACCGGCGAAGTCATCGCCCACGTCCCCGAGGCGGAACAGGAAGACGTCGATCGCGCCGTAGCCGCAGCGCGCCGTGCCTTCGACGACGGCAAATGGACCCGCCTCGCACCCTCTGCTCGCGGACGCCTGCTCTGGAAGCTCGCCGACCTGCTCGAGCAGAATCTCGAAGAATTCGCAGAAATCGAGTCCTACGACAATGGCAAGCCCTTCGCCGTGGCGCGCGTTGCCGATGTCCCGCTGGCCGTAGATATGTTCCGCTACATGGCCGGCTGGGCCACCAAGATTTCCGGTACCACCCTGCCCCTCTCCGCCGGATACGATTTCCATTCCTACACCATGCGCGAACCCATCGGTGTAGTCGCGCAAATCATCCCCTGGAACTTCCCTCTGCTCATGGCCGTCTGGAAGCTTGCTCCCGCTCTGGCCTGCGGCTGCACCATTATCTTGAAATTAGCCGAGCAGACCCCGCTCTCCGGCCTGCGCCTGGCCCAGCTCATCGATGAAGCCGGCTTCCCGCCCGGCGTCATCAACATCCTCACCGGCTATGGCGAAGGCGCAGGCGCGCCGCTCGCTGCCCACAATCTTGTCGATAAAGTCGCCTTCACCGGCTCCACTGAGGTGGGCAAGCTCATCGTCAAAGCCGCTGCCGGCAACCTCAAAAAGGTGACTCTGGAGCTGGGCGGAAAATCGCCCGTGCTCATCTTCCCCGATGCCAATATCGAACAGGCCATCGCCGGCTCCTCCAGCGCCATCTTCTTCAACCACGGCCAATGCTGCTGCGCAGGCTCACGCCTGTACGCGCACGAGAAAGTCTTTGACCAGGTCGTCGAAGGCGTCAGCCGCATCGCATCCGATATCCACCTCGCGCCCGGCCTCGATCCCTCCTGCCAGATGGGTCCGCTGGTCAGCGACGAGCAATACCGCAAAGTCGTGGGCTACATCAATTCCGGCATCGCCGAAGGCGCGCACGTCTCCGCCGGCGGTCCAGACTCCGGTGTAGAGCGCGGCTACTTTGTCCGTCCCACCGTCCTCACCAACACCAACCCGGGAATGAAGGTCGTTGCAGAGGAGATCTTCGGCCCGGTGGTCTGCGCCGTTCCCTTCAACGACGACGATGTGGAGCAGATCGTCAAACGCGCCAATGACACCATCTACGGCCTTGCCGCCTCGGTATGGACCCAGAATATCAGCCTGGGTCACAAGGTAGCTCGCGCTCTGCGTGCCGGCACGGTTTGGGTAAATTGCCACAACGTCTTTGACGCCTCGCTTCCCTTCGGCGGCTACAAGCAATCCGGCTGGGGCCGTGAAATGGGCTCCGAAGTCCTCCACAACTACACTGAAGTCAAAGCGGTCACTGTAGCCCTTTGATCTTCAGTCGCTGCAACAACAAATCAGTTTGGGTGCCCCAGGTCTCGATCTTGAGACCTGGGATAGCACAATTTTCAGGACGCCGATCCTTTTCTTCCGGCACCGCAGACGAAAAGGGCGGGAAGCCACGGCATCAGAAACCTCATTTCCCTCGGAATTTTATCTTCCAGCATTTCCCATCGCAGCCAGATTAAAATTGAATCAGAGACCGAAGTTCCCCGTGTCGAATTCACGCAGGCGCTCCGTCAGCATCCACACCAGGAGAAAGAATGGCAATCATCAAAACATCCAATCCGGCACTCAGCGAAAACACCTTCCGCAACCTGTCCGGTGCTGGCTATGGAGGCTCGGCTGAATCAACCGGCGCCATGACACTGAACGGCACCGTCAACAAGACTGGCGTCCTTCTCGTCTGTGTCATCGCCACCGCTGCCTGGACCTGGCATCTGTACCTTCAAACGCATGACTACACCTATGCTGCGCCCTTGATGACGGTCGGATTCATCGGTGGATTCATCTTCGCCATGATCACCATCTTCAAGAAGGAGTGGTCTCCTGTTACATCCCCCATCTACGCATTGTTTGAGGGCCTGGCGCTGGGCGGCTTTTCTGCCATGCTCGATCAGTACTATCACGGCATTGCCTTTCAGGCCGTGGGCCTCACCTTCGGCACGCTCTTCGTGCTGCTGCTCGCCTATCGCTCCGGCCTGATCCAGGTCACACAGAAGTTTCGCCTGGGCATCATCGCCGCCACCGGCGGCATCATGGTCTTTTACCTGATCGAGATGCTGCTGGGCTTTTTCGGCATCACCGTCCCGGCCATCAACGGCTCCGGCCCCATCGGCATTGCATTCAGCCTCTTTGTCGTAGCCATCGCCGCCCTCAACCTGGTCCTCGATTTCGACTTCATCGAGAAAGGCGTCCAGTTCGGCGCTCCCAAATATATGGAGTGGTACGGTGCGTTCGGCATCATAGTAACGCTGGTCTGGCTCTACCTTGAGATTCTGATCCTGCTCTCAAAAATGCGCGGCAGCAGAAACTAAAACTGCTGGAAAGCCAGGGAATCTGCAGCCTTGGGAAGGCGCGCCTTAAGCTCCGCGCCGTAGGCGCAATGGTCGTTAGCCCCGCGCTTTAGCGTGGGGAACTGATTGACCAAGAAGCCGTAGTCCTGTAGGGACGGCGTTCGGCGCGTTGGCCCTTGAGGACAATACTGAGGGAGGCGGGGGTTTCAACCCCCGCATTACGCAATCGGATTCAACGTGGGCTTTAGCCCTGGTTAAATCTCAACCGTTCATTTCCCAAATTATTTTCTTAAAAAACCTAAGGCGCGCCCGCGCTCTTCCGCCGCGAAAGCACAAATGACTTCCGCCGATCCTTCGAAGCGTGATCGATCTTCTTCCAGAACCCTACAAAATAATCCACCGCGGAGACCACTGAAACCACCACCGTAAAATAAATCGCCGCTATGGCGATCCACTTCACCGGAATGATGAGCACGCCAATCTGCCACTGGTCCCAGCGATGGGCCAAGATCGCCGAAACCACTGAGATAATCTGGATAACCGTCTTCAGCTTGCCTAGGTCACTTGCCTCGATGGTGAACCCTTCAGAAGATGCAATCGAGCGTAGCCCGGAGATAAGAAACTCGCGCCCGATGACGACTACGACGATCCAGACCTTGACCACCTGCGGCGTATAAGCCACCAGCGCAATCAGAGCCGCAGTCACCATGATCTTGTCGGCAATGGGGTCCAGCAGAGTGCCCATCGTGGTAATCTGCTTCCGCCGGCGCGCCAGGTATCCGTCCACTCCGTCGGTAATCGATGCCAGAACAAACAGCACTGAAGCCGCAATTTCCTGCTCGCCGTTCGGTCCCTTCCACGGAAAGTGCGCCGAAAGAATCCAAAGCAGCACCGGGATCATGACGATCCGGCTCATCGTAATTGAATTAGGCAAGTTCAATGTAAATCCTTTGAAATCAATGCTTGGATTACTTAACCTATGATTCGGTTTCGAATTGCTGAAAATCTGCCGAACTCATGTAATCCCGTCACGCCTGCAATTGAGATCGCTACAACAACTATAAGCGTGTCTACTCGACCCTCGCCAGAGTGTTCGCAGCGCGAGAACCCTCATCGGAAGCGGTGTCAATGCCGGAAATCCCCATACATCTACGAAAACGGAAAGGTGCGTTATGTATCAGCCCGGACCCGCTCTTAGGAACAAGCTGAGAAAGTTGCTCAATCAGAAACGGACGCACGGGATCCTGTAAAACAGGAACTGCTGAAAATTGCTGAAATGAAGGCAGAACTCAAAGCTGCCGCCAATGCGAAGGAACTATCCCTGGAAGTGGCCCTCGACCGGTGGATCGCCGGAATTAAATGTCATGGGATCGCGAGGTGCGCTTCTTACCAGACAATCAAGCGCACGCTCTTACGTTGGGCTTGTGCCGCTGAGCCGCACGAGCAGGCTGAGCGACAATCAACTCATCAATAATCAGTATTGCCCAGCGCAGTCCGGCTCAGGTGGTAGGCCAGCATGCTGTCAGGCCTCATGAACACCTTGCGGAGGTCGGCCGCGGCTCCTGCCTGATTTCCCAGCTCCAGTTGCGCCATTGCAGAATAGTAGGAGTCAGGGCTTGTGGGCACGCCTTCACTCGGAGCTACCGCGATTAAAAGCTTCGCATGCCACTTGGCTTCGTCGTAGTTGCCCAACCTCCTTGCCGCCTTTGAAGCCCATGCGACCTGGCTCGCAGCAGTGAAGCCGGCCACCTGGCTTGTATTACTAGCAAAGCTGGTAGCTCGTTCGTAATGTTTTTTCGCTTCTTCCGCATGCCCGCAACCCGACTGCAATTCGCCCAGCAGATATTCAGTACGCGAAGAGTCGAGAAATGCCTGCATGCCGTCTTTCGTAAAGTAAAGTCCGGGTACCACCGCACCCAACTGTGAAGCCATCGAGAGCGCCGCATCGCAATGCCCCTGTTTGGCCAGCGTCATGACATGGAGCAACCGTACTTCCAGCCACACCTGCCGCACGTTAGTTCCATTTTCCTGGCGCTGGAAGAAGCGGTTATAGAAGAGCGACTCCGCGCGATCGAAATCGCCGGTTTCCGCCAATGCCAAGTCATATTCGTAGGAGAGAGCCGCAAGCATATTCTTGAAGTCCGGATAACGGCCCAAGGCTGCCACGCGCTCCGTCGCCGGACGCTTCAACAGGCTGAGGGTCTGGTCAAGACCGAAATAGTTATCCACGTTATTCGGATCGTCGCTTTCCGCGCCGCGCTTGAATGCGGCCAGCGCTCCCTCTGTATCTCCCTTGAACTGCAGTAGGGCGAGGCCGAGATCCCTGTCCAGAGCGGGGGTTTGCGGATGCAATTGCTGCGCGCGCTTCCAATGCTCCACCCCGGCATCCGTCATGCCGACGGAAAACTCTAGAGTACCAAGGAGATAATTGGCGTTCGCATCGTCGGGATTGGCGGCAAAGGCGGACTGCAATACCCTGTAGCTGGTCGCTCCGGTCGGAAATATGTATTTTGTCGAGGCCTTTGCGGCTGCGTCGTAATCATCCTTTGCGGAGCGGCCCAGCTTCTGTTCGCAATAGGCGCGGTAATACAACACGACTGGGTTGTCCTGCGGCAATGCCGCGCCGGGTTCGCTCTGGTCGGCGGGAACCTGCGGATAAGTCCTTGCGAGAACGCCCAATGCTTTCTCATACAGACCCAACGCCATATATTCATTGGCGATATTCAGCACGCGATCCGTATCCCCGGCCAGGTGAGCAACGTCGGGTCGCCCAAGTTCCTCGCGAAGAAAATAGCTCGTGGGATACCGCGCCAGCCATTGTTTGGCTAACGTATTTGCCGCATCATTCTGTCCCAACGCATGCTCGACAGCCACCAGTTCTTCCGCGCTGCGCACGTCGTCTCCGGCACTCGTGAGCGCTTCTGTCAGGTCGCCGGCGGCGAGTTGAAGCCTGCCTTGCCGCGCTTCCAACTCAGCAAGTCGCAAACTGCCTGCGGCGTGAAACTGCGGCAATCTTAGCGCTTCCCCATAGGAGAGCCTGGCCTCGCGTTCACGGCCCAGGGCATCATAAGCGATTCCGAGATAATAGGAAGGCTCCGGGTTCTCGGTGGCACGAGCCTCGACAGATTTCAGATCTTTAATTGCCTCGTCGTACTGAAGCAAGTCCGTCGCCAGCCGTCCAGCGACCAACTGCAGCGTGTAGCTGGAGGGAAACTTCTTGAGTGCCTCTCTGTAATCGTTCAACGCGGGCAGGCGCGCGCCAATCATCTCTTTTTGATTGCCCAACTGAACCCAATCGTCTTCAGTACGTTCCGCTGCATCTGGCATCGGGTAGCGAGACTGCGGACCGACGTGGACGTCTTCCTTCGGGGTCCAGTCATATTCGTCTTCGGTATGATGCATCAGCACAGTGCCGCTTGCGTCCAAAATGTCTAAGGTATATCTCTTTTGGCTGTCTGCCGAAGCCACTTCATGCTTCCATGTGTGCTCCGGGGCAAGATCCTGCTTCTCGCTCAGCACCACGTTGCTGCCGTCCGATATGCGCGCGGTGGCGCCGGGAAACGCCTGGTTCGCATTGAATGCGATTTCAAGCGCACTGCCCTTCCGGCTCATATTCAGAACGCCGCTCAGGTCGGCGCGAACAAAGCCGCCCAGATCGCGCGCCGGCATCCAGTACTCAGAGAAATGCATGGTCTGCCGCGGTTCGAGAAAGAAAAAGGTCTCCTGATTGCGTAAGACGCCATTCTGAACTTCCATGTAGGCGCTGTTATTGTCAGATAGATTTTTGCGCCAATCCAGCCCGTCGGAGTCGGCGCCAAAGGACCAGATCTTCCTGCCCGGCAAATCCTTGAACGGTGCATAGTGAACGATGCCGGTATTCGTATGCGGGTGCCAGATTCCGTTAAAGGACTCGGCGCTGCCATACTCAAACCGCGATACCGGTCCGTAAGTCTCGTTCTTCTCGATGCTAACGTCTGTTCCGGTCGAGTTCACCGGCCAGGTATCGATGTCGCCAAAGCCGTGGAATGCAGTGAAGCGCATGGGATATGTAATTCGCGAATCGTCCCAGACCTGTATGGCCGCGTTGCTCCACCAATAGCAACGATGACGCACATCGGCGCGATTGTTCAGCGTCGCTTTCGTTTCCAGAACCGTCGATCCTGGGCGAAGCACCAGCTCAAGAATAAATTCCGTTCCGTAAACGCGGTCGATGTTGCCGATAAAAATTGAGCCGCTGCCGTCAGCGTTCTTGGCGTAGGAATAGTCGATGGGCGACAGCGTAACCCAGGAGTGCGATACGGGGAAGTTGAATTCGATTCCAACCGCGGCCCAACTGCCACGGATTCCGATATCCGCTTTCTTGATGGAGGGATTGGCATAAAACATCGGCTGGTTGCTGAGCTTATCGATGCAGGTATATAGATGCCCTCCAAGGTCAGGCAGAACGGTACATTTAAGGTATTCGTTCTCAAGAAACACCGCGCGTAAATCATGGTCATTCCGCTGATTCGTCACCTGATCGCGCATCGTATACGGGTAGTTAATTCTGTTGTTGTATTGGTCGAATGGCGGGTTCGGGTTGGGGCTGCCTTCCTCGTAGACAGGCATCTTGTATGTGCCTTCCCACACCTTTACCTGAGCGAATGCCGGCTGCAGTCCTGCGAGGAGGCTCGCGACGATAATTAGCAGACCAAAATGCTTTCTCATAGTAAATCTCCATCCAAAACGGAAACCAGGTGAATGTGGGAGCTGAAAGCTTCCACATCCCTGCACTTAGGAAGCAGGAATCGATGTTTTGACCCTGCGCATTGACGCTGACAGTGACCTCTTTATCGCCCCAAGCTGAGGAAATGTCAAGGTTGCATTCAACTCTCCCCTCGAATTTGCTTGAAGCGATTGGGCGCGTCTCGCATTGTTCATCTCTCACTGTTTGTTGACATGCAACCCGCGTCAGAGCGCCCGGGCCAACCTGTACCGGTATCTCGGGAAACGTAGAAGCTCTTGACGGAAAGCAAACTTCGCGAGAAATTCTCTCCGAGATTTCTTAAAACTTCACCCAGACTTCCTTGCGGCTGCTCTCGATGGTGCATTCGATATACCGCATGCCCCGCACAGCTGCCACAATTCCCGGCAGAGTCGGCGGCAACGGGTTCGCCTCGCCCCGTCGCCAGGCAATCAACCCTTCGGCAAAATCGCGGTACAGCACTGCAAACGCCTCGATATACCCCTGCGGATGCCCAGGCGGAACACGTCCAGCGGCCCGCGCATCCGTGCTCAGGTAACCCGCCGCAGAGTGGCGAATCTCCTCAGGCCCATCCAACCAACGCACCACCAGTCGGTTTGGATCCTGTTGCCGCCAGTCGATGCCGCCATTCTCGCCGTAGATGCGGACCCGCACTTCGTTCAGCTCCCCCGCGGCCACTTGCGAAGCCGAAATCATGCCGGCCGCCCCGTTGTTCAACCGCACAAACTCGGTGCAATCGTCGTCCAACCGCCGTCCCGGGACCACGGAGCGCAACGTGGCATTCAGACCGGTCACTTGCAGACCAGTCACATATTCCAGGAGATGAAATGCGTGCACTCCGATATCACCGATACAGCCGCCGGGGCCGTTAAACGCCGGATCGGTGCGCCAGGCCAGTTTATGCCCAGTGGTCTCAATCGGCTTGGTCATCCAGCCCTGCAAATATTCCACCTGAACTTTGCGAATCTTGCCCAGCTGTCCGCTGGCGCAGATCGAACGCGCCTCCCGCACCATTCCATAGCCGGCATACGTATGCGTCAGCCCGTAGGGCAGCCCGGCCTTGGCCACCGCCGCCTCCAGTGTCAATGCCTCGGCATAGCTGACCGTGGCTGGCTTGTCGCACATCACCGGAAAACCCGCCTCCAATGCAGCCGCCGCGACCGGCAGGTGAAGGTTGTTCGGCGTTGTAATGGCCACAAAGTCGATCGCATCCGACCGCTTCTGCTCCGCATTGATCATCTCCTCGTAGTTCGCATACGCCCTGCCAGGTTCGATCCTGTAACCCACGCCAGCCTCACGCGATCGCTCCGCCGAATGCGAAAAAGCTCCCGCCACCAGTTCGATTTTGCCGTCCAGCTCGGCCGCCATCTTATGGATTGGACCTATGTTCGCGCCAGGCCCACCCCCGACCATTCCCATCCGCAACTTCCGCACCTCTGCCATGGTTTCCTCCTCTTTCATGTAATTAGCGGCTATTCCTGCTCAAGACAATTATCGTGCAAGGCGATTTACTCGCGTTCAGCTTCTCCATTTCGTATCTCGCTCGTTCTCCGTAGGAGCCCTGATCCTTTTGAAGCAGCTGACCTGAGAACGAGATGAGGTGGCTAGAGAAGCCGCAGTATATGCACCAGAGCCCGGTTGAGCGCGGATTGGACGCGCAGAAAACCTCCACCCGTGATTGGCCCGTTTTACCCGTATTTCGCCATATTGAGGCAGGCCAAAAAGTCTTGTAAGTAGTTGTAAATACAAGTTATTAACGACCTGAAAAGCCGTGGGCCTCGGGAGCGATTTAGTCGCCGTAACGTGCATTGTATCAACAAGTTCTGCGATTTGAAGAAAACCTCCCATCCACGGGTTCCACCCACGATTGAGAGTGTCTTCCTGACGTTTTCCGAGTGGTCTTCCGCTCACTCATTTGCAGCCTATCTAGAGGCCCGATAGGGGATGCACCAAGACGTCATAGCGAAGACGTGCAACTTGGGAGCTGGGAATGGTCGGTCCTCAGACCGCCGTTGGCAGGCGTTGGCTTCCGGTTAAAGGAAGTCAACGCCAAGACAATTGAATATCTTGTCAGTTGAAAGCAGCGCAAAGCCCTTTTCCGTTCTCACGGATCAGGGCTTTGCATCTCCTGTACTATTCCCTTATGTTTTGAATCGCTGGGAAGGGAATTCGCTTGGCATTTCGAATATGCAAAGAGGGTATTTCAAATGAGAAGAACGGCCAGGTCTTCCAGGGTAGCGTCGGCCGCACGCTTTAGCTCGATGGCCGCTTCGAGTGATAGAGCGATGAGCCGGCGCTTAGTAGCGTTCTGGTTTCTTTTGAGCGGGACAGGCCTTCTGGCCTGTCTCTCCAATATAGCCTTCGCTTACGACATCGAGCCCAAGCGCCCGCTCTCGGCGGCCCAGGAACTGAAGGTCGCGCACATCGGAGGAGGCGTCACCGTCTCCGGCGAGACATTTGCTTACACATTCCAGTCCGCCAACGGCCTCGTCGGCTCCGTGAAAGTGCTGGGGCGGGAGCTGCTCGCGGCTCCCATCCCGGACCTCATGGCGGCCGAGCAGTTCGATCCGGCCGTCTCGCCGTATTTGGCGCGCCATGAAACGCACGGGACCGTGAAGGTGGTCACCTCATCCCCTGATCGAGTCGTCATCGAAGGCGCGGGCGCCTATACCGCCCGCGATGGCCGCCGCTTACCTCTGAGATACTCACTGCGCTACGAGATCTCTATCGATGGCGTCATGCTCGTCTCGCTCACCAACACCGCGTCGGCGCCGTGCACGCTTCGCTGGTTGCGTCTATCGGCCGGATCGGTCCGTCCGGAGCTGGCGAAGTTCCTCAACTGGATGCCCGAGCAATCCACCTCTCAGACCACCGGATACCAGTTCCGCACACTTTCTGGCGCAGAGGGCAACGTGCTTTCTGGCACCTGGATTCCCTGGATATGGATCGGCGATCAGAACGTGGGCCTCGAAGTAACCACGTGGGACGTCGGTTCGCAGACCTATGGCCAGCTCGATAGCACCGCGCGCAAGGATGAAGCCGCCATGTTCGAAGTCGAGCGCGACGGGCACGGCACACGCTGGGAGAACTGGCTCATCCGGCGCACTCGCGTGTACGCAGGCGCGGGCTGGACGCGCAGCGGCAGCTTCGCCCTTGGCGTAACGCCGACCAAGCGCTTCGACCCCTACTACGCGCTCATCAAGGACGCTCATCTCGGGCCCCACCAGCACGTGGCGGATCTGAAGGCGCTCACCGAAGAGCAGATCCGCACGCTGGCTGCCAACGGGTACAACCTCGTGGTGGGAATCGCCAACTGGCGCTCGGGAGAATACGTGGCGCTCAACGAGGCGGATCTACGCCGCACCATCGCGCTTTGCCACAAATACGGCCTAAAAATCATCCCTTACATGACTCTGGTCGATCTCTCGCACGCCACCGAGACCTGGCGGAAACACGGTGAGGAGTGGGCCATTGAGCCCACCACTGAGTACGCGATGGGCATGCGGCCGTTCGACCGCGCCGCCGAGTTCGCCTGGCGCAACAACGACGAAACCGAAACCACGCTCATGTGCCCTGGAGCGAAAGGCTGGCGCGAGCACTGGAAGCGGCAGATCGACCGGGTCATCCGCGACTACGATTTCGACGGCATCTATTTCGACTTCTGGTACGGCCGTATGGTGTGCGAGAACAAGCGCCACGGCTGTGGCGGACGCTTCCGCATGGGAACCGTGCTGGGCTCACGCGAGATGCTCGCCTATGCTTCGAACCGGCTCCACGCCAAGAATCCGCACGCCATTATCAAGGCGAACACGAATACGCTCGCCACCGCGCTCATCACGAGCTTCGCCGATATTCGCGTCGTCGGCGAAGATATCGACATGAACCAGATGGATTCTGACAGCCGAGAGTGGTTGTTCTCTTCGGTCCGCCTCGGAGAATCGACCCAGCTATTAGCCGGAAATGACTGGACGCCGCAACGTAAATTGTGGTTTGCGGTGTTGGTGAACTTTCTGCCAAACATTCTGGAGCAGCCTGATTTCAAGCTCCGTACCGGCTTCGACGACTTCGACGTTTTTCGCTCGTTCGATGACGGCACGGGCAAGTGGACCCTCGGCATCAGCGGCAAGTCGCCGCTCAAGGCGAAGCAGGACGAGGTCTCGGTGAATGTGGTCGAGCGCGGTGATGAGATGCTCGCTACTCTGGTCGCCACGGGCAAGCGGGCGATCACCGCCGAGGTTCCTGTCGGTCAGGGGAGCCGCCTTGCGTTCGAGCCGCTAGCAGGCCGCGCAATCGCGGTCGTCAACGGCACCCTCGCACTTGACCTCGCGCCGGAGACATACCGCCACGTGCTGATCGTGCCTCCGCCGGCTGGGCCGAAGCTCCTCTGGGCGCTCGGCGCGCGGCGGCCGACGCACTCGAAATACGATCCTGCGTCACGCAAGCTGTCAATTTCCGCTGACACGGCCGAAGGAGCCGCCCTTCAGCTCGCAATCTTCTCGCGCTCCGCGCCAACATCCGTGGTCACCACGCACGGCGAGAAGCTCCCATTCGACTACAATGCGGAGTCATCGTTCGTTCTGGTGAACCTGAAGCCCGCGCCGGGGGAGAGGATCGAGGTGTCATTCTGACGAGGCTGGGCCTCAGATAGACAAGGTGTATTTCGGTCCGGCGGTCTGATCGCGACTTCGGCAGCTTCTGCTAGAGCGGGCCAGCTTGGCTAAGTCAATTGAGCCATCGAATTTCATAGTGACGTTGGCGGTGGCTTTGCCAATGACTGATCAGTGCGAATGGGAGCCCACGCGCTGCCTTACTTTGCCCAATGCCAGCAGGATGCCAAAGAGCAGCGCCTCAGGGCGGGGCGGACAGCCGGGGATATAAACATCAACGGGAATGACTGCATCCACTCCGCCGAGCGAGGCGTAGTTGGTTCCGAAGATGCCTCCGCTGATGCCGCAGGCGCCCACGGCCACAACAACTTTAGGATCCGGCGTGGCGGCCCAGGTCTTGCGCAGCGCCAGTTCCATGTTGCGCGTCACAGGACCCGTGACCAGCAGCATGTCGGCATGGCGCGGCGAGGCCACGAAATGAATGCCGAAGCGCTCGATATCGTGAATCGGGTTGTTCAATGCGACAATCTCCTGCTCGCAACCATTGCACGAGCCTGCATCCACCTCCCGAATCGACAGGGACCTTCCGAGCAAGCTGTGGATGGCAGCTCCAAGCCGCTTGCCGCGCTCCTCGACGCCACGGCCGCGTGTAAACGAATGCAACGTGGCGTGGCTGCCATCGGGATGGAGCGTGTACTCGGCGGTTAGCAGAAGGTCGCTGCGATCCGTGGCGGCAAGCTCGAATTGGCGGGTCGTGCGCACAGCCCCATCGGCAGAGGCCTCGGCACATTCGCCGCAATAAATGCAGCGGCCATAATCCACGGTGACCTGGCGCAGGCCGCCGCTGTCATTAACGGCGATGGCGCCGGTAGGACAGGCTTCGGCCGCGGGGCGCGCATCGGTCCAGACCTCGAAGTCGAACTCCGGGGCGCCACGAAACTGCTCGGCCATGTGGGGCGCAACGTGCGGATACCCGGCCGTCGCGGACCCAACACTGAACGTCTTTTGCAGAATCTTGAACATCGCTTTACCGATCCGTCCCTGAATAAGATAGGTTGAAGCTCTTGTTAATCACCGGAAAATCCGCAACGATATTGCCTTCCATGGCTTCCACGATAGCTGGCCAGTTGTTGATGGACGGGTCCTTCACTTTGCAGCGTTCCAGGCGGTTTCCTTTGCCGGTTCGAACCCAGTAGACGATTTCGCCGCGCCACCCTTCCACCGCGCTGAGCGCGCAGCGGTCCGGCGGAATGTGCTGAGCCGGGGCGCGAAACGAACCCTCAGGCAGGCGGGCGGCGGCCGCGCGAATAATCTCGATCGATTCGCCCACTTCATCGATGCGAACCTTCAGGCGTCGCCGCACATCCCCCGCCTGGTAAACCGGCACGGTGAAGGGCAAGCCGCCGTATGCCTCGTAAGGGTGATCGCGCCGGATATCGAGATCGACGCCGGAGGCTCGCCCCGCCACGCCGACGATTCCCAACATGAGCGCCTTTTTCGGATTCAGGATTCCGGTCCGCTCCAGGCGTTCACGGGTTGAGTTGGACGACAGAATGATCGCCACCAGATCGTGGAATTCGCGCTCGACTACTTTGAGGGTTTTCGCGATGGCTTCCACTTGATCCTGGGTCCAGTCTCTGCGCATGCCGCCGATGGTGATCATTCCACGCAGAACGCGGCTTCCAGTCAAGATCTCGCACAAGCCCAGCACAAGCTCCCGCACGCGGCCGGCATGAGCGTTGGCAATCACGAAGCCAACATCGTTGGCGATGGCGCCGGCATCAGCGACGTGATTTGCAATTCGTTCCAGTTCGAGCAAAATGACGCGCATGAATTGCGCGCGTTCCGGGACCTCGATTTCCGATGCCTTCTCGATCCCCTGGCAGAACGCCGCGCCGTGGGAGAACGCCGAATCGCCCGAAACGCTCTCGGCCAGAAACACAGCGTGGTGAATGGGGAGATTTTCGAAGAGCTTCTCGGTTCCCTTATGCGTGTAGAACATGCGCAGTTGCAGATAGAGGATGGGTTCGCCGGCAACGGCGAAGTTGAAGTGGCCGGGCTCAATGATGCCTGCGTGAACGGGGCCGACCGGAATCTGGAAGACGCCCTCACCGTAAGTGGGGCGATAGATGTGCTGCTCGCCTTCAAACGGGGGCAGAACGGCGTCCAGCGGAAAATCCTTGCGCAGCGGATGCACATCGGGCCAGTTATCGTGGAGCGCCACTCGGCGTGGATTGGGATGCCCTGCGGCTTCGAGTCCGAACCAATCCTGAATTTCGCGTTCCTGCCAATTGACGGCGGGCTGCTCCGCTGCCAGCGACGGGAACGAGGGATGGTCATACGGAATGGGAGCCTTGAGGATTACCCAGGATGGGTCGCCGACCCGGTCGAAGACATAATAGTTATAGAAGACACCTTCCTCATTCACCCGATCCTCTGCGAAGACGGTGACAAGCCTTGCATGATATTCGCCGATGAAGTGCCGGGCGATTCCGGTAACATCGGCGCCGCTCAACAAGACTGTGACCTGGCCGGCGACAAGCTCCTCCACAGAGCGGATCTGCTCAGGAAAGCGCTCGCAAAGTTCTGTAAAGAATGGCGTCATTGCCCGCTCACCACCTTTGCCGCCCCGCGAATGAGTTCAAACAGCGGAGCAGGAATCCAGAATCCGATGACGACCAGCGCCACGGCCAGGGCGAGCAGCGAACCATCGCGCCAGGGACGGGGTCCCGCAGGCGGCGAGTCGCCCTTCGGTCCAAGGATCATGCCTCCGACGTGAAGCAAGGCGCCGGCGAAGACACCCGTTCCGAAGAGGACGAAGAGAACGCCGGTAAGAACATGGCCGCCATCAAATGCCGCGCGCACAATGAGGAACTCGCTCTGAAAAAGGCTGAAAGGCGGCATGCCGATGATGGCCAGCATGGCCATAAGAAAGACCACGCCCGTCAACGGCATGGCCCCGATGACGCTGCCTTTGATGCGGGAAAACAGGTCAGTGCGGAAGTGCTGGGAGACGTTGCCCGCGCAGAGAAAGAGCAGCGATTTCGCGATGGTGTGAAAGGCCATGTGGAGCATAAGGCCAAGGCTGCCCAACGCGCCTCCGAGACCGAGCGCCGTCGTCATAATGCCGGCATGATCGATCGTATGATAGGCCAGCAGGCGGCGGTAGTTCTGCTGCACCAGGATGAACGGAACGGAGATGCCCATGGAGAGCCATCCGAAGAGCAGCAGCAGATGCCCAGGGTACTCCGGGCCAAGGCAGCGGCTGGTAAGAATATAGAAACGTATGAGGCAATAGAGAGCGCAGTTGAGCAGCGCGGAAGAAAGAATGGCGGCGGACGGCACCGGGGCTTCGCTGTAGGCATCCGGCTTCCAGGTGTGCATGGGCGCCAGGCCCGCCTTGGTCCCATAGCCGAGGAGAATGAGCACGAAGGCCAGCCGCATTGAGGTCTTGTCGAGTTGCGCGGCGTGCTGTGCCAGCACTGACCAATTCAACCCGCTGAGCGCATCGGAACCGGCCAGGCTGTGCCCCGCGTAGTAGGTGACCAGGGTGCCGAAGAGCGCCATCGAAAGGCCCACACCGCCGATAATGGCGTACTTCCACGCGGCTTCGATAGAGGTAACCTTGCCATAAAAGGTGACCAGAAAAATGGAGGCCAGAGTGGTGGCTTCCATTGCCGCCCACATCACGCCGAGATTATTGGCCATAGCCATGAACAGCATGGAGAAGACCAGGAGCGGGGTGAGTGAGTAGTACATGCGAAGGTGCGCAATCTGTTCGATGCTGGTCAGGTCGTCGCCCAGCGCACCGCTTTGCTGGTCATCGCGCAGGTAGCCGATGGAGTAAGTGGAGCAAACCAGCGCCACGGAGGCGGTAAGAAGAATGACCAGCGCGCTGAGCGCATCGACATAGAAGAAACCGTTACAAAGCAAGACGGTGCCCGCGGCCATCACCTGGGCGGCCAACGCGACAGCGGCCAGAAAGACGATGCCGAACCCGGCCACATTCACCACTTCCATGGCCTCGCGCCGGCGCACGAAAAATGACGCAACAGCTGCGGCAACGGGGATCAGCAATAGGGCGATGAGCAGCATGCTATCCTCGCAACCTCCGCAACCGGCTCACATCCATCGACTCGAAGGTCTCGCGGATGCGGTAGACGAGAATGCCAAGCACCATGGCCGCCACCAGCACATCGAAGAATATGCCCAGTTCCACAATCAGCGGCATTCCATAAGTGAGCGAGATGGCGGCGAGAAACAGGCCGTTCTCCAGCGAGAGCAGCGCCAGCACTTGGGTGAGCGCCTTGCGGCGGTTGATCATAGTGAAGAAGCCGATGAGAAAAAGTGAAATGGCCACGGCCAGCATGTTGTGGCCGAGACCGGGTTCGCCCGGTTTATAAAACGATTCGGCAACCACATAGCCCACCAGCGTGAGCCCGCCTGAAATCAATACGGAGAGCGGCACATTCACAATCGGCTCAATCTCTTCATGAATTTCCATGCGTTCAACCAGGCGCTCAAAGAGGATGGGCACCAGAATCACCTTGACCACGAGGGTGAGCGCGGCGGCTATGTAAATATGCGGCGCGTGGTTGTACCAGGCGATGGTGGCGGCGATCATGGCGAGGAAAAACGACTGGGCCGCGAAGATGCGGATGTGAACGACGATCCAGCGCTGCGACACCATCGCAATCTGCAGAACCAGCACCAGCGCCGCCATCAGGGTGATGACGCGGTCTCCGATTTGCATGTCGAGAAAAGGTGTCATAAGCCTCAGAAGAGAAACGTTGAGATCAGCGCGAGCGATCCCAGAGTAAAGGCCACTGCCAGCAGCTCCGGCACTCTGAAGAGCCGCATTTTGGCATTGACAGTTTCGATGAGAACAATGGCGCAACTCAAGAAAACCAGCTTCGCCAACAGCCAGGCGATTCCTTGCAGCGCGCCGAAACCAAACCATGTTGGCTGCAGGCCAATCGGCCAGAAGCAGTTGATCAACAGCGTCATCAGGACGAGTTGCTTGATGGAGGCAGCCCATTCAACAAGGGCCAGGTTAGGGCCTGAATACTCGAGGATCATGGCTTCGTGGATCATGGTGAGCTCGAGGTGAGTATCCGGGTTATCCACCGGGATGCGGCCCGTCTCTGCGATAAGCACCAGCGCGAGGGCGGCGAAGGCGAACATCTGCGCGGGGGCAAGAAAGCGCCAGTTTTGCCCAATGGCTGCGCCCGCGATTTGAGTGAGGCTGGTGGAACCTGCGCCGATGGCAACGGTGAAGATGGCCAGCATCATGGCCGGTTCGGCCAATGCCGAGATGGTCATTTCGCGGCTGCTGCCGAGGCCGCCGAACGAGCTTCCGGTATCGAGTCCACTGAGCGCCAGAAAGAAGCGGCCCAAGCCGAGCAAATAAATCACAGCCAGAACGCCGCCGAACAAGCCAAGCGGTGCTTCAGCGGCGACCATGGGAATCATCAGGCCCGCTAAAACTGTGCTGAAGAAAACTATCCAGGGAGTTGCGGCGAAGATCCAGGATGCTGTCTCCGGAATCACCATGCCTTTGCGAAAGAGTTTGTATAGGTCCCTGTAGGGCTGTAAGATGCCGGGGCCGCGCCGTGTTTGCATCCGCGCCTTGAGTGCGCGAATCACTCCCGTAACCAAAGGCGCAATAGCCAGCAACAGGCAAAGTTGCGCCAGGCTTTCGAGGATCCGACCTATGATTTGCCCGGTCATCCGCGCACTCCAAACAACAGAAGAAGAATCAAGGTGATGAAAATGTAGGCGAGATAAACGTTGATGCTGCCCGCTTGAATGCCTTTCATCCGGTTTGCCAGGGCCATAATCCGCTCGCGCAGCGGACCGTAGAGGCGCTTCTCAAAGGAGTGTTCGATCTCGCTCTCGAAGCGAATGGAGCTGGGGTAGTGGGGCGATACTTCGTACTCCGCCTGGATTTCGCGGCGCGGACGATAGAGGACTGAGAAGATCATGCGCAGCGGTTTTGAAAAGGCCGTCGCGGTGTATTCGTTGTCGGCGGTTAACCCGGGCAGGCCGCAATCCCACACCGGACCAGTTACGCTGCGGCGCATCCATCGCCGGACCAGCGGAAGCGCGAATGCCGCGCCGGCAAGCAGGAAAAGCAGCGCCATTCCGAATGTCGAGATAGTGCCGCCATGGAGCGTTCCCGGCGACAGCGCCAGGCCACGCGCCATGACGAGCAACGAACTTGTGCTGACGCCAAGCGCCTGCTGCGTGATGGGATCGAAGACCCGCACGAGCCAGGTGGCGCCGAGACCCAGCGCAACGCATCCCACGGCTAGGGCCGTCATTCCGGCACGCATCGAAAGCGGGGCTTCCTGCGCATCGGCGGCTTCATTGCTGCGCGGGAGGGCGAGAAACGGAATGGCGAATGCCTTAACGAAACAAGCTGCCGCCAGTGCCGCGGTAAGGGCCAGCAGAGAGCCGGCGATGGGGAACATCAGACGCGTGAGGCTTTGTGTAGTGCCAAAGCCGGCCAGCAGCGCCTGGTAGGTGAGCCACTCGCTCACAAAACCATTCAATGGGGGCAGCCCAGATATTGCCACAGCGCCCAACAGAAAACACAACGCCGTTACCGGCATGCGCCGGATGAGTCCGCCCATCTTCTCCATGTTGCGCGTACGTGTGGCCTGCACCACGGAACCCGCGCCAAGGAACAGCAACCCCTTGAACATGGCATGGTTGAAGGTGTGATAGAGGGCTGCAATGAGAGCAAGCGCGGCGAGATTTGCCTGCCCCAGCGAGCGAAACATGAGCGCGGCGCCGAAGCCCATGAGGATGATGCCGATATTCTCAATGCTGTGCCAGGCGAGCAGGCGCTTCAGGTCATGCTCCATCAGCGCGTAGAGAACCCCAAGCAGTGCGGAGGCCACTCCCAGTCCCAGCACCACGGTTCCCATCCATATTGGGGGCGTCCCGTAGAAGTCAAAGAAGACCCTCGCCATACCGTAGATGCCTGTCTTAATCACGATGCCCGACATCAGGGCCGAAACGTTGCTGGGCGATACGGGGTGAGCTTCAGGAAGCCAGATGTGAAGGGGCACAATGCCCGCTTTTACGCCGAAGCCGAAAAGGAAAAGCAGAAAAATCACGCCCTGTTCGAGCGGTGGCATACGCGAAGCCAGAAGGTGGAAACTTGAGAAATCCAGACTGCCGCTTGCGGACGCGAGAACCAGGAATGCGATGAGCAGAAGACCGGTGCCCGCGTGCGACATGACGAGAAAAAGCACCCCGGCGTTGCGCGTTTTTTCCTTTTCGTGCTCGAAACTGATCAGACAGAACGACGAGAGCGCCATAACTTCCCACACCACCAGGAAGAAGAAAGCGTTTGACGCGGTAAAGACCAGCGCCAGGCTCAGCAGCAGCAGGTTCAAGAAAAACCCAAAAGCACCCAGGTTGCGGCGGCCTTCCATCTCTTTCAGGTAGCCGAAGGAATACAACGAAACGGCGGCAGCCAGCGCAGCGAGCGTCAAGTTGAAGTATGCCGAAAGCGGGTCAAGGCGTACGGCCCAGGTAAACACCGGGTTGCCGAAGGGAAGACCGATCGCGATTGGGCTGGCGCTGAAGATGGCGGCCGCTGAAGCAGCCAGATCGAAAAGCGAACCTGCCAGCGCGGCTCCACAGGCAACACGCCGGGCAGCGGCCGGCTGGCGCCAAAGGGCCATACTGGCCATTGCACCCATAAGCCAAACTATGATTCCGCTGAGGAAAAGTTCAGCAATCACCGGGCAGACGCCTCACATTCCACTTCCTCGAGCATCTGAATGGCGTCGGCCAGGTTAGTCTGGAAGTATCGGCGCATGACGTCGAGAACCTCCACTAAAACCGGATTTCGGATGGAATAGAAGACTTGGTTGCCGTCCTTGCGGTTCGCGACAATCTGGCGGCTTCTCAGAATCGACAGGTGCTGGGACAGGTTCGCCTGTTCGACACCGAGCTTCTCCTGGATGGTTCCTGCGGAAAGCTCCCCGTCGCGCAACACCTCAAGGATGGCGATGCGCGTGGGATGGGATAGAGCCTGGAAGACGCTAGCCTTGTATGTCTGCAATGTTTCTTGCATATCATAAGAATATTCTAAATATCTTATATTCGCAATAGCACTAGCCAAAGATGCGGCAGCGCACCTTTCGAAACCCTGCCCGCCTTATCAATCGGAAAGACTTGTTAGCTGGCGCCTAACTTGATCATGCTAAGCACTGCCTCTCCTGCCGGCTCTCCCGCTCCAAGGTGTCTGATACGCCCATCGAAGCGAGGTACCTTAAATTATTGCGCCAGCAAACGGCCCTGCGCGCATTCAGCTTTGGCTAGTATTTTGTCGTTTGATCGGAATACCTGCTCCCTTTCTCTCCTTTCTTTGCGGTCGATACGCTTAGCGGAAAGAGAGAAATAAGATAGCTGCCCTGGTCGCTGTCGAGCGGATCAAGCTCCAGCAACTCCACCGACCGAGACGTCACCAATCGTGTGCGGAAGTAATACACCTTGCCCGCTTCCGCCCTGAAATGCGCCAACTCCGTGCGGTCCTCATAAAGCGACGTTTGCAAATCAGCGCAGACGTGATGCTCTCCCGGTTCCACGGAAACGTAAAAATAGGAATTGCTGTGATTGGCGCCCACCCACGCCCCATCCACCCCCATCTTTGTCGTTGGACAAGCAATCACCGCCGAAGTGCCGGAATCATGGATAAAGTAAACCAGCGCTTTTCCCTGGGCGGCCTGCGCCGGAGAGTGGTCCTTTTCATCCAGCTTCACTTTGAAAGTGACGCTGTAAGGACCGCAGGCCGATGCGATGTGGCCAACCTGAGCTCGTACAAATACAGATGACGCAACAAATAATGCGAGAACAAGAACTTTCATTCGCTTTCCTCCGAACAATCGATCCAACTGCTATCACAGACAGCGCCGCGTACGAAATAGTTCCACTTCACAAAATAAAAAGCGGAACAGGCCCTGAAGCCCATTCCGCCTGGTTTGTTATCGTCAGTCGAACTCACCCGTGATAGTCCACGCGAGCGAATAGCGAGCAGTTGGCCCCACCGCAGGTGGTTGGCCCCACCGCAGGTGGTTGGCCTCACCGCAGGTGGTTGGCCCCACCGTAGGTGCCCGCAGGCGGTTACGCGTAAATGCCCCTCTGCTTGATCGTGAAGGCCACGCGATCGATGGCCAGCATATACGCCGCAATGCGATTATTCACGTTGTGCGCCTCGGCATAGCGCACGACATCGTCAAAGCTGTCGCGCAAAATGGTTTCCAATTGCTCGTTGACGATAGCTTCCTTCCAGAAGTATCCCTGCCGGTCTTGCACCCACTCAAAATAACTCGCCGTCACCCCGCCGGCATTGGCCAGAATATCCGGCACAATGAAGATGCGCTTCTCCGCTAGGATCTCGTCGGCCACCGCGGTAGTCGGCCCGTTTGCGCCTTCCACCACGATCCGCGCCTTGATATCGCCTGCATTGCGGCTGGTAATCACGTTCTCAGTAGCCGCCGGAATCAGAATCTCGCAATCTGAAACCAGCAGCTCTTCGCTGGGTGTTGCCTCGGCGCCGCTGAAGCCCAGCGTGGTGCCGTTGCGATATTTGTATTCGATCAACTGGTGAATATCGATGCCTTTTGGGTTTGAGAGTCCCCCCTCCCGTTCGGCAACGCCCACAATCTTGTAACCCCGCTCCATCATCAGACGGGCTGCATTCGTACCGACGTTCCCGAATCCCTGAATTACCACCCGGCAGCCGTCGACAGGCATGTTCAGATAGCGCACGCTCTCGTCACACACCACCAGCACGCCGCGCCCGGTAGCCTCAATCCGTCCCCGCGAGCCGCCGATATTCAGCGGCTTGCCGGTCACCACGCTGGTCACGGTATGGCCCACATGCATCGAGTAGGTATCCATGATCCACGCCATGGTCTGCTCGTTGGTGTTCACGTCCGGCGCGGGAACGTCCTTCTCCGGCCCGATAAAGTCGATGATCTCCGAGGTATACCGCCGCGTCATCCGCTCCAGTTCGCCCTGGCTCATATTCTTCGGATCGCAGATCACTCCGCCCTTGGCCCCGCCAAAGGGAATATTGACCACCGCGCACTTCCAGGTCATCCAGCTGGCCAGCGCCCTGACCTCGTCCAGCGTCACATCCGGCGCATACCGGATGCCGCCTTTGGCCGGTCCGCGGGCCATCGAGTGTTGCACCCTGAAACCGGTAAACATTTCAATATTGCCGTTATCCAAAGCCACGGGAAAATGCACGATGATCTCACGGAAGGGCGAGCTGAGCACCTTCCACAAGCCTGGATCAAGATTCAGCTTGCGTGCCGCAAATTCAAACCGGGCGCTCTGCGCCTCCCAGGGATTAATCTCCTGGTCTAATGTGACTGCCGGAGGTACCGTTGACATTGATTTCTCCAATTTCAATTTTTCTATCGATTAGGTATGCGGATCGAACAGCACAAGCCCAAACCAAGTGAGTCTAGGCTTACCGGAGAACCCTAGTCAAGCCGTCCGGAACCTCTCTAGGCAACCCGCCAGGCAACTTGTCCCAGCCCCACCCTCACTCTTCCAGTATCTTCCCCGTCGCGGGAATTACACTAGTCTGAAGTGAAAGCCTCCAGCCAACCCGTCCAGCCCAGCCGCAAGGAGTTCCTGACCCTCGCCAAAGAACATACCCTCGTCCCCGTCTGCCGCACCCTCACCGCCGACCTCGAAACCCCGGTCTCGGCCTTCCTGCGCGCAGCCTGGCGGGAGCGCGAATGCTTTCTGCTGGAGTCGGTTGAAAACGGCGAGCAACTTGGCCGCTATACCTTCATCGGCATCAACCCCTTCAAGCGCATCGTAGCCCGAGGCCGCGAGATCACCATCACTGAAGGCAAAAAGGTAGTCCAGATCGAGGACGATATCTTTGTGGTTCTGCGCCGTGCCCTCGCCGGCCACAAGCCCGCCCGTCTGCCCGGTCTGCCGCCCTTCACCGCCGGGGCCGTGGGCTTCTTCGCCTATGATGCGGTCCGACAGATCGAGCGCCTGCCCGAGCTTGCCGCCGACGAGCTGGGCGTTCCCGATGCCTGCCTGCTCTTCTTTGACGAAGTGCTGGCTTTCGACCACGTGCGCAAGGAAATCTGGCTGGTAGCCACCGCTGACGTGACCCGCGGCAAAGCTGCAAGAGCTCCCGGTCAAGCCTATGACGAGGCCGTCAAGCGCCTAGACAAACTCGAAAAACGCCTCACCCGGCCGCTGCCCAATCTGCCCTCACACAAGGGCAAAGGCAAGTTGCAAGTGAACTACCGCACGTCAAAAAAAGAATTTCTCTCCGCCGTCTCCCGCACCAAGGAGTACATCGCCGCAGGCGATATCTTCCAGGCCGTCCTCTCCCAGCGCTTTGACGTCGAGCCAGAGGCTGACAGCTTCCAGGTCTACCGCGCCCTGCGCACCGTCAATCCCAGCCCCTATATGTACTTCCTCCGCTTCACGCCCGAGGGTCCGCTGGACAGGGCTGCCGATAAATCGAGCCACTCTTCCAAAAAGAAAAAACAGCCCGCGGCTGCGACGCAGAGCCTTGAACTGGCGGGCTCTTCGCCGGAGCTGCTGGTCCGCGTCCACAAGGGCAAAATCGAATACCGCCCCATCGCCGGAACCCGCCCGCGCGGCGTCAATGAGAAAGAAGACCAGGCGCTGGCCGACGAAATGCTCAGCGACGAAAAGGAGCGCTCCGAGCACGTGATGCTGGTCGATCTCGGCCGCAACGACGTAGGCCGCGTCAGCGAATTCGGCTCCGTAAAAGTCGACCGCCTGATGTTCGTCGAGCGCTACTCTCACGTCATGCATATTGTGAGCTCCATCGAAGGCCGTCTCAAGCCGAAACTAACCGCAGTCGACGCCCTGCGCGCCTGTTTCCCTGCCGGCACGCTTTCCGGCGCACCCAAAGTCCGCGCCATGGAAATCATTGAAGAGCTGGAACCGGCTCGCCGCGGAACCTACGGCGGCGCAGTCCTCTACGCGGATTTCTCCGGCAACCTCGACTCCTGCATCGCCATCCGCTCCATGCTCGCCATCAATGGCAAGGGCTACGTCCAGGCCGGCGCCGGCATCGTAGCCGACTCAATCCCCGAGTCGGAGCACCAGGAGTCAATCAACAAAGCGCAAGCCGTAATCCGCGCCATTGAACGCGCACGAGATCTCTAACGAAATCTCCGCGTGAAATTGGATTGTTATCGCGAAGCTATTGAGAACTGTATAAGGAGTGTCCGCACAAACGAACCGCAAATGTTCTTTACCGAGGACTGCATGCGCGCCGGAGGCGCAGAGTTGGTTAGCCCCGCACTTCAGCGTGGGGAGAAGGCATTGCACAAGTTCGTTACGGAGTCCCGTAGGGACGGCGCAAGGACATTATTTAATCACGGACCATTACTTCAATTCCATTTCGGCCCCAGCGAAGTGAACCGGTAAGTCCCGGACCCCACCTCGTGCGTACCGCCATTCTTCCCCGGCACCACGATGGTCGCGGTCGTGTTCGCGGGCACCGTCACATCCATAGTCAGCTGATTCCCCTCAATCTTCCATTCGCTCGCAATCCGTCCGTAAGGCGAATCGAAATGTGCCTTCACCCACGTCAGATCGCCAACCACGTTCGGCTGGATGAGAATCTTCTTGAAGCCCGGCGCGGCGGGGCGGATGCCGGCCAGCGTTTGATAAAACCATGCATCAAGATTCCCGCCCTGAATCAGCAGTGCCTCACTGTTCATACCCGGATCGCGCGTGTCGTAGTCCCAGCGTTCCCAGAGGGTAGTTGAGCCTTTTGAGAGCATATAGCCCCAGCTCGGACGCGTAGTTTGCGTGGCAATGGTCCAGGCCACATCGGGCCGTCCAATATCGGTAAGCGTCTGCATAAGCCACTGCATGCCGATCAGTCCTACCGACAAGTGGCCGTTATGCTTGACCATAATGTCGTCAACAAGATTGGCGATAAGGGCGTCGCGTTGCTCAGCGGGCGCCAGTCCAAACTGCAGGGCCAGAACGTAACCGGTTTGCGTCCCTCCCTGGTACGTGTGAGTCTGCGAGTCGAGAAATTTCTTGTTGTACGCAATTTTCAGTTTGTCCGCCAATTCTCTGAAAGTGCGCTCGTCGTCCGCATGCCCCATTTGTTTCGCCAGCCGCTCCATGATCCGCTCGTTGTGATACTGGTACGCGGATGAAACCAATTCGCCGGGCGTGGCGCCTTTGTCGGAGATCTTCCCGCCCATGGTTGCGGTGTCGCACCAGTCGCGGTAGCTGGTTGCCTCCAGCGTGCCGTCCTCAACCTCGTGCATCCTCATCGCCAGAACCCACTTCTTCATCGCGGCATAGTGCGATTCCGCCACGCTGCTGTCGCCATAGAAGTCGATGAACCAGTCCGGAATGATCGTGAATGTGCTGGGCCACTCCACACCGTCGCCAAACAGCCAGTACATGGTCACATCAGGCAGTGAACCGTCGGCCCTTTGCGTACTCTCCTCGTCGTCCATCCATGTCGCATAGAAGGGTTCAACGTTGAAGTTGTACGCTTCGCTCTCCGCATCTTTGGCCGGATCGCCCGTCCACGCCTGCCGTTCGTCGCGGTCGGGGTCCAGAGGCGCGGAACGCAGAAATATTTTCGTCCCCCACCATAGCGCGCTATGAATTTTGTTCACCAGCGCATTCGAGCTCTCGAATGTGCCCACCTGCTCAACCGCTGTATTGATCACCAGCCCCTCAAAGTTGTCCACCGTAGGCGTGCCCGGAAAGCCGGTAACCTGCACCCGCCTGAATCCCTGCCCCCTGAACACAGGATTCCAAACCTCCACGCCCTCTCCCTTGAAGGTATAAACGTTGGTGGAAAGCGCGGTGCGGTTGTCCGCGGTTTTCAGCGTCCCGTCCGGGTTCAAACTATAGGCGCTGACCATGCGAACCTGCGTTCCACGCGGTCCTGTCGCTTTCAGCCGCACTGTTCCGTAGAAACTTTGTCCCATGTCGACGATATAAGTCCCCGGCTTGGGGTTGGTGATGCCCACCGGATGCATAATTTGTGTCACCTGCATCGGTTCAATCATCTGCGCCTTGAGCGCGCCGAACGGTGGATGCACAATATCCGCCTGATTCCACTTTGTGTCATTGAACCCGGCGCGATCCCAGCCCGGCATCTCCATCCGCGCGTCATACTCTTCGCCGTCATACTCATTGTTGGCGCGGATCGGGCCATCGGTCGTCAGTCGCCAGTTTCCGTCACTGACCACGCTTGCTTTTGTCCCATCCGCATACTCCACTTCCAACTGCAGCAGCAGCTTGGGATAACCAAACCGCGTAAATTGCAGCCCCTCCTGAAGTCTGGGCCCGTAGAAACGCCCATTGCCAAGAATCACCCCCAACGCGTTCGCGCCCTCGTTCAGCTTGCCCGTCACGTCAAACGTCACCACGTAATCGGCTTTGTCATATTCCGAGAGCGCCGGGTCCATCACATCCTGCGAAACCTTTGCCCCGTTTAGATAGAGATCAAAAAAGCCAAGTCCGCATACATAAGCCGTGGCCCGCGTAACTTTCTTCGTAACGTCAAACTCCCGGCGAAGATAGCGCGCCGGCAACGGGTGTGTGTCCTCCCAAAGCGCGTTTCCTTCTCCATCGTGACCGATCCATTTCGCCCGCCACTCCTTCAAAATGGTACTGAACGTGGCCGGTTTGCTCCATTCTGAAGCCTTCCCCTCCGCATCCCAGACCCGCACCTTCCAGGTGTAGCGGGTGGCTGGAGCCAGCTCTTTGCCGCCGTATTCAACTTGTATCGACTGAGCGGATTCCACGCGCCCCGAGTCCCACTGCCCATCCACCACAATCTCATAAGCCGTCTGCTTCTCATTGGGGCCGCTCGCGTCGAGAACCCAACTCAATCGAGGCCTCGACGCATCGATTCCCTGCGGATCAAGAAGATTTTCGCAGCGCAAATGCGAAACCGTCACGGCTGCAAGTCCCTGCACAGCAAACATCCCCAGCAAAACTGCAACACAGAAACACCAACCGGCATTCCAACGGCGTATAAAACTGAAAATGAATTCGGTCGCTCTCATTTAGCCAGCCTTTCCAAGTCATTATTTATTCAAACATCAACGCGGGTGCCCCACCCTCGCCACGTCCTTGTTTTTGTGGCTAGGGTGGGATCGCACTAATTCAACGGCAGGGTAATCCACCAATCCCTCTGGACCGCAAACAGCCGGACCGGAATCGTTCTGATCGTCCGCCCACTTAAGGTTCACTCCGCCCCAAAGAAGTGCCGGAAGAATTTTCCGATACTGCTGAAAAATCCAGTCTTTTTCTTGGCCGGCGCGGAATTGGAAGCCGGGCTGGCGGCCGCACCGGTGGCGGGCGCAGCGGCCGGCGTCGCAGGCGGCGGCGTTTGCTCAGGACTCTTATAAACCAGCGGTTCAACCGGCACTGCCTGCGTTCCGCCCGTATTCACGGCACTCGGAGCCGGCTTGGCCAACGGAGCAAGCCCTTCGCTCTGCGCCAGCGGAAACTCATTTCCTTTCGGCTCGGCAGGCGGGCATCCGCATGGCTCTTTTTCCTGGTCCACCACCTCGTGCAAACTGCCGTGCTCAAACATCACCCTCTGTCCCGGCTGCACGCGGTAAGCTCCGCCCTCAAAGATGCTTGAAACCAGCACGTACGGCGCGTTGATTCCGGCATTATCCACGCACGTGTCGCCGTGCTCTCCCAGGCGGATCTTCACGTCCGCCGCTCCCGGTCCGCCAATCAGAATGCGAAAATCTGGCGTGAGCAGAATGTCGGAGTTCTGCCCGGTGGCATAGCTGGCCTCCACGGCGCCATGCTCCATGGCAATCATCAATCCCGGAATTTCGCCGGCCGGAACGCTCGAGTCGGCCGCCAGTTTCACGCTGGTCGATGCGCAAACCCGTAGCACTCCTCGATGCGGCAGAATCACCTGCGTGGTCTCGGTCCCTGAGGTAATCGTCCCGCTGCTGGCAATGATCGCCTTCCCCTGGGTAACCTCAAGCGCCCCCGTAACCTTGGCCGCCTTGTCAGGGTTCTTGCTATCCAGCGGCACAATCGCAATCGGGCTGGGCTCATTTTCGCTGGCTTGATTCGCTACGGGGGTCTGCGCCGTCTGAGGGGCTTGGGCGCACAATGCGGAACTGGCCGCCAGGATCGCCGCCAACCAAAGAAATCCCGACAGACAGGCCCGCCGCATCCGTCTCGCGGGTCGCATATCGAGTCGTATCCGATCGAACATAGCTTTCACATTTTCAGAAAATTACGAATCATCTGGTGCCCACCCTCGGTCAATACGCTCTCGGGGTGAAATTGTACGCCCTCTATCGGCAAACTGCGGTGGCGCAATCCCATAATCACTGATCCGCCCGTGTCCGCTCCATTGGTCTCTGCCGTGCGAGCGGTAACCAGAAGCTCAGCCGGCAGTGACTCCTCCGCGACGATCAGCGAGTGGTACCGTGTGCAGGTAAGCGGCGTATTCAGTCCAGCGAAAATTCCCTTCCCGTCGTGCTCCACCAGGCTGGTCTTGCCGTGCATCAAATTGTGAGCGCGCACTACCTCGCCGCCAAACGCCTCGCCGATAGCCTGGTGTCCCAGGCAGACGCCAAGAATCGGAGCCTTCCCTGCCATATGGCGAATCAGCGGCACCAGGATGCCCGCCTCGCCCGGCGTGCAAGGCCCCGGCGAAAGCAGAATGCGCTCCGGTTTCAGCGCCTCCACCTCTTCTACTGTGAGCTCGTCGTTGCGATAGACCTCGACCTCCGCCCCCAGCTCCCCCAGGTACTGCACGAGGTTATAGGTAAACGAATCGTAGTTGTCGAGGACAAAGACCATAGTGAACTCCAGTGTAGCGCGCCACCAGCGATGGGGCCAGCCGCTCGCTTTTCGCTCGCATTGGTTTTGAACCGGTTGCCCCATCGACGCTGCATCTGTAAAACTCCATACGATGGTTCTACATTTTCTGATTCAAGGCAGAGTGCAGGGCGTAGGCTTCCGCTGGTTCGTAAACAGAGAGGCCAGCGAACTGAACCTGCGCGGCTGGGTTCGCAACACCGAAGAGGGCGATGTGGAGGTGCTGGCCTCAGGCAAGGAATCCGACCTCGCCGAGCTTCGAGCCACTCTCCGCCGCGGCCCCAGGGGCGCCCGCGTAGACCGCCTCGTCGAACACTATCTAAACGAAAGTGAAGCTGAAGACTTAAGTTCCTTCAGAATCGATGGCGCGTGGTAAAAGACAGGAAATAGGGATCAGGGAATAGGGAATAGGGAATAGGGAATAAAAAATAAAGAGTCGTGAATAAGTAAAGCCGTCAAGCATACGAATCCAGCCAACCCGCCAACTCACCGCTACGCCTTCACGTGAGCCGCTCCAGCCCAAACCGCCCCGAAACGTTTTGCATAATATATCCCCGCAAAAGCGCACAATCATTTCATAACACCGCCCATAACCAACAAAACATCCGACGAGCGCCCGTAACCCCTTTGCTCTCTACATTCTGCAAATAACCTCATTAAGATGAGGATTTTGCAAAAACAGGTAGGGGGGAGGGGGCGGGGTGGTACGGACCGGCCTTTACTAACCACTAACCACTGACCACTGTCTTTAGGAAAGGAATGAAATGTTACACAAATGCCGCCAAATCATGCCCAACGGAGCCAATCGCGATGAAGTGGAGGCAGAGGTGAAGGAAAACTAACCCCGCTACCTACTGCCTTATAATCTGAAGGAAAGCCCACCATCAGAATGCCAATGCCAATCGAGGAACCCGCCCCATGCCCGAAGAGATCAAGCCCGTCAACGTTGAAGCCCTGAAGGCGCTGGTGCGCACAGTCCCCGATTTCCCCAAGCCGGGAATTCTCTTCTACGACATCACCACTCTGCTCAAGGACAAAACAGGATTTGCGCAACTGATTGACGCGCTCGCCGCCCACTACATCGCGCGCAAAATCGATCTGGTGCTGGGAATTGAGGCTCGTGGTTTCATCTTCGGCCCCGCCCTGGCCTACCGCCTGAACGCCGGTTTCGTCCCGGTGCGCAAGCCGCGCAAGCTCCCCGCTCCCGTAGCCCGCGTCACCTATGAGCTTGAGTACGGTTCCGACACTTTAGAGATTCATCTGGACGCGATTTCCCCCGGCCAGCGCGTAGTGCTGGTCGACGATCTTCTGGCCACCGGTGGCACCATGGAAGCCACAGTCAAGCTGGTCAAGCAGTTAGGCGGAGAGATCGCCGGCCTCGCCTTTGCCGTCGAACTCGACTTCCTCAAGGGCCGTGATCGCTTTATCGATTACGACGTCTTCAGCCTGCTGCATTACGACGAATAGACAAAACTGGCGCCCTTTTTGTGAGGGTCGCGGTCTCAGTGGTAAAGATAACTGCGGACCGTCGGAGCGTCTTGGCCGCGCCGGCACTTCCACCGGCTGTTGAACGCGGATCTGGCTGCCCCCGGGCTCGAAGAAACCCCAGAGACAGCCAGCCGACGAAGAAAGAACCCATGACTTCAGGCGCATTCAATTTGCGCCTGACTGCCAACCATCCTCCCATTGAGCGGCCCCGGAAGACCGAAGCCGCTGCGCGGGGGATGTAACTAGGCTACAAGCTTGCTGCGGAAAAGGCCGAATGCAAGCAGGCTCAGGCCGGTGCCGAGCAGCAGAAGGCTACTTGGCTCAGGGGTTGGGGCTGACCCCAAAAAAATCTGCGGGTCATCGTCCCCGTATTGGCCGCTGATGGTGTCGGTGTTTCCATCCCATATATACACCGCCACATTGCCAGGACCACTTAGGGGGGCGGTTGGGAAGTACTCCGACAACAGACTGGCGGCGCTTGAGTTTTCTCCCGAGTTATCGAAGAGGTACCAAGCCAGCCTCTGGTAGTCGGTGTTACTGGGGTCGGCTTTGGCCCAGTCGAAAAGCCAAGCCGCTTCAATGTAGTCTTCCCTGGTTACTCCCGAAGACGATACTGGGTCGCCTGCGGGTCCCCCCAAAGGAGCATCTTCCGGCGTATAGACATCCGCATTCCACTGTTCGCCGTAATTGATGTACTGGAAATCGGTAATGCACATCATGCCCTGGATGCCGGGATTTGGGCCACCGGTCACAGTGGTGGTGTAGGGGTAGCCATTGTTTGGGCCGACAGGACCCGTGAAATGCAGAGTGGCAGTGTCCGCATAGGCGGCCATAGACACAAGGCAAACTGCGATTACAGCAAGAAGCGTTAACAGACTGAATTTCTTCATGGCAAGCTTTCCTTCGTTCTTTTGTGCGTTCTCGTGTTTTTACTGCGTGTGCTTTCCCGGGCGGCCGAATCTTTGTCGTACCGGCAAGATTCCTGTGCCTCCAGGAAATTCACGCCGGGACGTAACATTCCCCGTTTCCTGGGAAGCAGCGACCCACCCATGTGCGTGCAATTGGATGGCCAAAAATAGTTCTATTGTAATCAACAGTTTACGAATCCTAGGCTCATCGATTGCGCAAATAATTGCATATCGAGGCTGGCTTTTTACAACTTTTGAGTGATTGCCCTAGCGCCCCGGCCCGTCCAAATGCTCTCGCGTCATGCCCGGTTCGCCGTCGGTCCCAGTCCGGCCGCTTCCTTCTCGGCCTCGGAGCTATCCTGAAACATCTGCGCGTCTGCAAAGCGGTATCCCACGTACACATCCGTCAGCAGGTACAGAGGATTCGACGGATCGTCTTCAATTTTCTTGCGCAACTGTCGAACAAACGTCCGCAGATACTCCACCTCTTCGCGGCAGTCCGCGCCCCACACCGCCGTCAGCAGCTTGGCATAAGTCACCACCCGCCCCGAGCGGCTCATCAGGCAGTGCAGAATATCGAATTCCTTGCGCGTCAGGTGCACCGGCGCGCCGCGCTTTTTCACCCTTCGCTTTGCCGGTTCCAGCAAAATCTCCCCAATTTCAATGGGCGCGTCCTCGGCGCGAAATGGAGCTCTCACGCGCCGGATCGCCGCGCGAATGCGCGCAATCAGTTCCCGCGTGCTGAAGGGCTTGGTCACATAATCGTCCGCGCCCAGATCCAGCGCCAGCACCTTTTCCTCTTCCCGGTCGCGCACCGTCAGCACCAGGATTGGCAGCCGCGGCGCCATCGCCCTCATCCTGCGCAGCGTTTCAATGCCGCCAATCCCGGGCATATTCACGTCCAGCAGGACAGCGTCGTAAGACCCGGCGCGCATCAGTTGCAGCGCCTCTTCTCCACGCGATGCCTCGGCCATATGAAAGCCGAGCTCAGCCAGCGGAGGCCTCAGCGCCCGCCGGATGGCCGATTCGTCGTCGACCACAAGTATGCGAATCACAGGCTGGTCCATCAGGAGCACCTCTTCAATACCGGAGCTGGAATTGCCGCATAGAATGTCGTTCCCTCGATCTCATCGCTGGTAACCCAAACATATCCGCCGTGAATCAGCGCAACCCGTTTCGCCACCGAAAGTCCGATTCCGGTGCCGGGAGCCCGGTTCGAGTAAGTCGAAGCTCGATAATAACGGTCGAAGATGCGTTCCCGGTCGGCAATCGGAATCACCGGTCCGTAGCTATGCACGGAAAAAATTGCTTCCTTGTTCTCATGCGCCACGCCGATGGTGATCGTAGTTCCAAAGATCGCGTACTTGCAAGCATTGTCAACGTACTGTGTCAGCAGCATCACGATCAGCTGCCGGTCGCAGCACAGAATCATGTTATCGTCTTTCAGTTCGATCGCCACCTTCATGGTTGCCAGTCGATCCCTCAGGCTGTCCACCACCTCTTCAATCAGCGAGCCTACTCCCACCGGCTTTGCATCGATCGTCACTTCGCCCGCATCGAGACGCGCCGTCGTCAGCAGCCGCGTCGTCAGGTCGCTCAGCAATCCGGTTTGCTCATCGATCAGCGCCACTAGTTCCGCCTGCCCCTCACTCAAATTACCCATCTCGCCCAGCCCCGTGCTTGCCGCCCGAATAGCCGTCAGCGGCGTCTTGTATGCATGCGCCAGGCTGTCCAGCACCGTCGAGCGAAGCTGCTCGGTCCGCCGTTCCGTCTCGATGCGGCTCTCATTAGCAAAGGCCCGATAGCGATCAAAGGTAATCGCAATGAGCGACGCAATGGCGTTGTTGGTCAGCGGGCTGGTCTCGCCCCGCACCACTAGGCTGCCCACCGGCACTGTTCCCAGACGCACCACGCGCCGCCCAATCCCGGTCTCCGGGTCGTCGTCTGAAGTCTCAAAGTAGTAGACGTTCTGCGCCAGTTCCTGCGGATCCACGTTCCAGATACCGGCCTGGTAAACATCGTGCAAGTCGGCGTCGAACACAGCCACTGCTTCCAGCGAAAAAATCTCATGCACCAGCTCGGCCAACTGCGGTCCCGGTTCCACGTGCAGATTCATCTGCAGTGTCTGCCGCGTGAACTCATACAAATCATGCATCTGGCCGCCCCAGGACTCGGCCTCCCGGGCATGCCCGGTCACGCGCGCTGATAGCCGGCTCACCGTCAACGCCACCAGCACGAATGCCAGCAGTGTCACTGTGTTGGTTGGATCGGTAGCCAGATTAAGCTGATGTTGCCGCGTGGTAAAAAAACTATGCGCCACAACCGCCGACAGCGAAACAATCGCCGCCTGCGAGAACCCGCACAGCAGAGCGGTGGGAACCACAATCAGCAGGTAAAGCAGCAGCGCCACCGGCGAAAGCCATCCAGACCAATGGGCAAGAGCCGCCACCAGGATCACGACCACAATTCCCAGCGCGCACTCCAGCGTAAACAAGAGCACGCGCAACCCCGAACCCCGCGCGCGCTTGGCGCGGAAGAGTGAACGCACGGAAATGTTGGTTCCAGCCAACCAGCCACCAGCCTTCCCATTTCAACGGCATGCGATGAAGAGCCGGGCGCTTATGCCTCGCACTGGCCGTCGCGCTGGCGCGGATGATCGCTGGGCGTTCCCCAGCTCATAATCTCATCGCCGCGCATCTTCATCGGCTTGAAGTTGTGATACCACCCGCCCTCTGAGAGCGTATCTGGAAAATCGTGAACCAGCATCCCCGGCACATTCATCTCCAATTTTTTTGCAATCGTAGCGTCCGGCCGGGCGACAAACGATCCCCAATGTGAATAAGGCTGCGAGGAATTATTCACCACCGCCCACACGCGATTGTCGGCGCAGCGCGTGGGAACCTCGCGAACATTCAGCGTATCCAGGCAATCTTTTCCCTTGGCTCGCGCGTTATACATCGAGTGCACCATCACCGTCGCGCCAAGTTCCCGGTAGGCAATGTAAAGCTGCGGCCAGCAGATGTCGTAGCAAATCGCCAGGCCGATCTTCACCCCTCGAACCTCGCGCGTCACCAATCGATTGCCGGCCGAATAGTACTGCTGATCCGTTGTAGTGCAGAACGACTTATCATAGCGATCCTCGATCTTTCCTCCCGGCGAAATCAGATAAATGCAATTGGTAGGCTTTGTCTTCTCGTCTAGAAAATGCGATGACCCAAGCGCCAGCCAAATCTTCAGCTCGCGGGCCAGCGCCTTCAGGCGGGCGGTCTCCCTGCGCAGCGCATCCCAGTCGTAATTCTCAAACGAATTAAACTCCGACCCCGCATACCCCGACAAACTGGCTTCCGAAGTATGCAGCAGGTGCGCCCCCTCGACAGCCGCCTGGCGCATATAGTCACGAATATACTTCGCATTCTCCGCTGCAATCCCGCTCACCGGGAACTGGCACGTAGCGATTCTCAATTTTTCAGTGGAGCCGGCATCCACGTTCCGCGGGCCGACAGCAACGGCCTGTGAATCTGGACCATCGGCAGCGCCTGACAAGGATGGAATCACGCCAATGCATCCCAAACCCGCAAGAGCCTTGCCCGCCGTCTTGAAGGCTTGCCGCCGCGTCATCCCGGTCGATTTCTCCGCTGATTGCAGTGCCATAACTCGCTCCTCTATCTACATTTACATCAATCAGTAAAGTAATTGAATCATACTTCATCGCCACTGCAAAAAATCAGGCTGCCCTCCGGCCCACCCTCTGACGTGCGGTTATCATGTGATTAACGCGTCCTATGACTCGGAACAGCAGTTAAGTTCCCGGCGTTCCGCACGGAGGAATACATGATCACCAGAAGAACATTTTTCAACTGTCTCGCAGGCAGCGCTATTGCACACGCTATCGGCGTAAGCGGACAGCAATCTTCAACGGAGCCACGCAAACCCGTCGACACTCTGCCGGGCGCGGAGAAGAATCGCAAGCTCAAAGTTGTGTTCGTGGGCGCGCACGTCGATGACTGGGTTTTCTGTGTCGGCACCCTCGCCCGTTATGCGCGCGAGGGCCATGACGTCTTATGTTTCTCTTTCACACCGGGTGACTCGCAGGCAATTGCCAACGCATATCACATGCCCCTCGATAAGCTCGCTGCGTTACGGTCGGAAGACGCGATGAGAGGAACCAAGCTCTTCGGCGCGCGGTTCAAAATCCTGGATCAGCACAACCAGAAGATGCGGGTCGATCCTGAAACATACATCGAGTTCGACAAGACTTTGGCCGCCGAAAGTCCCGATGTCGTCTTCGGTTTGTGGCCCCTCCAGTTTCATCCTGACCACCGGGCTGCGGGCAACCTCGCCTTCAACGCTTGGCTGCAAAGCGGAATGAAATTTGATTTTTATTTCTGCGAAACATTTCCCGGCGACGAGCAGACGCCGCAACAATTCGCCCCCAATCGCTGGGTAGATGTCGAATCGGTCTTCGATTTGAGCCGGGAAGCAATCATGGCCAACACTCTGGAGGGGAAGAGCTTGTGGGTCGATTATGAGATGTGCGAAAAATTTCGCGGTAGAGAATATGGATGCCAATACGCTGAAGCATTCGTCCGCATCGTCACCGTCGGCTCTGACAAGGCGCCGGAAAACCCTGTTCCGGGGCTATGGTATTCCGGGTTGAACCTCGCCCACGACGAGTAACCGCCGCTCGCGATCTGGCAGGCTGCTGAAAAAACTGTGACTCCCTAAGGTAGCCTGTGTTACCCCTCTTTTCCGTTTCTTCATTCCATCTTTATAACTTCCCCTTTAGCATTCAACTAAATCATGCAGCTTCCCCCCGGCCTCAAAGAGAAATCGGAGACGGGCGAGTCTAACGTCCGTCTCCGCTGACGATCCGCCACAAGCAGCCATAAGAAAACTCAATTTCCAGGAGAACGATCATGGCAGATCAAAACGCACCGCAGATGAAGTCCACCCTCGGCCTTACCGGGCTTACCAGCAACGCAATGGCCCTCATCGCTCCTGGAGCTTTCCTGTGGCTCACCTTCATCATCCAGGCCGGCACCGGCAGCACCGCTCCCACCATGTGGCTGGGAATCGTTGCCGCTCTGCTTCTCTGCCTGGCCACCGCCGTAGCCTACGCCGAAATCTCCAAACTCTATCCGGGAACCGGCTCCAGCTACTACTACGCCGAGCAGGCCCTGCTCTCCAAAGACAAAGCCTTCAAATATGCCCGCCTCGCCAAGTTCATCGTTGGCTGGGGCTCGCACCTTTATTACTGGGTCTATCCCGGCGTAATGGTCGCCACCACCGGCATCTTCGTCGGCTATGTGGTCGGCTTCCTCTATCCAAACATCATGAGTGGTTCCAACCCCGGACCAGTCTTTATGGCCCTCGTCGCGGTTGTTTTCTCTTTCTTCGTCGCATGGATCGCCCAAAAAGGCATCGGCGCATCCACCGCCGTCAACCTGGCCATCAACGTCATTCAGATTTCCGCGCTCATTCTCTTCAGCTTCCTCGCTCTCGGCTATCGCCTCAACCACCCCACTGGAACCACCGGCCCCACCGCCTTCCAATACGATCCTCAATCGCTCTCGACTTACACCTACCAGTTCAAAACCGACCCCAAGGACGGCTCCACGGTCCGCGACTCCACTGGCGCGCCCATGCCCTTGCTCGATTCAGCCGGCAAGCCCGTTCCCTACGTTGTCAGCTACCCCGATAAAGACGCGAGCGGTAACTTCCTCACCCACCAGAACGCCGCCTCTGTCATCTCGCCCCACAAATTCAGTTTCATCTTCATTCAGGCCACGGTCGCCATCCTCATCCTGGTCGGCTTTGAATCCGTAACCTCGATGGGAGGCGAAGCTAAAAATCCCACCAAACACATTCCCATCGCAGTCATCGCATCGCTCCTCATCCAGGGCGTGCTCTGTTATCTCTTCGAATATTTCGCCGCCAACTACTTCCTCAACTCCGGCTATACCATGCAGAGCGCCGTCAGTTCTGCCGCCCCGATCGGTGACATGATGATCATCGTCGGTGACTGGCTGCTCGGCCCCGGCCACGGCAAATACTTTATGCTCGCTGAAGCCGTCACCGTCTTCCTGGCCCTCATCGGAACCACACTGGCCTGCATGAACACCGGCGCTCGTGTCACCTACGCCATGGGCAAAGACGACGAGGCCCCCGAGCACTTCGGCATGCTGAGCGCCAAATCCCTCACCCCTCGCCGCGCTATCTGGACCCTTGCCGTCATCTCCGCCATCATCGGCGTTGTCGCCGTCACGCTGGTCTTTGCCGATGCCGGCGCGCCCACTGACGCAACCATCGCTTCACTCCCCCACGGCGTCCTCTCCAGCTTCGGCTATACCACCCACGATCAGCTGGCGGCACTCCCCAATTCCCTCCTCACCATCACTCTAACCTCCAACTTCGGCACATTCATTCTTTACGCCCTCAGTTGTTTCCTCTGCATCGTGGCCTTCCACAAGCACCCCGACTACAACCCCATCCTCCACCTATTCATTCCCGCCTTCGGCTTGCTCGCCAACCTGGTCTGCATGGCCTTCTACCTCATCAGCCCTGTCTTCGGCCTGGGCACGTTCAAAGAACCTTTGCTGGCGCTCGGCATCTCCGCCGTCTGGGGCATCTACGGAGCGGTCTACTTCCTTCGATCCTCTAAAGCCAAAGGCAAAGCGATCCTGCTCGAATCACGCTGAACTCCTAAACCGGAACACAACTGTTGCATAATCTCTGCAAGAGCATCTACCCGCCTCAAACGGAAGATGCGTGAGGCTGCGGCGCAAATGTTGGATCTTCAGTTCGGCCAGGCAAGCGACTTCGGAAAAGTTCGTACCAACAATGAAGACGCGATGGGTTCCTTTATCCCCGCCTCGCGCCACCAGGGTCGCACCCACGGCTATCTCTTCGCCGTTGCCGACGGCGTAGGCGGCATGGACCTCGGCGAAGTCGCCTCGGCCACCGCCATTTCCATCCTCACCGAAGAATTCCCCAAAACCCAGGCCGGCTCCATGCTCATCAGCCTTTTGCCCCGCCTCATCCAGCAAGCCAACATCGCCGTGCACAACCTCAGACTCAACGAAAAATACCGCGGGAAGCAAATGGCCACCACCCTCGTTGCCTGCGCTCTCCGACACGATCAGGCTATCGTCTCCCACGTAGGCGACTCCCGCTGCTACCTGGTTCGCGGCGGAGTAGCCCGGCAGGTAACCGAGGACCACACCTGGGTCAACGAGCAGCGCAAAATGGGCCTCATTTCCGCAGCCGAAGTGGCCGAGTCCGAATCCCGCCACATGCTCATCCGCTCTCTCGGCCCGCAGATGTTCGTCTCCCCCGACACCACCGCCCTCACCCTCCTCGCAAATGACGTCTTGGTTCTTTCCACCGACGGCCTGCACGACGAAATGAGCGAAGAAACAATCGCCGCCATCACCTCCCAGAAAAAAAACATCGACGAGATCGCCCGCGAACTGGTAACCCGTGCCGTAGAGGATGACGGCAACGACAACACCACCGCCCAGGTCATCCGCATCCGCTCCGTCGAGCAGGTAGGCATGTACCGCGGCCGCACCTACCGATTACCCTCCTGAGGACTCTTATGGATTCCTTACCTCACCCTCCCCAATACCCGATAAAGTGAACGAAGACGCCTGAGTGGAGAAGGCTCCCCCAATGGGATTTCACGACGCCCTCGAAACCGGTTCCCAACTCGATTCCTACCGCATCGACGCCTCCGTTGCCCGCAGCGGAATGGCCACAATCTATCGCGCCACCGACCTGCGCGACAACCGAGTCGTCGCCCTCAAAATCCCCCACCCCGATCTCGAATCCGACCCCATCCTCTTCGACCGTTTCCAGCGCGAAGCCGGCATCGGCGAGCGCCTCAACCACCCCAAAGTGATGCGAGTCTTCGGCGGGGAAGATCGTTCCCGCGTCTATATGGTAATGGAGTGGTGCGACGGCCGTCTCCTCCGCCAGATCCTTCAGGAAGGCAGAATCACTCCGGACCGCGCCATCAGCATCGCCATCGGCGTTCTCGACGCCCTCGACTACATTCATGCCAACGGGGTAGTCCACCGCGACCTTAAACCGGAAAACATCATGGTCGACGCTGACGACAACATCAAGCTCATCGACTTTGGCATCGCCGGCGATACCGCCGCCCGCCGTCTCACCTACGCCAAATTCACCGCAGCCCTCGGCACCCCCGACTACATCTCCCCCGAGCAGGTCCAGGGGAAGCGTGGTGACGGCCGCTCCGACATCTATTCGATGGGCGTAATCCTCTATGAAATGCTCACCGGCAAACTCCCTTTCACCGGCCCCTCGCCGCTCGCCGCCATGAACGAGCGCCTCTTGAACTATCCCATCCCGCCCCGCGTAGCCGACCTATCCGTCTCCCCGCAGTTGCAGGAGATTCTCTACCGCGCCCTGGAACGCGACCCCAGAAACCGTTATTCCAAAGCGCATGAATTCGCCTGGGACCTTGCCCACATCGATCAGGTAGGCATAGAAGACCGCAAGGAGTTGCGCGACTGGCAAAAACGCAAATCCCAACTTTCCCGCAAAATTTTCTATTACGGAGCCCTCGCCCTGATCCCGGTAGCAATCCTGCTGCTAATGATCCTGGTAGCCCATCACCACTAGAGCATTTCGCCTATAGGCGCAGCGTGATTCTCTGCTGGCGTGATTACCGTTCCTGGCAAGAATAGGTAGCGCCGGCCTCCTGGACGGCTGTAGCGTCGACCTCCCGGTCCGCGCTCGCATTACGACTTCAGGAGCCCTGCTCTAAGAAGATGCGAGCGTAAAGCCCATATCATTTAAAAAACGATAGCAACCGACTCAATGCCCCGCACTCATCTTGGCCCGCATCCGCTTCTCCGCATCCGCACTCCAGTACTTGCAGTCCAGCCGGAAAAACACCGACGAATATGGCACCGTGATCCTGGTCTTCAGCACCAGCACATGAAACAGCTTGCTCGTCTCATCAATACTCGCCAGCACCTTTTCGTGCGGCATCGACTCGATCGAGTACCCATGCAAAAGATCCCCGATCTCCGCCCGGTAAGCAGAAGCCCCCGGTGCATCCGCATCCGGCACAAACGGCAACTCCGCATCCATATAGATCAGCGGCCGCACATGAATTGATCCATTGATAGCGTCCAGAACATACCGGACCACTTCCAGTTGATCCGCATTCGTCTCTATCGTCTCCACACCCGGTGAAGATTGCAGCGGATAAGCCGAATCGACGACAAGAATCCAATTCCGATGGCCGAGCAAAGGCAGGTTTTCTTGAACCTTTGCCTTCCAGTTTGCAGGTGTAGTGGCGTACATCGTTGAAGCTCCGATCAAAAAACAGAGTAAAAAAACAAACTTGCGCATCTGATAACTGCCTTCCTGCCGCAAAAAAGGAGTGAGAACCAAATCGCGGCAAACGTCCCCGCCAGCATCAGCCGTTCAAATTCAAGCGCTGCAGAGAACGGGAACAGTATACCGCCCCCACGAAGCAACCTGCGCTCCCTCCTGCCATGAGGATAAGATCAAACGCAAGGAAATCTCCAGTGCGTTCGCAAAAACAAAAATACGGCCTTAATCCGCGAGTGCCTAGGTCTGGATTTTTAGACCTGGGAGACCAAGAAAGTTGAGGACAAAACCGCGGCATCAGCCCCAGCGCAATTCCAACCGATCAAGGAGTCTGTCGATGAGAGTCAATCCATTCCACATCATCCTTCTCACAGTCATGTTGAGCGCCACCTCCACCGCCCAAACCCGCACCTCAACACTGACGCTCGATTTCGCCAAAAATCTTGGCCCAGTGCAGATGGATCACATCTCTCTCGGTCAGGGTGGCCTCTCGCCGGACCCCATGTGGGATAACCGCATCGCTGAGGTTCGCGCCCTCCATCCCCATCTCATCCGTCTCTTTGTGCAGGAGTACTTCGATCTCCTGCCCGCAAACGGCCGCTATCACTTTGCCACCCTCGACCGATCCGTCGATCAAATCGTTCGCGCCGGCGCAGTTCCATTGATGACCATCGCCATCAAGCCCAAAACACTCTACCCCAAAGTCGATCAGGACGTAGTCGATCCCGCAGACTACACAAAATGGGAGCAACTGATCTTTCAATTGGTGAGTCATTACAAACGAAAGGGCCTCACCGGCCTGTATTGGGAGGTGGGCAACGAGGTTGATATTGGCGAGTCGGGAGGATCCCCCTATCGATTCACTCCGGAGAACTATGCGCGTTACTACCGGCATACTGTAGCCGCAATTCTGCGCGCCGATCCAACTGCGCATGTAGGCGGCCCGGCCCTGGCCTATTGGAAATCCCCAATTCTTCCAGCATTGCTCGCCTTCTGCGAAAGAGAAAAAGTTCCCCTAAGCTTCGTCTCATGGCACATCTACTCGAGCGACCCAAAGGAGATTCAGCAAACAATCGAAGGAGTAAAGGCCCTCCTGGCACAGCACCCCTCTCTGCATCCTGAAACCATACTCGATGAGTGGAATATGGCGTTGACCGTTCCGCCCACCGACGTTCGCATCCAGCCCGCCTTCATCGCGGAGACCGCCTGGCGCATGAAGGCCTCCGGCCTCACATACTCGTGCTACTACCACATTCGCGACTATCACCTTGACCGCGATCAAGTCGCTCCATTCTTTTCCTCTGGTGGAGCTGCCTTTTTTGCCAGTTGGTGGAATAGAATGCCGCAATACTCCGGCCTCTTCGACTATCAGGATATTATGCGCCCGTCCTATTTCACTTTTGAGTTATTAGCCAGAGTAACCGGAGAGCGATTAGAAGCCAATTCGAGCGATGATACCGTCCACGCATTCCTTTCTTTTGATAACTCATACAAGACTTACAATCTTATGTTCTGGAACTTTTCAAATATGCCGATAACAGTAAGCCTGGACGCGCGCGACCTCACGCAAATTCTGGTAGCTAAGCGAAGGATGCTGGACGCTGAATCCCCCTCCGAAGACGAAAATGCGCGCCTCCGCCCGCTTCCCGACCTCAAAGTCATTCCGGGAGCCCCTCCGATCGAGTTACTCATGGGCCCATACGCAATTCAATCCTGGGCCATGGAGCCGCCCGATTGGCAGCTTCAGTTAGTGGGACGCTAGCTTTGTCATGATAAGTCCATAACTCCGCCATGATGATTTAGCTATCGCTTCACCCATATGTACATTCCTCTATGCATTTGTTTTTCGTCCGGCGAACGGCTTGACGGTCGTTTAACGCAAATATATACTTAATTAAGTTTTATCTTCACCTTATTCGCGGAGATACACCTCCGCCACGATCAAGTTACCCCTTCCGGGATGGAGTTTGCATGTTAATCGGTCAGGAAATGCCAACTGCGCCGCAGTACACTTACGAAGAAATCTCCCGCCAGCCAATTCTCTGGCCCACTACGCTCAGCAATGTTCGTTCCGCATCGGAGCGCCTGCAGCTGCCGGCCAAGCTGAAGAATGCGCGCGTCCTGCTAACCGGCGCTGGAACCTCCGCCTACGCGGCTAGTGCCGTCGCGTCGGCGTGGCCCCGTGCGATTGCCGTTCCCACCACCGACCTGCTCATCGATGCGGAGCGTTACCTGCTCGATGTGGATGCGGTCGTCTCCCTTGCCCGTTCCGGCGACAGCCCTGAAAGCGCCGCCGTGGTCGAGCGTGTGCGCGCCGTTCGTCCCAAAATTCTGCAGTTGGCAATCGTCTGCAATAAAGATAGCGCCTTGTCCCGCTCAAGTGTTGACGGACTCATTCCTCTCGATCCGCGCACCAACGACAAAAGTCTGGTAATGACAAGCTCATTTTCCAACCTCGTTCTCGGCGGAATGATTCTTGCCCAGCCTGATGCAGTAGCGTCCACAGTGAATGACCTCAGCAAGCACGCAGCCACTTTGTTTCCCGAGATCGATAAGGCATGCAAGCGCGCCGTTGCCAGCATCCACGACCGCATTGTCGTTTTATCTTCCTCACCCCTGCTAGGCTGGGCGCGCGAAGCCGGACTCAAATCGCTCGAAATGACGGCCGGCCGCTTTCCTCTGGTCGCTGAAACCTATCTTGGCCTTCGCCACGGCCCCATGTCGTTCGTCAAATCCAACACGTTTGTCCTCTGCCTCCTGTCCAGCGATCCAATCCGCCGCCAATACGAAGCCGATCTTCTCCGCGAGCTTCGCGCAAAAAAAATCGGCCACCTGGTCGGCATAGCCGATCGAGCCGATGCGCAAGACCTTTTCGAAGAAGTGATTCCCGCCGTGGCTCCTCACATCGACGATGCCCTGCGCACCCCATATGAGATTCTCGGACCACAGTTACTCGGTTATCACCTCAGCCTGGGCATCGGATTGAATCCAGACAGCCCCAGCCCAGACGGCGTCATCAACCGTGTGGTTCAGGGCGTCATCATTCATCGCGTGTGAACGCGCGTACTCAATCGCCTCAAGCCAAAGCCGATGATCAATCTTTCGCAAGCTGTTGATCAATTTGTGGACGGGTAGGAATCGAACCTGCAACCCGTCGGTTAAGAGAGCGTTGAACAACGCATTTCCCGCGACTCAGGTGGAATAGTAAAAAACGCTTCACAGCCCATCTAAGTACGGAGTAGATCGTTCGCAACTATGCAAAGCTGACAAATCCCATCTAGCTACAGGTCAATGCGAAGCCAAGAGAATGATTGTGGCCTCCAAGCAGTTTTTCCTCCCCCGAACTGCGCTGGTAAACATGTGTTTTTCACTTAAGGTGTTGACCTGTGCAACCTGCGTAATTCGGTCGGCGTTACAGCTACAAGGGAGGCCGTAAGCGATTTACCCAACAGCGGTCAGACAGCCTATGCGCGGCTCTACTCGCTGATCAACGGAGCCTGGCAGCTTGCCGACTACACCTATAGCGTTCTAAACATAGAGTAATAAGGTAGCTGAAATAGATGAGAGATACTCAGAAGCAGCAAAAATCGCACCGTTCACCCCTGGATCCCATGCCCGAAATGAACGGTGCGATTCATGCTTTTACCAGATAAGATGCAACTTCTTCAGTCCTTGGCTAAGAGGCTGTAGTTGGCGTATTGCCATGCTTCATTTATCAGCAAATAGAGCATAGCGTGGATCCATTCGCCGTTGCTTTGCAATCCGTGTACGGTCACGCTGGTGGCAGTACACGGACCAAGTTCTAAAGGTTGCTCGGGCCTACGTGACCGTGAGGGTTACTGTGCCCGAACTCGTCACTTGGTGAGTCTGAGTCAGAGAACCTCCTCCCCCGCAACCGGTACAAACAACCGCTGCCCCAACCAGCAGAATCAATCCCAGGAAGGCATTCGCCCAGACGCCTCGCGCCGCCAATTTTCTCCTCAAAAGCACCAGCGGAAGAAGAAGAATGGGCAGGAAAATGAAGCCGGAAGCAGCACCGGGTTCAGTTAAGGTAAAGACCGCTGTAATCTGGTAGGTTCCCGCCGGTGTGGTCGCCGATGTTGCGATGTTCAGCGTACTGGGGGATGATTGGTAGCTGCAAGTTGCTCCAGCCGGAAGATTCAGACATTGCACGGAGACAATCGTAGTACCGGAAGGCGGGGCCACCGCGTAGCCAGCCGTCGAGCCAGGAGCCACGGTATATGTCCCTGTGGTGATTTGTGCGGTTCCGGATGCGGCAGAATCCACTTCGAACTGGAATGCGTTGGAAGTTCCTCCGCCCGGCGCAGGAGATTGCACCGTCACGCCGGTGATTCCCGCGGAGGCTATGTTCGCCGCCGTGACCTGAGCTGTAAGTTCTGTCGCGCTAACGTAGGTTGTGGCGAGAGCAGAAGAGCCCCAGTACACGGTCGAGCTTGGAATATATGCCGATCCGTTAACAGTCACCGAGAAAGCTGCACCGCCTGCAGACGCAATCGCCGGCGAAAGGTTGCTGACAACCGGCGCCGGATTGTTGATGGTGTAAGCGGCGCTCGACACGGTACTGCTGTTTGCGCCGTTGTCCGCAGACAGTGCCTGGATCAACATGGATGCGGGTACTGGAATCGGGCTGGAGTAGATCATTGAGTTGGTTGTGGGTGCGCTTCCATCGGTTGTGTAATAGACCGTTGCGCCCACGGTTGCATCGCTGATGGTGACCGACTGCGATGTAAGATAGGTGCCTGCTGCGGGACTGAATGTTGGAGTATCAACCGTTCCGCCGATGGCCGCGCCGGTAAACGAGATCATCTGTTGCGAGTTCAAAGCGTTCAGATTGTTATCGGTCAGAGTGGCCGCTTCGTTCAGTATGCCTGCGTTGATTGGATCGAAGAGATAGGCAACACTGCAAGAGGCGCCCGTAGTCAGGGTTTGCGGGTTACTCGCTGTTACGGTGCACGTGCCGGTAGATTGCAACGGGTAGTCCGGCGGCGAACTCAAGCCGCTCAGCGTCAGCGACTGGTTGCCGATGTTGGCCAATGTGAGCCACTGCGGTGCGCTGTTCGTTCCCTCGTTGGTATACGGGAAATTCAGGGGCGCAGCGAGAGTACTTACCTTCTCAATCATGTTGTTGCCGTTGCCAATATTCTGGCCATCGGCGATGTAGATATTTCCCGCACCATCTACTTCAACGCCTTCGATGAGGCCTAGTGACGCGGTGAGAGAGGATTGGACGGCTGAGGTCGGAACAATGGCGCCGCCTCCGGCTACCACTGCCAGCTGCCCGGCCAGGTTGAGCTGCTCCACTTCGCTGTTGAGAATGTCAGCGATGTAGAGGTTACCCGCTCCATCAACCGCGAGTTCTCCTGGAGCGTTGAACGCAACGCTGAGGGCCGGTTGCGGAGTGGTGGACGGAGTGGATCCGCCACCGCCGGCAACGGTGACTATATTCCCGGCGGCATTCACCTGCTCGATCAAATTGATGTTCTGGTCGGAGATGTAGAGGTTGCCGGACGCATCGACCACCATGCCGGTGGGTCCATTCAAATAAACGCTGGTGGCTGGCTGCGGAGTCGTGAAGGGTCCGCCAGGACCGCCGCCGCCGGGGCCGCCGCTGCCTGCCACTACCACGATATTGCCGTCGGGAGTTACCTTCTCAACCAAATTGTTGAAGAAGTCGGAAATATAGAGGTTCCCAGCTGCGTCAGTGGTAAGACTGTTTACGGCCTGAATGGCCACGCTGAGAGCGGGCTGCGGGGTGGTGGTTGCCGTTAGGCTTGAGTTGGGGTTGCCTGCGACGATTACGATCTCCCCGGTAGCTGCAGAAATTTCCTCGACCACGCCCGGGTAGGGACTGTCATAAGTGCCTGCGTCGTTAACCGCGATATTCGCGTCCGCGACGAAAACATTGCCCGCCCCATCGACTGCAATGGCTATCGGACATGTGGCCGAGCCAAGCGCCGGAATAGGAGTCGTGCTCGGCAGTACCGCGCCGGCGGCGAAGGTATAGTTGCCAGCGATGGTCACAATCTGGTTGGTCAGGAAATTTACCTTGTACGCCAGGCAGTTGATATTGTCTGCGATATACATATTTCCCGACCCATCGATAGCCAGGGCGGAGAAATTGTTTGAGACGCTGAGGGCCGCGGTTGTGACCGATTGCGGAGTTGCGGTTACACCGTAGACGCCACCGCCGATGGCCATATTCAATGCGCCCGGCGATATGGCTACCTCAGGTCCAAGACCGATTCCAGTCAGACCAGCGGTTCCAACTACGTCGCCCGCGTTGTTGATGGTCAACATTCCCGAACGCATGCCGGGATATTGCGGACTGAAGCTGACGGGCACGGTGCAGACAGTGCCCGCTGGATTAACGCCTCCGCCCAGGCTGCAACCAGTGACTGTGCCAATTGTGAACTCCGCCACGCCGCTTTGCGACTTGGGTACGGAGATGCCGCTGATGGCGGTGGCCGATTGCAGGGTTAATAGAACATTCTGCGCGGATGAGGTCGATCCGACAGCTGTGGTGGGCAACGTGGCAAATGCACCGCCCGCTACGGCAGAGGAGTAAGAGAACAGATCAGCCGACGTGGGACCGCTGCTATAGGGAGGGGTGGTTACGGTAATGTCTACCGTGCCGCCGCCAGCCGGTGAAGTGGCTGTGATCTGGGTTGCGGAGTTGACTGTGAAGGTGGCCGGGTTACCGCCGAAATTCACCGCTGTCGCTCCGGTGAAGTCCGTTCCAGTGATGACTACCTGTGTTCCGCCCGCGGGTGGGCCCGTGACTGGACTGATGCCGGTTACTGTTACGGGCGAAAGGTAATCGAACTGGTCGGCGCCGGTGATGGCGCTGGTTCCATCCGCCGTAACGACCGTCACATCGACCACACCACCGCTCATCGACACGCCTGGGGGCACATTTGCCGCAATGTCTGTGGTCGAAAGGACGACAAAATCGGTGGCCGGCTTGGTGCCAAAATAAACCGTCACGCCACTGGTAAAGCCCGTCCCGTTGATGGTCACGCCATAACCACCCGCAATCAGGCCGTTGGGCGGAACAATCCCGCTCACCGTCGGCGGAGGCAAATAAGTGTATAAGTCGTTGGGATTGTATGAGCTGGTTCCCTGCGCGGTAGTCACGGTGACCTGGACGACGCCTACGCCAGGAGGCACTGTGCACGTAAGGGAGTTGGGCGAGCCGACTTGGACGTTAGTGCACGGCGAGTTGCCGAACATTACTGTCGCGCCTGCGGCGAAATACGTTCCCGCGATAGAGACGGTGTTTCCGCCCACTTCTAAGCCTTGGTTCGGGCTGAGTCCTGTCACGGTTACCGGTGAGGTAAAGGTAAACTGAGAATTGCTGTTGGACGCGCTCATGCCGCCCGGTCCGAAGACCTGGACCTCGACCGGACCGGTAAGCGGAACTAGCGCAGGCGTTACTGCTGTAATGCTGGCGTCGGAATTGACGTTGAAGCTGGCCGCTGGCACGCCGTTGAAGTCCACCGCGGTTGCGCCGGTGAATCCGGTTCCATTAATCCCCACTGAGGTCCCACCGGTATTGACGCCGGAGGAAGGAACCAAACTTGTGATGTTCGGAATTGTAGCCGGTGCAAAACCAAGCGCCTCCGCTAACTGGATGCGCGCTGATTCATACTTGTAGGGGTCGGGCGACCACAAGCCTTCGCAACCCTCGTAGTTAAGCGCAGCGCCTGAAGAACCTTGCCCGGTCGGTCCGTTGGGCAATCCATTGGGGAGGTTGCCAAAGATTGGAGAGTTGATGGGGTTGGGATCGGTGCAGTTGCCGCTGTAGGCAGTCCCTACCGGCGTGACGCCATACTCGTACCAGGCCCCATCAATGTTTTCCCAGTCGTAGGTCTCCCAGTCCGCTAATCCTTCGGCGGCTACAGATGCGACAACCGCATTGGCTGCCGCCCTGCCAGCCTGTTTTCCATACAGGTACAGGTATTCATAATCTTCGTATCCACGGCGCCATTGCTCCAATTCCCTGGTCGCTATCGGACCGCTGATACCGTTACATACGCCGTAGTTATTCGCCGTGCAGTTCGTATTGACTGCCGGGTTGGCGGTCAGAACGGCCGCGCCCACGGAGTTGGCCGTGTAATAGCAGCCCAATTCGTTTCCAGGGAAGAGAACGGTGTCGCCCTGGTCACCACCGTTCTGGACAAACGGGGACAGCCAGTCGCACGAACTGGGCGATGGGGTTCCGTTGCCTCCGCCCCACCAGTCGCCAATCCATGACCATATTCCGCCCGGGGCCGGCGTAGCCGGATTGGGATCGCCGACACTGGGAACCGTCACATCCTGCCCGTACTTGTAAGCAGCCCAGTAAGTCATACGCCGGTACATGCCGCCAGAACCGCCGCCGCCGTTGTTATAGGTCCATCTTTCGATGGGCGCGGGGGCTGTCGAGAGCGCGGGAACACCCGCAGAAAGGTCCAAAGTGTACTGATATCCGGTGCCCGCGACGATCGCTGGGTCGACGCCATACGACAAGGCTGGCCCCGGTTGGCCGGTCATAAAGATTGATGGGTTGGGAGACCAGGTGGTCACCCAGGAGTTAATGTAACCCGGTGTCGCAAGCGAAGTGCCGGGATAGGAAAGATTGAGGTGATCCGCGCACACGGAGGGGAGGTAATCCGGACTGTCGCCATCCTCCATGCAGGCCGGTTCGTCGGTCGTAAGTTGGCGTATCGGCGCTGTCGATGCGTCCCACGTTGGGGACAACGAGCTATTGGACGCGTTGATGGCCTGCATCACCTGCGACATGATCTGATATACCAAGGGCTGATCGGGCAATTGATAGCTGTGACCGTAGGGATCGTTGTACTCTTCGTCAAAGGTATAGCTCATCAAGTCGGGAATGACCCAGCCCTTGGTGGTGTGGTTAGAGGAAAAATGCTGGGAGATCTGGGTCGCAAAGTTCTGCGTCAGTGCAACCAGCCCCGCGGGCATTAATGCACCCTGGTTTACGTCGTTATACATGTTCCAGTTGGGGTATCCATAAACCCATGCGCCGGCGCCGCCATTCGCCATCGGCCCATCGAAGACCCGCATGGCAGTGCCGTCCGAAAACAACGCGCCGGGCGTTAGGGCCGGACCGGCGTACAAATCATAATTAGTCCAGTCGATCGAGCTTGTTGTACCGTCCGTCGTAAGGCTGGTCGGATTCGTTGACGGGTAGGCCCCATTAATCGTGACATTGAGGGGGTCGTATTGGGCGTCGATATCGTAGTTGTGGGCCATGACCTGGTATTTCTGAAAGAGCGGAATATCCGATCCGGTTATGCCCTCGCCCCCAGCCACACTGTAAAGAGGCAGCCACACTTTCAGCATGTCGGCATAGCTAGGGTTGACCGAGCCGGCGTCAAAGCCCGGCAGGTTGCCGTTCCACACCGTTAAATTCACGGGAATCGTTGTGGCGGAGATGCCAGTGCCGCTCACCGTGAGGGTGCCGCTATAGGCTCCCGCAGTTTCGTTGGCGGGAATGGAGATATTCACCCACACTCCCTGGGTCGTCCCCTGTTGCACATTGAAGGGGGTGGCAACAGCAGGATTCCCCGCGTCGTAAGGATCGTAAAACGGAATCAGAGGATCAGGTATGCTCCCTGCGGCCTGAACGCAACCAAGAGTGATAACGCCAGTACAACTGTAGGGAACATAACCCTCCAGATAACGGGTCACTTCGGAGGTTCCGCTCTCGTCCGAGGTCAGAGTCGCTCCAGGACCGGTCAGAGCGGTGATCGTCACCGAGACATCACTCAGCGTAGTAGCCGCGGGCGCGGTGATAAAGAGCTGGAAAGAAACTGTCTCGCGCCCTGCACCGGCTATGGAAATCACTGGCGGACCCGAGGAAGGGCAGGACCAGTTGGTGTTCAACTGCGTAACCGCCTGCGGATGCTGCGAATATCCCCAGGGGCTGTAGGTGCCATCTAACAGCATTATGGGAATCGTGGGCTGATTCGTCGTCGGGTTATTATTTAACATCACTACGTCGCTGACAGTGGCGGCCCAAATGTTAGGTGTTGAGGCGGTCCAATTCTGGGATGCGCAGGCTTGGCCTGACGCCGGAATACTGCTCACAATCAGCAGCGATAGCACGGCCAATGTCACGAACAACGAAAATCCAACCTTCGAAATCAGCTTCCTGTTCCGGTTCATCGTTTTCCCTCTCATTGATTAACAACAGTTCCTATCGCCCGAGACTTGAAAAAACAGACCTCGGAGTAATGCCCGCGATGTGGGCCCCTAGCCGCACAGCAGATGTCATTTCTGAAGATCGGACGAATCTTAGCTTGCGCAATTAGAAATTGTCAAGAAAAAGATTGAGAAAAATATCTCACAATCTTTTCTCTTTTGGTCGGAACATAGAGGAAGTTGCTCAAATAATCGGCCGAGTCGAAAAAATGAGATGTTAAGCCTTTATTTATCATAAACTTTCAGTGACAACAAGATGGGTTGCAGTTTCTTGAGATAAGAATCGGCCTCGTACTAAGCTGCAATTTTCTCCATTTCCCGCGAGTTTGACAGCTTTGTAAGGCTCATGATTTTAGGAACTCACACGGATTCTGAGGACTTTTATCCTTTCGAAGAGATTCTGAGAAAATTTACACACACAATTTTCCACGGACCTGGATCCACCGGCTATTGGTACAGACATCCATGGAAGTACGTGTCAAGCAAAAAGCACATGATTTCCGGGCGCGCTCAGGAGAGCGCGCTTGCCCCCGCCGCGTACATGGAGCTTGCTTGAGGCGAGCCAACTTCTGAAGAGTTTTGTGTGGATTCGGAAAGGTGCAACCGCTTCTTGTTATTGATTCTGTGGTGGACGCGGTAGGAATCGAACCTACAACCTGTCGGTTAAGAGCCGAATGCTCTGCCAGTTGAGCTACGCGTCCATGGAATCGATATAAAGCCGTGGAGCGGGAGGCATTCCGCACGGCCCGGGCAGGCAGAAGTCACTGCTGACCCTTGAAAAATATAGCACAGTACAGCATCAGCCGCCAAAGACTCGCCTCACCCCATATCGCCTCTTCCGCTCGCAGACTGAACTCAATTGATCGGGAATCTTGCCCTAGAACGTAAACGCCAGCCCGCCGGTGATGCCGCGCTGGTCCTGCGCAAACAACAACAAAGACCCGTCGCTCAGAAGATAGGGCCTGTAGCCCTGCGCGAGCAGATTCCGCAAGTCGATCAGCGCCTGCAATCCGCCCGTTCCATCGCTGCGCGAGTGCAACCGCTGCCGCAGTCGAATGCTGAAGTAAGGCTGCATGGCATTCAAAGCGAAAGGCGCAACGCTGGTAAATGTAGATTCCGGTTGCCAGCGATAGCTTGCCTGCCAGCGCGTTCCGCTCCCGTCTAGCGTGCCGGACAAACTAATGGAGTAGCTCTGCACGTAGCTCGGATGTGCTGAAGCCAGCAGTTGCGCCAGTCCCACCGGCGCCGAGTTCTCTCCCATCGTCAGTGCATTGCCGTTGGCGTAGCTGAAGCGTACCTGGTTCCCGCCCGGGAGCCGATGATCCAAACTCGCCAGCATCCCCGCACTGGTAAAGTTCGGCCCTGCTGCATGCATCAGCCCGCTGGTCGGGTCGAAGAGCAATGCAGCCGGTCCTGAACTCCCCCCCGCATAGTGCCCCATAGCCTGCATCACCGGGTTGTCGATGTTTTCGCCATAAACCAGCACCGCCATACCCGAAGTCTCTGTGCGCCGTTCCCACCCGAACTCCTGGTGCATACCGTGCTCAATGGCCAATTCGCCGTCGCGCAGTGAAAGTTGCGGCATCCAGTTCCGCGCTGCACCCCCGTCGGCTTGATCCGGCCCCGGCAGCATGCTCGCCATCCGGTAGCGAAACGTTGAATTTCCATCGTGCCAGCCCACACTTGCTGATGGCAGCGCTGCCACCACAGTGTTGGGTGAATTCTCCGCAAAGCGAGCCAGCATCTGCGTCGAGCCTACCTCCGCATCAATTTCGTCTCCCAGGTTCAGCGTCTCCCAGGTGCGAATTGCTGCCTCATCCAATCCCTCGCCGTTCGCCGCTCCGTCGCCACCTTCCGAATCAATCTCCGGGTGAATCGCTACCGCAGCCACCGATTGCACTGACCCTGCAAATCCCAGGTCCTGCTTGAACCCCAGCATCGATTCCATGCCGGCATCTGTATTCGGCGCAAAATCCACTCGCGCCAGCAGCTCGCGGCTATTGGTCGGCGTATCTTCCACCATCGCCGTAAACCGCTCCCCGCTTTCGCCAAAGGTCCCCTCCTGGCCGGTGGCCATCAGCCGCGCCTTCAGTTTTGGCGCCGCCCCTGACCCGTCTGAGACCACCACCAGCGGCCCGTCCTCAAGCCAGCGCAGCAACGGTCGGTTCGCGGTCGAGCGCAGCGTCCAAGCCCAGTCTTCCTTCTGGTCTCCGTTGCCGCGCGGTTCTGACGGCAGCCACTGCATCACTTCGTATAGGCTGTTCAAAGTCAGATTCACAACCGTGCTCGCCCGCACCCGAACGTTTTCCCGCAGCGTCGGCAGAAACGACGTACCAATGGCTTTCAGTGAATAGTGGCCGGGAAATACTGATGGAATGGTAAATTGGCCTTTGTCGTTGGTATAGACGGTGGTAATGATGCTCAGATCGGGACGCAGCAGTTGAACCACCGTTCCCATTTGCGGCACTCCAGCCGAATCGCGCACACATCCGGAAACCGATCCAGGAGAAGCTCCGAGGGCCGGAACGCTTCCCAAAGCAATCAGCGTTGCTATAGCAACGAGATGGAAACTGCGCATTATCACATTAAGTGAATCAGCGGCGTTCCTGGCAAAAATCTAACAAATAAAAATCGCACCGCTCTCCGAATCTACTGCTCCGATGAGCCTGATGTGCATCTTCGTACTATTCCACAACAAAAGGCGCCGACTGCGCAATCTCCTGTTTTGAGATTGTGTCGTCCACTTTGATTGTAACCTTGTACTTTCCAGGCGACAGGCCGGCCATCGGTAGTGACTTCTCCACCGTTAACTGGTCGCTGTGCGCCCCCAGGTCCTTTGATTCCAGCTCCTTTTCAAATACCACCGTATTGTTCGTGGTATCGGTGATCTGGTAGGTCACCTTGGCCTCATTGCTCTTGGTGGCCTCATTAATGCTCAAATTATAGACCTGCATCCAAAAGTTCAGCTCCTGGCTCCGCTTGAAGCTGATCGGAGTAGCCGGGTTGGGACTCACCCGCGGGCAAATATGCGTGTTGCCGATCACGCACGTCCCGGCCCCGATATCGTGCGATGAGACTGAGTACATCTGGTCGGCCAGGATCAGCGTCGACGTGCCCAGTTTCTCGTCGTGGTAAGTCGGCACTTCAATCCCGCGCCCGTAGATCCCTATATGTTCGGGATTGTTCACGTCTTTGATCACAACATCCAAGCGGTAAAGTCCCGGCAGCAGCGGAATGGACTTCCAGTAAAGCGACTTCTTGTCCAGCGTCTTCTCCAGCAGTTCCGCCGGCTCGTCCACCTCCACCGTATCCTCAAAGCTCTGCACCGTCTTGTGGGTCAGCGTCGTTACTTTGCCCAGAATATTCACCACGCCCTTTGAAACTCCGTCCTTGGTCACGAAGGTGATATCGCGGTTCTTGATGTTCAGCGTAATCGGCACCAGGTCCGTATTTTCCGTCACCTTCACAAAGTCGTAGCGCACATCAAAGGGGAATACAGGCCCGGTTAGCAGCTTGTGCTCGGAGATGAACGCGTCAAGATCGGTGAATTTGATGGGCGGAGGAGCGAAGATCTTCCGCTCCAGCTCGATGCGGTCAAACTCCTTGTTCTGCTGCGTGCCCGAGAGCATACCCGGACCCAGGTTTTCCAGTCCGCCTTTGAAGCGGTCCGCCTGTTTGGCCTTGCCCATCTGTTCAAAGGTGGTCATGCCGGCGCCGGGAGTACGCAGCAGCGCGTCCTTCTCGCTTCTGTCGATGGTGAAGTGGTAGTCACCGCACTGGCAGGTATCCACAAACTCCAGGTCAACGTTTTCGCCGATCCCTTCAATGTACCGGTAGTGCCATTGTTCGAATGGAAACGTGCTGGTACTCCCGCCGCCTTCTTCCACCGGCCGTTCGTAGTTGCCCCCGGAAGGGTGCGCTTCAATCGAGTCCGGCGGACCAAAAGAAATATAGATATGTCCGCGATCGGTCTTCCACCCCGGCTTGCCGGCGGCAAAGTGCTCGTTGGCATATGCAATGCGACGGTAGTGCTCTTCGCGAAATTCGTTCTCCGGCGAGTCCGGATTCGGATTGCGCCGCAGCCAGAACTGCTCGATGAAGGCATCCCGCTCTTCATCGTTGCTCAGCTGCTTGAAGGCTTTGCGCTCTTCGTCGGAGATGATCCAGGCCACATCCTGATCCAGCCAGGTCTTGTAAGCGCCCTTCAATTCGTGCTTGAGGGCACTCTGGGCGGCAAACTTCTCCTTGTCGGAGCGCTCCCGCTTCAAGGGGTCCACTTCCTGCACAGCACCCTGTTTCTGACCGCCTGCCTGAGCCTGCCCCGGTTGCTGCACCGCTGACGGCGAATTGTCCTGCTGCTGGCCCAGGAGACCGGCAGCGGGAGTGAAAACCAGTCCGCAACCGAGTGCGGTAAGAAGAAAAATACGGCCGTTAAGCATCATTGCCTTCAAAACTCCTGCAAACCCTTATTCTACGGGTCCCGGTAGCCCTGAGCAACTTTCCTATGAATTTATGGACAGTCGCCGAAAAGGCTCCCAAAGGGGACTCCATCCCAAGAGCCCGGTTGCCTCACCCTGGACACCCCGGGTGCCCCACCCTCGCCGCGTTTTTGTTTTTGCAGCTAGGGTGGGGAACTCCATCAATTGGACTCTGAATCACCCTCAAAGTCACCCAGCGGTAGCGCCGTCTTCCCGGCCAGCTGTAGCGTGGGCGTCCACGCGCACGCTCGCACCTCTTTCAAACCGACGCATCCCACCACCCGCTGAACCATCTTCATTACTTTTACACCGTGCTTTTTCCATCAAACAGGAACCTACCCGCCAACAATTGCGTAAACTGAAATAGGAGCCTTTCGGAGCACGACCCGCACATGAAGAAGATTCTTCTAATTATTTCCGCCATCGTAGTGGCCGCTGTACTGGTGAGCGTGTTCATCTACAGGCAGCAGGCCGCCTACACCAAGGTTCTGACGGCTAGAATCGAGCGCCAGGATTTGTCTTCCGTCGTCAGCGGCACCGGCCAGATCAAGCCCAGAACCTACACCAATCTTGGCGCCACATCCATGGGCCGTGTCACCCACCTCTTCGTCAAAGAGGGCGATCTCGTCAAAAAGGGCCAGACCGTGGCCACCATTGAAAACGTGCAGCAGGAAGCCAATGTCGTCAGCCAGCAGGCCGCCGTCTCCGCCGCAAAAACCGATATCGATGCCGACGTCGCCGCCGAAAGGACCGCCCAGGCTAACGTCGAGCGCGCAAGAGCCGATCTCGAGCAGAAAAAGCTCGACTGGGAGCGCGCCCAAAGCCTCTACTCTGCCGGCATCATGGCCAAACAGGACTTCGACGCCAAAAAAGCCGCCTACGACACCGATGTAGCCTCCCTGGCACAATCCGAGGCTGCGTTCAACCAGTCCAAGGCCCAGACCGATTCACTTCGCGGCCATCTGCGCATGCAGCAGGCCGCCCTCCGCGCCAATCAGAACGCTCTTGACCTCACCATGGCCGTTGCCCCCTTTGATGCCATCGTCACCAATCTCCCCGTCCGAGAAGGCGAAACAGTCGTCGAAGGCATCGAAGGCTATCAAGGCTCAACCCTCATGACCCTGGCCGATATGAGCGTCATCACCGCCGAAGTCAAGGTCGACGAAACCGACATCGTCAATATTCGCGTCGGCCAGCCCGCTGAGGTCAGCGTAGACGCCCTCCCCGGCAAAATCTTCAAAGGCCACGTGACCCTGGCAGGCGATCAGGCACTGCTCCGTTCCACCGGCGTTGCCACCTCCCAGTCCACCACCGGCACTGAAGAAGCCAAGGACTTCAAGGTAGTCATCACCCTCGATGAGCCTTCCACCGACCTTCGCCCCGGTCTTTCCACAACCGCCAAAATCACCACCGCCCGCAAAACCAGCGTCCTCACCCTCCCCATTCAAGCCCTGGTCATGCACAACCCTGACGACGACAAAATAAAAGGCAGTGTCCAGGCCGCATCCCACTCCTCCCCAGCCGCCAAAACCCCTCCCGTGCAGGGCGTCTATGTCGTAAACAGCGAAAAAGGTAAGCTCCGTACTAAATTTGTTCCCGTCACCACCGGCATCACAGGCGCCACGGACACTGAGGTGCTGACCGGCCTTACTGAGGGCCAGGAAGTCGTAACCGGTCCCTACAAAACCCTGCGCGCCATCAAAAACAACGCGCTGGTAAAGCGCGACACCGCCAAACCGGTAACAACGACCAACGGAACGTCGTAAGGAATTTCCGATTAAGTCGAGGCGTTCGAATAGCGCTCCTTTACAGGTTGCGGAAAAACTCAACCAAGGGGCTTTGTAACAAGGGCACGGCGGGGTACCCTCTGGGTCCCGGGCCGATAAGGTCAGCGGAATGAATCCGGCTTTAGCCCCTGCCAACCCACCCTTTGGAGACAAATTTCATTTCGTCAACTGACAGATACGACCGGACAGAATAAACTTAGCCAAAGGACAAGCATGGCTCTGGAAAGCATCGGCATCGAACCCCGCGCGCAATCGGCCCCCCGGTCGAAGGACGAAATCATCGTGGTAGAAGATCTCTGGCGGACCTACGACATGGGCTCCGAGCAGCAGGTCCACGCCCTGCGCGGCGTCTCCATGACCATCCGCCACAACGAATACGTGGCCATCATGGGGCCCTCCGGCTCGGGCAAATCCACCCTCATGAACCTCATCGGCTGCCTCGATACCCCCTCCAAAGGCCGCTACTGGCTCAACGGCCAACTCGTCAGCGAGCTCGACGACGACCAGCTCGCCCGCATCCGCAACAAGGAAATTGGTTTCGTCTTCCAGACCTTCAACCTGCTGGCCCGCGCCACTGCCCTCCACAATGTCGAACTGCCCCTCATCTACAATGGCACCCCCGCCGCCGAGCGCATCGAGCGCGCCAGGGAATCCCTCGCCGACGTAGGCCTCGCCTCCCGCATGAACCACAAGCCCAACGAACTCTCCGGAGGCCAGCGCCAGCGCGTCGCCATCGCCCGCGCCCTGGTCAACCGCCCCTCCATCATCCTCGCCGACGAACCCACGGGCAACCTCGACTCCAAAACCGGCCTTGAAATCATGGCCCTGCTCGACACCCTCCACGCGAACGGCAACACCATCGTAGTAGTCACCCACGAGCCCGACGTAGCCGAATACGCCCATCGAGTAATCCACATTCGCGACGGCCAAATCGCCTCCGACGAACCCTCCAAACGCTTCATCTAAAAAAAGATCCCCACCTGCCCACAAAACCCGGAATCTCACCAATCCCATCGAAAAACTCCGTGCCCCTTCCATCCGCGCTCTTTGCGAATGGGTGGGATACCACATCCCGTCCCGATTCCCTATTCCCTAGTCCCTAGTCCCACAGCCCGAAGTTCATGTTTTCCCACACCGCGCCGATAAGACCTCTGTTGGCCCCTACCACCAATCGAGGCCAGGGAGGCGAGGCATGTTGAGATCGATGCAGAGCGCCGCGCAATTCCAGCCTCAACCCTCCACCTCCGGCCTCGCACTGATCGAATTGGATTCCCCCCACGCCTACCAGGTCGTAGGCGTAAGCGCGGCATGGCGCAAACTCCTTACGCAGGCTGAAATGGCCGCCCCCCACGTCCAGGTAGCCTCCATCGAGGGTGAGCACGGAAGCGGCAAGCAGACCCTGGCCCGTTATCTCTACAAATGCTCCCCGCTGGCTAATTCCGCCTTCCAGCGCCGCGACGCCCGCGAATGGCTGGTAGCCGACGCCGACCCCTCCACCCTCGTCGGCTTCACCTATCTCGATCGCGTCGACCTGCTCGCCCCTCCCGGCCAGGGTCTGCTTTTAGGCGTCCTCAAAGCCCTTCAGGACCGCCCCCCAGGCCGCGCTGTCGTCCTCGCCTCCTCACAAACCCCGCTCCGTCAGATGGCCGGTCAGGGCCTCCTCATGCCTGACCTGGCCTTCCGCCTCTCAGCGGTCCGCTTCGCCATTCCACCGCTCCGCATGCGCCGCGAAGACATTGCCCCGCTTGCCCAGTCCATCCTCGACCGCATCTGCGTCCGCTATCAGCAGCGCCCCGTAGTCCTCGGACCCGGCGCACTCGCCCGCCTCCTCCAGCACAACTGGCCTGGCAACGTCCGCGAGCTAGCCTCCACCCTTGAAGCCGCCCTCCTTGAAGCCGTCAACGGCGTAATCCGCCCCGCCGACCTCGCCATTCCCTCCGATATCGAATTCCAACTCGACCAGCCCCACCCCATCCGCACTGACAATCTTTCCCTCGACTCCGTTATCCGCCATCACGTCCAGTACGTTTTAGACCTTAACCGCGGCAACAAACTCCGTGCCGCCCGCCAGCTTTCCATCAGCCGCTCCACCCTCTACCGCATCCTCGGCAACGAAACCATCCTCTCCCACTAACCGCAAGAAACTGTCTTTCTGTTACAAACCTGGATTTGTCGTCCTGAACAACAGAAGATAAATACGAAAAATGACCGTCATCCTGAGCGGAGCGCAGCGGAGTCGGAGGACCTGCGGTTGCTTTTGCTTTTGTCTTTGCGGTTGCTCTAGCTTTTGCAGTTGCATTGCTGTCCATCCACATTCCCCACCCGCGAATCCAGGCCGCCAATATCCTGTAAAAATGCACGAAATCAGATAAACTGTGCGTAGACTCCCACAACCGGAAAGTCCCCGGTCAAAGGCGCAGCGGGTTCTGACCCGAAGGTGCAAGACGTGAGAAGGCATTTAGCGCTGGCGATGATAGCAGTTGCGAGCCTCCTGATAACTGCGTGCGGCGATGTCAGCACCACCCCGAGCGCGGCAACCTACGTTCTCACCGTCGCCTCCAGCAACCCATCCTCCGGCGTCTCCATCGCCATAACCTCTGCCGCCAACAACAACACCACCTACGAAACCACTGAGGTTTCGCTCACCTATCCTTCCGGCTCCTCGTTCACCCTCACCGCGCAGGCAAAATCCGGCTTGAACATCTTCTCTTCATGGTCCGGTTGCGCGAACACAACCACCGTTACTTGCGCGGTCACATTGAATTCCAACACCACCGTCACGGCCAACTATGTTGCTCCCGCACTCACCACGCCAACCGTCACGGTAACGCCATGGTCGACCAGCATCACCTCCGTCGAAGGGCTGGCGGTAACCGTCACTGTCGTTGGACCAACTGGCAGCCCCACGCCCACCGGAGCCGTTACGCTCACCAGCGGCAGTTATAACTCCACGCCCATCCCCCTTGAGACCGGAAGTCACGTCATCAATTTCCCCGCCGGATCGCTGGCGGTGGGCACTGACACTCTGCTGGCCAGTTACGCGCCAGACTCCGCCAGTTTTTCCATCTACACCGCAGCCACGGGCACTTCTACGCCCATCACCGTCACCGCAAGCACCACCGGGGCCAACACCATCACAGTGGACCAGTCGACCCTCGGCCCTCCCGTATCCAGCGGACTCATGGGCCTGAACATGGTCTATTGGTATGACCCCTCCACCCCCGCAATCGTACCAGCGCTCCAGTCCGCCGGCATCACGTCCATCCGCTGGCCCGGCGGAACGGCCGCAAACCTATATCACTGGGCCGCCAATTCCGTCTGCTTCAGCACCACCCCCATTCCTGCCGCTTCAGCCTTTGACACCTTCCTCGCCGACGTAATTCAACCTGGAAATTTTGACCTCGCGCTCACGCTAAATTACGGCACCAACGCTTCCTGCACCGGCCCCGGTGACCCGTCCGAGGCTGTCGCCTGGGTGCAAAATGCGAAGAACAATGGCAACAAAGTGAGCCACGTTACGGTGGGCAATGAGGATTGGGGCAGTTGGGTAACCGATCTCCACACGATCCCATACGACCCCACGACCTACGCCACCGCCACCGCCACCGGATACTACCCTCAAATTAAGGCGGTCAACCCCAATGTACTGGTCGGCGTAGGCTTGAACCCCTGGAACGATCCTCCGTGGGATCCCATCGTTCTCTCCCAGGCGAAGTACGATTTTGTCGAGTACCACTTCTACCCGCAAGGACCGCGCTACGAAGACGATACTTTCCTGGTCCAGCAGGGTGCGCAGCAGTTAACCTGGGCCATCATCGCCATCAAGCAGGAATTGGCCACAGCCGGCGTTCCTAATACCCCCATCTACATCGGCGAAATGGGCTCCGTCTACGCCGAGCCCGGCAAGCAGACCATGTCCATCACCCAAGCCCTATATGCCGGCCAGGTGCTTGGCGAAATGATGAACCAGGGAGTATCGCTCTCGGCCTGGTGGCTTGCCTTCGGCAGTTGCGACAGCGACCCGTCCAATGAAAACTTCTCAAGCTCGCTTTATGGCTGGCAAAACTTTGGCGGCTACATGATCTTTTCTGACGGCCTCCCTGAAGAAGGCTGCGACGGCTCGAATATCCCCACCATCCCGACCGGAACCCTGCTCCCCACCGCGCAAGCCTATAAGCTCTTCAGCACCGTAGCCATCAACGGCGAACACGTGCTCACCGCGACCGTAGCAGGCGATACCACCGACGTACGTGGCTATAGCGCAACTCACAATGGCGGAACTGCCTTGGTTGTCTTCAATCTTAACGAGACCAGCAGCGAGCCAGTCACGATCTCCCTTTCCAATCAAACCACCTCTACCGACGTAACCATAGGGGAATACAGCAAAGCCATCTATGACCAGTCCCAGAACAACGTCTGGGCCTCGCCCACTAGCACGGACCTCGGACCACAGACTTTCCCGCTCCAACTAACCCTCGATCCCTGGAGCATGAACGTGCTTATCGTGAAATAAAAGGATTCTGTCCAATAAAGCACATTCATCATCGCGATCGCCAAAACATATCGCATATAAAAAGCACCTCGACCCCACCGCAATCATCTGATGAGATGTCGCCGGACATTTCACACCCGGCACAAATCCGGCCGCTCATGCCCTACATTGCGGCCCAAAACAAGGAGACTCGTATGTCCTTCGGAAAAGTCCTTGCATTTTCGTTTCTGGCATTAGCGCTGCTCGGTGCAGCCTCCAAAGCCCCTGCAGCCCCGTCCCAGATTGGCGTCGGCGTCGACATTGGAGTAGCCCCCGATTGCCCCTACGGCTACTTTGACTACGCACCCTATGACTGCGCCCCCTACGGCTACTATGGCCCAGACTGGTTTCTCGGCGGAGTATTCATCGGAGCCGGTCCCTGGTTCCACGGTCCCCACGGCTTTCATGGCCACGTCGATAACCGCTTTGACCCGCACAATGGCTACAATGGCCCAGTCCCCGGTCGTGGAGAGCAGCGATTCAATCACTTCCACGCCAACGAAGCCCGTGATGGCCAAGGCCACGTAGGCGATGCCAGCCACGATGGTGGCGGCGAACACGCCCTCCCCGGAGCAAGAGGCTTCGGCGGCGGCCGTGGCGGCGGCGGCCGCCGCTAAAGCAAGAATCCATTCCAAACGCGGAGCGGGATAACCCCAGCGGGCAATATCCCGCGCTTCAGCCGGGAGCCCCAGGTCCAGGGTCCCCACGGACAGGTGGGTACCCTCTTGGTGGTCCGTGGGGTGGAGATCTCGATTTTGAGACCTGGGATCCCTCACTCCCGGCTCCGCGCTCAGTGCTCTAAACTCAAGGTGGAGTGATCTCACTCGAAGGATTCCCACCCTTGAAAATATCGATCCAACAAGCCATCGTTTCCACCTTTCTGCTCCTCGCCCTCGCGCCAGCCCTCCGCGCTCAACTCCCGTTAGCCCAATCCGCACCCACCTCCCTTGATGACCGCCGCAAAGCTCTCAACTCCATCCTCCACGATTACTCTGAAGACCTCCTCAGGCACGATCCCGAGTACGCCTCCGAGCAAGGCGACAAGCGCTACAACGACCAGATCTCCGACTACTCCGTAAAAGCCTTCAACGACAAGCTCGCCCGCGAGATGAACTTCATGCTCCAGCTTGCCGCCATTGACCCCGCCGGCTTCTCCGAACAGGAGGCAGCCAGCCGCGATCAACTGTTGCGCAAACTTACTGATGACCAGGAAGCCTCCGAGCTTAAGCCGTGGGAGATTCCCATCGCCCAGACAACCGGCATCCAAACCACCTATCCAGACCTGGTGGCCAAGCTCAGCTTCACCACCGTCAAGGACTACGACGACTGGATCGCCCGCCTCCACTTGATCCCCACTGCCTTTGACCAGGTCACAGAAAATATGTCCATCGGCATTGAAGACCACCACCTGCCCTCCGCCGATTCAGCGGCCAGGGTCCTCGACCAGGTGAAGCAACTTGCCGCTCAAAATCCCGAAGACTCACCCTTCGCCCTGCCTCTAAAAACCATTCCCGCAACCGTCAAGCCTGACGAGAAAGACCGCATCAAAACTGAAACATTAGACGCCATCGGCAAAGTAGTTTTGCCCGCCTACATGCGTTTCGCGCGCTTCCTTGAAGCCACTTACATCCCCGCCTGCCAACAGCACCCCGCCTCCCAAAATCACCCTTGAACAAAATGTCGCGGCAATCCAGGCACTCTCTGTAGCGTCGACTCGGCAGTTGCGAGTATCCTTGATAAATACAGTTCAAACTGATCAAAAGACAAGGAAATGATTATGTCGGAGATAGCCGTTGAGGCCACCGAAGTACCCGCGCAGTTGCCCAAGGTCCGCGTAGCCGTACTGGGAGCCGGGAAGATGGGCGGAATTCTGCTGCAGGCCTTCCTGAAGCAGAACTTGTTTGCTCCCGACCAGATTCACGCCACCGTGGGCCACGCCGAAAGAGCCCTCGCCCTGAGCACGCAATGGGGCGTGGACGTGAGCACCGACAACCTGAAAGCGGCCAGCAAGGCAGACCTGATTCTGCTCGGCGTAAAGCCCCTCCAGGTTCCCGACCTCATCGCCGAGATTCGTCCCGCGCTCACCAAGACCAAGACGCTGGTCTCCTTTGCCGCGTCGGTAAAAACCCGCGCAATTGAAGATGCTGCGGGCCTCGAGATTGCCGTCATCCGCGCCATGCCCAACACCCCCTCGGCACTGGGAGCGGGTGCTGCCGCGCTCTGCCGCGGACGATTCGTCAGTGCCAAGCAGATGGAGCTTGCCCAGCGCATCTTTGAGACCGTGGGCCGTACCGTCACCGTTGAAGAGAAGCACATGGATGCCGTAACTGGCCTCTCCGGTTCCGGGCCGGCCTATATTTACATCATCATTGAAGCCCTGGCCGAAGCAGGCGTAAAGGTTGGCCTCTCCCGCGATGTGGCCACGCAACTGGCCGCGCAAACCGTCTTCGGGGCCGGCAAAATGGTGCTCGAAACCGGCTATCATCCGGCACTCCTCAAGGACGCCGTAACCACCCCCGCCGGCTGCACCATCGACGGCATTCTGGAACTGGAAGAAGGCGGCCTGCGCGTCACTTTAATCAAGGCCGTGATGCGCGCCACCGAGCGAGCCAAGCAACTGGCCTCAGGTTAGTTTTTTACCCTCCCACGCCAGCGGCCTCCAAGCGATCCCAGGTCTAAGAATCGAGACCTGGGGCAACCGGCCAATCGGCCAACCCGCCAACTCGCTAACTCCGCTAACCACGCTAACTCCGCTAACATGCCCATCCAACGCCCAACTTGGCTCCCCACCTACCTGCCGGAACTCGACGGCCTGCGCGGCCTGGCGATTCTGTGGGTAGTCCTCTATCACTGCAATCCGCGTCTGAAGGGCACTTGGATTGATTACGCGTCCCTGTGGGGATGGGCGGGAGTGATTCTGTTCTTCGCTCTCTCCGGATTCCTGATCACCTCCATTCTGCTCGCGACGCGCGACAAGCCGCGTTACTTTCACAACTTTCATGCGCGCAGGGCGCTGCGTATCTGGCCGGTCTACATTTTGCTGCTGGCGGTGGTTTACCTCAACGCACCCTGGTTCATCGGTCCCAGCGTAATCGACGCCATTAAAGCCGCCCCCTGGCTTGCCTACCTCTTCCTGGTGCAGAATCTCTTCCATCTGGCGCTGCCTCCAGCGATTGGTCCCACCTGGGCCCTAGCCATTGAGGAGCAGTATTACTTTCTCTGGGCGCCGCTGGTTCGCTTCCTGCGGCAGCCATGGATGCTCACCGTCGTTCTGGCCGGCGCGCTCGCTGCCCCGCCGCTGCTGCGAATGAGCCACTTCGCCTGGCTAACGCCCACCCACACGCTGATTCACCTGGACGGCATCGCACTCGGCAGCCTGCTGGCGCTCGCGATTCACACCATCCCGCTAAGCCGCCGCGTCTGGCTGGGTATAGGACTCGGGGGCATTGTCGCCGGTTTTTCAGCAGCCGCCACCGTCGCCGGAGGCACCGCGTTTCTTGATTCCGCATTAGCGGTCGGCTTTGCAGGCGCAACGCTTGCCTTGATCGCCTCGACAGGCTCACGCAATCCGCTCAGCGCCGCCCTCCGCAGTGGCCCGCTCGCCTTCTATGGCCGCATCAGCTACGGCCTCTATATGTTTCACGTCACGGTCTTCGTCTTTTTAGGCTGGTTCGATCTGTACATGAATCGCTACGGCATGGCCGGCAACTTGGCCATAGTTGGCTTGCGATTTGTGGCCTCCACCGCCGTTGCCACAGCGCTCTGGTATGGCTTCGAGTCAAAGATTCTCAAGCTCAAACGCTACTTTTAAAAAGGTTCGAGTCTGTCCGTGCGGCATAGCGATCATTCCCCGCAGGCGAGAAAGACAACGACCGCAGTGAATCGCCCAGCTTTCCTCTTGAAACTACCGCGCTGGTCTTGCGGTTTGCGCCAACGAGCTTAGTATTCCCGCGTCCCTGTTTTCAAGGTTGAGATTCAGGTCCATGGCACACCTGTAAGTATTCGCATTGTAGAATGATTCCGTCTGCCGAAAGGTGTTTATGACAGATCTGAATCGCAGAGAGTTAATTGGTCATCTTGGACTTGGGGCAACATCCATCTTCGTGGCTCCCGTATTCATGAATTCCATATTCGCGGCGCGCGAACTATTTGCTGATGAGCCGCATGTAACCGTTTCTCCATTGAATATGATCACCGATGAGGACGGAATCGAGCTGGGCAAGCGATTTTCTGCACAATTGGAGAAAGAGCAGCCTCCTGTATCCAACGCGTTGATCGACCGCTATCTGAGTGGATTGGTTGTTAAACTGGCCGCTCAAAGCCAACGGCCCAACCTTCCCTACGCCATCAAATTGATGAATAGTAATATCCCTGGCGCTTATTCCTTGCCGGGCGGATTTTTGTACGTGTACCACGGCTTGATTCAGTCGATGAGTAGCGAGTGCGAGCTGGCAGCTCTACTGGCCCACCAGATCGGGCATGTGGCTGGGCGGCATGCAGATAACGTGTTGCTACGCTTCTTTACGGATCGCCACACGCTCAAGCCCTTGCTCGACAACCTCGACAAACAGAATAGCGTAATTGAAGAGCTTATCCTCAGGTTCGGAGGGGCGGTTTCGATACTGTCCTCGTTGAGCTTCAAGCTCAAGGACGAGGAACAGGCCGATCTGCTGGGGTTCTATGAGATGCTGCGCGCCGGCTGGAACCCAAACGGGTTCCTCCGGCTGTTCGCACATCTTGACAATCTCAACAAAACCTCGGAAAGAACGGAAGGCTCTTTTCTCTCCGGCCATCCAATCGCTCCGGAGCGCACTGACCTCATCCGGCGCGAACTGACCGAGGTACGTGTTCCGTATAGTGCAATCACCGACTCGGCGAGATATCAACAATTCAAATCGGCGATGGGTCGTTTGCCGATTCCGTCTAAGTAAGCCGGGCCAGCCGATGAGGAATTGAGAGGATGGCGGGTAAGCCTGGATTTCTGGCATTCTTCCTGCGTTCGCTAGGCTGGGAAACCATGAAGCTACCCACCGAAACTCCGTGCCCCATCCTTTCCGCTTGCCCGGGGTCCCCACGGACAGGTCTTAGCCCGTGGGGTGGTGTTCTGCGGAAAGGGTGGGATACCGCGAACCTGCCCCTATTCCCTATTCTCTAGTCCCTGTTCCCTGACCCCTCTGCCACTACCGCGGCCAGCGACCGACAATCACGAAGAGCGCCAGAAGAAACAGCGCCACCGAAGGTGCGGCCGATTCCTGACGCCGAATGTGATAAATGCCGGCCGCTACCATCAGCAGCGCCAGTCCCGCCGCCGCCAGCCGCAGCAGAACATCAGGAGGCCAAATATCTACCGGCACCACCACTCCCACTGCCCCTACGAGCTCCGCAATGCCAACGAGAGCGGCCTGCTGGCGCGACATTCCTATCTTGCCGCCTTTTGACTTAGCCTCAACCACTTTCACCAGCTTGTCATAGGCCAGAATCTTGCTGGCCCCCGTAAACAAAAACGCGCCTGCCAGTAAAATCTGCGCAATCCAAAGTAAACCGTTCATCGTTCCGCCTGCCTCCCTTGCTCATCCACTCGGCCATTGATGCGATCCAGCCGAGCCTTTGGCAGTAGCAAATGATTGAACCTCGAACCAGAGGTGAAAGTCAAGCCAGTTATGCTCAGCATCAACTGAGAGCTTTGGCTGAAAATAGGAAGCGCATCAGTGTCCCACAAAATGGGCCTAAGTCTCACTCTTTGTGACTCGAATCACCTCTCGCTGTAACCTGCCGCTGCTAGGCTAAATCTGTCACGCAATTCTACCGATGTGAGGTGCGAAATGACCGAGAAATCGGAAGCAAAAAAAGCGAGCAAACTCCCACTCAGCCCGGAATTGCTAGACAAGATGAACGCCTACTGGCGCGCCGCCAACTACCTTTCCGTCGGCCAGATCTACCTGAAAGACAACCCCCTGCTCGAGCGCCCGCTTACACTCGACGACGTCAAGCCGCGCCTGCTAGGCCATTGGGGTACTACTCCAGGACTCAATTTCCTTTATGTGCACTGGAACCGCCTCATCCGCGAGCGGAATCTGAATATGCTCTACATCATCGGCCCAGGGCACGGCGGCCCCGGACTCGTCGCGAACACTTACCTTGAGGGTTCCTATACCGAGATCTACCCGCACATCGAGCAGAACCGGGACGGCATCAAGCGCCTCTTCCGCCAATTCAGTTGGCCCTACGGCATTCCCAGCCACGTGGCTCCGGAGACGCCCGGCTCGATCCACGAAGGCGGCGAACTCGGCTACTCCCTGGTGCACGCCTACGGTGCAGCCTTCGATAATCCCAACCTAATCGTAGCCTGCGTAGTGGGCGATGGCGAGGCGGAAACCGGCCCCCTGGCTACAAGCTGGCACTCCAACAAGTTTCTCAATCCCGCCACCGACGGAGCCGTGCTGCCTATCCTGCACTTGAATGGATACAAGATCGCCAACCCCACCATCCTGGCGCGTATTCCCCGTGCCGAGTTAGAGAATTTAATGCGCGGCTACGGCTATGAGCCTTTTACGCTGGAAGGCGATGACCCAGCCGTCATGCATCAGCAGGCCGCGGCCGTCTTTGACACCATGTTGGACCGCATCGCAGAAATCCAGAAGACCGCCCGCAAAGGCAAAACTGGGACGCTGGCGCGGCCGGCGTGGCCCATGCTCATTATGCGCACTCCCAAGGGCTGGACCGGACCCAAGTTCGTAGACGGCAAGCCCGTGGAAAATACCTGGCGCGCTCACCAGGTTCCCTTCTCCGAAATGCGCGAGAAACCCGACCATCTCCGCTTGCTGGAAGAGTGGATGCGCAGCTACAAGCCCGAGGAGCTCTTCGATGAAAAGGGCAAGTTCCGCGATGAGCTTGCCGATCTCGCGCCCAAGGGCCGTTTGCGCATGGGCATGAACGAGCACTCGAACGGCGGCCTGCTGCTGAAGCCGCTCATCGTGCCCAACTTCCGTGATTTCGCGGTCAAAATTGGGGGCCGCGGCCAACAAGATGTCGAGACCACGCGCGTTCTCGGTCAATTGCTTCATGCCGTGATGCAGGCCAATTTGGACACAAAAAACTTCCGTGTCTTCGGACCGGACGAAACCGCTTCCAATCGGCTTCAGGACGTGATTCCCGGAACAGGGAAGGAATGGATGGCGGAGACACTGCCGGTGGACGAGAATCTGTCGCAAACTGGCCACGTGATGGAAGTGCTAAGCGAGCACATGTGCCAGGGCTGGCTGGAGGGCTACCTGCTCACCGGACGCCACGGCTTCTTCTCCTGCTATGAGGCCTTCATCCACATCATTGACTCCATGGCCAACCAGCACGCCAAATGGCTTAAGACCACGCGCGAAATTCCCTGGCGCAAACCCATCGCCTCGCTGAACTACTTGCTTAGTTCGCTGGTCTGGCGACAGGATCACAACGGCTTCTCGCATCAGGACCCCGGCTTCATCGATCACCTGTTGAATAAGAAGGCTGATGTGGTTCGTATCTATCTTCCGCCGGATGCCAACACTTTGCTCTCAGTAGCCGACCACTGTCTCCGCAGCAAAAACTACATCAACCTGATCGTCGCCGGCAAGCAGCCTGAACCGCAGTGGCTCACGATCGACGAGGCTGTCGCCCACTGCACCACAGGACTCGGCATCTGGCCATGGGCCTCCAACGACGAGGGCAACCCTGACGTAGTGATGGCGTGCAGCGGAGACGTCCCCACATTGGAAGCCCTGGCCGCTGTCAGTCTGCTACGTGCCCGGATTCCCGACCTGCGCATTCGCGTGGTCAACGTAGTAGACCTGATGGCTTTGCAGCCGCAGTCTGAACATCCTCACGGGTTGCCGGACGAAGAATTCGATCTGCTGTTTCCGGTCGGCGTTCCGGTGGTCTTCGCATTCCACGGATATCCAGCGGTGATCCACCGCCTCACTTACCGGCGTCACAACCACGACAATATCCACGTGCGCGGCTACAAGGAAGAGGGCACCACGACCACCCCTTTCGATATGTGCGTGCTCAACAACATCGACAGGTTCCAGTTGTCGCTCGACGCCATCCGGCGGGTGCCGCGCATGGCTTCGAAAGTCGACGAAACCGAACAATGGTACTCTGAGGCCATCCAGCGCCACCGTCTTTATGTAACCGAAAACGGCGACGACCTGCCCGAGATAAAGGACTGGCGCTGGCCACAGAGCTAATCAGCCGACTAACCGGGTGCCCCAGGTCTCGCTTTTGAGACCTGGGATTCCACCGACTAACACGCTGCATTATTCAGCCCTAACTTCAAGAGGTTTTCATTCATGTCTTCTTTGCCCGTATTGGTTTTGAATAGCGGTTCTTCTTCCATCAAGTTTTCAGTCTACGAAGCCGGCAACGGCGAACGACGCAAGCTTCACGAAGGTGCGGTCGACGGTATCGGCACAGATCAGGGTAGTTTTTGGATCAAGGATGCGGACGGTAATAAACTGGTCGATCTAACACCCGCTCTGCCCACGCGCGCAGTTGCATTCAAGCTTGTCGCCGACGCGCTCCATTCGGGCGACTTCCCGGCTCCGGCTGCCATTGGTCACCGCATGGTCTCCGGCGGTCCAACCGTGCAAGAAAACCAGCTCATCACTCCTGAATTGATTGATGAGATGGAAAAGTATACAGCCTTTGCGCCGCTGCATACGCCCATCGCCGTCTACATAATGCGCGAGGCTTTGCGTCTGTTCCAGGGCGTGCCAAACTTCGTCATCCTTGACACCTACTTTCATCGCACCATGCCGGAAGTCGTTACCCACATGCCCATTCCGGAGGAGTATTCCGCCATGGGTGTTCGGCGTTACGGTGCACATGGGATCTCATACGAATCGATTGTCTACCAGTTGCAACCCAACGTGCCTGAAAAGCTGGTCGTCGCCCATCTCGGCAACGGAGCCTCGATCTCCGCCATCCGCAACGGCAAGTGCCTTGATACTTCCATGGGCCTCACGCCCACCGGCGGCATCATCAGCGGCACGCGCACCGGCGACATCGATCCCGGCGTTCTGTTGTTCATTCTGCGCAAGATCGGCGAGACGGCAAAGAGTGCTCGAGAGGCCGCCGATCAGTTGGAAATAGTGGCCAGCAAGAAGGCCGGTCTGCTAGGCGTAAGCGAGCTATCCAACGACATGCGCGATCTGCGCGAGGCTATCAAAGAAGGCAACGCCAAGGCGCGGCTGGCCGTAGACAAATTCAACTGGACCATCGTCAAGTGGGTCGGCGGCTATGTGGCTGAGCTGGGTGGGCTGGATGTGCTGGTTTTCACCGGAGGCATCGGCGAAAACGACATCGCATGCCGCGCGGAAATCTGTGCCGGGCTTGGCGTGTTCGGCATCGTGCTCGACCCTCGACGCAATAACGTACGAGGCGAAGCGGTGATCTCCGCCGAAGACTCGCCAGTTATTGTTCGTGTCATTCCGCCCGCGGAAGACCTGATCATCGTCAATCACGTAGTGCGATTGCTGGCAGAGTAAACATCAACTAATTTTCTTGCTATTCAGGCTGCCTTCGATCAACAAAGGCAGTCCGCATTTCTTTTCAGCACCCCCTCCGATTTGTTCTACACTAGTGGGTTCCATACGGAGTCTTCCTCTATGCCTGCTGATACTGTGCCCGCCGTTACGCTTCGCCTTCCTTCGCCTGCATTGCGCCGCTTTGCCTGGGGTGTGCTGATCTACTTTATCGCCGTCATACTGTGGGGCACGCTGGTACGCGCCACCGGTTCAGGAGCCGGCTGCGGCAACCACTGGCCGCTCTGCAACGGCACCGTCATGCAGCACTCGGCCAGTGTAAACACCATGATCGAGTTCGTCCATCGCCTCACCAGCGGCCTCTCATTCTTTTCCGTTGTGGCGTTGCTGGCGTGGACGTGGGCGGGCACGGTGCGCGGCCACCAGGCACGCGCGGCTGCCGTCGCCTCGGTAGTGTTCACACTGATTGAGGCAACGCTTGGCGCGCTCCTGGTCAAACTCGGCCTGACCGCACAAAGCCAGTCGCCGCTGCGACCGGCATACCTGGCGCTGCATCTTACCAATACGCTGCTTCTCGTGGCCGCGCTTACTCTCACCGCGCACTTGCTCAGCCGCAGCAGGGGCTATCTGCGCGGCAGCATCCGCCTTGTTGCTCCCTTCGGCACTGTTGCCGGCATCCTGGTTGTCATGATCGTGGGCGTTACCGGATCGCTGGCTGCGCTGGGAGATACGCTCTTCCCAGCCTCTTCGCTCGGACTGGCGCTGGCCCAGGACTTCTCCTCAGCCGGTGGCTGGCTGGTGCGCTGGCGCTGGATGCATCCTACGGTTGCATTCGTATTCAGCATTCTGCTCATCTGGCTGCTCATTCACGCGGTCAGGCGCGGAAGCTTCTGGGACAATCGCGGGCTTTCCGCAGTGGTTCTATTGCTATTGGCAAGTGTTTATACGCTGGGACTGCTCGACGTGATTCTGCTAGCCCCGCTATGGATTCAGGTCGCGCACTTGCTTGCCGCCGATGTGCTATGGGTCGCGCTGGTCGTACTCACCGCCCGGCTTACGCTGCAACCGAGGGAAGCGGATTAGCGAGTCAGCAGGTCAGCGAGTCGGCGAAAAGGCCCTGTCGTAGCGGGGCCTTTCCTGTTCCCTGTTCCCTGTTCCCTGTTCCCTGTTCCCTGTTCCCTGTTCCCTGTTTCTCAGTCCTCAAGAGCCGGATGATGCTGGCTCTCCCAACCCAGGTACCGCGCCGCCTCATGCACGGCTTTGGAAACTTCGCTGAAGTTGGCCGCTACGTGGTGCTCAAAGCCTTCGCGACAAATATATTTCAGCAGCTTTTGCAGCTGCGGAATTTCAGCCACGCCTGCGCCGCCGAATGTTTCCAGCGGATCGTCAGTAAATTTACCCTGACCCGTATAACCGCGCACCACGCCGCGCCGATCGTCCGTGGAGTAGCGGGCATAGGTCATGGCGCCGGACTTTACGCGCCCCACGCAAGTGCCGAATGAGTTTTCCTTGCCCACCGAACCGGCAATAATCCCCTGGAAGTCCATCTTCACTTCTTTGAAGAAGTGCTTGGGCAGGTTAGAGCAGTGGAAGCAGACGCACTTGTTGGGATCGGCGCCATAATTATTATTCCAATCCAATAGCGTCGAAGGGGTGCCGCTTGCCAGGGCCAGCATATACATGCTCAGCGTTCCGGGCACGTCCACTTCGCAGGCCGAAGGAATGAGATTGTTGCTCATCATGCTCATGATGGTGCAAGGCACCACGCCGAAGTACTCTTCCATCGAGGTCCAGCACTGCACGGCGCTGATGGTCACATGGGCCTGCTTCATCCAGCCGTCGATCACCGCACCTAGCTTGGCCATCTTGAGCAGTGCCGTGTCGGGAATGCCGGAGGTGGTCACATAGCTCTTGATGGCCGCCAACTTGGCCTGAGTTGCATCATCAGTATCCTCGAGGCGGTTGATGCGGCCGAATATCTCCGAAAGGTCAATCGTCTCAACTGAGATGCCGTTGGTCTCAAAGATGCGCTCAGAGTAGCGGACGGTGTTGAACGCCGTCGGCCGTGCGCCGATGGAGCCGATGCGCAGATTCTTGAGTCCCTTGAGGATACGGCAGACTGCGGAGAACCACTCCAGGTCGGCTTTGAACTCAGGCGAGTCAAGGCTCTCAGTATGCAGAGTTGTCAGCGAATACGTAATGCCGTACTGCATCATGTTGTTACACGCGCTCATCTTGCCGCAAAAGCTATCTCCGCGCGTCGCGACCGTCATGGCATCGGAGCGGTCAGGCGTAGCCTGCACCAGCACCGGGACCTTGAGCCCTGAGAGCCGGATGGCGTCCACAATGCCTCGCTCCTCGCCAAAGTTGGGCAAGGTGACGATGATGCCGTCAATCTCTTCAGCATGCTTCTTGAAAAGTTCAGCACAGCGCTGTGAGTCGGCGTAGGTTTCCACCGCGCCGTGCCTCGACTCCGCCGGGCTCAACACCACGGCCCGCGCTCCCGCCGCTTCAAGAACCGAAATGATTTTTTCGCGGCCAGCCTTGGCCAGTTGATCCGGGAAAAACCCGCGGTTGCCCACTATCACCCCAAACGTCATCGCTCTTTGCGCTTCCATTTTTTTCACTCCCTCAAGGCCGCCACGGCGGTCACCAGTTCACATTGTTAAATTAGTGGCACGAATTAAATTCGTGCCCTGATACAAAACCTGTTTTTCAAACACACGCTACTTGCTGGCGCGCCCCGGGCGGAATTTCACGACGTAAAAGAATCCGAGCAACGCCAGGATGCCGCCCCACCACACCGGCGTATGCAGATTGGTCAATTGCACCAGAGGCGGATAGCTTCCAGTGTTCCACTCGTAGACGCCATAGCCGAAGATCATCAGTCCGTAGATCGACAGCAGCACTCCAATGAAGAACCAGATCGGAATTCCAGAACCGCGCATAACTCTTAACCCTTTCCTCTCTTCATCTCACCAAGAAAAAACACACGCTTGTTACCAGAACAAAATATTGAGCACTGCAAAGATAATGACGACCAGGATCGCCCACGTCCACTCGTTCTTGTAGAACGGGACCGGATCTTCCTTGGGCAATGGGGTCACGCCATAGACCAGTCCTTCCAGCTCCGCCGCCGGTCTTGGCTTGGTAACCATGCTCACCAGGAAGATCACGACGGCTGTGAACAGGCACGCCCACAGTGCGCGGAAAACATTTTCGGCCATCGGTTTGGCATAGGGTGAAAGCGCCACGTATCTTAGATTCGCAGGGTTGAGATGGACCCACACGAACAGACTTACTGAAAAAACGATGCCGAAGAGCAGACCCAAAAAGCCGGCGATCTTCGTAGCGCGCTTCCAGAACATGCCCAGCAGAATGGTGGCCAGCAGCGGTGCGATAAAGATGCTGAACAGCGCCTGCACGTAGTCCATGATGCCGTGTGATTTCTGCACCAGGTAGCCGGCGCCGATGGAAACCAGAACCCCCAAGACGATGGATATTCGGCCCACCATTACGTAATGGCTGTCGGAGCCTTTCTTGTTGATGAGCGGTTTGTAGAGGTCGTAGGTCCACACCGTGGAGAAGGCGCTTACGTTCCCGGCCATGCCGCTCATGAAGCCGGCAATCAAAGCCGTTATGCCAAGACCCAGCAGGCCGGGTCCGAGGTAGCGGACCATCATCAGCGGCAGGGCCTGGTTATAGCTGCTGAGTTCCGTTCCGGGAGCGGCGCTCAGCACTTTCTCCTGCGCAGCGGTGGTGAGATTGGTCTTCGAAGTCATCGCTTCCGAGCAGGCTGCGGGATCTGCGACCTTGCTTGAAGTGGTGTCAACACTGCAGGCGGCGACCACATCCTCTCCCACTAGTTGGCGGCGGCTGCCGTCTGGGTTCTGCAGGAGAACTAGGCCCAGCAGGCCGGGCAGAATCACGATGAACGGAACCGCCATCTTGAAAAATGAACCGATGATAGGAGCCATGCGCGCGGCGCGTAGATTGTGAGCCGCCAGAACGCGCTGGACGACAAGAAAATCGGTGGTCCAGTAACCGAAGCTGATTGCGAATCCCAAACCGAAGACGATGCCGGTCCAATGTACTCCCATGGGATTAGCAGCAAAGCTCCCAGTATCACGCCAGAGATGGAAGTAGCTATCGGAGTGCATATTGGCGATGATCTTTGTCTTCAGGCCGTTGACTCCGCCAGCTTGAATCAGGCCCAGGATGGGCACCAGCATCGCGCCGCCCCAGATGAGCACAAACTGAAGCACCTCATTGAAGATGGCCGAGCGCAACCCGCCCAGGGCAACATACAACGTGACTGCAAAGGCCGAGACCAAGATGCTGAAAGTAATGCTCCAGCCAAGAACGACCTTCATCACCACGGCCATGGCGAACATGTTCACGCCGCTCATCAGGATCATCTCCAAAGCAAAGGAGACAGCCGCCAGAACGCGCGCGTGCTCGCCGTAGCGCAGATTCAGATAGCCGGGGACCGAGTGGGTCTTCGAGACGTAGTAGAAGGGCATCATCACCAAGCCGAGAAAGAGCATGGCGGGAATGGCGCCCACCCAGTACCAGTGAGTGGCCAGAATGCCGTACTGGTAGGCCGATCCGGCCCATCCCATCAGTTCCAGCGAACCCAGATTGGCTGAGACGAAGCTGAGGCCTGCGATCCAGGCGGTCATCTCGCGGCCGGCCATGAAGAACTCTTCGCTGGTGTTCGACCTGCCCTTCAGGTAGAAGCCGATCCAGATGACCATCCCGAAGTAGGTGGCAATCACGGCAATATCGAGCGTACTCAGGTGCGCCATGGGTGCAACGCTGAAAGCCAGGAGAGCCGGCACTGATGAGAGCAGGCCAGTGGCAATGGAAACTGGAACCAAACCAATCATTACGTCCCCTGCATGGGTAAATTCGTCCGCGGACCTTTTGGACGTGCGCCCTTAAGTAAATGGCTTTACTGCTATGTTTGTCAAGCGGCTCAGCGCCGCGCCGGGAAAAGCGGCCAGTGCTCCGAGGCAAAACCGAGGTTAGGACGCACTGATGCTGGTAAGCGTTTACCGGACGAAGTGTACCATATTAAGGCCATCACACAATACTTCGCTGAAGTTCCCCGCCGGTTATCCTGATAATCTTTAACCTTCCTGACTGGCCACCTTTGCGCTGATAGGCGTTCGAACCAGGAGCAATACGCTTGCTGTGGCGAAGAGAGGCATCAATCCTGCAACGAGAAATGCAGGGCCGTAGGAAAAGCGATCGACCAGAACCCCGACGGCAATGGTGAAGACAAAGCCGACCAGACCTGCCGCCAGTCCGCTGAGCCCGGTAACCGTGGCCACAACATCGTGTGGAAACAGGTCAGAGGGCAGCGTGAGACCCATGGTGGACCAGCTCGCGTAGCCCCAGAGAGCAAAACAAATTAACCCCAGCGCGGCATAGACGCTGTGCACGCTGGCGGCGGGAATACCGGCTAGTATCGGCAGGCAACTGAATACGCATACCCAAAGGCGAGCGCGTACTACGGGAATGCCACGACGAATGCAGTAGCCGGAGATGAGACCGCCGGTGAAGTTGCCGAGGTCGGCGGCGACAAATGGCATCCACGCAAAAAGGGCGATTCTTTGCAGGCTGAAACCGCGCGCATCGCTTAGGTATTGAGGCAGCCAGAACACGTAGAACCACCAGATGGGATCAGTAAGCGCACGGCCCAGAACGATGCCCCACACGTTTCGCTGCCCTAAGAGCTTGAGCCAGCGCTTGGGTCCTCGCTCGGGAGACGCGTCGGGCACCTCCTGGCCGGCACGGATATACGCGACCTCTGCCGGTGTCACCCGCGGATGACGGTCCAACGTATGGTAGACACGCAACCACATGAACAGCCAGATAAAGCCCAGCATGCCTGTGGCGACAAAAGCAGCTTGCCAGCCAAATTTGATGGCGATCAAAGGAATTGACAGCGCCGCTACGGCTCCTCCCACGCTGGAACCGCTGTCAAAGATTGCCACCGAAAGGCTGCGTTCCTGGCTGGGAAACCATTCAGCAACTGTCTTGCTGGCGCCGGGCCAGTTCAGGCCCTCGCCAATGCCGAGTAGAAATCGAAAGGATGCGAAGCCAAAGACAGAGGAGGCGAATCCGGTGAGAATGTTGACCACAGACCAGAAGACAACGGCAAGTGCCAGCCCAAGCCGCGTTCCCACAGCATCGAGAAAGATGCCGCCGAGAAGCCAAGTGATCGCATACGAGACCTGAAAAGCTCCAAAGATCTTGGAAAGGTCGGTGTGCGATAGATGATATTGCGACGAGATCATCGGCGCCAAAACAGAAAAGGTCTGGCGGCTGATGTAGTTGATCACCGTCGAAAAAAAGAGCGTCCAAACAATCCACCACCGCACTCTTCCCGGGCTGCGGCGTTTGGGCTGTTTCCCTGCTTGCTGCGCATCGTTTGCTGGATTCATTTGATCTCGCTGTTCCGATTCCCTTTTTATGGGAGTTGCTGAATAGATTCTGTATTCTTAATAGACGTTGGAGCTGCGATCGCTTGAATTGAACCTATATCGAAGTACTTGTATAGATCGAGGCAGAAGAGATCGGGCGCGGAGTGAAAGGCCACTGGCGCGTCGAGCAAATAGTTCAGAGTCTTCATCGCATGGCGGCTGTTGATGACTGAAAATGTGTCCGGCTCAATAGCCGCCGCCACCTCGGCAATGACGGCTGAACGAATGCCGTCTGTCTCAATCTGAATTTTCCGATTGGTGTTGCCGGATTGCATCCAATGGGCAACTGCAAGCAATTGCGCAGCCTCCATGCCAAGCGGTCGATCGCCTGCGGTTGAAACCAACATCTCCCAATCAGTTGGATCGGAAGTTTGCGGACTGGTAAAACCATTGAAGATAAGGTCGAGGGCCAGAACTTGCTCACCGTGATTCACATGCCAGGATACAGCGTCGCCTGAAGCTGCATATCCCTTATCGTTCAGGATGATGGTTGCCGGAGGATCTTTGCCCGCGTCGTTTGCCTGCAACCAGATACCGGTGGCGCTCAGTCCATCGGTAAGATCGAACCGGTAGGACAAAGTTTGAATCGCCATGCGACTGGTGTAGGTCATCCTTCCGGCATTTTCCACGGAGACGGGGGTATAGCGCACAATTTCTTTTAGCTTCTCGCGCTGTGTTGCGATCCACGAACCGCGCGCTTTGTCATCGGTGGGAATGGCCGGTCTTGCAACAGTACCCGCGAGCTTTTTGGCTAGGCCAAGAATGGTTAAATTATCCTTTGGAATGCCAACAGCAAGTTCCTCTGGAGTCCTGACCTCGGCAGAACTGGGGATCTCCTCGGTAATTGCAGGCATATGAAAATGTTCGGCGAAGAAACTGTATGCATGCAGACGGTTCACCAATTGATAGTTATGCGTACCAGGATCGGTACTCTCGTACCAGGCCAGGGCGTCGGGCTTTCCATATAAATCAAAAAAAGGAACAATCTTATCGTAGTTATCCGGCTTTACCAGGGCCGCGCGAAAGCAGCAGGTATCTTCGGCGTTGTGAATCAGGAACGTGGGCCGCGGCGCGCGCATTGCGACCAAGAAAGGATAGTCCTGACCAACAGCAAAATCAGTGGGATTCTCTTCGATTTCGTCTGTTTCTGCGGGACGATTGATGTTGTAAGCGAACGATCCAAAACCGGCCACTTCCACGCTGACCGCCACGCGTTGATCCAGCGCGCTCAGCACAATTGTTTGCCATCCGCCTCCGGACAAACCCGTCATTCCCAGCCTGCTGGCATCGACCTGCGGCAATGAGGCCAGAAAATCCAGACCGCGCCGCACGCCAAGATAAAAAAAGCCAAGAGCATTTGAACCAACCAAGTCGAGCGCGGCGGCATCGTCGTGATCGTCGCCCTTCAAGTGCAACTCACCGAATCCTACCCAACCGATACTTAGCGCGATAACTCCTCGCTTGGCGAAGTTGATGCATCGCTTCTGTTCATACTCCGCCGCGTTCCCTTTGGGCTCATGGCCGATCACGTTGAGAACTGCCGGAGCACGCCCGCTAAGTTTCTCCGGTTCATACAGAATGGCAGGCGCGTCAAAGCCAGGTACAATCTCATAACGAAATTTAGTTACACGGTAGCCGTTCCGCGATTCTGTCGCTCCCACCTGCTGAAAGTTCGGCGCCGATTCGACCCACTCTTCAGGCCACCCGTGAAATGCGACGTCATTCAAAATGTGCTTGCGCAATTTTTGCTGCTGGTCTGTCCAGTCGTTTGCGCTCCGGGGTGTTGGCAAAGGAGTAATTCGGCGAATCAGATATTTCTGCAGTTGAAAAGCTGTAACATCCGGCGATTGTACCGGCACTGCGAGCAAGCTTTCGAGAGTCCCAGCCGTCGTTTGGCCATAGACCGCGGTTGCGGTCAGCGTAAGCAGGACCGCACATGTAATCGCATAACTACGTCCAGCCAGCATCATTTGCCCGCTCCTACTATTCAAGATGGAACGCGATCACGCGGCATGGTGAGATTGCCGCTCTGAGGATGATCGAAGCAACTCTCGCATCATGAGAGTTGCAGGTTCATCCAGAGGGCATGATCTCGGACTGTATGATCGGCGATCGGCTCGCGTCGGCAGCAATCCTCCGCATCGGCACCTCTGTTTACTAAGTGAACTACGGATGGACCGAGCCAGTATAACAGGCCGATATGATTCCGTGACGTGCCATCAAGAGTGCGGCCCGCTCATCAGGTATACATGCGCGGGGCAAATGCTTTAGCCTTTCATGGTTATGAAAACCTTAACAACCTCTGCATCAAATTCTGTTCCTCATTGTGCCTTCACATGCCTCCTGGCGGTTCTGCTCGTTTGCACAGTTGCCTCGGCTCAGGCGCCCGCGCCGGACTCACCCGCTATTGAAGCCAGGGCACGTGCCATGGTAGCCAAACTCACCCTCGAGCAAAAGATTGAGCTGATTGGCGGCGTGGACGGAATGTTTACCAATGCCTCGCCCGCCATCGGCCTGCCACGACTGAAAATGTCCGATGGTCCTGAGGGCGTGCGCACCTGGGGTCCAACCACTGCATGGCCCGGCGGCGCTGCGCTTGCTGCAACCTGGGACCCGGCTCTGGCGCGCAAAATCGGTGAAGGACTGGGCAGGGATGCCCGCGCCCGCAGCGTGAATTTCCTGCTCGGACCGGGCGTGAACATCGCACGTTCGCCACTGGCCGGCCGCAACTTTGAATATTTTTCTGAGGACCCGTTTTTGGCCGCCAGCATGACGATTCCCTGGATTGAGGGCGTCCAATCTCAGGGCGTGATTGCCACGGTCAAGCATTATGCGCTGAACAACCAGGAGTACGACCGGCACAACGTGAGCTCCGATGCGGACGAGCGGATCATGCGTGAAATTTACCTGCCGGCCTTCGAGGCTGCCGTCACGCAGGCTCACGTGGATGCAGTGATGAACTCCTACAACCTGATCAACGGCGTCCATGCCACTCAGAGCGAATTTCTCAATTTGAAGGTACTCAAGGGCGATTGGGACTTCCAGGGCATTTTAATGTCGGACTGGGATGCCACCTACGATACGGTAGGCGCGGCCAATAACGGCCTCGATCTGGAAATGCCCAGCCCGCGTTTTATGAATGCCAGGGGGTTACTTGCCGCAGTCAAGAATGGTTCGGTCAAGGAGTCCACAGTTGACGACAAAGTCCTGCGGTTCGTTCGCCTTGTCCTGCGCTATGGCTTCCTCGACCGCACACAGTTTGACCCCGCCGACGCGACCTATTCCGTCGCCGATCGCGGCGTTGCCCTTGAAGGCGCCCGCGAGAGCATCACCCTCCTGAAAAACGAAGGCTCTCTGCTCCCGCTCAACCCGGCCAGCATCAAGACCGTCGCCGTCATCGGACCCAATGCTTATCCTGCGGTTACCGGCGGCGGCGGTTCCTCTCAAGCGCAAGCCTTTGAACCGGTGAGCATTCTCACCGGCATCGCCAACGCAGGCGGACCCAACGTCAGCGTGCTATACAGCCGGGGCCTGCCCGACACAAATGAACTATTCGGGAACACTCAATGGGAAGCCGTCGTCAACGTGGCTACCTATCCGAACAAAACCTTTACCGGCACGCCGGAAATGACCACACAAAAAAATATCGCCGGCTGGAAGCCCGACATGTGGGGCCCGGAAGACACGACCCCTCGCAGCATTCGCTACTCGACAGCATTCAAGGCAGCCAAGGCCGGCAAGTATCTGCTGCTGGCCGCTGCCTCCAGCGAGGATTCCTACAAAGTGATCATTGATGGAAAAGCGGTGATGGAACAGCCTCACGCCGAAGGCCAGTCTCCTCGATTCAAGTCGCTCGATCTCGAAGCTGGACAAAGCTTAAAAATCGTGGCGGAATATCTTCCCTACTCGCCCGGCTTACGTTTCGGTTTTGGCCTGGCCTATGAACCGGATCTGGTCTCGGTCGAAGCAAAAACCATTGCGGCTGCAGCGGATGTGGTGGTTGTGGCTGCAGGCTTTGGTCCCGCAACCGAAAGCGAGGGCCTCGACCGCACCTTCGAACTGCCCTGGGGTCAGGATGCGCTGATTGAAGCCATTACCGTGGTCAATCCGCACACGGTCGTCACTCTCGACGGTGGTGGGGGCACCGCTACCCGACGCTGGCTCGGCAAGGTTCCCGCGCTGCTCTACGCGTACTATCCTGGTCAGGAAGGCGGCACGGCTATCGGCGAGATCCTCTTTGGTAAGCACAACCCCGAGGGCAAGCTACCAGTGAGCTTCGACCGCAGTTGGGACGAAAACCCCTCTGCCGCCTGGTACTACCCGGTAAAGGGTGCCGATACCGCGCTGCACGTTACCGAACCAGGAGTCAAGCCGGCGGACTACGTCATCGGCCACGTGAAGTACGGAGACGGCCTGATGGTCGGCTACCGCTACTGGACCACCACCGGCAAGCACCCGCTGTTCCCGTTCGGCTTCGGTCTCAGCTACACCACGTTCCGCTTCTCCAACCTGCACGCTCCTGCAATGGCAGCCTCCGGATCAACTGTTTCTGTAACCTTCGACTTGACGAACACTGGCGGCGTAGCCGGCGCAGAGGTAGCCCAACTCTACGTCTCCGACCCTTCGGCAAAGGTCACCCGCCCAGAGCGCGAACTAAAAGGATTTGTAAAGGTCCGTCTGGGTCCCGGCGAAAGCCGGCACACTACTCTTAACCTTGATGCGCGCGCCTTCAGTTACTGGGACCCGGCTGCCCACAAGTGGACCATCGATCCCGGCAAGTTCGTGATTCGCGTCGGCGATTCCTGTGAAAACACACCGCTCAGCGCAGATCTGACACTAAACTAGAGCTCACCTTAAACTGCCGAACGGCCTGGCTCATGCGTGCTGCAGGCCATTCTATTTTCAGCATGCAGATGCAAAACGGCCTCCGCGCTGAGCGGAGGCCGTTTCTATTTGTGTGTTCTGCGCGGTTGGGTGCTTACTTCAGATTGCCGCTTGCATCCATCGTGATGCCGCCAGGCCCCTTGCTCTTTTTCTCTTCGTTGGCCTTACGCGTGCCCATCGACTGGGAAGCCCAATCCTTGGCAGACGCAACATCGGCCTTCACCGCGGCGGGGTCGCCGTAATCCACATCTGCTTTGCGACGGTAAATCAGGTTCAGGTAGGTCATGGCATCGTCATAGGTAGGCCGTGCTACCAGCGCCATTTTCAGATAATCCAAAGCCTCGTCCACCAACGGGCCATTCTCTTCCTTGAGCGGCGCCATGATCTTCTTGGGAACCTTGACGTTGCCCTCACCGTCATCGTTGAAGCCGTTCGGCAGCAGCACCTTGAGCGTATTCTCGTGCGCCTCTGTCCAGTCGATCACTCCTACGGTGTAGGCAGCCTCGGCATCATTTTTATCTTCGGCCAGGACCTTCTTCTGCCAGTCCTTGGCCTCATCCAGCTGCTTAATGCTGAAATAGATGCCCGCAATCTGCTTCATGCTGTTCACATCGTGCGGCTTTTCTGCCAGAACCTGCTTGAAGATGTCGATCGCCTGTTGCGCGGTCTTCAGGTTGTCCGGCGTGGTGAGTCCCGGTACTACATTCTGGGCCAGCGCGGTGGCCAGATAACTCTTTGCCATGGGCAGGGTTGGATCGAGTTGCGTCGCCTGCTGGAAGTGGTTGATTGCCTCTTCATACTTCTGGCTCTTGTAAGCATCCACTCCCTTGTTCAACTGGTCGCGGGCCTTGAGTTTGTCGCACCCGCTCATGGAAAGAACCAAACCGGCCAAGACTACCGCGAGCAACGTACTACGTGCGGGACCATTCATTCTTTTATCCTTCTCCTTCAGGTCAGTGCCTGTCGATTGCGGCCTGGAATCTGATGCGGCCAGCCGCGGGCGGGAGGTACCGAAACCAGGATGGAAAAATTGTACTCCTGTTGCTACTAAAAAAATCCGCCCCGAGTTCAACTCACTACTGGCCGGCCATAATCTTCGGGGTCATTAGTCCGATGTGATCCACGTTGGCTGCACGGCCAATATCGATAACCTCCGCTACATAGCGGAAGTCGACATTGTCATCACCCCTTACAAACATGATGCGCTCAGCGCGGTTCGCATAGATCTCGGTCAGGCGGGCGAGCAACTCGCCTTTGGCCACGTCGGTCTCGTTGATCTTGTATGTCGGAGCATTGCCCTGACGATACAGAACCTGCACCACGATGGTGCGATCGTTATTGGGCTGCTGCTGCTGCGGATTCTTGGGCGGCTGGGGAACCAGCGCATCCAGACCCTTAGGCGTTACCGGCACGATGACCATGAAGATGATCAGCAGCACCAGAAGCACGTCAATCATGGGCGTAACGTTGATCTCGGACATGCTGCCACCCGAGCTTCCCATCGACATTGCCATGGCTTCAAATTCCTCGTTTCCTTAAAAATTGTGAAAGGGACTGCGTATGCGCAAAGGTTCTACTCGCCGCCTGCTGAGCCGCCGACTTCGCGCTTCTGCGTCAACAAACCTACATCGTCCACGCCGGCTGTTCGCACGGCGTCAATTGCATCTTCTACTCCCCGGTACTGCGCCCGCGCGTCCGCGCGCACATAGATGGTCTTGCCGGGTGTGCCTTCCAGCTTGGCGCGAACCAGGCCGCCGAGTTCATTGGCAGCGACTTTGTTCTGCCCCAGGAACACGCTTCCATCCTTGGTGATGGCTACGACAATTGCGTCTTCCTTGTCGGCATCCGGCATGGCGGTGGGGTTATCCACCTTCGCCATATCGACAGCCACCTTGTTCTGGAGCATGGGGGTGATAACCATGAAAATGATCAGCAGCACCAGCATCACATCCACCATGGGCGTTACGTTGATGTTGGAACTTACTTTTTTGCCTTCTGCGCGAAGTGCTTGTGCCATTGTTTGGCTCCATGCCTAAAGTTGGTTTATTCCGGACAGCTTCCGGCATTACTTACTTGATAACAACCGCTGAGACCTCGCGAGGGTGAAACCGGCGGGCGGAAAAGATCAACTCTCCGCCACCCACCGCAGATTCTCGCTCGAACCGGCAAAGGCCCCGCTTAACGCTTGTGGCTCTGCTTGATGAAGTAGTCGATCAGCTCGCTCGAGGAGTTATCCATCTCCACGTCAAAAGCCTCGACCCGCCCGGTGAAATAGTTAAACGCCATGACGGCGGGGATGGCCACCAGCAAGCCGAAGGCCGTGGTAACCAGGGCCTCTGAAATGCCGCCTGCCACTGCGCCAATGCCCGAGGTCTTCTGCAGAGCGATCTGCTGGAAGGCATTCAGAATGCCAATGACGGTGCCGAGCAGACCCACGAAAGGAGCGGTGGCGCCGATGGTGGCCAGAACAGCAAGGCCCCTCTTCAGCTTGGAGTGAACGATGGCCTCGGCCCTCTCCAATGCGCGTCCTGAACTCGCGATGGTCTCATCGGTCGGCAAACCGGCTGATGCGCGGAACTCTTGCAGGCCAGCTGTGACAACCTCAGCCAGATGCGACTTCTTGTTGCGGTCGGCGATCCGGATGGCTTCTTCCAGCTTGCTGTCTTTCAGCGCGCCGGCAACCTTGGGCGCAAACTCACGCGACTGATTGCGGGCGGCGCGGAAATACAGGTAGCGGTCGATCATTACGGCCAGCGACCAGATCGACTCAATGAAAAGTATGATGGCGATGGTCCTGGCGGGCCACCCCATGTGATCCCACAGCCCCATGGGGCTGAAGCTGACCGTCTGCTCTTCCTGGAAGAGGGCAAGACTGCTGACCGTGTGCGAAGCGAAATGTGCGAGCTGAGCGAGAATCACTGAATCGTTCCTCCTAAGCAGTTTGTTGTGAACTGCGACTACCTTACGGTTGCTGGGAATGCGGGTCGTTCTGAATTCGCATTCGGGTCAAGAGTTAAACCCCTTCTCATAAGGCAGGAAGGGGTCAAGAAAAAATCATCATCCACCCAAAGTAAAGATCACGTTCACCGTGGTCTCAACTTCCACCGGCTCGCCACTTAGCAGGTAGGGCTTGTAGCGCCATGTCCTCACGGCATCCATAGCGGCCTGTTGCAACATGGCTGGTCCACTGACAACACGAAGATTCTCAATGGCCCCAGTCTTGGAAATAGTGGCCTGCAATTGAACTGTTCCCTGGACGCGGGCGGCCTTGGCGATCGGCGGATAAACCGGTGTGGTCTTCTGGAGCAAGTTGCCCGCCATGACACCGCCCGATATGCTTACCTTCTTGGGCGCTTCAACCTTTACAGTCGGAGCTTCGGAGCCTTTGAAGATGCCGCCGATCACGCCCCCGGGGCTGCCGCCGAGACCTTCCATGCCGGCCACGCCAAAGCTGCCTTGCGCCGGCGCATTTTCTGGCGAAGCGACGATTTTGATCTGATGCGGAATCTTGGTGGGAGCCATCAGCTGATTGTTCATCATCTCCGACTGCACCTTCACTATTTTCACTTCAGGCGGCGGAGGCGGTGGCGGTGGCGGTGGCGGCGGTGGCGGCGCGGTCAGTACCGTCAGCATCATGGCCTTGGGCAACGCCTCAGGATAGATCAGCGGAATAAGAATCATCACGATAAGAACAGTAGCGTTGATGATGCCTGTCACAATCATCCAACGACCGCTCTTGCTTTTGATTCTGTTCGCGGATTCAAATGTGGAATCTTCAAACATGGCCAGCCTCGTATCAGGTGTCGTTTACCTCTATTTAGACACCGGCGGAACGTCGAATGTTCCCAAGCAATAAAAACGTTATCACAGATGCGCAGTCCACTTTCGTACCATATAGCACACCGGAAGTAAAACTGCTGCGAAATTTGTGCAACTTACAAGCTAAACCCTACACTCTGGAGCGCTTAGCCGCGGGAAGAACAACCGTCTTTCCCTGCCTCGTGCGCCACTCCTGCCATGCCACTAACATCGGCGCGGCAATGGCAATCGATGAGTATGTTCCGATAAGAATTCCCACCACAAGCGCGAATGAAAAACCGCGCAGCACCGGGCCACCAAAGATGTAAAGAGACAGGACGGTCAGAAAGGTCAGTCCTGAGGTAAGAACGGTCCGGCTCAGGGTCTGATTAATGCTGCGGTTAACCACGTCGGGGAGGGATTCGCGCCGGCTCAGGCGCAGATTCTCGCGGATGCGATCGAAGACCACGATGGTGTCGTTCATGGAGTAGCCGACCAGTGTCAGGATGGCCGCAATCACAGTCAGGCTGATCTCTTGGCCGGTCAGTGCGAAGGCGCCGACGGTGATCAACGTGTCGTGAAAGCAGGCCACAACGGCGGCCACGCCGTAGATCAACTGGAAGCGGAACCACAGGTAGACCAGCATGCCCGCCATGGAGTAGAGCGTGGCTAGCAACGCCTGTTTTTCCAGTTGCTTGCCCACCGTGGGACCCACCACCGCGACGTCGCGCACGACAAACGAGTTGCTGTAGTGCGCATGAAGCGCATCGACGATTTGCTGGCGGCCGGCATCGAGTGCGGTCTCGACGTGCTGCTCTGGTAGGCCGATGAGCACCTCATTGTTTGACGGAACATCATAGGTCACAACGCTGGCATCCTTGATGCCCGCTGCCGAAGTGGCGTTGCGGATCATGTTCAGATCCGGTGTCTGATCAAACTTAACTCGCACCTGCGTGCCGCCGCGAAAGTCCACACCCACAAGCACCGGGGTGCCGATCCGGGCCATGTTCACACCCATTTTGACTAACCCGAGCATGCTGAATACTAAAGAAAAGGCAAGGAAATACCACTTCAGCCTTAGCCAATCCACATTTACGCCGCGAAAAAATTCCACTGATTCTCTCCGCTTCCTGGGACGCTGGAACCCCTGTGGGCTCCGGCGTCGTTGTTTATCCTATGCCGGTCAAGCCTGGCTTGCCGGGGAGTTCTTGCCGGTACTAAATGGAAACCAGTTGCCCCGGCTTCATCTTGTTCAAATGGGCATCAAAGATGACCCGCGAAACGAAGACCGCCGTAAACAAATTGGCGGCAAGGCCGATGGTCAGGGTAGTCGCAAATCCCTTCACCGGGCCGGTGCCGAACATAAACAGAATGGCCGCCGAGACGATGGTAGTAACGTGAGTATCAACGATGGTGACCCAGGCGTGTGCAAAGCCCTGGTCCACGGCCGCCGAAGGGGCCTTACCGGCGCGCACCTCTTCGCGGATGCGCTCGAAGATCAGTACGTTTGAATCGACTCCCATACCAATTGTCAGAATGACTCCGGCGATGCCCGGCAGGGTGAGCGCGGCACTGCTAAAGCCCAGAAAGCCGAGAAGAATCACAAGATTCAAAACCAGCGCCACATCAGCGTTGATGCCCGATCCCCTGTAATAGATGAGCATGAAGGCCATGACCACCAGCACACCCACGATGGCCGCCGTGACGCCCTCCTTGATCGAATCGGCTCCCAGCGACGCGCCCACGGTACGGTCTTCAAGATAGTTCAGCGATGCAGGCAGCGCGCCGGTCCTCAGCATCTTCGACAGGATTTCAACTTCGTCCGGCGAAAAGCTGCCGGTGATCTCGCCCGAGTCGTGAATCCCGCTCTGGATGGTGGCCACTTCCTTGACCCGGCCGCCCATGACCACCGCCATGCTTTGGCCGATGTTCTTACTGGTGTAATCCCAAAACTTGTCGCCGGCCTCATTGGTCAGCGTAAAGCGGACATTGCGGCGGCCGTTCTGATCCGTGCCCGGATCGGCAGATCGGAAATCAGTGCCGGAAACCACAGAGATGCGATGCACGACATAAACGCTGTCTGCGTCAGAGCCGGCGCCCACAGTGCCGGAGCCATGAACCAGTTCCTCGTCGCCCGGAAGCGCGCCGCCCACGCTGGCAAGGGCCTCCTGATCGTCCTTGTAGGGGCCGCCTACCACGGCGTGAATCTCAAGCCGCGAAGTGTCTTGGATGATTCTCTTCACCCGGTCAAGGTCGTCGATGCCGGGCAACTCTACAAGAATCTGATTGTCGCCCAGGCCATACTCCTGAATCACCGGCTCGCTGACGCCCAATGTATCCACGCGGTCGCGGATGGTCTCGATAGCTTGCTGAACGGTTTTCTTCTCAAGAGCCGTCACAATCATCGGCTTCATGGTCAGCGTAAAGCTATTATCAGCTCCACCACCGGTCACGTCGTACTCGCTGGAGTACTTGTTTTCGAGAGTGGAATTCACATCGTTGCCCTTGCCGGTGGCAATTCCTTCAATCCGGATCTCCTGCGGCTTGTTCGGATCAGGCTTGTAGACCTGCGAATAGCTCAGGTTGGCCGTCTTCAGATCCTGCTGAATTCGCCCCACCGTATTGTCGGTCTCTGCGCTCACTGCCTCAGAAACCACTACCTGCAAGATCAGGTGGGCACCGCCGCGCAGGTCAAGGCCAAGATGAATGCGCTTGGTCATGGACTCCAGCAGGGCTTTGCCGGTGACGCCCGAGGGCACGCCGATGATTCCGTAGACGCAAACCAGCAGGACAGCAACTATCAGGATTATTTTGTTATTGAGATTCTTCTTCATCTTCCCGTTTCTCTAATTCGTTACAGTGATCAGTGGTCAGTGGTCAGAAAGAATCACTGTTCACTGTCCACTGTTCACTGACCACTATCGGTGGTTACCGATGCAATCGCGTTCTTTGCCACTTCAATCTTGATGTTGTCCGGCGCCACGCGGATGACGATCGCATCGTCCTTGATGGAGAGGATGATGCCGCGAATGCCTCC